>JAEEGL014210545.1_pt1 | contig 10354 bp, 8 predicted proteins | sample 9134231 | NCBI WGS metagenome assembly JAEEGL01 (sample SAMN16246548, study PRJNA631951) | gut metagenome | biome: gut microbiome; feature: rumen; material: fiber-attached | host: Bos | place: Iran: Karaj | collected 2018-10
TCAAAGAGTTCTTCGTAGTTTACTTGTTGAATTGTTTCGGTCGAAGATTGTCTAAGATTTTCCAAAGCATCATTGCATATCTGCTTGAAAATTCCATCATCTACGCGATACTCCATGCCAATCACATTCCCATCTTTATCCTTAACAGGAAATGGTTTTAGGCCTTCTACAAAGTCTTCATATTCCATTGATTGATGGAACGTACAAAATGCAATCTGGTGTTTCTTACGCAACTCCTCATATCGTTCCATCACAGCCTTGTGGTTAGTTAAATCAACATCTGTCACACCGATTACCGATAGTGCAATGGCAGCTGTATTATAGGTTTTTCCTGTGCCAGGAGCACCTTGAAGGATGATATTCTTTTTCTGCTGAAGAAGAGTTACATATTTGCTGATATCGTTGAGCATAGTTTTATCTGATTCTGATAAAGTTATTGTTTTTTCCATTTCTTCCACCCATTGTCCATACTTGGGAATAATGGTTGGTATACTTAATGCTGAAGCGGGCCAGCGTCCAAGGTGAGTCCACCTGATTTTTCGTACATTGCAGAAATCGTCACGTTCTTCGTCATAGAAATAATCTGAAGTTACGACTCCTCGACCTAGAATTTCGCTCAGACCATTTCTAGCATATACGACATCGCCTACTTGAAGTTCACGGCACATATACCACAGTGTACTTACATCGTTTTTTCTGTAACTATCTTTGTCTTTTGGATACGCAATCTTGAGTGCAGCATCTATAGAATTCTTATCCTCGTATTGAGTAAGATCTCCCACCTCGTCCCATCCAACAAGCATTAGTCCCTTTGATTTACACTCTTCCCAATGATCGCAAGATTCTCCTGGTGCGAAAACCCAATACCTGCGTGAATTAATATTTGAGTGCGCTAGTATATCTTCTATCGTCATGCCATTTGGAATCCAATACTTCTTGTTGGCAGACGCTTCCTCATACTTTGATAACTCAACTTGCATAAGGGCATCAAGTCTCTCATCGGCCACTTTCTGATAGTACTGCTTGATTCTGTTATCAGTATCTTTGCCATCACCATGATTATCGTCATGCTTTTCTTTGGTGTTATTTAAGTAGCCAACAAATCTGCTTGGAGCAAAACAAATATGACCGTCAATTACCTCAACAACCATATTTTTGCCTAGTTTCAATTTATCAATAGCCCATTGTTTATAGTCTTCACCGCTCATGCCATGAAGATATGAGTACAAGGTTTCAATGTTCGAAATAATGTCCTCGCGTTTTTCTATGTAATCTGTTCTTTCCATAGGCATTCTTAAACTTTAATTTCTCCATTCATCAGTTTCGGAAGCAAGCGGTCGCGGGCTTCGGTGAGGAGGCGGATTTGAGATAATAACCCTTGTCTCTGGTTATAGAACTTTGAAAAAGGTTGATATAATTCAAAGTTCTTAGGAACACAGAGTTCTATTGAGTCGATATGCTTTTTCCCAAGATGAGCAACTGTAGCACCAACAAGTGTTTTTTCAAAAAACTTAATTGGCTCTTGGATGGCTTGGAAGATAAACCCCTTCATGCATTCTTCCTTTGGTCTAAAAGAACAAGCTCGCTGCACAAGGTAAGCATCATCACCGCTCCATGAGTTAATATGGAAAATTCCATCCATCCCAACCACAATATCTCCGTTATGAACGATATAATCTTCTGATGCTTCTTCCGAAGTATAGTCTGAAGTTATACCATCTGGGATATTCCTAATTCTGAGAATTGGCATTCCTTCTCCATTATTGTTGAATAGTTTACCATCAAATGCATATCCATATTGCACATCAACTAATTCAATGAGTTTCTTCTTCTCCCACCCCTCAGGTATACCATCGACAATCTTGGTGTTTTTGTGACCAGGGAAATGGAGGTCAACGAACCATTCCTTATAGAGTCGCTGCGCTGCTTCCTCCAACAACTTTATCTGTTTCTGATAGTTCTCTATCAAGGAGTCGTAGCGAGAGAGGATAGTAGCGATGTGTTGCTGAGTGGATTTTTCTGGGATCTCCACCTCCATGCTAAGCAGGTCATCATTTGCAAGACTTGCACGAGTAGTCATAGACGAAAAAGCCATAAACTTTCCCCTAAACTTTTTGGAGCGGAGATAATAGCCAATATATTCAGGAATCACATCGTCTGTTGTAGGTCGAAGTCTCTTTGTAAATCCATTATATGTTGCATTGGGATAATCTTTCAGGGCAACAGAACTCATTCCCAGTTCATCCATCGTTTCGCTGGTTCTAGTGATAAACACATCACCTCTTTTTATTGAACAAGCCTCTCTTTCCTTATCAGACGACTGAACAAGAGAATCTAAGATTTCTGGCAAAAACCAATTGTTGAAAACTGTGGAGAATGTCAGGAACGGATAGCCACTTCCAAAGAATTGTCTTCCTTTGGAAAGTCCATTATGAACTTCGTAAAGTTCTCCCAACTTCACTTTCTTCCACTCGCTCATTTCTCGTTCTCCTTTTGTTTCTTCTTCAGTTCCAGTTCTGCCACTGTACGGTCAACAACCTCTTGCAGTTGGTAGGTGGCTACACCTAAAGGCTTCTGAATGTCCTGTAATGACCACTCAACAATCGTTTTTTTGGCGGTCTTGCAAATCAGCAACCCAACAGAGGGGTTATCATCTTTACCACGAAGCAACTTATCAGCAGCCGTAACATAGAAATTCAGTTTGCCAGCAAACTCTGGCATGAACTTCACTGCTTTCAACTCTACAATGACGTATCGACGTTGTGGGATGTGATAGAATAACAAGTCGGGGAAGAAAACCGTCTCTTCATCTATGCGCAATTCTTTTTGACGGCCAATATAAGCAAAACCTTGACCAAGTTCCAATAGGAATTCTGTCACGTTCTTAGCCAAAGCATTCTCCAGATCTTTTTCTTCCTTAACGGATTCTGCTGTTATGAAACTCAGGTCGTATTCCTTCTTTAATAATTGCTTTGCCTCCTCTATTTGAGAAACAGGCAACGATGCTTCGAAGTTGGTGATGGCAGAGCCTTGTGATTGGAAGAGGTGAGCGGCTATATGATGTTCCAAAAGATCACGAGTCCAGCCCTCTGTTGCGACTTTATTGATATAGAAGAGGGCTTCGTCAAGTGACTTACTCTTGGTGAAAATATGCACATGGTGTTTCCATGGGATAATGCCAAATATCGTGGGCATTCCTAATTCGTCACCAGGCTGGTGACGAATTGGAAGAAGCAGTTTTCGTATTTCGTCACCAGCTTGGTGACCAATTTCGTCAGCAGATAGCTGACGATTTTCGCCTTCTAATTGGTCAACAGCTTGTTGATGATTTACAATTCGTTCATAATAAAACAGATACCAGCGCTTCATGTATTTGAGGTTGGTTACTGAGAAGCCCTTTTCATTAGGAAAAATCGTCCTCATATCAAGGCTTAGCTGATTAAAGAATCCGCTACCCCATTTGCTCTCTGCCTTCTTGGCCACGATATCGCGTCCAAGACTCCAATAATACTCCAGGACCTCATTGTTCGCCTTGACGGCAGCCCTCAACTGACTCTGTCTGTAGCGTGCTTTTAGTTCTTTCAGCCATTCTACATATTCCTTGTCTGCCAGCATCCCGTCACGATAAACGAATGTCGGTTCCATCATGTCATCCTTCTTGCTCATTTCAGTTCCTCCCATGCTTTTTGTATTTCGTCCATCAGTACATTGGCTTCTTTGTGCAGTTGAGTCAACTCTGCATGAATCTCGTTCATGCGCTCGTGGAAATCCACACCATCGTCTTCCTGTTCAGCCACGCCAACGTAGGCACCAGGTGTCAGAGAGTAGTTTTTCTCCTCTATTTCCTGAATGGTGGCAATCTTGCAAAGGCCCAAGATGTCCTTATATTCACCGTCGCCAAACTTTTCTGTGAGCCACTCAAACTGGCGAGCCGTTTCCACTAAGTCCTCCCAATGTTCAATAGTCTCTTTCCGTTCTGCTTCTACCTGTTTCTTCTCTTTTCGAGTAGCAGAAGCAATAGCCTCTTTAGCTTGCTTCTTTTCTTCTTCTAATATAGCGGTAAACCTTGTAGAGAACTCTTTTTCGCCAGTCTTAATAACTTCTTTAAGTCTTTCTGATGTCAATGGAACAGATACGTTATCAAGCACCTTAATATAATCCCTAATCAACGATTGGTACTTCTCTTTCTCGTCACGATACAGATGCACAATGGCTTGCAGGTTGCGAAGCTGCCACTCTGTCCATTCATTAAGAGTTCGGTCAACTACCGTATAATAGTTGCGGGCATCGATAAAGAGTACCTTGTTACGGATGTCTGCGTTCTTGTCCTTATCAAAGAACCACAACGAACAAGGCAGCGAAAGCGTGTAGAAGAAGTTATTACCCACGCTCACCATCACATCAACATCGCCAGTACGCACCAACTTCTCACGAATGTCACGATCTTTGTTGGCACTGTCTGTTGCTGAACTGGCCATGACAAAACCTGCACGACCATGATCGTTGAGGTAGGCATAGAAATAGCTTATCCAGAGATAGTTGGCATTGCCTATCTCTTTAGTCTTGGCATTGACACTAGGCAAGCCAAAGGGAAGACGACCTGCGGCAGAAGTAGACTCGGCTTTCACCTTATCGACATTGAATGGTGGATTGGCCATCACATAGTCGCACTTGCCAGCAAGGTTGTGAGCATCGTGGTAGAAGGAGTTGGCTTCGTCGCCAGAGATAATCTTTCCATTCAAACCATGCACAGCTATATTCATCAAGCAGAGCTGCGCGTTGTATTCCACTTTTTCCTGTCCGAAGAAAGTCATATTGGTATTGGCATTGTAGCCAGATGCATTCACGAAGTCACCCGTCTGCACAAACATTCCACCGCTGCCACAGGCAGGGTCGAGCATCACACCTTGCTTGGGCTCCAACACATTAACCAGCATCTTTACGAGTGACTTGGGCGTGAAGAATACGCCATCGTCGCTGGCCACGGCCTTTGCAAACTTGGAGAGGAAGTATTCGTAGATGCGACCTATCACATCGCCACCCACCTCGTCGATGGTCTTGTTGTTGAAGATACGCAGCAATTCACGCAAGAGGTCATCGGCAAAGCTGGTATAAGTCTTGGGAAGCACACCTGTCAACTGTTCGCTTTGATCTTCCACCAACTGCATGGCATTGTTGACAGCCTCGCCCAATGAATTGATATCGTGTCCGTCCTTGCTTTTCAATCCTGCCGACACGATGTTATCGGGAAGATTGACAAGATAGTCGAACTGTGCTTCCATAGGGAGGTAGAGCGCACTCTTGGCAGCAAAATCGCTGGGTTCGACAGGCATCACCCTGCCGCCACGCATTGGGCGACTCTGCAATATCTCTGCCTCCACCATCTTGTAGCGGCTATAGGCATAGCGCAGGAACAGCAATGCCAGCACCGGCATACAATACTGGCTACTGGTCAGCTTACTACCTTGTCTCAAGAGGTCTGCCGACTCCCAAAGTTCAGCTTCGAGTTTTCGTATATTAATCATTCTTTATATGTTTACAGATTCTTCCTTCAGCCTAAAGGCTTCTGGGTCTAATGTCATTTGATAAATCTCTATGTTTGGATTCAGTTTCTTTGCAACGTCGATAATCTTAGCCTTATTACGAGGCAAAATGTTTACGCCTAAGTACACGGAATTAAAACAATCGCGGGACAAGGGCAGGTAATGCCTTATTTCCTTCCAATCTACTATCTCATCTTTTTTGAATTCATCAGGTATATCTCGTCCAGCATGGACCCAAGCCGGGTCTTTTGTTATTATGCGGATCTCTTGTTCATGTTCCCATGCTTTTGCTTTAGTGAGTAGTAAATCATCCCATGATGGATGGTCTTTGAAATAATCAGGTTTCTGCAATATATCCTTGTATTTAACTTCTCCTGCAAAAGGAAACATAAAACCAAAGAACTTGTATTGACAGCAATTCAGAACAACTTCTTTATTTAGACCTATACATATACCCTTATGGTTATTGTAATACGCCCACATCAGTAGAGAGTCATACACTTTCGATAGGCAACACATCCATGTGCTGTTTCTAAGGTTCTTCATGTCGTTCTCACCCTTAGAAGATAGGAAATCTGCTGGAGGCCAATTATGGGGACGATTAGGAACGTGAGAGTAGTCAAACAGTGCAGGATGACAGTCAAATGGATCGTTAAACTTAGTGGCATTGGTAAACTGAAGATTGTGATGCTCTAACATCGCCAGTCCTCCTTTGAAGTCGAGATATTTGAATAATCTGACTGCTTCCATATTGCCTTATGATTCTAATTATGTTCCGAACACAAGATAGTCTTTTATTGGCTACAAAGTTATAAGTTTTCTTTGAAATAACCTATGGTTAATGCAAATAATTGCCTCTATTTGGCTTACTTTTATGTTTTTTTGTGCAAAAGTCACATTCGTGAGCAGATTTTCATGCTAAAAATGAAATGTTGGTTCTAATTGCTATCCTCGTTAGAACCAATTTTGAAATGTGAGGGCAAAAATGGCTGGTTTTTGATGTGATTTTCTTCTTGGAGCTTGCAGCACTCTAATTTTGCATTCGATTTCGTGGCGGTGCCTCAGGTTTCAAGATTGTCGGACGCGACACTTCATTGAATCTGAAAAGCAAAAGGATCCGTGCATAAGACACCGTGCGAATGAGAGATAATAAACAAAATTTTCACTTCAAAAAACGTGATTATGCAATCTGAAAATAGGATCTTAGGCAACTAACTGGTTGTAATGTCGAGGGAAGACCTTGACGCTTTGGTAAACGAGATGGCCCAAAACATCGTAGCAGCTCAAACAAAGAATGCACAGAATGACTTGGAGACATGGATGAATGTACCGGAAGGTGAACGTTTCATCACTCGTGAAGAGGCGGCTCATATACTGCATGTGAACTTCACCACCCTCCTGACTTCGTCGATTTTTGTCAATGAAAATTTTTACATTTGAAAATCAGCCAGTTATAAAGTCTGTTTGGGGTGATTTGGGTGACTCGCTTATTTTTTGTACCTTTGCAGCATGTTTGTGCGCAAGAAGAGAAACCGCTCTGGGTCAATAAGTGTTGTGGTCGTTGACAAGAGCCTAGGCCGCTTCAGGGAATTACGCCAGTTTGGCGTAGTCTATACAAATGCGGAGGCGGATGCCTTGTGTCTTCAGGTACGTGACTGGATCAGGCGATATGGCGGACAGCAGAGGATAGACTTTGAGGGTGAGGCATGCGCATCAGAGAATGATGTGGACAGGCTTGTCAGCCGTATCGACGGTGTTTCCATCAACGGTACGCAACTCATACTGAACCATGTCTATGACAGCATAGGCTTCAGTTGCATAAAGGATGACATACTGCGCCATCTGGTAGTGGCCCGCATCTGCCAGCCTTCAAGCAAACTTGCCACGACATCCTATCTGCGTTCGTACTTCAAGGAGGACATAGACCTGAGCCGCATCTACCGCTACATGGACAAGCTCTACAACAGCCAGATGGAGCTGGTGCAGGAAATCAGCATCACGCATACAAGGAGCATTCTCGGCGGAAGCATCGGTCTTCTCTTCTATGACGTGACCACGCTGTATTTCGAGACGGCTCCCAAGGACGACATGCGACAGGCCGGCTTCTCAAAGGACGGGAAAACAAGCGAGGCGCAGATAGTGCTCGGTGCTTGTCAGCCAGGACGGATACCCGCTGTCCTATTCCATTTTCAACGGCAGTCAGTATGAGGGTTACACGATGATTCCCATTATCGACGATTTCGTACACAGATACTCGCTGTCGGACTTTGTCATTGTGGCAGACTCCGGTCTGATGAATGCGAAGAAAATCAGGCTGCTGCGCTCTGCGGGCTACAAGTATATAATAGGTGCGAGAATCAAGACAGAGAGCACGTCACTCAGGGAATGGTTACTCTCGTTGGAAAAGACAAACGGTACGGCATACGAGAGGAGGAAGGACAACGGCGACAGACTCATCGTGAGCTATTCCGAGGCCAGGGCATCCAACGATGCGAAGAACCGGGCCAAAGGCGTGGCGAGGCTTGAGAAGTCGTACAGGACGGGGAAACTCACCAAGGACAAAATCAACAAGCGAGGCTACAACAAGTTCCTTGAGATAAGCAAGGACGTGGAGGTCACCATCAGCCGTGAGCGGATTGCCGAAGACGAAAGATGGGACGGACTGAAGGGCTATGTCACCAATACCGACCTCAACGCAAAGGATGTTATAGACCAATATCATGGCCTTTGGGTAGTCGAACGGGCATTCAGGGTCAGCAAGGGAAATCTTGAAATGCGGCCCATCTTCCACTTTACGGAACGCAGGATAGAGGCTCACATCTGTATATGCTTCATTGCCTATAAAGTCTATAAAGAACTGGAGAGAATCATCAGGCAGAAGCAAATCTCGATGAGCATAGGTAAAATATTGGACATTGCAAAGACTATTGTCACTATAGAGGTCAGGACAGACGGAGTGAAGGGCATCTCGAAGAGGACTTTGTTCCTTACAGAGGAGCAGAAAGCAATCAGGTCGCTGTTTGAAATCTAATCACCATGCAATTGGGGTGACGCATCGACGAAGTCAGGACAAGGAATCTGGTGGACAAATCACATCTGAAGTCGTTAAAATTTCTGAGCAACAGCAATAGGTGGACAAAATTCGTTTGAAATTGACGTTTTTCTTCTAAGACCTTCTTCATCATGGGAAAATTAAAAAAAGCTTGTTTTTCCTAATTTGGATTAGAACAGGCTTATTCGCAGAATAAATCCCCCTTTGCCATGGCATTTGCAATGTCAATTTTCAGTTCCTCATCAAAATCTTCACAAAGAGACCCAGCTGCGTTATTTTGCTCACGAAATATTTTTCGTGAGCAAAATGTAACTTAAAGTCATTCAGCTCCTTACCCTTCCATAAACGATATCCGTTATGTCTGAGTTCTTCCTCGTGGTCGGCCAAACAATTATCAATGGTTCTTTTGTCTACTCCGTAAAAGTCGGCTGCCATTTGTTTTGTCACATATAATGTACCTTCATATTCAAGAGCCTCAATGCCCAATTGCTCTTGAATCCGGGGTAATGCAACAGTATTGTTCAATAAATTTTGCCTGTCAATGGCAGATGTCGTCAAATCTTTTGCCATATCTTCTTTTTATCTTTTTCCCAGAAAGCGTTTCAATTCGTTACGTCTCTCTAACACCTGCAAATCTTCCCAACGGAAACGAGCAGTCGGTGTGTCATATGGAACAAATTGATTCTTCTTATTACGTTCATATACTCTAATCTGATTCTTATCACAAATTACTAGAACACGGGCATTGCCCCATTTCGCATAGGTAATTGGAGTTGCTCTTCCGCTCCAACTTTTTCCCAATCAATGTGCATGATTCTATTTCTCAGATCGTACTCTTCACCCAACAACATGCTACGGAAGAATCGCTCCAGATATTCCGTTGTCTCTGTGATGCCCTTAGTCAGGTCTGTATAGTTGGCTCGTACTAACGCATTGCGGAAGTACCAGGAGTTTTCGGCAAAGACATCGTTAACCACGTTGAAGCCCAATGTACACAGGTACTTTATCATAAATACGGCCGTTGTGCGCGTATTCCCTTCACAGAAAGCATGGACTTGCCACAGGTTAGCACAGAAACGTGTCAGGTGGTGAATGGCATCATCAACGTTCAAATTGGCATAGTTGAACTCACGTTCCTGCCCCATGTCGTAATTCAACGTATCACTGATGGTGTCAGCACTGGCATAATACACTGTTTTGCCACCAAGAACCCATTCATTTTTCGTGATGTTGTAATCACGAATGCGACCAGCCAGTTTGTAGATACCTTCAAACAGACGGCGGTGTATCGAAACCAACTGTGCAGGAGTGAACGAGAATGTTTTTTCCTCAATCAGTTCCGTGATACGAGCAGCGACCTTGTCTGCCTCCTCCGTCCGGTCACCTTCAACCACCTTACGTCCAGATGCAGACTTATAGTAAGAATCTATCAACTGTTTTGCTTCATCAATACTGATGTCTCCCTCAATATGCCGTTTGGCTGTGTCGAGCAAGTATTCAGATGTCTGAAGCCTATCGACCTGTTGCAAACCGATTGCTACCCTCCATGCTTCACTACGCTCGCGTTGTTGTGGCTCTCCTTGGCGGATGTATTCATCCAACCCTTGTATTCTATATTTTTGTTCGTCGTTCATATAAAATTCTTTGTCTGTATTATTAACTGATAACAGAAAAAACTTCCTTCTTTAAGATATCCTCCATTTGTCCGAACAAAGCTCTTGGATACATGTTTTCCTCTTTATTTTCGTTATTTTTATCA
>JAEEGL014632558.1_pt1 | contig 10354 bp, 6 predicted proteins | sample 9134231 | NCBI WGS metagenome assembly JAEEGL01 (sample SAMN16246548, study PRJNA631951) | gut metagenome | biome: gut microbiome; feature: rumen; material: fiber-attached | host: Bos | place: Iran: Karaj | collected 2018-10
CTGTATTTCATTAAAAGCCCACAAGGCACAGCTAGTTCCTAAAACATTTCCTTCAGAAAGCTTTGCCTTCCAGCCGTCTATATTCTGAGTAAAGCTTTCCGGGTCCAAAAGCCCTTCATGATAAATTTTATTGAGCCATCTATAAAAAGTTTTCATTTGAGGATGCAAAAACTTATAAACAGCACTCTGATTATAAGAATTAACAATCCACTGACCGTCATCTGGAAGGCCCAGAACATAATTTCCAGGATTAGAAAGGCCTACATACCAGAACCAGTCATCGGTAAGAAGGCTAAGTCCTATTGTTTTTCGCCCGTTAATTTCCGGGTATTTTTTCATATAGGCAAGAAGAATATTTTCATAATCTCCCAAGGTTCTGATTTTTGGGTAGCCGAATTCCTTAAGAACAGCATTCTGCAGCTGCATTGTTCCAGATGTTTCTACTTTATTTGCCTTAATTTCATAGGTACCGAAAGTATAAATTGAAGGATCTTCTTTTGTATAGCGCAGCTTTACAATCTGATTTCCATAAAGCTTTTTCATATTTGAACCATACTCTTCAATAAGCTGGTCCAAGGGAAGTATTGCCCCCGCTTCTATAAGTTTCGAAAAATCACTTTTTGCAAAAATTAAATCAGGGTACATGTTATTTGCAATCATCAGTTCTATATAAGAAGTCTGAGACAGTCTGGTTTCTACAAAATCAAGAGTTACACCAGTATTTTCTGTAATAATTTTTGCTATATCATCATCAAATCTTTCTTCTCCGTTAAAATCTGCAGAATAAAAGGAAAGATGTACAGGTTCCCCTTTCTGAACTGTATTATTTTTTTTACAGCCAGAAAGAAGAAGGAAAAAGCAAGATAAGATGAATAGAAAACGAAACTTAAACATTTAAATCCTCTAATTATTTTCTTCCAGATTTTTCTTAAACTCTTTTGGAGTTACTCCAGTACATTTTTTGAACTTCATAAAGAAATAATCTGTATTTGAATAACCGACAAGTTTAGAAATCTGATAAACCTTAAGATCTGAATTCATAAGCTTGTCTTTTGCATCTTCAATTCTAAGTTCATCAAGGAAGGTATTAAACTGCTTTCCTGTAAATTTCTTAAACTTCTTTCCAAGATATGCGCTGTTACAGTTAAAAAGATCTCCAAGATTTTCCAAACGGATATCTGGTGAAGTGTAATTATTTTTGATATAAGAGATAACTTTTACAATTACAGAGTCAGCAGTATTAAAATTAAAGTTTTCTATAAAGTTATTAAGAACATTCTTGAAATAAACAAAAACTTCATCAAAAGAAGCAGCATCCAGAATCTTTGGAATAATTTCAAAAGTTTCACCATCGCTAATTTCCCTTTCCGGGTATTTAGCAATAATTTTATTTCTAAGTTCTACAATGCAGGAAATTATATTCTTTTTAATCACTGCTTCTGGTGTTGTATAGTCAAAGAATATCTGATTTAATTCCACTTCAACTTCTTCAAGCTTTGCCTTGTCATAAGTTTCAACACAGAAAAGCATCTGTTCAACCGAAGAATTAATATCTAAGACGCCTTGAGGTTTAGGTGTACTTTCCAGAATTTCACGGGAAAGATACTGTATTTTTGAAAAATAGAATTTATATTTCTGTAAATCTAAAGCACGTTTATAAGCAGAAAGAATTCCTTCCAGACCTTTGTGCAGACCGCTTTTTGTTGTAAAGAGATTTCCATACTGGGCTTTTGCCATTCTGTCCAGACAGTTTGTAATTGCAATTTCATTTGAAGACTTAATAAAAACTGCAAGATAACTGCTGAAAGTAATAATCTGGTAGGTAAAGAAAGAAAAAAGATTTGCAAGATAATCTTTTAGGGCATTTTCTGTTATTGAGTCACAGTTAGATAAGTCCATAAGGACGCAGGTATAATCGGAAGTGGCATAATCAGATAAAAACTTTGTTTCTGCCAGCTCTGATGGCTCCCCAACTACTCCACTCTGCAGGATTCTAAGAACAAAATCTCTAACCTGAAGCTGTACAGCGTTCTTAGAAGATTCAGAAAGCCTGCGGTTTTCATTTACCTTTTTAATAATATCAGAAACCTTGCGCTCAAGTTCGTTTTCATCTACAGGTTTTAAAAGATATCCTGAAGCGCCAAGATTCATTGTTTTCTGGGCATAGTCAAAATCTGAATAGCCGGAAAGAATTAATACAGCAGGCATTTCTGAAGGAGTTGAGGCAAAATAGGAGCGAACCTGGGCAAGAACTTCAATACCGGTAAAGCCCGGCATTTTTATATCCAGAATTACGAGATCTGGCCGTAAATCTATAATCTGGTTAATTGCATCTTTTCCGTTAGAAGCTTCGCCGCAGATTTTACAGCCAAGTTTTTCCCAGTCGATAATGCATTTTAAACCATTGCGAATGTTCTCTTCATCATCTGCAATTAAAACCTTAAAACAATCCATAAGTCAGTCTCCTAAAAGGGCTGTCTGAGCCGCCCAAACTTTTTTATTTCACTGAAAAATGAAGGGTAACAGAAGTACCTTCCCCCTGCCTGCTTTCAATTTTCATGCCATATTCATTTCCGTAAAAGAGTTTAATACGGGAATTAACGTTTTCAATTCCGATAGAGGTGGTGGCATCATCAGACTTTGGATTCTGAAGCCTTTCCTGCAGTTCTGCAAGTTTTTCGCTTTCTATACCACAACCATTATCTTTTACAATTATATCTATAAGTTTTTCATTATCTGCCTTAGGAAGAATATTTATAATAATATAAATCATTCCGCCAGAAAGACGGTCTTCAAGGCCATGACTAAATGAGTTTTCTACAAGAGGCTGAATAAGAAGAGGTAGAATCTGAACCTCAGCAGCGTCTCCGGTTATCAAAACCTCATAAGAAACTCTGTTTCCAAAACGCATCTGCTGAATTTTAAGGTAATTATCTACAGCATCCAGCTCCTGAGTCAGAGGAACAGGCTTACCTTTTACAGAAAGATTATACCTTAGCAGGGCTGCAAGCATCCTAAGCATAGAGGCAATATCTTTTTCTCCAGAAGAAATAGCCTTCATTCTGATTGTCTCGATGGTATTAAACAAAAAGTGAGGATTAATTTGAGTCGAAAGCATCTTAAAGCGGATTTCTGTCTGCCGTGCCGTAAGCTGCTCTTTTTCAAGATTCTGCTGGTATACTTCTTCAATAAGCTGCTTAATATCTTCTGACATCTGGTAGATTGTTCCATAAACCTGAGAAAATTCGTCTTGCCCCCCGATAGATGGAACAATCTCAAAGTTTTTATCTACTACCTGGGAAACTTCCTTTGTAATTCTATTAAAGCGTTGACTTAAGTATGAACTGAACATAAAAAATACTGCCATGGCAAGAACAGCAAAAACAACAAAGGTTACGACTGTAAGTAAAATTACAGAAGCAAAATGGCTATAAAGAGTATTCATAGGAAATACATAAAAAATAACCAGCCTTACAGCAGCATTTCCCGGAGCCCTAAAACGAGACTGAGAGATTCCGTAAGTCTGCTTTCTGAACTTTATTTTTTTAATCAAATCTGTAGATAAAGAAAACTCCCTTATAAAATGACGGAACATAGCAGTTTCTTCCTGAGAAAGGTTCTGCAAGGAAGAAAGAAAAAGATTGTCGCCAATAAAAATTAAAGAATCATAAGAAGGAGCCTTTAAGCGGGACCTGAAAAGTTCTGCGTTAATATTAATGGTCAAAACGCCAAGAAAGTGACCAGCAGAAGACCATAAAGAGCGGACAAGACAAAAATAGTTTTTTTGAGTAACAGAGTCATTTTTAAAAACCCAGAAAGACTGGCCTTTTGCATTTATGGAATCTACATACCATTTTGAATATAAAATATTCTGATCGGTTTTTATGATAAAGGCATTATCAAGAAGAGTATCATTTTCTGTGTAGATACGGAAATTTTCTACCTGAGGATACAAAAGCAGATAGTTGTCTAAAAATGTTAAATGTGAATATGCAGAATAAGTATCCTGAATGTTTTCAAAACGTGTTTCCAGGATATTGTGAAGCTGGTTATTTACATAAATACGATCAGATAAGAGCTGAACTTCTGCAAGATCATGACTAAAAGAATCCTGAGAAACCTTTAAAGAAGTTTGAATTCCTTCTGTTTCCCAATCCATCATAAATTTATAAACATAAGTGATAAATACAAAAGAAATGGATATAAAAGGAATAAGAAATACCGTTATAAATCCTATACGAAGACTGTATTTTACTGAGATTTTGCTGACTAATTTTTCAAATACAGATTGTACACTTTTCATAAAAAACTTACTTTATTAGTGATTGTGAGTACAATTATATCATTAAAAAATAAAAAGTATATAAAAAAAGATTAAAAATCAGAGTTTTTTTCAATAAAAATAAGTATTTTTGACAGGCGAAAAACTAGCGGCCAAATTCTTTAGCACGAGGGCCAAAAGTATTCTGGCGTTCACGAACTTTCTGAATAATAATATTTCCCTTTTCCAGTTGGTCTATAAGATCCCAGTGCCAGTCCAATTCTAAAGGTGGAAATTGTGATGTTATTAGAGGCTTTCTGCGATTATAAGCTTCCTTTACAATCTGCATAAGGTCTTCTAAAGTTTCTTTATCTGCAAGGCGGATAAGGTAAGGTTCTTTGTCTGTAATAAGAATCTTTTTGTCGGTAGAAAAGATATAATTTTCTTCTGAATAAGGCAGAGGAGCCACAACATTTCTAACTTTATTGCTGCGGCCGCTGGTAGATGAATAATTCTGGCCGCAGGAATATAAATGTTTATCTACAAAATGTTCATGTCCGTTATATTTTACAAGGGCCTTTTCTGTGGAATAATCCATTTCTGAAAGCCAATAGCGGGTATCATAAATTCCTTCATCAGTTATGTAGAGGCCGCCAATATTATCATCTTTATGCTGATGGCTCAGTTTAATTCCGTCCGAAGAAGCATTCCCTCTGTAAAAGTTTTTGTCTTCTGCATCCTGAATAAAGAAGTTTAGATAAAGTTTTTCATCAACGATAGCAATGGCAATTTTGTCTTGCTGCCAGCGGGAGAAATTTAATACAAGTTCCCCTGCACTTTCTCCGGGAATGGAACCATCAGCAAGTTCTTCTGCTTTTGAGATTGGAATAAAATCTATCTGGACTTTTTCTGCCTTGCGGGCTGTGGCATCATTTCTTGTTCTTGCTTCTATTTCTGCATAAGATTCTGGTTCAGCTGCACGGTCAAGATACCAGCCATAAAAGGTTTTCAGGACAATCACTAAAGAGGGATTTTCATCATTCTGGAGTTTCTCAAAAAAAACATAGCGATCCTTGCCTTCCCAAATACCGAATAATGATTCGGGGAGCGTTGTGGAATGCACAGGAAGCGCCAGAAACAAAGCCAGAATGACTAAAAATCCTTTTTTCATCGTTATAAAATTATCGGAGAATTATGGTCTAAATGTTAATATTGTTCTATAATTAGATCTATGACTTATCTTGCAAAAATTGGTGAACTCACACTTAAGGGTTCAAATATTCAGGAATTTGAAAATCTTTTAAAACACAACACTGTAAAATGCCTGGAAGGAACTTCGGGCAAAGTTCAGTTACGCGCAGGCCGTCTTTATATTGATTGTGACGAAGCAGACGGCGAAAAAGTTGAATTTGTACTGAACCATCTTATTGGAATTACAGGTTGGGCAAAAGCAACAGTTTGCGGAAAGACTATTGAAGAAATTAACAAGGCTGTTTTTCAGGTTGCAAAAATTGAAGCAGACAAGGGATGTAAAACTTTTAAGATTGACGCCCGCCGCGCAGATAAGAGCTTCCCTTTGAATTCATATCAGATTTGCTGTGAAGCCGCTGGCGATGTTGAAGCAATTATGAAGGTTGATGTTCATAATCCTGATACAATTATTTATGTAGAAGTTCGTGAACAGTGCTTTATTTATGTTGATTCAAATGTGGGCTGCCGTGGTCTTCCTGTCGGCTCAAGCGGAAAGGGGCTTTTGCTTTTGAGCGGCGGTTTGGATTCCCCAGTTGCCGGTTACAGAATGCTTCGCCGCGGTATGAAAATTGAATGCTGCTACTTCCACTCTTACCCATACACTTCTGAAGAAGCAAAACAGAAGGTTGTTACACTTGCACAGAAGCTTGCTTACTACGGAATTACAACTTACCTGAACGTTATTCCTTTTACAGAAGTTCAGATGAAGATTAAGGAAAAGGCTCCGGAAGCCTGGTCCACCCTTATGCTCCGCGTTTGTATGATGAAGGTTGCAAATCGCCTGGCTCACCGCTGTAATGCAAAGTGCATTATTACAGGAGAAAGCGTTGGTCAGGTTGCAAGTCAGACAATTGAAAACATGACTGTAACTGAACATTTTGCAGAGCTTCCACTTCTCCGCCCTCTTTGCGGTATGGATAAAGAAGAAATTATCCGCGATTCTGAGTTTATTGATACTTACGAAACTTCCATTCTTCCTTACGAAGACTGCTGTGTTCTTTTCTCTCCACGTCACCCTGTTTTGCGCGGAAAACCTGAACAGGCAGAAGAAATTTATGCTTCCCTTGAAGTTGATGAACTGATTGAAAAATCTTACAAAGAACGAGAAATTATAAAACTGACTATTAACGGCGAACCGGTGGTAAAAACTAACTAATGAAAAAAGAAGAAAAGGAACTCATATTTAATCTTCTCAAAGCTGCAGATGCTAATGCTTACGGTTACACTCGCGCTCAGTTTGAAAATATGCCGGTCTTTACGGATGATGTAAGCGCTGTTGAGGTAGAGACTGCAGCAGTGGACGAAGGCGCCGTTGGAGCAGAAAACGCAGTGAGGGCTGATGGTCCAGTTGCCACAGAAAGTGCCGATGGTACAATCACCCCAGAAGCCGCTTCTATCCCAAGTGGCATGACTCTGGACGAAGTCAACGCAAAAATCATGCGCTGTACTCGCTGCCAGCTTGCCCGCACCAGAAATAACGTTGTTCCAGGTCAGGGAGTTCCTAATCCTCTTGTTCTTGTTGTTGGCGAAGGTCCTGGAGCTGATGAAGATGCCCGCGGGCTTCCTTTTGTTGGAAAAGCCGGCATTCTTCTGGACAAAATGCTTGCCGCAATCAAACTGGACAGAAACACAAACTGCTATATTGCAAATATTGTAAAATGCCGTCCTCCAGAGAACAGGAATCCTCTTCCAGAGGAAGAAGACGCATGTTTTTCATTCCTTGAAGCTCAGATTCACATCTTAAAACCAAAGATGATTTTGTGTATGGGAAAAGTTGCGGCAGAAAAACTTTTGAACCGTCAGCTTCCAATTACCCAGCATCACGGAGAGTTTTTTGATTACAATGGCATTCCGCTTATGCCAACCTACCACCCAAGCGCCTTACTGCGCAATGAAGGACTTAAGCGCCCGGCATGGGAAGATTTAAAAGGATTCCGCCGCCGCCTGGACAAGATTGAGCAGAAGCAATGAAATATCTTCAGATAATTTTAAATCTCCCTATAAATCAGCCCTTCACTTATGCCTATGATGTAAACAATGTTACAGAAAATGATTTGTTTTCTGCGGCCCAGGTAGAAGAGGCTGCAAAAAAGAAAAAATCATCAAAAAAACAGGAAAATCCGCCGGAAATTGGAAAAAGGGCGGAAATTTACTTTGGAAATAAGAAGACAGAAGGCTTTATAATTGGCATTTCGGATACAGTACCAGAAAACTGCCCTGTAGAACCTGGTAAAATCAAACTGATTAAACGCGTTATAGATAAAGAGCCACTTTTTGGCGAAGAACTGATAGAAATTGCCAAGTGGATTTCCCACTACTATCTTTGTACGCTTGGGGAAGCTGTTTTTTCTATGATTCCGTCAGGGCGCCGTGAAAGCGGTGCTGCAGGCTTTTCTTTTGAAGAAGAAGTAAGCGAAAAAGCCGCTGTGGAGCTATCAGATGAACAGAAAAAGGCGGTTGAGGAGATTCTGGAAAGTTCCTCATCCGGAGCAAGTGCCACCACAGGCACGGGCAGCCCTAGTACCACACCTCCTTCCTACTTTCACTACCTCTACGGCCCAACAGGCACCGGCAAAACAGAAGTTTTTCTTTCTCTTGCAGAAAAAATCCTTGAACAGGGAAAAGGCGTAATTTACCTTGTTCCAGAAATAGGACTTACAGGTCAGGTTGCAGAATCTGTTACAAAACGCTTTGGCAAAACCGCAGCTGTAATTCATTCGGGACTTACACCATCACAGCGCCTTGGCGAATGGCACCGCATTATGCACCGCGAAGCCCGGGTAGTAGTTGGCGCCCGCTCGGCAATTTTTGCCCCAGTTCCAGACTTGGGACTCATTATTATTGATGAAGAACACGACGGTTCATATAAGTCTGGCAATAATCCAAGATATCACGCCCGCCAGGTTGCAATGCACCGGGCTTTGAACTTAAAGATTCCCCTTGTTATGGGAAGTGCCACCCCTTCTGTAGAGTCATGGTATGGCATGAAAAACGGCACAGTAATCCGTCATACCCTTACAAAAAGACTTTCCGGCGGCGAAATGCCCCACTTAAACTGCATAGACTTAAACTATTACCCGGACAGCGGCTGTATATCCCGTCCTCTGGAAGAAGCCATGCAAAAGGCCTTGGAAAAAGGTCATCAGGCAATCTTGTTTTTAAACCGCCGCGGATTTACCCACTTTTTCCGCTGCAATTCCTGCGGTTACGAAATGGTCTGCAAAAACTGTTCGGTTCCAATGACCTACCACAAGGCAGACCACCGCTTACGCTGCCATTACTGCGGCTGGTCAGTTTACCCTCCGCAGAGCTGCCCCCAGTGCGGTTCGCTGGACATCGGTTCATCAGGCTTTGGAACAGAATACATAGAAGCCGAAACCAAGGCAAAGTTCCCAAACGCCCGCATAATCAGACTTGATACCGACGTGCTCAAAAACAAGGCAGAACTCTTAGAAAAACTTGAAGCCTTTAAGAAAGGCGAATACGACATTATGCTTGGCACCCAGATGGTTGCAAAAGGCTTAAACTTCCCAAAACTGGAACTTGTAGGCGTAATTCTTGCCGACGCAGGTCTTCACATGCCAGACTTCCGAGCAGGAGAAAGAACTTTTTCTCTGATTACCCAGGTTGCAGGTCGGGCCGGACGCTATTTCCCGGACGGAAAAGTTTTTGTCCAGACCTACAGTCCCGGCCGCGAACCAGTTTACTATGCCTGCACAAATCGCATTCAGGATTTTTACGAATCAGAACTGCAACAAAGAAAGATGATGAACTTTCCGCCCTACTGTCGCCTTCTCCGCTTTGTTTTCCGCAGTTTCGACAAAAAACTTGCAGACGAAACAGCCCAGGAAGCAGCAGGCCTTCTTGCAAAAGAAGCCCCTCGCGGTGTAGAAATTATTGGTCCAGCAGAATGCCCTATTGAACGCATTAATTCCAGCTGGCGCTATCAGATTTTATTAAAATCAGGGTCGATTGTCCCATTGCAATCAATGGCAAGAAAGCTGCTTTTTGAATACACCCACAATCAGAATGTTTATATAGAATACGACGTAGACCCGGTAAGCCTTTTATAGCTTACACATGTCGTCTAACGCCATCAAACTTAATTTCGTATAAGAAAAGGCCTGTTGGTGGTGCGGTAACTCCAGCTTTGGTGCGGTCTCGCGCGTCAAGAATCTTTTTCAGGGCGTCAGGCTCTGCGCCACTTTTATCAAGATTTACGATTGTCCCGGTAAGAGTTCGGACCATTTTCCATAAAAAGGCATTTGCTTCAATCTGAAAAACAAGAAGGTCCCGCCCCCAGATATCTTTCTGAATAAAAAAGTGGGCATCGTCCAGGTAGCGGTTCATAGAAAGGCTTTCGTCCCCGCTGGCACAAAAAGAAGTACAGTCCAGTTCCCCGCGCAGGCAGGCAGAAAGGGCATTTAGTCGTTCCAGATTCGGCTGGTAATTTCTTACATACCATGAAAAACGGAAGTCGTTGGCAGGAACATCGTCGCCAAAAGAAATAAAATAGCGGTAAACACGGCTGGTTGCATTTTTACGGGAAGAAAAATCTTCTGGAACTTCGCGGGCATCAGTTACTCGAACATCTGGCGGTAAAAAAGCATTTATTGCACGAACATAGTTTTCAGCCGGCATGCTTTCAAAAGGAGAATAAAAATTGGCAGCCTGTCCCAGTGCATGCACTCCGCTGTCGGTGCGCCCCGAACCATATACGGGCACCTTTTGCTTGCAGAGTTTTTCCAGGGCTTTTTCCAGTTCCCCCTGAACAGTACGAAAAGCTTCCCCGCCGCCAACGTCGTCCTGACGCTGCCAGCCGCAGAAGTCTGTACCATCATA
>JAEEGL015135442.1_pt1 | contig 10354 bp, 8 predicted proteins | sample 9134231 | NCBI WGS metagenome assembly JAEEGL01 (sample SAMN16246548, study PRJNA631951) | gut metagenome | biome: gut microbiome; feature: rumen; material: fiber-attached | host: Bos | place: Iran: Karaj | collected 2018-10
TAGGCAGACAGCGACTTCACAAGCAACCGGCTCCATTGCCGCGGTTTTTACGCGGTCAGCTCCGGGCACTGAGGAGGCGGGACGATTGACGAGGCGCAGAACATCAAGAACGCCGACACGCGCAAGTCGCGCGCCGCGCGCAAGCTGCCGTCCGACTGGCGCCTCGCCCTTACGGGAACGCCGATTGAGAACGGGGTGGGGGATCTCTGGGCGATCATGGACTTCCTCAATCCGGGACTCCTTCCGGGGCGCACGCGCTTCAACGAAACCTTCCTGCGCCCGATTCAGATGGGAACGGACTCCTCCGCGCGCGACGCCTTGCGCCGCATAACGGGCCCCTTCATCCTCCGGCGCCTCAAAACCGATCCCGACATCGTCTCCGACCTTCCACCGCGCGTCGAGGAGAAGATCTACTGCCCGCTTACCCCGGAACAGGCGGAACTCTACTCGGCCGAAGTGCGCGACCTCTCCCGGATTCTTTCGTCGGCGGGCTCGGCGCGGCGGGGCAACGTCCTCGGACTTCTCACGCGGCTCAAGCAGATCTGCAACCACCCCGAGCACTACTTCAGCCGCGAGGCACCGCAGGAGGCGGCGGGGAACGCAGACCCGCTTGCCGCGTCGCGCTCCGGCAAGGTCCGGCGGCTCGACGAGATGCTCGACGACATCCTCGCCGCAGGCGAGTGCGCGCTCGTCTTCACGCAGTACGCGGTCATGGGGCACCTTCTCCAGCGCCACCTGCGAACACGCCTGGGCTGCGACATCCCCTTTCTGCACGGAGGAACCAAGTTGCGCGACCGCGACGCGATGGTCGCACGCTTCCAGCAGCCGGATGGTCCGCCGGTCTTCATAGTCTCGATCAAGGCGGGCGGCACGGGCCTTGCCCTCACACGCGCCAACCACGTCTTCCACTTCGACCGCTGGTGGAATCCCGCGGTGGAAAACCAGGCAACGGACCGGGCGCACCGAATCGGCCAGACGAAGACCGTCTTCGTGCACACCTTCATCTGCGAGGGTACGCTTGAGTCGCGCATCGACGACCTGATTACCGGCAAGACGGAACTGGCGCGGCAGATTGTCGGCAGCGGCGACTCCTGGGTCGCCGGACTCTCCGACGACACGCTCCGCGAGGTCCTCGCGCTTTCGGCCTCGGCGACGGCATACGCTGAGACCCCGGAGTGACTGTAAACGGCAATTGCCTGCGGCGCCTTCTGGGAGGGAAGGAGAGTAGGAGAGATGGAGGCCATTGCCGCCACGCAAGGAATTCGTTTTCCATTTCGGTAGAATTCTACCGAAATGGAAATTGCATTGACAGTTGGGAAGATAAGGGGTAGACTAATTCCGTTTTCGAATTCAGTTGAAATCTACCGAAAAGGAAAGTCAATGGACATCCAACGCCCCGACTACCCTCCTCCGACATTGCCACGCAGTTTCGCGGTCGAAGCCTTGAAATCCGCATGAGGCCTCTCTCCTTTGCGGAATTCCTTCCCTGCGCGGATGGCGACAAGCACGACGCCCTTGACGAATACGAAACCTACGGGGGGCTGCCGCAAGTTGTGCTGGCTTCGGATGAACGGCAAAAGCGCGCCATGCTGAAGTCCCTGTTTGACAAGACGTATCTGCGCGACATCGTAGAGCGCTACAAAATCAAGGATGATGCTGCTTTGGGGCGTGTCGCGGACATGCTGTGTTCGGCAATAGGTTCGCTGACGAATCCAAGCCGCATTTCAAACCGCTTCTCGTCATTGTGGAAGGAGGGACCGTCCGAACCGACAATCAGGAGATACCTTGACTGTTTCAAGGACGCCTTCCTCTTTGAAAAGGCCGACAGATGGGATGTCAAAGGAGGGCGATATCTCGCCGAACCCTCCAAGTGGTATGCAACCGACCTCGGACTGAGAAACGCCAGAACGAATTTCAGGCATCTGGAACCGGCGCACATGATGGAAAACGTCCTTTACAACGAACTCCTTGGGCGGGGTTGCGCCGTGGATGTCGGTGTTGTTGAAACCGTGGAGGGAGGGACTGCTGGAAAACAGCATGTGAGGCGAGAAATCGATTTTGTGGTGAATGACGGCTCGGAAAAGGTCTACATCCAGTCGGCATTTTCCATTTCGGATGATGACAAGTTGCGGCAGGAGACGGCCTCATTGCGCAAAACGGGTGATTTTTTCCGTAAGGTCGTTGTCACGAACGGTTCTTCAAAACCTTGGAAAGATGAATATGGCATAGAGTTTACGGGTCTGATTCCTTTCCTGCTTGATCCCAAAAGCCACCTTGCCAGGGGAGGAGACTGAATGAGCAAGCGGAAAAAGAGAACCTTTATCGCGCGCGTGCCCATACCGGTGCGCGGGGGAATCCATGCGCAGTCGGTCCGGCCGCAGGCGTCGCGCAAGTGGTGGGCGAAGCGCTGGCTGGCCTTCATGGAGGAGCTGAAGATGGGGGCGCGTCTCGGTCGCGGACGCAGCTACGCGCTTTCGGGGCAGGTCATATCCGTGGATGTCTCTCCAGGCCTCTGCGAGGCGCTGGTGCAGGGCGGCAGCCAAGAGCCGTACCGCATCGAACTGCGGTTCGACGTCATGCCGCCGAAGGCGAAGCGCCAGATTCTCGCCAAGCTCAAGGCTCGTCCGTTGCTCGTAGCGCAACTGCTCGTGAGGAACCTGCCCGAGATGGTCGACCTCCTCTTTCGCGCCGCGGGCTATCCGCTTGTGCCCTCGGCCGCCAATTCCTTCTCGTCGTCCTGCTCCTGCCCAGACTACGCCAACCCCTGCAAGCACATCGCGGCGGTCCTTTTCCTCCTGACCGAGGCCTTCGAGCAGGATCCGTTGCGTCTTCTGACCCTTCGCGGCATCACGCGGGAGGATCTGATCGGCGTCTCGTCGACGAAACGGCCAAAGGAATCCATTACGGCGGAGGTCCGACGCCCTCCGCCATTGGCAAGGCCCCGCTCATCCGGCGCCTTGGCGTCATCCCCTTCTGGCGCGGCGACCAGCGCTTCATCGAGGCGATGGAGCTTTGCGGCGACCGTTCCGGTGCGGCTGGCTGGCGCATCTGGGCGGGCGACCCGCCGGACCGCGACACCATTCCCGTCCCAGATGCCGTTTCATCCCCGCGCGGTGCCCGCGCCCGCGCCGCCCGTCTCGACGAAATCTAAGGCGGTCTTGCGTTTAATTTCGCAAAGTGCCATAATATTACGCTATAAAATTTGACGGCAGAAACGACATGGAACGAATCAACGACACACTCAACAAACGTGACACGTCCTTCGACAACAACCTGCGCCCCCTCACATTCGCCGACTTCCAGGGGCAGACGAAGGTGCGCGACAAGCTGATGCTTGCCGTCGAGGCCGCGCGTCGGCGCAGCGAGCCGCTTGACCACGTTCTCCTCTCCGGTCCCCCCGGCCTCGGCAAGACGACGCTCGCCTTCATTCTCGGCAAGGAAATGGGCGTGAGCGTGAAGACGACTTCCGGCCCCGTCATCGACAAGCCGGGAGACCTCGCCGGCCTTCTCACAAGCCTCCAGCCGGGCGACATCGTCTTCATCGACGAGATCCACCGCATGCAGCGTTCCGTAGAGGAGTACCTCTATTCCGCGATGGAGGATTTCGTCATCGACATCATGATCGACCAGGGGCCGAACGCCCGCTCCATCCGCCTTGATTTGCCGAAGTTCACACTCGTCGGCGCGACGACGCGTAGCGGCCTCATTTCAGCGCCAATGCGCGGGCGCTTCGGCATCAACTGCCGTCTGGACTACTACGACAACGACCAGCTGGCTGGAATCGTCAAACGCTCCGCCGGAAAGCTCAAGGTGAGCATCGACGACGGCGGCGCCCTGGAAGTCGCCGGTCGCAGCCGCGGCACACCGCGCATCGCAAACAACCTTTTGCGTCGCGTCCGCGACTACGCGCAGGTGCGCGCCGAGGGCCACATCTCCAAGGATGTCGCCGCCGCCGCACTCGCGCTTTTGGAAATCGATCCATACGGCCTCGACGAAATGGACAAGAGACTGCTTGAGACGATCATCTACAAGTTCAACTGCGGTCCTGTCGGCCTCGGCACGCTAGCCGTGGCAGTCGGCGAAGAGCAGGACACGATCGAGGAGGTCTACGAGCCCTACCTCATCCAGGAAGGCTACATCGAGCGCACACCGCGCGGCCGCACGGTGACGAAGCTCTGCCTCGACCGCCTTGGCGTCAAAATCTCCGACATGCGGCAGGGGGAATTGGGCATCTAGCCCGCAGTGCCATGGTTTCGATTGCGGAGATCTTTTCACAAAAGCGAATCGCCCGGATGCAGAAGCGTCTGCGCGAGGTCGATGAGGCGGACAACGGGTCGAGCGACTTGAGGCGTCTTCTGACACGCCTCGGTTTGGTGGCCATCGCGCTGTCCGCCGCAATCGCCTTCTACATCCGGGTGCTGGGGGGCGGTTTGGGCCATCTTGAGAATGTGTTCATGGGGGCCCTCGTCTTTTTTGTGTTGGGCGTCTGCGGTCAACAGCTTCTGCGCATCGTCACCCCTTCGACTTCGTCGCGCAAAACCTACTGGTCCCTGCTGGTGGTGGCGCTGCTGATTTCCGTGGGGGAGGTGTTTCTTTGCCGCATCCTCTTTGCGCGGCTTTCGGCGGCCATTCTGCCGTCAGTAGCCCCGATCGGGTTGGTTGCCTATCCGAACGTTGCGATGACCTTTCTCGTCGCCATGCTCTACGGCGGTCCCGCCGCGCTCGTCATTGGCGCCATCACAAGCACGGTCATTGCAGTGGGAATGGATGCCTCCTTCAGTCTGATTGGCTACCTTGCGTCCCTCTGCGCGACATGCGTCATTGCCACTGTGGCGCCGAGGATCGGCCATCGGGACGAGATGGCGCGCATCGGTCTCCAGGCCGGCGCCATCCAGCTTTTCTTCCTCCTCATCGCTCTTGCCCGGCAGAAGGGCGTCGGGCTTGAACAGATGTGTCTTCAGACTGGGGTCTTCTACGCCACGCTCGCGTTCTCCGTCCTCGTCTGCGCCCTGCTGCTTCTGCCCGTCGCGGAAAAGTTGACGAAGCGGACCAGCAATGTCACGGTCGGGTTCTACGCCAACTTGGAGCAGCCCCTTCTTCGCCGCCTCTGCCTGGAGGCGCCCGGCACCTACCATCATGCCATGATGGTGGGCGACCTTGCGCAGGCGGCCGCCGAGGCGATTGGCGCGAACGGCGTCCTCGCCCGCGTGGGCGCCTATTACCATGACATCGGCAAGCTTAGCCATCCGCACTTCTACATGGAGAACCAGAGCGGGGTCGGGAACCCCCATGACGACCTTCCGCCAAACATCAGCCGGATTGTCATCATGAACCATGTGAAGGAAGGTCTCGTCCTGGCGAAACTGGAACACCTCCCCCTTGTCCTGCGACGCTTCATCGCCACGCACCACGGCACGAGCGTCGCCCGCTGGTTCCTCCTCAAGGAGCGGAAGCGCCTTGAGGCACGCGGCGCGGCAGCCGAGCGCAACGACGACCCAACGGACGACTACCGCTATCCAGGGCCGCTGCCGACGACACGCGAGGAAACCATCGTCTCGCTCGCCGATTCCATCGAGGCCGCCTCCCGGTCTATGCGCTTCTTCGACCGCGCCAAAATCGAAGGCCTCGTGAACGGCATCATTCAGGACCGCTGGACCGACGGACAGCTGGCGGAGAGCATGTTGACCAATGCCGAGCTTGAGCTGGTCCGCAAGTCCTTCGTCTCAACGCTCGTCCATCTGCTCCACGGGCGCCTGCCCTATCCCACTCAGAAATGATTCCCGTCGACATCGTCCGAAACCAGCGCGCCTTCCGGATTGACGCCCGGGCCCTGCGGAAGCTGGCGCGCACCCTCGCGGCCAAGTCCGGCCGTTCGCTTCGAGACATCACGCTCATCCTCGTGGATGACGCCGGCATCGCCCCCATCAACGCCGCCGCCGTCGGACACAGCGGCGCCACGGACGTCATCACCATGGTCTACCCGGCGCTTCCGGGCGAACCTCCCGGCGACAGCGCCGAAATCGTCCTGAATGTCGAATGCGCCTGGAAACAGGGTGGGGGAGAAGGAGGCGCCGATCGGGAACTCGCCTACTACCTCGCCCACGCCTTCGACCACCTTGCGGGCCATGATGACGCAACGCCCGCCGCGAGGACGGCGATGCACCGGCGCGAGCGGCGGTGGCTTGGCGAACTTGCCCCGCTTCCGCGGCTTTTCACATTTTTTGCTTGAAATCGTACGGGGGTTTCCTGTATCCTATAAAGCAAAACAACGCGCACGGGCAACGTGGCGGTTCTTTTGCTGGAGCGGAGAGGTGGCCGAGTGGCTGAAGGCAACGGTTTGCTAAACCGTCGTGCTGGGTTTACTGGCACCGGGGGTTCGAATCCCCCCCTCTCCGCCATTTTCATGCCCGTTCGGGAGCATGGCCGCCCGCCTAGGTGCGATGTGGAGTGTGCTGTATGTCGAAAAGCAAACTGGCGATAGCCGTGGCCTCCAAAATCGGCAGGCTTTTCGGGGCAAATGACGGCGAACCGGCGACTTTGGCGGCGGATTCGCTTGCCAGGGCCCTGACGGCCGCGTCGCCCGACACGATCGCCATCATCGACAACGCCGGCCAGATTCTCAACAGCATCGTTCGCCTCGGCGGTGCCGCACGGGCCTCATTCGCCGACAAGTTCGCACCCGGCAAAAGCCTTTACGACCTTCAAGGCTCCCGCATCGAAAATCTCAGGCAGGCCGTCGCGGAGGCCGATTCGGGCGATGCCTGCCGCATCTCCGAGTTCTCGCTTGCGGATGACGAGGGTGGGGTCGCCTGGGTCGAGGCGCGGATCTCCAGAATCGACGACGACCGCATTCTTGTCGTCTGCCGCGACATCACCATCCGGCGGTCGTCGGGGCTTGAGCGCACGCGCCTCGAGGACAAGATCAACCAGATTCAGAAAACCGAAAGCTTCGGCCTTCTCGCCGGCGGCCTCGCCCACGACTACAACAACATGCTCACAGCCATGCTCGGCAACGTGGACCTCATCCTCTGCGACCAGAGCATCGAACCCGGAATCCGCGAGACGGTCGGGGACGTGCGCTCCGCCATGCTGCGCGCCTCCTCGCTCGTCCGCCGGATGCTCGCCTACGCCTGCAAGTCGGAGCCGGTGATCGAGCAGACCGACGTCAACGCGATGGTCAAGGACCTCACGCGTCTGATGAAGCGCTCGATTCCCGACAACGCCCGCCTCTCGCTCGCGACCGGCGAGAACGTGCCGGTCATCAAGATCGACAGCACCCAGCTCTGGCAGATCGTGATGAACCTCATCGTGAACGCGTGCGACGCCCTCGACGGCCGCCAGGGCAACGTCCGCGTGACGACAAACGGGATGGAGCTTACCGACGAGGAACTCGCCACGCTCAAATCGTCAGAAGGACTGAAGGCCGGCTGGTACGCCGTCATCGAGGTCGAGGACACCGGCATCGGCATGGATGACCGCACGATCACCCGGATTTTCGACCCGTTCTTTACGACGAAGACGAATGGCCGCGGCCTCGGTTTGTCGTCCGTCATCTCGATCGTCAAGTCGTACGGCGGCGGCGTTGGGGTGCGCAGCCACGTGGGGCAGGGGACCCTGTTCCGCATCGTCCTGCCAGCCTGCCTCTCCGCCTCGGGCCGTCCCGTCTACCCGGAGGACTTGGTCCGCAAGAGCACCGCCGCCCTCGCTGCGGATATCATGAAGGGCGGTGCCTCGTCTGGCGCGGCCCCGGCGCCCGCAACTGCGCCCCAGGCATCGTCACCGGCGGCTCCTGCCGTACCTGCCACGCCAGCTCCCGCTACGCCGCAGTCCCCCGAAGACGGGCGCAAGACGCTGCTTGTCGTCGACGACGACGCCTCGATTCTCAAGCTTCTCAAGATCATCCTCAAGTCCGGCGGCTACAACGTCGTCACAGCCTCGAACGGGCAGGAAGGTGTTGCGACCTACGAAAAGTCTCCGGACCTCTTCGCGCTTGCGCTGGTCGACGCCTCGATGGGCGTCGGCATGAACGGCATCGAGATGTGCGCCGAAATCCGCAAGGTGAACCCTTCGATTCCGCTCGTCCTCATGAGCGCCTACCGCGCAAAGGAGATGAGTAGCAAGATGTCGGCCGCCGGCATCAGCGGATTCCTGGCCAAACCCTTCCGCGGAAACGATGTCCTCGATCTGGTGGCCAAGTATCTGAAGACGGTGGACGACTCCGCCGCAAAGGGAGGGGACGTTGGCCCTGTCGTCTAGCCGCCGTCCCCCGGCTTCAGCCCCGAAGCCCGACGCGTCTCCTCCGGCGACCCCGCCGCCTGCGGTGTCCGCCCCGCCCCCGCAAACTGCGGGGCCGTCGGCGACGGCCGGCCTTTCCGACGCCGACGAAATCTCCAAACTGCTGAATGCCCTTGGGACTCGGCAGGAACCTGTCGACTTTGTGATTCCGGCAGGTCCTGGCGGCGCGACGCGTCCCCTTGGCGCCGTCCTTTCGGCGCCTGAGGAGAAGTCCGTGACGGACATGGACTTCATCCTGCCAGATCTCCGGCCCACTGGCGGCGGCGAATCGAAGGAGCCCCCCATTGTCAAACTTGCACCTTCCGCAGGGACGGTGCGCCTTTCCCCTGCCGCAAATCCCGTTCGTTCCGAATCAGGCGGCACGGTGCGCCTCGGCGGGAGGCCGGCGAATGCAGGGAAGACGGCAAATCAGGGAGCGGTGCGCCTGGGCGGAGGATTGGCGGCCGCCACCAAGACGGCAAGTCAGGGGGCCGTACGCCTTACGGGCGACCAGACGGCCGCCACCAAGACGGCAAGTCAGGGGGCCGTACGCCTTACGGGCGACCAGACGGCTGCCACCAAGACGGCAAAACACGGTACAGTTCGCTTGACCGGCAACCCGACGGAAGCGGCGAAGACGGAGAAGCACGGCACCGTCCGCCTCACTGGCAACCAGGGCGATGCCGCAACAACCGAGGCAAAGGCTCCATCCTCGACCACGCAGCCTGTCCCCGAGTCCACAGGGATTGAGAAACCCGTTACGTCGGCGAACAAAGGAAAAGCGCGGCGCAAGAAGGCCCCCAAGCGGAAACCTTCGGGCGAACGGAAGAACGATTCCCTGGCGAGCATTGTCTTCCTAGTGCTTGTCATTCTGGTCGTCATGCTGTATGTCGGATTCTTCATGATCCGGCCTAAAATCCTCGCCGCGCGGGCCGCTGCGCAACCTGTCTCCGCACCGTCCTCCGAGTCTGCGAAACCCGCCGCGCGGAAGCCGGCTCCGAAAATCGCGCCGGCAGCGAAGACCAAGCCTTTCCGCCAGCCCGCCCCCAGCGCCGAAACGCCAAAGGCTGCGACGGGCGGGTCCGAACAGTCCGGGACTGCGGCCGGAACGGCATCTCCTTCCGCCGATGTTGCGGTAAAGAAGACGCCCCAGACTGGCATAGCCCCAGGAGGAGGCGTGGATGAAGTCGACGTTCCAGAAGACGACGGTCCGGCGACGCCGGCCTCGCCCGAACCCGCTTCCGACGCCCCGAAGTCCGTCTCCAAGTTCGCCCCGCCATGGGCTCGCAAGGACGTCCCCGCCCAACCGGTCGAGCAAAAGCCGAAGGAGGAGGTTGTCATTGACGTGCCGACCGCCGTTGACGTGCCCGAAGTCCGCGAGTGGCCTGAACTCAAGGTGACGGCCGTCATCGGCTCCGGCAAGAGGGGAAGCGTTCTCGTGAATGGCAACGTCGTTTCCGTGGGCGAGGAATTGGAGGAAGGTCCTGTCCTGAAGTCCGTCTCACGTCAGGCGGCGGTTTTCGAGTGGGACGGCGACCGCCGCACCATCTTCGTCAGCGCCAAGAACGAGTAGCCCTTCAACCCTTTCAACGTTTTCAACCCCTTCAACGAGGAATCTCATGAACACAAAACTCAAAATCGCCGTCATCGGCTGCGGCGGCATCAGCAACTGCCACCTTGGCGGCTATTCGCGCAATCCCAATGTCGAAATCTACGCGCTGTGCGACATCAACCGCGCCCGCGCAGAGGAAAAGGCCGCCAAGTTCGGCGTTCCGCCTGAGCGCGTCTTCGACGACAAGGACAAGATGCTGGCCGCCCTGCCCGAAATCGACGCCGTCAGCGTCTGCACCTGGAACAACGCCCACGCCGAATGCACGATCGCCGCCCTCAACGCGGGCAAGCACGTCCTCTGCGAGAAGCCGATGGCGATGAGCGCCGCCGAGGCCGCCGCCATGAAGGCCGCTGCGGAGAAGTCCGGCAAACTGCTCATGATCGGCTTCGTCCGCCGTCACGGCAACGACGCGGCCGTCGTCCGCGATTTCATCCAGAACGGCTACTTCGGCGACATCTACTACGCCAA
>JAEEGL015399765.1_pt1 | contig 10354 bp, 1 predicted proteins | sample 9134231 | NCBI WGS metagenome assembly JAEEGL01 (sample SAMN16246548, study PRJNA631951) | gut metagenome | biome: gut microbiome; feature: rumen; material: fiber-attached | host: Bos | place: Iran: Karaj | collected 2018-10
CTTCAGGGTGAGGACAAAGGGAGCATTTTTTGTTCCAACGATTCCGTTTGATACATAGTTGAGCTCCTCGTCTGTGTCTGCCACGTAGATTTTCCCATTGAAATAGACCTGAAAGACGAGTGGTACGGTGTTTTCACCATAGACCATAAGATACACCAAGTTGTCGGCTGTAGGGTCGGGGATGTCCTTTCCCCTGATACCGTCTGCGGCATATGCTGCCACTATGGCATTGCTCACTCTTGCGCCGTCCTTCTCCACCACGGCCGTGATGCTCATGTTGTTGCTGTAGAGCCCTGCGTCAACAAAGTCAAAGATGTGGTTGGGATCCACCGCCTGTTCATGCGCCACGTCATCCGGGTGGTAATCCTGGGCACTGGCTGCGACAGGCCAAAGGAGCAGGCCTGCCAGCAGCGTCATGCTAAATAATACTATCTTCTTCATATTGATTGGTTTTGGTTATTTCTTTACTCGCTTCTGTCCGTTTTCGATGTAGACGCCCTTCTTCAGCGTTGAGCGCTGCACACCCTCAGCCTGACGGTAGACTCGGCGGCCCTGGAGGTCGTATATCTCACTGCTAGCCGTGTTCGTGTTCAAGTTGCTGATGCCTGTCACAATGGCGTTGAGGATGAAAGGCTCGTCGATGGTGCCAATAATGGCATTGCTGCTATAGTTGAGCGTTTCATCGCAGTCAATGTAGCTGCTGCCATCGGCAATGAGGAAGGTCAGTTCTGTTGCTACATCGCCAGGTATGGTCAGGAATACCATACCTTCATCGTCGCTTATGCCAGCCGCACGACATTCGTCGCCGGCAAAGACACCCACTTCCATGCCAGCCGTAGGCAAGCCGTAAAGCTGCACACGTGCGATGACTGTCATGTTGTCGGCATAGTTGCTATAGTCGACGGGGGTGAAGAACGTGGGTTGCTCCTCATAGGCCTTTGCCATTCGGGCGTTGGCTGTTGCCGTGGACTTCGGATAGTGGAAGGTACGGTTGGTGGCACTCTGTATCATGTAACCTTGACCGGGGACAAGCGCTTCGAGCAGACCCTTCCATTTGCCGTTATTATACGTGGCAAAGCTGGTTTGGCTTTTCACGTAGTCGCCATTCTGTGGTTCCATGTCGGCAAGAGCGTCGGTGATGCTCATTGTCTGCGAGCCATTATAGGCCACCCAGTTCCATCCTGCAGCCAGTGTGATGGGCTTCTCCTGCGGGTTGACCTTCTTACCTGTAAGATTGATGGTCCGCGATTCGCTCATCTTCACCTGATACATCGACTGGTTGTTCAGCGAGAAGTTTCTTCCTGTCCATGCGTTGTCTGAGTAAGCCATGAAGTTTCTCTGACTCTTCACCATGCCGACCACGTCCTTCACTGGTCCGAAGATGATAGGTACCGACATGTTATCGGGTTCCACGTAGAGCGAAATCCACGACCAACCCTTGCCCAGCTTCAGCATCTGTTCCTGCATGTCGATAGCCGATAGTAGTATCGGATTCTCAAAGGCACCAGCCAGACTATGTGGTATGTAACTGATATCCTGTGCGGTTTCCACTATGGCGTAGGTCTCACCCGTCGAGGCATCGTAGGCCTTGAAGGTCACATCTTTACTGCTTTCATCGTCATTACCGTAGATGGTCATGATTACGATGTGAGAGTCGTAGTCGGCATCATACTTGGGATGTGCTATGCCGCGACACTCGCCGTCTACGAATGCAGCCACGATGTCGTCGCTGTCCTCACTCGGGATGCCGAGAATATCCAATGTACCAATCAGATTCATCGAGCTTTCGAATTCGCTTGCATTTACTGCCCATTTGGGTTCCTCACCGCGTACGGTAACAGAGATGGTCAGCGGCACGTCGATGCCATCGGTGCTGGTCAGGTAGATTGTCTCCTCATACTTGCCGATAGGCGTCGACTCAGTAACGGTGAAGGTCACCTTCGTCTCGGCCAGCGGATTGGTTGTGCCGCTCTCGGTGCTGGCCTGCATCCATGACGGCATGCCGCTCAGCGTCCACATCTGCATCGTGCCGCCCTTGTTGACAATGGTAGCGGTGACGTTGGTAGAGGTGTTTGCCGGTTGGTCTACAGCTAGTGCGTCGTCCTTCCAGATGAGCGTGTTGCAGTTGACGAAGGCGCTCCATATTGCCGGCACGGAGTAGTTACCGTTTTCATCACGCACGTCACGGACGGTGAAGTTCAGCGTGCAGCCCTCGATGGTGGCGGGATCCTCGTCAATGTTTATCACTACTTTCGTATCAGAGGCAACGTAAGTGAAGCTGACGTTCTTCTCCGTGGGCTTAGTGCGCAGGGCGGGAGCCTCGTCGGTGTAATTGAGAGTTGAGAGTTGAGAGTTGAGAGTTGAGAGCTCTGCAATAAAGCCACTGCCTGTGAGGTCTTCGTCGTTGTTAATGGTTACTGGCTGGTTGTACTTATCGAGGGTATTCTTCTCGAAGGGATAGTAGGCCATGAGTCCAGCCTCGGTACCTGTAAGTCTCACCTTTCGGTTCTTGGCAATCATGTCGGCATTCATGGTGGCGCCCCAAATTCGGATCTCGTCCACCTCGCCCTTGAACGGACAGCCGTATGTGTACTCTGCGGATTCTGCCGAGAAGGTGGTACGGCGCACGCCGAGCAGCAGCTTATCCGAGGCGATGGTGCCCACATTGGCGGCATTCGTCGTCAGCACACGTTTGCCATCGACATAAACGGCGGCGGCGCCTTGGCGCAGAATGTTCACAGCGATATGGTGCCATGCGTTGTCAAGGATATTACCGCTTGTCGTGGCATAGGTAGTCATTTGCTCGGCTGGCTTGTAGGCACCCTTGCCAGTGAGTTGCAGCACACCCTGTGCGTTGGTCCAGAGAGCCACATCGCCTACTTGCACCAGCTGTGCTTCGGCTCCCTGCATGTTGCCGCGCATCCAGAACTCCAGTGCATAGTCGTCATCCTCGAAGGTGTTGAGCTGGGAAGTGTTGATCACCATGTAGTGACTACCGTCAAGGGTGACGGCCTTGTTCTTGTTATTCATGTACCACGTCTCGGCTGGCATCTTCATGTGACGGTTGCGGGCGTAATCGCGAATACTCGTACCCTCGCCTTCGTCCATCTTCCAGTATCCGATGAGGTGGCGTGTCGACGGATTCTTCGTGATGCCACGGTTCATCAGGGCGGTGGACATGTCGTGAGCCTCGTCCCAAAGCAGCAGCTCATGGATAGCGCCACTGAGGTTCTTACCTACCGACAGCGGTCCGTTACCCTCGTATTTCGCAACGTTCTCGTCAATAAATAGTGAGATCTCAGATGCGTCGGAAGCCACTGTGGCGTTCAGTCTGCCGCCGTTGCCGGTGTTGCCGTAGCTCAGGCTGAGGAATACCCATTCGTTGGTGGGAATGGCATTTTGCGATGTATAGGTCTTGTCACCGATGGTGACGACAAGCTTGCCGCTAGCATCGGTGGCGAAGGCAATCTTCGAGGCTCCCGATCCGTGTGTGAGAATGGTTCCTCCTCCCTTGATGTTCACCCACATATCGGCCGAGAAGTCCTTTCCTGCGAGGTTAATGCCTGCCTCGGTGGCAGCGGTGGTCTCAGTGTTCTGCATGCTCAGGGCTGTCTCATGGGCAACCGTCGAGCCGTTCAGCACACCTGTCACAATGAAGTTTGAATTTTTCTTCAACTCACTCTTGAGGATTGACTCGTTGAAGGTAACGCTAATCTCGTCACCGGCATCGAGTATGCCGTCGCTGGGTTCAGGTATACCAAGTGGTGTGGGACGCTGCATGTCCTTCACCAGGGCTATCTCGTCGCTATAACGGTAGACCTCTTCGTTACCATAGGTGCTTGCCGATACGCAGCGGAACAGGTAGTCGCCGTCGGGATCAACCATTCGCATCTTATATGTGATGCTCGAACCCGTGGCAGGGAGAGTGTCATTGCTGTTTGTTTTGTCTTTCTTGTTTAGCACCCACTCGTGCAACATTGTCCAATCGACGTCTCCTGGCCTCTTGTACTGCAGGCGGAAGGCCTTCAGGTTGTAGTAGTTGCGATCGAAGTTGCTGAAGGTGAGGTCCAAGTCTGTACCCGTCTCTGTGTTGATCGTCGTATTCGACAATGCTAGGTCGACAGGCGACGATGATGGCACGAAGAATGCCGAGATGTATACCGTGTCGGCAATAACATCCCATGTGCTAGTAGGGTCGTACTGTGTCTGTGATGCAAGCACCACTGCGATGCTATCGTATCTAAGTATACTTGTGTTCGTCTGCTTCAGCTGCAGGGCCTTTGTGACAGTCTCTCCGGCCGGAATCTTAATGATGCGGTTTTCAGTGAGTGTCATGCCGTCAATCAGTATTTGAGCACCATTCGGATTAGACTCGTCAACCACAAGCAACTTGTAGTACACATCCTCATCGATCTCCGAGGCGTTCTTCAGCCTAAGTGTATAGTTTGCGGCAGTGCCAGTAGGAACATCTGAGACGACGGGTACGTCGACATCGATCTGCGGCACTTCGATCTGCATCGTGGCCTCCATAATGGTGGTCCCAGGCTCGTAGTACTTCGTCACTACCTTACCCTCGTAGGGGTTGCAGGTTTGTCCGCCGCGTGTGCGGAAGATGGGGCCGTAGGCGTCGAGGTTGTACACATCCACGCTGATGGCGTCGTCATCACCATCCTCTGCCAGGGTGTATGACATGGTCACGGTTCTTGTGGTATCATTCTGTTCCTGCCAGTGCTCGCCGCCGCCCGTCTCCGTACCTATATCACAGACAACTCCGAAACCGTTGATTCCGACGCCGAAGGTGATTCCTGCATGCACAATTGCACTGACCGAGCAGTCATAGGTGGTACCTGTGACGGTGTCAGTCTGCTCACTAATAGTCTGCTTCGTACCTGAGTCAAACGAGTAGTTCTTGCCGTAGGCGTCGCCAAGGCGCTTGCGCAGCTCCCATGCTTCCACCTTCGCCTTTTCATTGTTGTATAGGTGCTTCTGCCATATTCTGATTTGGCTGTTACACCACTCCACGCTGTCCTCGGAGCAGTCTTTGTAGCCTGCTGGCATCACCTTTGTGTACGACGGTCCGCTGTCTGACGGCAAGAGCGTGGCCTTGTTGCCCCACACCTTCTTGTCGTGGTTGCTCGAGCCGAACTTATCGTCCGTTGGGCTGAGCGTGGTGACATAGACCGGCTCCTTACCCGTATTGGTATATCCAGATATCGATGATACCTGCTTCAGCTTGTCGTTACGCATTTTTACGAAGTTCGGTATCAGCACGTTCTCAATATAGTTTTGTGTATACACGAACTCCGTACCGAATTTCAGTCCCGACGTGACGGCATCTTTCAGCGACACCTCTGCGGTCTGTCCTGTTCCCACTCTTCGCAGGTCGACATTGCGTGCCAGTCCGAAGATAATGTTGGTGGACGAGCCGATAAACACGTCGCCCATTGCACCGACATATTCTGGAGCGTCCGACGTGCTGATGGCCCTTGTAGTGGTTACCTCACGCTTCCAGGTGTTAGCATCCTCACCCTCACAGATGGCATGGACCCCCACCTCAAGGTCGGCCTTGGCTTCGATTGACTCCAGCACGAACGCGCCTAGTCCGACGCCGATTGTCTGTGTGGTACCGAGCTTGGTTGTCGTCATGACATGGGTGTCGCTGCTCCATGTACCGCCGGTCGACTTACTCTTCGAGATTACCGTTCCCCTCGTCCACTCAGCGCTGGAACCTGTTCCTGGTGGGTCGCGCAGCACCATGTCAATCAAGTCGGGACCGGCCGTGACGAAATTGTTACCCGTAGGCAATGAGCCCAGGATGACGCCATAAAGTGGGTTTCCGTTATTCCACGGGTAGATGCGGTCGTCAATGTCGTACGTCATCGTGATGGTGCGGGTAAACGGATCACTGATGTTCGGCAGGCCTGCCTTCCACGTGTAGGTGGCCTTGCCTAGGCTGTCCAGCTGCACCTGATTGCTCTGCAGGTCGCGTACACTGCCTGGCTCTGCACCGTCCTCATTGTTCTCGCCGTAGACCACTTGGTTAGCTGCTAGGGCGTTGGCGACGGTCACCACGATGCCCGACAGTGGCACAAAGTCCGTCACCGGTGTGGTGCCGTCTTTGTTGACATACTCCTCATATCCCTCGATGTTGAACGTGTATGTGTCCTCCATTACGAAGAGTGGAGCGTTCTTATAATTGTAAGTCACCGAGCCGTCGGTGTTCACCGTGTAGATGTCGTTGATCTCTAGCGTTCCGTTCTCGTCTTCGATGGTATACTTGTCAATACCGAACGAGCCGTCGTCTCTTCCTTCCTGCTTTACCGTAAAGGTAGGCTTGTTGTGGAAGGGCACGTTGTACATCGTGTTGTACTCATAGTAGTTGTAGCCGCCTTTCTCGTTCTCCACCGAGTCCTTGTAGGTCAGCAGCGGCTCTGTCATGTCGATGTTAGTTTTGTCCCCAACCTTTTGGTTGGTCTGGATCACCTTGATGTCACTCATCGTATATAAGATAGGTGGCACCATCGCCGAGAACTCACCGGTCTGCGGGTCGGTGTGTATGATGATCTTATTGCAGTCGGCCGCACCCTTTCCTCGCTCCGACTTACTGGCAATCGCCTCCGTAGCCGAAGCAACAGGCATGATGGTATCATTGATATTTAGCTGATAGTAGCCGACAGGCGTCAGCACGATTTCTGCCACACCGATATTGTTCTTGCTCAGACCGAAACCCACGGGCTTCTCGCCCTCAATGCTTCCTCCCACCACACGCCCGGTGAAGTTTACCAGGGTGTTGTCGACGAAGTCAAGGTTTGTCTTCTTTCCGTTGAAGATCTCCCGCTCGCCCGTTCCATTGGGATCGGCAGGATAGCGTCCTTCGTCCACGAAAGTATGGCCGTTTTTCACCACCTGGATGAAGTGCTTGCCAATGGGCACGCTGATCTCATATTTACCCCACTCGTTGGTCTTGATTATCTCGCCGTCCTTCGAACATGTAATGCCGTCCACCTTGAACGTGGCGCCCTCAACGGGATAGTCCGTACCTTCGTAGTACACCGTTCCACTGACAGGGAACGACGACACATCCTCGAAGTCCACACCGTTATGTATGAGTGAGTTAATACTGACGAAGCGCGACTGCCTCTCTGGCGAGAACGTGTGTATGCCCAGCTTCGGCACGACGGTGTAGGTGATGCCCTCGCCCGAGATGGGCACGCCGCTGATCATGTAGTCGCCGATGCTGTCGGTATAGGCCATCAGGCTCAGTTGGTTCTCAGAGGGCACGTTGTCCGAGCTTTGAGCTAAGGCGTCGCCCGTTACAGCATGACGGCCGTTGGGTACGCCGTTGGTTTTCGAGAAGTCGTACGCCAGCGACTGCGACGGGATTCCCTCGTCCAAGGGATAGTAGATGGCCAGGCCGCTCTCGTTGCCTGCCAATAGGTGGTTGTAGTTTTGTAAGATCTCCTCCTCAGTCAGTGCCTTGGTGAAGAGACGGAACTCGTCCAAATTTCCACGGTAAGTTCTATTAATAGTAGTGTAGTTGCCGCTGCGTGTGATACCAATGTTTGTCGAAGACATCTTACTGACATTTATGTTTAAGGTGTCAAGCGCTTGCACCGTCGTAGCGTCATCCTTTGTTAGATAAAAATAAGCCTTTTTTTCACTGCGTTTATAGACAACCGTCAAATGACTCCATTCGTTGGCTGGCAAATGGATTTTGGATGCATCCACCCTATGAGAGCTGCCTCCGTATCCATAGAAGATGGGAATATAATACTGATTGTTGTCTGAGACGTTATAGTATTTCAGCTGTACATCAAACACCCCCGGGACATTACAGAACTGGAAATGTCCTGTATGTATATTCATTCCGTCCGTTACATTGTTGTCGGGCTTGAGGTATGCCTGTATGGTAAAGTCGCCGGCAAATAGTTCCTTGATGGTGGCCTCATCTGTATGGCACACCAGACCGTTGTTAGGTCCGGTAATCTTCAAGGAGTGCATGCCGCTGGTGCTCTCGCTGCCTCCTGACTGTCGTTTCAGCGTTACTTTCGCACCCTGTACGGCCACGCCTGTGCCATAGGTGATGTGTCCGCCCAGTGTACCTGTCGACATGCTGAAGCCGTCGCACTTCGCTTCCATGCCCTCTACGCGATCCTGGCCGTTCATCATCCATACGGACACCTTGTACTCGTTGAACGACCCTATCTGTGCCGTCACGTCATCGTAATTGTAGCTAGCATCGGTGCCCGAGAGGGTGGTGAGCTCAGCCCAGCCGCTTTCTCCCGTGCTGCCCAGCGGACGGCGATAGAGGGTGAAATAAGTGGTTGAGTTACCCACCTGATTCACGTCCCATTTTAGCTTCACCACGTTCGTATACGATCCGCGCGAGGCACTGAACGCTGTCACCTTCGACATGCCCTCAAGTGCACCGCTAGTATGGCCCGACAAGTAACTCTTTCCGAAAACGGTAATCTTCAGGCGGTAATAGTAGGTCGTGAACGGATGCAGTTCGTAAGAGTCCTCATAACTGCCGCTGGTCTGTTCAGGATCTTTGATCTGGAAGGTCTGCACTTCCTGCCAATTCACCTTGTCGGTCGAGCGCTCCAGTACTAGCTGGTAGGCATTTACGCTCGAGGCTTTGGCGATGGGGTTATGCGCCCATGTCACCACAATCTTGTCGTTCAGATTGTTCGTAGCCTTGAAGTTGTCGTCATTGAAGAACTTGTCGGGACGGAGGAGCTTAGCTGTCACTTTATGCGAGAGCTTTGCCTGTGGCGAGGTCCCCGATGGCGTGCCCGTCGGCACGAAGTACACTGTGTACTCATAGTCCGTGTCGTAGTTCAAATCGCTTGACGTGTCTGTGTACGACTTAGTGTCGTATTCGATGTTGCTGGTCAAGAACGTTCCGTCGCGGTATACGCTCCATGTGCCGTTCTTGCAGCGGTTGCCCGACTCGTCGGATTCCCATGTAATGGTGATACTCTTGTTCCAGAGATCTGCTGTGTACGAAGTGTTTACAATCGGTTTGACGAATCCCGGTACCGAGATGTTATACCACTGGTAGATGCTCACATCTGGTCGCTCGGCGACAGGCAGGTCGTTATGGGTCACATTCTCTTTGATGACAAACTCCACTGGCTTGCTTTGGTTGTTCCAGAACTCAGTGCGTGTGAAGGGCAGCGACAAGTTGCTGAATGATGCCGTGTTGTAGGGGTATTGTTTAGTCTCGGGGCACAGCGCACTCGGGTCTACCATCGTCAGGTCTCCCCATGTGGCATCATCACGCGTGCCCACCCATGTAGGACCGTGATTGGCGTTCAAATTGCCGCTCACCGCCATCTTCCCGTATTCCGTCATCACGGCCGACGGGGTTCCTTGGTATGGTGAGGCGAAAGCATTTGTTGTCAGGTTCACCTCCTCCCAGTCCTCGTAACCATTATTGATCTTCCACTTTCCCCTGATTTTCACGGTGTGTTTTCCGCCCACATGGTATTTAGTCAGGTAGACGTACATATAACAGGTATACTGTCCTGCGCCGCTCTTTCCCGGGTTCCAGAACTTCACGAGGTAGGTCTGTCCGTCAGCGCTGCTGTTAGTATACGACATACAGTCAGACTGCCCCCACCATTCTTCCACGCCACGTTCTTTCTCCACGCCTTCAGAGTTGCCGCTTCCACTGCCATACCATGACAGCTGCCAGTCGGGCGAGCACACATAGTTGCCGTCCACCCAGACGGCTGGTCCCTTGGCGTTGCCATAGGCCGCCTCATGTGTGAAGTATCCGTCTTTCCCGTTAGGGTCGTAGAACATCACGCGCACCACGATCCACGGCTCGTCCACCGATGGATGGTGGGTGATGTACGTCCCGCCGTCATAGAAGTGAGCTCCACCCCAGACGGTGCCGCTGCCTCCGAGGAGACATACCAGAAGCAATAGTGGCACCCGCCACCAGTGCTTCGATTTTTGTAACTGTCTTTCCATATTGCAAATGGCTTTAAAAAGTGATGACTGTATAAAGGAATGTTCAGGAAATATGGTGCAAAGATATGTTTTTTTTTTATATGCGCAATAGTTCAGACGAATTGACGGACGTTTTCAGACGAATTCACGGATGAAAAGACGAATTCACGGATGCTGCAGACGAATTTGCGGATGCTGTTCGTGGCAATTCCAATGAAAAAGCCCACCCCAGCAACAGGGTGGGCTTTCGCTATGAGGTCTGTCAGTCCTTCGTTATGGACTTAGTACCAGTCTTCGTCTTCATCCTCTTCGTCGTCCCAGATCTTTCTGTTACGATATCGGCTGAAGTTCTCATCAGTGTATTGTGTGGGGTCTGCACTGATAACCTCTAGTA
>JAEEGL015960215.1_pt1 | contig 10354 bp, 5 predicted proteins | sample 9134231 | NCBI WGS metagenome assembly JAEEGL01 (sample SAMN16246548, study PRJNA631951) | gut metagenome | biome: gut microbiome; feature: rumen; material: fiber-attached | host: Bos | place: Iran: Karaj | collected 2018-10
AAGACGTGCCTGCAGTTTCCGCGGATCAGCACGCCTATGCAGTCGCCGATGTAACAATAGTACAGCGACTCTTTGTATACAACCGCGCAAAGCGCCACGACGGCGGGTTTGTAGAGCTTATTTTCCTGATGGGTCTGCAGCCAGGTTTTGTTCCACTGCGCGACTTCCGTGTTGCCCTCGGAAAACGCGTCGGAGAGCAGTCTTTCCACGGCGTGCCCGTCCGTGCAGCGGGAAAGGCCGCTTTTCAGCGTCTTGAATGCGCTCTGGCAGAACACTTTGGCGGCGGTGTACGCCGCGCTGGGTCCCTGGCCGGGATACTCCGAGTGCGGGCGGGTGACACCGTCCGCCACGATGAATATGCCCTGATCCTCGTCTGAAATCAGATAATCCTCGTTCGGCTTATGCGCACCGTTTATGATCCTGCCGTTCGGCTCCGTATAAACGGCGGCTGTCAGTTTTGCGGCGGCGCTGGCGCGAACCGGGCCGTGCAAAAGCTCGCTCCGCCCGCTGAAATAGTGATGGATGTCCCCCGCGAGCTTCCTGGTGTAATCGCTCTCGGTTCTGGAAATGAAATGGATCGAATCGTTGAAAAACGAGATCACGCCCGCCAGCCTGTCCGACGTGAGCGAGTTTTTGAACAGCGGTTCGTACGCTTCGGCGTTGTACAGCTCGTACAGCATGCGGGATGCCGTGTCGCCCGTGACGCTGATAAAGAAATACTTCTTCGACGATGCGCGCACGATGGATATTTCCTTATAGATGCTGTCGGAGGTGAGCGCGTGGCGTGAAAGGAAGAAGATCACCACCGCACAGTCGCTGTCGAGGATCGCCTCTTTGACGGAGGCGGACCATTTGCTGCCGGATTTTACGATGCGGTCATACTCCACGGATACGTTGCTGCAGTACAGCCGGTACAGATCGCTGAAGACGGCCTTGTAATCCATTCGGGAGTAACAGACATACGCGTACTTTCTGCCGCTCAGTTTGGCGTGACACATGGGGCTTACGCAGCTGTCGAACGAATCTGAGCTTTGCAGCTGCGCCTCCCATTCGTCCGAAACGGTCGATGCGAGACCGGACTGGTATTCAAACACCGTTTCGGCGAGCGTGCGGTAGGTTTCGCGTTTGGAAGGGGCTTCCTCAAGATCGATGGCTTTGGAGAGCTCGGCGATGATGCTGTCGCACATATCGCAGCGGTCCTGCACGGCCTGAATCGCCTTTTCCGGTTCGCTGCCGAAAGCCGTCATGTAATAGTACATCAGCTCCGCCTTCAGAAAGTAATTCTTGGCGTAGGTGCTGTTGTTCCGGATGTTTTCCGAGATGCAGTGCAGGGCGTAGAGGTAATCGTCGCGTCCCGTAAACCCCTTGATCTTCTCCAGTGCGTCGCGGTGCTTGACGCCGTATTCGAGTATCCTGCACAGAGTAGAAGCGTACGAAGCGTTCACGCCGTACGTCGACTGGGCGAAAAACACGCCGTGGAGCAGATCGAGCGCCCGCTTGTCGCAGGCCAGCGCCTGCTGCCACGCGCCGATATCGGCGACTCTCCGCTTCAGATACCTCGATTTGAGTTCAAGGATCAGGGGATACTTTTCTTCATCAAAGTGTCCTTCGTATCTGGTCACCACGTTTTCGAGGCCTACGGCGTTGCCGTCGTTTTTCAGGTATATCGTAAACAGATACAGTCCCGCGAAGGCGGCGTCGGTATCGCCTTCGGACAGCAATGCGTCCACACAGTCGAGCAGAGCCCTCCGGTCGATATCGGGCTCGGCTTCGGAAAAGCGTGTCAATGCAAGATCAAAATCGTAAGAATAGGTTTTGTAGCGCTCGACGGTGCCGCGCAATAATACGGTAAGCTCTTCAGACATTGCCTTATCCTCTTTGTGTGGTGTGAACGGGCGGTGTCATGCGCCCGCGAGGGAAATTTGTCTAAGTATATTGTACCATATTTCCTGCCCTGTGACAACACCTGGATTTCCGCCGCTTTTGTAAGCCGCTCTCGGATCGCAGTTACGCAGTGCTTCGATCCCTTTCAACAAGAAACCCCTGATCCGAATCCAGATCAGGGGTTTCTGACACTGAAACGGGCAATTACGCCTTTACCGCGCCGGAGGTAATGCCTTCGATGTAGAGCCGGGAGCTGAACATGAACATGATCACCAGCGGGAGCGTAGCCATCACGAAGCCCGCGATCATCGCGCCGTAGTCGGTCATGCCGGTGGAGGAGCTGTAGGTTTGTATCGCCACGGAGATGACCTGTTTGCTGTTGGACTCGATGACCAGCAGCGGCCAGATGAAATCGCCGTAGAGGCTGATCATGTTCATCACGACGAGCGTCGCCAGAATGGGCTTTGCCAGGGGCACCGCGATGTACACGAAAGCCTTGAACTCCGTGGCGCCGTCGATGCGCGCGGATTCAAACAGGGACGCCGGCTGACTGCTGATGAAGGTGCGGCACAGGTACATGCCCATGACCTGACCTCCGGAAGCCCAGGGCAGCCACAGGGCGAACCAGCTGTTTTTGAGGCCGAGACGCTGGACGAGCTTGTAGGACGGCGTCAGCGTGAGCACGCCAGGCACCATCAGCAGCGCCAGCATCATGATGAACAGAAAGTTTTTGAGGGGGAAGTCGAGCCTCGCAAACACGTAGCCTGACATCGCGGAGAGTACTACGATCAATCCCGTGCCCACGGCCACAGTGACCACCGAGTTGACCATGTTCTGGAACAGCTGCCCCCAGGCGGCATTGTAGTTGAGCCACTGGGGCGGATTTGGGATCGCCCAGAGGTTGGAGTAGAACTGTGCCTGACTCTTCAAAGAGAGGAAAAGCATAAGGAATATGGGTATGAAGGCCAGCAGCACGAATATCACCGTCAGCGCGGTAATAAATATCTGAAAAAACACGGTGCGTGACTTGCGCATTCTGTGCATCTTCAGACCGGAAACAACTTTTTCCGCCATGTCTCTTCCCCCTTTCTAATTCAGCTCCTGCGTCTTCATCCGCAGGTTGACGAGCGATCCCGCAAGGATCACGATGAACATCAACAGTCCCATCGCGCAGGCATAACCGTACTGGCCGAATTTGGTGGCGGCATAGTACAGTTCGAGGCCAGGCACGTAAGTGGAGGTGCCGGGGCCGCCCTGCGTTAGCAGGTACACGCCGCCGTAATCCTGAACGGTGGAAATGAAGGTGGTGATAATGAGCATTTTGAACTGCGGGGAGATGAGCGGCAGGTGAATGTGAACGAAGTTCCACCAGGGATTGCTGCCGTCCACGCGGGCTGCCTCGAACAGATCGGCGGGAATGTTGATGAGGCCGCCGTAATACACCAGAAACGCGAAGCTGTTCACCCAGGGGAAGCCCATGCAGATGATCGCGCCGAGGGCCGTTTTGGGATCGCCCAGCCACGGGTGCGTCCAGGAGTCGAGCCCCACCGTTTTCAAAAAGTTGTTCAGTGCGCCGATGTTGGGATCGTAGATGTTTTTCCACATCAGCGTGGAGACTACGCCGGGCACCACCATGGGCATGACCAGCAGCAGCCGGAACCAGTACCTGCGGCGGCTGCTTTCACCCGAAGTGGTGCGCATGGCAAACACCAGCTCCGCCAAAAGCAGCGGCACGGTGAGCAGCTTTAAGAAGGAGCACACCATCATAATGAGCAGGTTTTTCACGCCCAGCAGGAAGTACCCCTCGCGGAAGATCTTTACGAAGTTGTCAAAGCCGATCAGGTTCACTTCGCGCATCGTTTTGGTGGCGAGGCTCCAGTCGGTGAAGGCGTAATAGAAGGCCTGGATAATATTGTAATAGTGGAACACCAGGATCAGCCCGATGGACGGCGCCAGCATGAGGTACGCCACGCGGTGCCTGTACAGCGATTTGAAAAAGCGTATGGCAAGCGCCCGGCTGCGGGGAAGCGCGACGATGAGGAACGCAGCGAAAAGCAGCGCAAAGCAGAGGATCAATACCAGACTGATCGCATACAGATTGCTCATCAGGCCGATGTTGTCCAGCCTGGCGGTGGAGAATTGAAACAGCTCCGGAGACAGGGTAACGACGTAACTGACTTCGTCGCCGAAATAGATCTGGGTAATATCGTAGGTATGACGGTCTGTAAAATGGGTGACGCCGTCGCCGTCCAGTATATAGATATCGCCCTCGCGCGTGCCCGCGGCGAGCCAGCGGCCATCCTCGGAAACGCCGACGGCCTTGCCCTCGCCAACCAGTGGCACGGTGAAGAGCTGATTGAGATCGGAATCAAATTTGAAGAAGTTGCCCTTTTCGTCGATCACGACGACTTCCCCGCTTTTGGGGATCACGGCCAGGGAGCGCACTTCTGTGCGCGCTTTGGCGGAGGCGACCGTTTCGCCGCTCAGGTCGATCTTGTTGAGACGCCCGCGGCTGTCGCCGTAAAAGATGTATTGATAATCCGCGCTGTAGCGCGTGCCCAGCGCCTTTTGCTTGAGCGAGACCGTCAACAGCGGTTCGCCCGTAACGATATCCAGTACGTAGATCGTGTGTTTGTTTGCGCTCACGTTTGCCGAAACCAGCAGGTGCCCTTTTTCCTGGTTGTAGTCCATATCGTACACCTTGCCGCCCACGTCATACTTGGCCTGCAGGCTGCCGTCAAGGGCATTCAGGACGTAAACGTTTCTGTCCTGAGAGCCAACGATCAGCTGCTTCGTGGCGTCATCGTACTGCATCGTGCCGATGGAGCCGCCGATGGCGTACGACCATTTCTGGCTGCTGTTGTCGTCAAAGGCCAAAATGGTGTTCTGATACGTGCCAAGGAACGTCATGTCAATATCCGAGGCGACGAGGATGCGGTTGTTCTGCAGACTTTTTCCGTATTCTTCCATGCGGAAAATGTCTGTTTGTTGTCCCGTGTACAGCCTCAGCGCCAGAGAGGCGAGCAGCAGCAGCGCGAACACAGCGGAAAGGACGAGGCAAGCGCGCTTCGTGTTGCGCTTTCCGGTGCCGATATCGGGCTTTTTCACGGTGTTTCAGCTCCTTGTCAATGAAATCTGCGCTGCGGAGCGGGAAAACCGCTCCGCAGCGCATGGGTTCTGTGCGGTATGCACCGCCTGGCCGTATCAGTTGCCGCTGGGCTCGTTCTGGGGGTTGTCAAGATCGTTCATGGAGATCTTGGACGACGCCATCACGTCCGGCGCGTACTTGGTCTGGTTGGCCTGATGCATTTCGGCCCACTGATCCACGGTGATCTTGCCGTCGAGCAGATCCATGGAGTAGGTGTACCAGGCGCGCAGGGCCTCCTGGTTGTCGCCGATGCCGCGGGCCAGTGCCTGGCAGAAGCCCTTCTGGCAGTTGCCGATGTAGGTGATGTTGGCAAACATCGTGGCCAGCTCACCCTCCAGCTCGATGCCCTTTACCAGCGGCAGACCGTCGGGCGTTCCACCCGCATCGATCAGAGCAGCCAGGTAAGCGGAGTATCCTTCAGGAGAGGAGTAGAACATCATGAAGTCGACGACCATATCGTCGTGGTCGATGTCCTTCTTGATCGCGGAGAGGAAGCCGGTGGCAACCTCGATGGTGCGGGCGGGCGCCTCAATGCCGGGGCCTTCCATGCTGGGCATTGCGAAGGTGCCCAGAGTGAACTTCTTGAGGCCTTCCAGCGCCACGGCGTTTTCGCCGCTGCCGACTTCGACCGCCTTGCCGGCGTCGATGTCGTTCATGGTGTTCAGATAGTCGCCGAAGAACCAGGAGCCGTCCAGCCAGATGGCAGCCTTGCCCTGATAGAACAGGGTCTTGGCGCCGTCGCCGTCAGTGCCGTAGAAGTTCTCGCCGCCGGCGTACTTCGGGAAGATCTTGGCGAAGTTGGTCCATACGGTCTTCATGCCTTCGCTGTCGGCGCGGATGGTGCCGTCCTTCATGAACGCCTTCCAGAAGCGGACGCCGTTGTTGTTTACGTTGGCAGCGTCGTCGTTGTGAGGATCGGTGGGATCATAGACGAACTTGCCGTCGATCTCGGGATCGTAGCAATAGTCGCCCTCGTGAGCGCGCACGATTTCGATCTGGCTGCGGGTGGTCTGGTCGGCGTAGCACTGCGCGATCCAGCCCATCTGATTGGCCCAGAAGGACTGGAAGGTTCCGGGAACCGCCAGGGCCTGATAGCCGGCCGCGTCCAGCTTGGCGCACACGTCGATGAACTCATCCCAGGTGGTGGGCGGCTCTACGCCGACTTCGGCAAAGATGTCCGCGTTGTAGAACCACAGCACCTGTACACCGGTAACGGACACGCAGTCCCACATGCCGGTGATGACGTCCTTGTTCTGCATATCGAAGGCGATGGCCTCGTTCCACTCGCCGTCATAGTAGGGATCATCGTCATAAGCGTAATCGAAGTAGTTGATTACCTTATCGGTGCGGTCGGAGCCGGCGAGGTTGCCGTAAACGATATCGGCCTCGGGCAGCACGTCGTCATAGCTCTGGAACTGAGCCTTGACCCAGTCGGCATAACCGTCCTGGGGCTTCAGGTCCACAACGACCTTTACGCCGGGATGCTTCGCCATGTAGGCAGCGCCTACGGCGTTCCATGCGGCTTCAACGCCTTTGGCAGAGTATACGCTGACGGTGATGGTGCCTTCAAAGTCGTCCTCGGCGACGGATACCATGCCGAGGAGGAGCATGACGGCAACCAGCACGGACAGGATACGCCGGATGTTGGTTTTCATGAATAGGGCCTCCTTAATGAAATAAATTTCGAGCATTCGCAAAAATGCCCTGGTTGTCCAATATTATACTATTTTTCGATTGTTTGTCAATATCTTCTGACTAAAATTAAAAGCTTTGTTAATAAAAAAGTCTTTACAAACGGCCGTTCGCGTTATATCATTACTTATGAAGTATCGGGAGAAAGGCTGTGCATGAGCGAATGAACAAAAACGAGAGCTTCGGCGCGCTATATGCCGCAGACGATCTGGGCAGGCTGCTGCCGGGCGAGGAACAGACCAAGCCGGCAAGGCCGGACAGGGTAGTGGGCTGCTTTTATTTTCTCACCCACGGCGCGGGGAAGCGCCCCACGCCGGCTCCCTGCAACATTTCCGCCGTCATGCGGGATCACCCGGAGGCGCTGAAAGAGCCGGGGCATCCGGCCTGGGGAAGCGGCGCGATGTACTGGGACGAGCCGCTTTTTGGCTATTACTTTCAAACGGACAAGTGGGTGCTCAGAAGGCACGTAAAGCTGCTTACGCACGCCGGGATCGATTTTCTTGTATTCGATACCACCAACCGCAAAACCTACTGGCCGCACGTAAAGGCGCTTTTGGAGGTGCTGGAGGAGTACCGCGTCGAAGGCTGGAACGTGCCAAAGGTGGCTTATTACACCAATACCCTGTCCGGTCAAACCGTGGACGAGATCTGGCATGACCTGTACGAACCGGACCTGTTCCGGGAACTGTGGTTCCAGTGGGAGGGCAAGCCCTTCATCATTGCGGATCCCGATCAGTGCACCCCGGAGCAGCGCGCTTTTTTCACCTTCCGCCTGCCTCAGTGGCCTACCGAGCAGAAAAAAGCTGGCGGCTGCCCGTGGATAGACTTTGAAAGGCCGCAGCGCGCCTGGCAAAACAGCCGGGGAGAAAACGAGATCGTGCCCGTGAGCGTGGCGCAGCATCCCAACCTCAGCTTTGGCGACGGCGCGTTTTACGGCGATCCCGTGCCCCGCGGCAGGGCGTACCACGACGCGCGCAACGACAAAACGCCTGAGGCGCTTTTGTATGGCTATAACGCAGCCGAGCAGTGGGAACGCGCCATCGAGCTCGATCCGAAGATGGTTTTCTTTACCGGCTGGAACGAATGGACGGTGGGCCGCATACGGGGCGACGAGCCAAGGCCCGTGCTTTTGATCGACCAGGCGGACAGGGAGTATTCCCGCGACGCGGAGCCCATGCGCGGCGGCTTTTTCGACAACTATTATATGCAGCTTTGCGATTACGTGCGCCGCTACAAAGGGTCCCCTGCTTCGCCCGCGACACGCGCGGCGCATCCGATCGACATCGACGGCCCGTTCGAGCAGTGGGCGGACGTGCCCGGCTACTGGGCCATGCCTTTCGGCACGATCCCCCGCGAGGCCGAAGGCCAGGGCGGGGTGATCTACAAAGACGATACCGGTCGCAACGAGTTTGAGTGCCTGAAGGTAGCGCACGACGCGGAAAACGTATATTTCTATGCGCGCACGCGCGACGAGATCGTGTTCAACATGTTCACAAAATGGATGACGCTTCTCATCGGCGTCGCGGGCAGGCCATATGTTCCCTCCTGGCACGGCTTCCACTACATTGTAAACGATATCGTGCTGGACGGAAACACCACTTTCCTGCAGGAGTGTCTGGGCGGCTGGCGCTTTGGCAAAAACACGCGGGTCGCGTACAGACGCCAGAATTGGGAACTGATGATACGTCTGCCGCGAAAGCTGCTGGGCCTCGGGCAGGGCGGATTTGAACTGCATTTCAAATGGGCAGATCATACAGGCCAGAACGAGACCATGGCGGATTACTACCTGCATGGCGACAGCGCGCCGTACGGCCGCTTCAGCTGGATCTACAAAGCGGAATAGGAAACGGAGGGAGAGAAAATGCGGATAACGGGCATCACGGCTGAGAGAGACTGCATCCGCCTGCTGACGGATTTCGAGGGCGAAGTACAGGTGAGGCAAAGTGTTCCCACGGTGGGATCAAAGCCGGGCCGCACGCTGCGCTTCGACGCAGGCTGCCGGGCCGAAAACGGCCAGATCGTTCTGCCCCGGGAATGCACAAACGGCGACGGCCGCGATCCGATCTTTAACCGCTTCGACGTTTTTGCAGGCGGCAGGATCGTGGAGGGGGTCAAATACGTCACCGACACAGCGCAGGACGTGCCCCGTGACAATAATCCCTATCCGCAGCCGGACATCATCAAAACGCTGGGATTGCCGGAGGAGATGAGCCGAAAGTATCATATCCGGCAGGGCTTGATGAACATCAATCTCCCGGCGCTGATGGCAGTGGACGCGCGGGAGGAGTGTATCCCCTACCGTTTCAACGGGCGCGTGTACCAAATGCGCAAAAGCGAGGTGGAATCCATCGACGCGCACATGAAGAGCGTGCCGATGGTCACGATGATCCTGCTCAATTCGCCCCGCCTTTTCGGCTCGACGGGTGAAAAAGCGCTTTTGGACGCCTGCATCCATCCCCGCTACGACTGGAACTGTCCCAATGCCTATATCAGTGCCTTCGACATGGAAACCGAAGAAGGCCAGGAATACTACGCCGCGTTTGTGTCCTTCCTTGCGGAGCGCTATACCAGGCCGGACAGGGCATTCGGCCACGCGGCCGGAGCGATCATCTCGAACGAAGTCAACAGCCAGTACATCTGGGGCAACGCGGGAGAGATGCCCGTGGAAGATTACGTGCGAGAGTACGCACAGGCGCTGCGCCTCGCGTGGCTGTGCGGTCAGCGCTTCTGCCGTCACTTCCGCGTATACATTTCCCTCGACCAGTTCTGGTGCGGCACGAACTTCGATCCGTCCCAGAAGGAACGCTATTACAGCGGCCGAAAGATGCTGGAGCTGCTGAACGAAAGCTGCCGCGCGGAAGGCGACTTCCCCTGGAACGTAGCCTACCACCCCTATCCCGAAGATCTGCGCTGGCCGGACTTCTGGCACGACCGCGCGCCGGATTTCACGTTCTCCACGCCCAAAATCACCTTCAAAAACATGGAGGTGCTGGAGGCATTCCTTTCGCAGATGCCGTTTTTGTACAGGGGAGCGCCCAGGCGCATCATCTTCAGCGAGCAGGGTTTCAATTCCCAAAACGGCCCGATGCAGACACTCACCGAAAAGATGGCGGCCGCGGGCTATGTGCTGGCCTATCTGAAAGCCCGAAACATGAAGACCGTGGATATGTTCACGCATCACGCCACCACGGACAATCCCAGGGAATTCGGCCTGAATCTGGGCATGTTCCGCTACGATCCCAACGCGCCGCACCATATGGGCGAGCCCAAGCCGATCTTTGCCTCCTTTGAGGCCATGGACACGGACGCCGAGGCGGAAGCGGTAAAATCCGCGCGTTCTTTCATCGGGGATGAGCTGTTCGATTTCCTGCTCTCTCCGCCGATCCTGGACGCCGACCGCGACACTTCCCAAGACGACGCATTCGGCGCCTGACGCACCTTTACCTCACACGCCGCAGACGTCAAGCACAAAAGACGCCTGCGACGCTCTTTTGTGCACGTTTTTTGTTTGCCTGTTGTGAAACGCGATTCGCGCACCTTCCCAGGCCTGTCCGTTGTAGCAGGAAAAGGTGGCTTTGACGACTACTCAGGTAGGACTCGAGCCTGCAACCCTTCGGTAAATCATTTCGG
>JAEEGL016154111.1_pt1 | contig 10354 bp, 6 predicted proteins | sample 9134231 | NCBI WGS metagenome assembly JAEEGL01 (sample SAMN16246548, study PRJNA631951) | gut metagenome | biome: gut microbiome; feature: rumen; material: fiber-attached | host: Bos | place: Iran: Karaj | collected 2018-10
AATATCGGGCAAAGCAAGCGAAAGCTTGTGGCGCAAAGCTATAGGGACTTTAACATGTCAGCCAGTTGCATCTTTTAAGTAAGATTTTTTAGCACAGGGCATGAGTCCTGTGTTTTTTTGTTTTATGGCTTATAAGCCGGAAGGGAAAATGAATGAATAAAAAGAGTAGAAACATGGTTCGCGGTATTATCCTCATTGCATCCGCACTTGCTTTGGCAATGGCAGCAACTGTGGGAGTAATCGGTTTTAATCATATTAAGAGCGCGTATGCCAATTCCTTCGCAGAGGGTTTAAAGGCTGCAGCTATTTTACTTGAAAGCGAACTTTCCAATGAAGTTGACGGTGACTGGTCTCTTTCCGATGACGGACAGATTCTTAAGGGTGACAGCTTTGTTCATGACAGCTATCAGGCTCAGCTTGATACTCTTCACGCAAAAACAGGCATGGATTATACCGTATTTTACGGTGACACCCGCTATATCACCACTCTTGTAGACTCAGAAAGAAATTTCCGTATGGAAGGCACCAAGGCATCTTCCACCGTTGCCGCCGAAGTATTAAACGGTAACGAATATCTTGCTTCCAACTTTGAATTGGCAGGAAAGAACTGGTATGCATATTACCTTCCTTTAAAGAATTCCGACGGTTCCGTAGTAGGTATGATTTTTGCAGGTCGCGACACCTCCATCATGGATACCAATGTTAAGGCCGCAGCCCGTGCAATTATCGGTACCTTTGTAGGTTTCTTTTTATTCAATTTCGGTGTTGCGCGTTTCCTTATAAGCCGCACCACAAAATCCATCAGGGATATTGTAAACGGTCTTCAGCAGTTAGAAGACGGCGAGCTTTCTTTCTACATTCATGACCGCACATATAACAGAAAAGACGAGCTTGGAGTTATTGCAGCAAGCTCCGCTCAGGTACGTGATAAACTTCAGGATGTTATCAGCGCCACAAAGAAGCTTTCCGAGGATGTTACAGAGTCCGGCATCAAGCTTGCCAATTCTGCAGCCACCGCTTCCAGTGTAGCAGAACAGGTTACCTGCGCAGTTGAAGATATCAGCCGCGGTGCAACTTCTCAGGCTGAAAACGTTGAAAGTTCCGTAAACAACACTCAGGAAATGGGTAACAGCATAGATGAAATTGCAAAGAAGGTAGAAAACTTATCCGAAGCTGCCGAAGAAATGCTTACAGGCGCAAACCGTACGGTAGATACCCTTAACAATCTCATGAAAAAGAATGAAAGCGTTATGTCTTCCATGCAGAATATCGACGCTCAGATTCGCCTTACAAACGATTCCGTTAAGAACATTGCGGAAGCTACCGTGATGATTACCGATATTGCGGATGAAACCCATCTTCTTTCTCTTAACGCTTCAATTGAAGCAGCAAGAGCAGGCGACTACGGCAAAGGCTTCTCTGTTGTTGCAACAGAAATCGGTATTCTTGCAGCACAGTCCAAGCAGGCAGCCGATTCCATCAAGAAGATTGTTGAAACTCTTGTAAACGAATCACAAAAGAGTGTTGAAACCATCGGACACTTAAGCAATGAAATGAAGGATCAAAACGACCGTCTTAATTCCACAAAAGAAGACATGGACGTTGTAGTTGAGAACGTTAACAACGTAGACAGCTCTACAAAGGTTATATCCGAAAAGATGCATATGCTTAACAATCTCAAAACAAGCTTCATCGACATCATTGAAGAGCTTTCCGCCATTTCTCAGCAGAATGCGGCTTCCACCGAGGAAACCAATGCATCCATGGAAGAATTAAACGCAACTTTTGCCTTAATAAGCGAAGCTGCAAGCGACCTCCGTAATATGGCTGAGACATTAAACGAAAAAATGTCCTTCTTTACTCTTGATAATATGAGCGAAACAAAATCAGTCAAAAAGACTGCATAATAAAAACCCGGCCGATGATTTTTCATTGGCCGGGGTTTTTATATCCTTATGCTTTTTTCCCTGTAACCTTTTTGGCTGCAGGCTTTTTTTCTTCAGTCTTTTTGGTCGCAGCGGTCTTTTTTGTCGCTGTGGCTTTGGTCGCGGTGGTTTTGGTCGCGGTGGCTTTCTTGGCAGTGGCTGTCTTAGCGGTTGCTGAAGCCTTTTTGGTGGTCGCAGCCTTCTTCTGCGTTGTTGCCGGCTTTAAGGAATGAGCCAAAGAAACTGCTTTCTCCCAATTACCCGCAAAAAATATTCTTCCTTCCGACAAAGCGGTTGCCGCATCAATTTTACCCTTTAACAGTTCGATAAAGGTGCCTGCATCGGTGCGAATTCTGCAATCATTGTCATGGTAATCGTAAGGTTCCGCAACGGCTTTGCCGTGGTCTAATTCAATATAGAGCGCTCCCTCACCTTCACCCTCAATGTCTATCTCTATGGCAAAATGCTCAGAGATAGCTGAAGTGTCAATCTTCTTAACTGCCGTCTTGGCCTTTTTGACCACTTCTTCGTAAGTCATATTAAACTATTCCTCCTTGGTTAATAAATACCCTAAGTATTATTTATTAACTCCACAACCCATTTACCCACGTATTATACACCAATACATGAATACATGGAAGATATAAAAAAACAAATGGAAAACCCGACCATTGGGGTACGGTCGGGTTCATGGGGTATTTAATCCTTATGAGAATGGATTCAGTTTAATAAATTCTGTCCGCCACTATAACCAGTCTGTGAGTGGCCAGATAAAGAGGAGTACACGTATATAACGTAAGAGTCTCTGTATCCGTAGCTTCAAGCACCGACAAATCCTCCGGCTCCACCACCTTAATATCAGTGACAGAGTAAGAATATGTTTCCGAAGCCGTATCCACATAAATCATATCACCGAGAGATACTTCGTTAAGCCTGTTGAAATACTGCCCGAAGGTATAATTGCGATGTCCGGCTATGACGCAGTTGCCCTTATCTCCCACCATGGCAGTTTCAGGCTCATGGCCCAGAGAATCTGCCAAAACGCCTCCCGATACCCCCTCTCTTACAGGGTTCTCGGAATCTATGCAGGGGATTCTGAGAATACATAATACATCGCCCTCGGAAGGTTTTTCCGCCTCTTTACCAAGTTCTTGCGTGACTGCGGAAATGTTCTCCTCATCAGTAGAATAGCCTTCAATAGGTACTTCTTTAAAAAATGACTCATTGTGGGCAATCTGCTCTTTAAACGCTTCTAAGGCTTCTTTTTTCATAGCCTGCTGTCTCACATTTATGAAAAGCGAACCAAGAAAAAGAAAAAGTCCGGAAATAATGAGCACAGAGCCCACAAGTCTTATTATTTTAGTCCTCATGCTGTTTCTTTTTACTGCCTTTAATCACAAAAAAGCCCGCTATCATCAAAGCCGCGCCCGAAGCATATCCTCCGAGGGTTCCCATAAATCCGCCTGTCTTAGCCAGTTTCTTTTTGTTATCCAAAGAAGAATCGTCGGACAGGGACTCTATGGTCTTCTTTTTGGCAGTATCAGCGCTTGTATTTACCGGTGCGGATGTATTGCCGCCTCCTCCGCCTCCCGGATTCGCCGATGGCTTATTGTTGACTATTCTGTTGTTTTCTTTTTCACTTACGGCCGCTGCATAGCCTTTGCCTTTGGTGTGTACAGTGATACCGTCTTTTAAATCCTTGGGAATTTCGTAGCCTTCGGGGGCCTTCGTTTCCTTAAGGATATACTCGTGATTCTCCTCAAGGACGCCCACAAACATTATTTCACCGTCTTCGTCGCTGTCGGCTTCGTCCACCACCTTATTGCCTTTTGAAGGGTCTATAAGTTCAAAATGAGCTCCGGGGATAATTGATAAATCCTCTCCGTCTATAAGCTCGGAAATGTAGTATACATATTTGCTGAAGTCAACATTTGCAAAATCGCTGTCTTTGTACTTAACTCCCGCGCTGTTGGTTTCAGAATTACCATAACCCTTTAATACCACGCTGTTTGAAAAGTCCTGGGCTTTTCTCTTAAGCATCTTGGTGGTGTACTTAAGAATATAAGCCTTTGAAGCTCCGGTTTTAGGCACAACTACCTCAAGCACCGGTCTCTCGCCGCTATAGTCTGTTCTCACAACAGCTCCGGTTACCTCGGATTCTAGTTTAAGAGAACCATCGGATTTAACGGATGCTTCGTAGAGCTTAACGCTTGATTCATCAAGTACAAGGCTGGCGCCCATGGTGTCGCGGATTACAACTTCGTTGATACCGCTTCTGTAAAGGTTCTGGCCCGCAACATTGAGTTCAATGGTGTAATCTATTACTTCTTTGTTACGAACGCCCTTTTTGTCTATAACTCTGTTGGTAAAAGAAGTGCTCACGGAATCTTTTGTGGAAGTGCCGTACTGGTCGCTTACAAGTCCCGCCTCGTTTTTAATGGTCACCTTACCGTTATTTTCAAAGGTTTCGCCGTCTTTTACCTTTACGTTAAACTTAATAACCTTTTCATCGGTGATATCCCCGAGATTAAAGGTAAGCGTGTTGGAGCCCGCATCATAAGAAGTGCCGGAAAAGTCCGAAGAGCCCTCCACATACTCAAGCCTTGCATCCAAAGGATCCTTTACCACTACCCCTGTCATAGGCATCTTGTTTTGATTGACGGTTATGGTATAGCGGATGATATGAGTATTGTAGTCGTAACTGCTTGATTTTTTGGCTATGACTGTACTCGTGTATTTCTGTGTGGTCGAGTCGGTTGCATCATCATTGCCGTGAGAGCTTACGGTTACGGTGTTGGTATAATCTTTTGATGCATTGCCGGCCCAGATATTGCTTTCTGCATCGGTGAGCTTCGTGGTAATGACAAAAGAAGCTTTTTTGCCTTCGATGTTATCACCAAAAGAAACTTTTATGTTTGCTCCGTCGGTATCATCAACGGAATAGTCACCCGATGCTGCAGCAACATCTTCGATTTTAACGTTTTTAACTTCAACAAAGGAATGTCCTGCGGGAATGGCATCCGTAAGAACTACATCCGTAAGATTCTGTCTGTTGCTGTTTACTTCCACAAGCCAGTCCATAGTGTGGTTGACTTTGTCTACGCCGGCGGCAGACTTTTTAACGGCTGCTTTTAACATCATTTCGCTTCCGGTAAATTCTGCCCCCACACCCGGGCCTTTGACAGCCACAGGTTCGCCTGTGCCGTATGCTTCGTATTCGTAAGTAAGCCATGCTTCGTTACGGGGAACATTATGATTTTCTTTTAAATATTTGGAGTAATTCTGAATGGTGGTGTCATAAGTTACGGTATAAACCGCATCTCCCGCCATATCGTCGGTAAAAGCTATCTTATGAACCCCGTCCTCAGTCGTTTCGGTATAATCCACAGTATTGCCGTGAGAATCCTTGACGGCAATGATATCCATATTAATGACTACGCCGGAGTCGGCAACAATTTTGTCATGCAAAACAACATTTTTAAGCGTAAAGCCGTTGTTGTTCACAACTATGGTCCAGGTTGCCTTACCTGTGCCGTCAACATCGGTACCGCTCTTATCAACCCACTTGGAGACGGGTTTTGATACTTCGCTTGTAGCTGTTGCAAAGATTGAAAGAGGAGCATAATCCTCTCCCTTGGGTGCAGTCACATTAACGTTGTTGGTCAGTTCCTTGTCGATGGTTCCGTCTTCATTGGAATCCTTGGAAAGAGCCAGAAAATCTATATGGGTCTTATATGTAAAGCTGATGGTGTCGGAAGGCGTGTTGTTCTTATACTGCCAGCTGATGCTGCCGGTACCCTGCTCCGGAGTAATACTGTCTCCTCCCACAAGCTTCAAAGAATCCTTCACATACTCATGGCCCTCACCGAAAGTATCGGTAAATGTATATCCGTCAGCGTATTCGATAGGCTTCTCATCGTTTTTAAGAGTTACTGTCCATGTAATATTGCCGTCACCATCAACTGATGATGCCGTTTTGGATACTTTTGGCGGCTGAGGCATGAATTCACTTACTTTAACAGTATAGGTCTTCTGTCCGAAAACAAGCTCATATTGCTCTATATCTCCATCTGCGTCTTTGTCCAGTTCAAGAGATAAATCAAGACCTGCGTATGCGCCCATAGCTGTTTCGAGCTCGGTAAACGTATCGGATATCTGAAGTACCGCATTACCGTCTGCATCTATGCTCAAATGACCCAATATTCTGTCATCGCTCTTAACATCTATTACATACCCCTCGGGACGGGCACAAATCTTGGGAATGGAAGGAACCTTATAATGCTGTCCCGCCACCACATGGAATCCGGGAACCTTATCATTAATCTTCTTGCCGGCAGGATTAATGTGAAGAGGCTCATTGAAGTTATATGTAACTTTAATCTTATCTTCCAAAGAAATAACAGTATCCGTAGAATCGTCAAGCGGCTTAATATTGCCCTCGGAATCCTCAATAGTAACGGTCATTGACTTTATCAAAGCATTTTCATCCGAAACCTTGGAACCGTCTTCATCCTCCAAAGAAACCACAACTCCCTGTGTTCCCGCCGAAGTAAGCATTTTTGAAGACAAAATGAGCTCTGCGAAATCAAGTTTCTCAGAGTCAATATCTTCTTCATTAAGTTCATTTAATCTGTCTATGGAAATCACAGCCAAAGAATTTTGGCTTTCTGAAGTTCCATCCGTTGACGATACAGCATTTCCCGATATGTCATTGTCGGATACATCATTATCCGATACGCCACCATCGGACACACTGTTGTCAGATACATCGTTATCCGATGCGGAAGGTTCCATGTCGGCAGGCTCGTTACTTGAAATATCTCCCGCCGCAAAAGTCGTCTCGTCATCCGATGAAACGTCTGCAGAGTCACCGGGATTAGCCGCCTTCAAAGTCTCTTCTTGGGTTTCTTCAATCGTTTCATCGGTTGAAGTCACCGAAGGCTCTGCAATTTCATCCTCATTTATCAGGATTTCTTCTGTGCTTGTGTGCTCCTCAAAATTCGAGTCGGGATCGGCCGCATATACGCTTATTACGTCATTTTTCAGCACGCAGAAAACAACAACCATACTTAAAAGCACGGCCAAAATACGTTTACCCATGTACAACATTCCTCTCAATAAAACTATATATCTGCTTCCGACATTCCCCAATAATAGCCGAAGCATCATATCCGCTTTTGCCTGTTACGCGTAGCATAACCATGCATAAAAGCAAATATAGTCTTAGTAGGTTACATTATAACATCTATGTCGTAAAATGAAATAGAATTTATACAAAATTGTGATATAATTACGCTATCAAAAATAAGGATGGGTATTGTTATGTCTGCAAATGACAATTGTTCTTTTGTCAAAAGACCTGTATTTAAATACATCGTAATCTCTCTTTTGTCCGCTATTTCCGTTTATTCATTCGGAATAGTATTCTCGATTTCAAACTCCGGAGGATACCTTGGCGATGGTATTTTATCCTTCAATCCCGTAAGTATTCTTCTTTTTATTGCCTGCTTTCTGCTTCTTAAAAGATTCTTTGACAAAGAAATCCTTTCGGACGCAGGACGTATTGTTATCTCCTGCATTATGGGTTTTCTGATTTCAGTTGCAGGCCTTTATTCTACACTGATGCTCTATGGTAACCATACCATTTTTTCAGCCCCGATTTCCGCAGGGCTTCGTATTCTCAGTGTTTTCGGCATGGCGGTTTTCTTTGTCCCTGCCGCAAGCGAACTTGTGGGTTTAACCAATCTTCTCTTTTCCAAGCGTCAGGTTGCCCCTCCCACAGCCTCAAAATGGTTTTATGAAAAAAATAACATCGTTTACTTCTTGTTTGTATGGGCGCTCCTTTTTCTGTCTTTCATTCCGTTGTTTTTATACTACTATCCCATTAATTTTATATATGATGCGGGATATCAGGTGAAAGATTATATGATTGGTACCCTAAGCACCCATCACACCATTCTTCATTCGGTTTTACTGGGTTTCTTTTATAACATGGGATATCAGAAAAACGATCCTTCTTCGGGACTGGTATTCTATTCCCTTCTTCAAATGCTGACATTATCCGCTTCTTTCGCTTTCTTTTTGGAGTACGTAAAAGAAAAAGAAGCTTCGAGAGGACTTCGAATTGTTCTCTTTTTTGCTTTTTTATTAAATCCGCTTAACGCATATTATTCAATTTCTACCATAAAGGGAGTCCTCAGCGGGGCCTTTCTGATTTTTGCAATTACTCTTCTTATGAGAATATTTGACGGTAAGCGGCTTATTCTTAACAGTGTTCTTTTTGCAATAACATCGATTTTGTCATGCCTGTTCAGAAACAACATGATGTATGCCGTTGCCGTGGCAGGTATTATAATTGCCATAATACGGGGAGGCATAAAGAAAAAACTGCATATTCTTTTGCTGACTGCGGTTGTATGTATCGGATACCTTGGATGCAATAAATTATTAATGACAGCCTTCAATGCACCTGACCCTGACAGTGCAAGAGAAAGCATGTCTGTTCCGCTTATGTGTCTTGCCAGAGTCTGTATCAATCATAAGGATGAATTGGACCCCGATATATACAATGAAATTCTTACCTACATCGATGAAGGTTCCATATCGCAGTACTCATTTTTCATGGCTGACGGCGTTAAAGCAAACGCCAACGAGCAGCTGCTTAGAAACAATAAAATAAACTTTTTTAAGCTTTTTGCCAAGGTGGGACTTAAATATCCCGGTGAATATATCGAGGCGGTCTGCGGATTGACACTGGGCTATTACGCACCGCTTAACTCTCCCTACTTTGTTACAGGTACTACCAAATTGTATGTTGCCGGTATAGAATACGGATATCCGAGTCCGACTATTACCGACAGGCTTCCTTTCGGCTCAAAGATATTCGACTGGCTTTACGGCGATAAAGACGGCAGATTGTCTGTTCCGCTCTTTGGCATGCTTTGGCGCGGAGCCGTTTATTTCTGGGGCTTTGTATATGCTTTTATGTATCTGTTGTACAAAAAAAGCACAGGCAACCTGTGCATACTTTTACTTCCGTTCCTTTATATGTTAACGTGCCTGCTGGGTCCTACATCGTTCCTTAGATATATCTGCATAAATATCTTTTCATTGCCCATTGCCATATACCTGATTCTGTCCGATGACATTTCAAAAAAAGCCGAATAAATTAAGCCGCTCATAAGAGCGGCTTTTATATTACATTCTTAACAATAATTCTTTTCCAACTACCCGTCCGTTTTTAATATAAGTGCGGGGAACTCTCTTGCTGACTGCGCAGGTAAGTTCGTAAGGAATGGTGCCTGCTATATCGGAAAGGGTTTCTATGGGATTTCTTTTGCCGAAAATCTCTATTTCGGAACCTACATCAACACCGTATTTGTCGGTAATGTCTATCATGCACATGTCCATGCATATCTTGCCGCGCTGAGGTGCGGGACCTTCGTCGGTCATAAGAGTGCACTTATTGGATAGACTTCTGAAGAATCCGTCGGCATATCCGTAAGGGAGTACGCCCATGCGCTCTTTTTTGTCCGTTTTATAGATACCGCCGTAGCTTATGGCAGTGCCGGCAGGATATACCTTAACGGTGCTTACCACGGTCTTTAAGGTCATAACCGGTTTAAGACCCAGTTCTTTTGCATATTCTCCGTATCCGTAAAGAAGGAGTCCCGGACGAACCATATCCAGATAAGTCTCCGGAAATCTTGCTACTGCACCTGTGTTGGCGCAATGCTTGATTAAAAAGGGCTTGCCAATCTTTTCTTCAACCTTGGAGCACACATCCGTAAACAGTTTAAACTGATGCTTGGTATACTCAAGGCACTCGGGTCCTTCCTCATCCGCAACCGCAAAGTGAGTAAATATGCCTTCGGCATCAAGGCCCGGCATGGTAACCGCATCCACTATTCCCTGAACTCCGGTGTCAAAAAAGTCTCCGTCGCACAAGTAACCAAGGCGGGACATTCCGGTATCCACCTTTATATGAATCTTTAATGTCTTATTAAGTCTTGTGGCTTCCTCCGAATACTCAACGGCTTTTGCCTTACAGGTTACGGCCTGAGTGATGTTGTACTCAATAAGTCTGTCCACCTGTTCCTTGGGGGTATGACCAAGGATTAAAATGGGCATCTTTACATCGTTAACCCTAAGCTCCATGGCTTCGTCAATACTGCTGACAGCCAGATAATCGGCGCCTTCTTCCTCAAGGGTCTTCGCCACCATAACGGAACCGTGTCCGTAGGCATCGGCCTTAACCACACCTAAAAATTTAACTTTGCTGCCGATTCTTTGTCTTAATGTCTTGTAATTGTGGACCAAAGCATCAAGGTCGATTTCCGACCATGTTCTTTTTAAAGTGGATTCCATGATAAATAAACCCATCCTCCCAAAATCATCTCTTATTCGTTAAGCGTAAGCTCCATAACGTC
>JAEEGL016780322.1_pt1 | contig 10354 bp, 10 predicted proteins | sample 9134231 | NCBI WGS metagenome assembly JAEEGL01 (sample SAMN16246548, study PRJNA631951) | gut metagenome | biome: gut microbiome; feature: rumen; material: fiber-attached | host: Bos | place: Iran: Karaj | collected 2018-10
GGTGACAGCGTACAGTATATTTTGCCTGTTCCTCTGCCGTGAGAGCGTTCCATTCAGCTTGTGTGCCTTTGAAAATCAGTTTTTCTTTGCCGTTGACATACTCTGCGACTTTTGCAAGCCCAGTATCATCGAGAATTTTCTTTTCCATAAGATGCCCCCTTATCAGTCAAAGAGGGCATCAATTTCGGCGTTGGTGATTGCCGTGAACGTATCGCCGGAGGACTGCGCCACCCAAGCCGAACCGCTCCAAACGTAAATAACACCCTTGACATACTGTTCATTTTTGGCGAAATAGGAAGTTCCAGCCTGAACCGTGGTATCAGTCGAAAGCACATACCCCGAACCGTCGAATTCATACCATCCCAAAGCCTGCGGATTTTCCGTGCCAGCCGGAGTGACCGCATCATATGTGAATGTAGTTTCACCCAGATAGAGGAATGTCTGACCGGATTCAGGGCTTGCCGGAAGTGCAGAGCCGAACTGCAATCTGTCGGAAATATCGAACACACCGCCTAAAATATCCCATTTCATGACGGGCATGTCATCTGTCCCGGTGTTGACAGCAACAACATTCTCACCGTTCTGGAGTGTCTGACCTGCACCCTCTACAAAGTCAGCAGTAGTTGTACCGCCTGTTGTGATGTTATAGACAGAACCGGCAGCAATACTGGCAATTGTCGGAAGTGCGCTGATAGTGGCAACAGTTGCCTTGAATGTCAAAGCCTTAATTGGCGCATATTTTTCATTCAGTTTCAGAACGAGTTCTACAAGTCCGTCATAATCAAGAAATTTTTTAGTAGCCATAAATAAAAACTCCTCTATAGTTATTTTTTATCATAAAAATCTTTACCGCAGGCAAGTTTCATCAGCTCACGAGTATTCTCACAGACAATTTTTAACTCTTGATGATTTCCTCTGACGGCTTCAAGCAATTTCCGCATATGCTCTTTGAATTTTTCCTGTTCTTCTGGTGTCAGTGCCATGCTATCACCTCATTCAAACAAGCTGTCAATTTCGGCAATCGTGATTGATTTCGGCTGCTGTTCCGCCCACTTTTCGCCGTCCCAGAGCCAGAAGAAACCGTCCTCAATAGAGTAATACATCTTTCTGTCAGCGGAGGTGAACCGAGCCGGAAGTAAATCAGAGGACTGAACAATATCATAGTTCCCGTCCGATGAGCCGATTTCATTCCATTTAGTAGAATCGAAATCAGCATCAGAGTTTTCGGAGATACAGCGATAGAAGCAGCTTGCATAAATACATAAATCGCCGTACTGATAGTGATTCCCGGACTCCCACACATAAATTGGAGTGCCGTCATAGACAGTCATAACAGTTTCCTGTTTTGCGCCTGATGTGCCTGTCCACTCGAATGTGACTTTATTAATGCCATCCTGATGCACAACGGATTTGACAGTACAGGGCGCACCCTTCAGAGAGCCTAAAGAATCGGCAGTATCACTTGTAAATTTTTTTGCAAGTGCCAGAGTAACAATATCCATTTATACCCACTCCCCCTGACTGTTCAAAAACTTTACGTCCTGAGTATCCACCATGAAACATGAGCTGCCAACAGCCCATTCAGGAAGCGGTTCAGGAATATCATCGGAGGAATCGCAATTGATTTCTGCTACATACATAGCAGTTTTCTTGTCATCTTCCGTTTCTGTTTTTGTTCCGGTATAGTGCTTTTTTGCGACAGTGTACATGAAATCACCTCTCACTGTTGTTTTTTAGCTGTTCGAGGACTTTTTTCAGTTTTTCCGGCAGAGGCAGTCCCATTCTGCCGACATTCTCCAGAATACTGATGCCCTCGTTGGCGATATAAAAGCCGATAACCGCACTTCGACATACAGAAGATTCGCCGCCGAAAAGCTGTGTATCCAGAATATGACCAACTGAAACAATAATCAGAATCAAGCCTTTTTTCAGCAGTCCTTCAAATCCTGTGGAGCTTGAGAGTTTTTTCTGCATAATGCCGACAATCACACCTGTGATATAATCCAGAATCATGAACGCCAGCAGAGCCAGAATCAGACCGTCCAGACTGCCGAAGAAAAATCCGGCAATCCCACATAAAATAGAGAATGTCCAGCGAATGAAATCGCTCATAACAAATGTTTCCTCATTTCATTTATAGCATCAAGAATTTCAAACTGTTCAAGTTGGATAAGGTCACGCCTTGCTTTCAGGTGTTCTTGCTCCTTGGTACGAAGATTCTTGTTTTCAAGTTCACAGTCCAACTTTTCAAGTTTACGAACAATTTTATCATATGAAACTTGATATTCCTGCAATAAATCTTCCATATTGCACCTCATGTGATAATATAGAGCGTTTCAGTATCTGGAGTAAGAGCATCATATTCAGCCTGTGTCAGAACAATAATGCTTTTTACGCTGTTACTGCGCATGACAACATCGCTTAACTCCTGAATCGCTTCACTGTGACCTGCCAATGTTGGAATGACAACTGTTTCGAGGGTGCTTTGATTTTCCTCTGCAATCCTGGCAATTCTCCGGAGTTCCTGTTCTACATCAGCCGGAATACCGTCAGCATAAAGTGAAACATTTCCGAGATAGAATTTGATGCCGTTTTCTGTCTGCACAAGATACATAGTCTTTGCATCAGGTGTAGCAATTGCCCGGTAATCTGCTTCAGAAAGCACTTTGATTTTCTCGACACCAAGTCCAGTTACATATTCAGAGACCGTTTTTCCTCCAAATGAAACATTTCTCTTGACATTGAATGATAATTCCATAAAATTAAGCCCCCTGTACAGTACGTCTAACTATCAGAATGCCATAAAGTTTCCGGTGGCTCAATCCATCTGCATCTTTCATCCGGAAATGCATATTGTACACACCATTTAATCCGGAAGTGTCTGCACTGGTAAGCTGTACCTTGAAACAGCCATCTGAAAGCACACAATCTTTGATTTTCTTTGCTGTGCCGAGAAGTTTCTGGTCTTCCAGAATGACTTGCATAGTGCAGCCATCAAGAGAATCCCAGTCATCTACAGAAATTTCAAATTCGTCAAGAGTGTCACCTTGCAGACATTCCATTGTTGGTATATTGTCATAAAATTTTACAATCTGCATATCATCGCTCCTATTCCAGCACTGTTGCATTAATGCCGTGATGAAAATAATACTGCTGCTGTGTGACATTCACAAGTTCGTCTAATTTCATGGTATATTTCTGCAAATCGCCATTTTCATCAATCCACGCATTAAGGACAATATCAGTATCAACAAGGGAAACACCTGTTACAACAGGCATATTTCCGGTCTGACCTTCCCAGCCACTGATGCCAAAATGATTGCAGTTGTCCAGACTGACAGCATCTGAGTAGATTCTTGTCCCCTTGTGAATCGTTCCGGAAGTATCTGTAATGGTCGCTCGTGCATCAATCGTCATATAAGTTCCGCTGCTGTCACCGCCCTGAATCTGTCCGTTGTCAATTGTTACCCAGTATCCGGAACTGTCCCGGCTGGTAATCTTGCCGATAATATCTGCTCCATTCTGGTCAAACAGGCAGACAACATCACCGGAACTGTTCCGGACTTGCATCACGCCGTTGTCATTGTTATAGCCGCCAACTGTCAGTGTACCGCCCTTGATTCTGTCTGCATACATTGTACCAGTCGTGATATAATCGGCGACAATCGCCCCGTCCATTGTCATAGCAAGCCCATATTCACCATCATAAGCCTGTCCGGGTGTATCACTCTTACTGTAACCGAGTCCATTAATATTCCAACGCCAAACTTTTGTTGCCGTGTCCTTGCTGTCCGTGTTCATGATGAGGATTTCTTCCGGCTCAACAACAACATAGCCATGAGTAGCAGACGTAATCAGAGCAGAGGCGTTTGTTTTCGCTTGTTGGAGTATTTCTGACCGCTGTTTCGGTACTTCATAGGCAATGTAGTTTCTGGCTTGTGTTACAACATCTGTCACACGCTCCATTTTATCGCCGATTTCAATAGTTGGCTGATATGGTCTGAAAATATTTACAGTTCTGCGAATGATTTTCAGATACTCGTCAAGATGAAGCAGACGATTGACAAAACGGTAAGTGTTTCCGGCTCGGAAGCTGTCAGCCGCTTTCCCAATGGTGGATAAGTCCAGAACAACAGCCTGATAATTTTTCTTTATCCGACATGCCTGCGACAGATATTCTCGACCTTTGGTCAGCAGATTTTGTGGAAGTGTGACATCATCAAATACAACTGTTCCACATTTTACGCCATAAATCTGAATAGCGTCCTCATCATCAATATACGGACAGCCGTCATTGACTTCTGAAATTGTCAGACGTTCTCCGGTTTCATCATTGAGCTGAGTCCCAAGCGGATATAGCCGTGTGATGATACCTGTTGCATCTGTTCCGGCGGAAATGCTCTTCATGTTGACAGCGATTTCTACTGCTGTATCACATACAGTGCCGAAATCTTCCTCTTGGTAGTAATCTAATACTATCTGATTATTTTCGTTTCGTCTGGTATGCAGGATACCGCCGAGACGAGAAATCAGATTTTCTTTGATTTCATCCATTGTACTCCGGTAGGAAGTTGTCTTGCTGGCAGAACCATGAACTGTCACAGCTCCCAGCAAAATGCACCGTTCCGGACTGTGCCAACCCATGATATAGTTGTGATAATCCAGCAAAGAAGCAAGAAATCCAGTCACTTCAGTATCTTCATAGTGATGATAGAGCTGTACTGTATCACAGAGATACCCGGCTACACTTTCGCAAAGAACCGTCTTTGTGATGATTCCTGAACTGTCCATGCTTTCTTCCGGAATATGAAGAACACGCCCGTCAAACGCTGTTTCGCCTGTCTTTGTGTTGATGATTCTGACAAGGGTTTTCAGCTCATGCAGATGCTCATAAGCTGGATTCTGCGGATTTACGATGATTGTTGCTGAGTCAACTGCTTCTGTATCGTCTGTGAAGTCACAGTCAGCCACTCTCCGGAGGCTTTTCGGGTTCATTTCATGCAGAATTTCAGTCACACCATTGTTTTCTATTTCAATTCTGTACATCAGAGAACCTCCGACTTCCTGTCAAGATTGTAGTTGATAAAGTCTGTCCAGCCTTCTTCATCATTGCTCCATACTCCAGCACCGCATTGTGATGCAAATAACTGCACAAGTACAGCATCTTCAGCATTAATGATACCATCACGGTTTGCATCTGCAAGCACTTCCTGCTCTGGTGTCAGCCCTGAATCCAGACCTGAGCCGATGTTGGCAGCGGCAGTAAGAATCTTGGCTGCATCTGCTGCCGTTACCCGTCCGTCATTATCAATATCAGGATAACGGCAGTCAGACACAGGGATTGCAAGCCGTTCAGCCGGAACACTCGGAATCATAAGCGGGTCAGCCTGAAAGACAGCCGTGATTTCTGCTTTTACAGCATTGGTATAATTTTCATGAAATTCCGTACACACGGCATTGAAGTGATATTCTTCTTCCCTGTCGTCATAGAGTTCAGATTTGTCCATCGGGTCATAGAGCCAGTGCTTGAATCTCTCTACACGAGGTCTCAGATAGCGGATACCGTGTTCATCAGAGATTGTGAATTTGTATTGCAGTGTGCGTTCCGGATAGCTCGGCTCGCCAAAAAGTTTTGAAAAATCGTGTGTTACAGAACTGTAAGGCACTCTGTCAGTGATGCGGTCACGAGGTGGTACATTGGTGTCCCGTTCCGTGAGAGTCGCACCGAAGTCAATTTGTGAGTGTAAGCCGTGCCATGTGATTCCGTTCAGCATTTCATCATCTCCTTACCGAAATCGCCTGAATCTGTCCGAGTGCCGCATTCATCTTATCAGCAGTACCGCCGACCAGCTTGTTTCCGTCCAGAACAAGAACTTGCCCGGCTTTGATAGCCTGTAAAATTTCGCTTAACTGTGAAGATAAGGTATTTTCCAGTCCGGAAGTCTGAACAGCAGGCGGCATTTGATAAGACTGCTGCATTTCAATTCGTTCCGGAATGACTGCTGTTTCGTCCATCAGGTCAGCCGCCAACCGTCTGATAGCCTTGACAGGTTCTTCACTGTTCTTGTCGATACCGGAAACAAAGCCATAGTCCAGCATTTTTCCGGCATATTCTGTTGTTCCGGCAGGTGAATGAATATCAAACACATTGTAGATGCTGTTCAGGATATTGTCACAAAAGCCGGAAACCTGAGAATAAATCCAGTCTTTCATGCCCTGAATGCCATTCCACAAGCCCTGAACCAAATTCCGACCGACTTCTGTCATTTTGTCCGGCAAACTGCGAAGCCTGTTTTCAATGGTGCTGACCATATCAGCAACAGCAGCATCAGCTTTCTGTTTCATGTCTCTGCCCCATGAAATAACACGGTTTATTGTTTCAAGCAGATAATTTCCCATATTTCCGGGCAGAAGTTTTGCAAAATTCTGGATTTCTTCAAGAAACCTTCTGCCTGTGTCTTTTGCTTTATTTGACATATCATCGGAAAATTGCTTAATTCCATTAATAACAATGAGAGCCGTTTCAGAAATACCGTCCCATAACTTCTGAAATATAGCTTTTCCGAATGCTTTTGCCTTGTCTGGAAATGAACCTATTGTGCTATTTACTGTATTAACAACATCAGAAATGGTAGAGACAGCTTTCTGTTTCAGATTTTTGCCCCATTCTGCCACATTGGAAATAGTAGTGTTCAGAATTGTCTGCATACTTTCCGGAAGAAGGTTCAGCAGAGGAGTGATGCCAGTAAGCAAAGTCTTTCCGATGCTTCCAGCTCTGTCAGCTAAATCATCAACAAAATCCGAAATTCCGTTGACTATCATCACTATACCGTCCGAAATGCCGTTCCACAATTTCTGCATGACTGCTTTTCCAAGCGCAATTGCCTTATCCGGAAGTGAACCAGTCGTATTCTTCACTGTGCTGATAACATCAGAAACGGCAGAAACAGCTTTTTCTTTCAGTTCTTTGCCCCATTCCGCCACATTGGAAATAGTAGCAGTCAGACTTGTCTGGATATTTTCCGGAAGAAGGTTCAGCAGAGGAGTGATGCCAGCAAGCAAAGTCTTTCCGATACTTCCAGCTTTGTCAGATAAATCATCAGCAAAGTCCGAAATTCCGCTGACTATCATCACTGTGCCGCCTGAAATACCGTTCCACAGTTTCTGCATGACTGCTTTTCCCAGCGCAATTGCCTTGTCCGGAAGTGAACCAGTCGTATTTTTCGCTGTGCTGATAACATCAGAAACAGCAGAAACAGCCTTTTCTTTCAGTTCTTTGCCCCATTCGCTTACGCCTGAAACAGTAGCAGTCAGGCTTGTGCTGATGTTCTCCGGAAGAAGATTCATCAATGGAGAGATACCATCAATGAAATTCTGTCCGACTTCTTTGGACTTTTCAGCCATTGTGTCAGAAAAATTAACCAATTGGTTAATTACAAGCTGTGCATTTTCGCTGATTCCTTCTGCAAATGTCCGCATCATATCTGGTGCATAGGTGGAAAAATCAGCAAGTTTTCCCTTTTCAGGTTCGGAGAAGTGCAGATACTCCCAGATTTTTTCGCCGATATTTTCAGCCGCCTTGGTGATTTCATTCTCACCACCGAACACACCACTGACAAAGTTATCAATCAGGTCTGCTCCCCAGTTATATGCTCCGGAAATCATGTTCTTGATTCCCTCGCCAATCTGGTTGAACATATTCATGACTGCATCCTGCAAGTCCTGAAAATGGTCAGAGATTGCTCCGACAATACTGGTAATCAGTTCCGACACAAACATGATGACCTTTTGAATGATTTCCGTACCTTTTTCAATCAGGCTTTCAAACAGTTCTGCGCCCTTTTGTGCCATGTCGGGCAGTTTTTCGCCGATTGCTGTCAGAATTGCCATGACAATATCAGCAGTTGCAAGCACGAGCTGAGAAATCACATCCGGAATACAGTCAAGCATAGCAGAAAGCAAGGTAAATGCAGAATCAAGCACTTTTTCCAGATTATCTTCTGATGTGAAGAAATCAATCAGCTTTTCCACGATTTGAGGTAAGGCAGTTGTCAAGGCTTCGAGAATCTGAGGTAAAGCATCTACAACAGCCATCAGCAGCGTTGTTGCCGTATCCAGAACAACAGGAATATTGGTCAGAAGGCAGTCAATAATAGTTGTGATAATGTCCGGAAGTGCCTCTGCAAGTGCTGTAATCAAATCAGGCAGTGCCTGTAAAACTGCACTGAACAGCTCAACAGCAGCATTCAGTAACAGCGGAATCCCCTCGTTGAGAAATTCTGCAATCGTACTTACCAGATTCGGGATAAGTTCTGAAATGACCGGAATCAGGGCAGATAAAACTGATTGCAGGACAGATTTCAGCGTTGTCAGAATGGTCGGAATACTTTGTGTTATCAGATTCAGAATTGTTGACAGTGTTTCAGGGATAGCTTCCACGAGTGCCGGAATCCATTGAGCAGCAATTGTTCTGAATTCTGCTGTAAGCATTGTTCCGATTTTCGGCAGTTCATTTAGCAGAGATGTGCCGATAATCTGTACCAGTTCTTTTGCATCAGATGCCAGTCTTCCAACACTATTGAAAAGCTGTGTCCATAATCGGCGGATTGTCTGATAAATCCTCGGAAGTACGGAAGGCAGGGCATCAATCAGACTTTCTATCAGCGAAAATGCGACATTTCCGAGATTGTCTGCAATCTGCGGCAGACTTTCCACTAATGCCATAGCAACTGTACCAAGAATTTCAGCCGCCTTTGGCAGTAACCCGGAAATTTCGTTCACAATCGTTGAAATCAAGCCGCTTAGTGCTTTCCCGACTTGGCTTCCAGCACCGTCAACACCCTTCACAAGGTCGCTGAGTGCAGGAATCAAGCCGCCTGTGATAGTCTGAATGACGTTCCGCATCGGCTGATTTGCACCGTCATAGATGGAAAGCTGTAAATCCTGAAATGCAGATTCCAGCTTTTTGAGGTCGCCTTGCAGATTGTCGGTCATGGTTTCAGCCATAGCAGATGCTGTACCATCACAGTTCCGGAGGGCTTCTGTGTAGTCCTCGAAGGACTGCCCGTTTTCTTTTGCTGTATCAGACAGACCTTTCATAATGGTCTGAAAACTGGAATACTGCTGCTGTCCGGCAATCATTTTGGCAAGATTCGCCTGCTGTTCATCAGTCAGAGTTTCCCATGTTTCGGAAATTCCGGTCAGAATGCTGGAAAGGCTCTGCATATTGCCTTCACTGTCATAAATATCAATGCCGTACTGTTTGAGTTCACTGGCACAGCCTTTTGTGTCCGTTGCAAGTCTGGTCATAACAGCGTTCAAAGCTGTACCAGCTTCACCGCCCTTGACACCAGCATTCGCCATTGTCATGATAGCAGCAGTTGTTTCTTCCATGCTGTAGTGCAGGGATTCAGCGGTGGAAGCACAATTCTTGTAGGCTTCGCCGAGCATTTGTGTGTCCGTGTTGGAATGTGCCATAGCAAAAGCCATTTTGTCGGCAAATTCTCCGGCTCTGTTGGCTTCCCAGCCGAATGCCGTCATATAGTCGGTCACAATGTCAGATGCCTGTGCCAAATCCATTTCAGATGCAGCGGCAAGATTCAGAACGCCCGGCAGACCAGCAGTCATGCTTTCCACGTCCCACCCGGCAAGAGCCATGTAGCTCAAAGCATCAGCGCATTCTGATGCACTGTATTGTGTGTCCCGTCCGTACTGCCTTGCAACAGCATCCAAATCAGCCAGTTGTTCAGTCGTTGCCCCGGAAATAGCCGCTACTTTTGACATAGATGCTTCAAAGGTCTTTCCAGTTTCGACTGTTCCTGTTACAAACTGTTTCAGTACTTCGACAGCATTTCGTAGCAGGTCTATGGCAAGATTCGCCATGAAGTTGCCAACAGCGACAGTAGCCGCATTGAAACCGCTTTCTGCATTTTTCGCAGAATCGCCTAAGTCTTTGACATTCTTAGAAGCAGTTCCGGCATTATTAGAGGTATCAGACAAGGTTTTGTCAAACGTATCTGCCGATTTTTCGGCATCTTTGATTTTCTTGTCTTCTTCTGCAAGTTCTCTGGACAACGAATCAATCTGTTTGGCAAGTGCTTTCGCTTCTTTGGAGTTCGTTCCGTACTGTGCAGCGACATTGACATACTGCTTTTTGAGGTCGTCAAGCTCTGATTTCTGGTCTTTGTACTGCTCTGTCAGTGTTTTTTCAGTTGCTGTGATGTCCTCTGTGGCTTTTTCGGCTTCTTCGAGACGTTTTTTCTGCTCTTTATGCTCATCAGACAGGGTTTTGATTTGCGATGCAAGACTCTTGGCTTCGGCTGAGTTCTTTCCGTACTGGACAACAGCGTTCTGA
>JAEEGL010154352.1_pt1 | contig 10353 bp, 9 predicted proteins | sample 9134231 | NCBI WGS metagenome assembly JAEEGL01 (sample SAMN16246548, study PRJNA631951) | gut metagenome | biome: gut microbiome; feature: rumen; material: fiber-attached | host: Bos | place: Iran: Karaj | collected 2018-10
AGCACTGACCAACAAAGTGGTCCCCCTTCATTCCGAGTGACTCCGGAGTATCGCCGTTTGCCTCGTGGAAGAGTTTATATGCGAGCATAGATTTACAGATGTGAACACCGCGGTTATTGATAAGGTCAACTTTGTAAACTTCTGCACCGGCAGCCTTAAGAATGCGGCTTACTGATTCACCAAGTGCATCGTTACGAACGTGACCAAGGTGAAGCGGTTTGTTTGTATTTGGAGAAGAGAATTCAATCATTACACGGCGGCCTTCGAGAGGCTTCTTTCCGTCGCTGTTAGTTGAACCGTAAGCATCACCCTGAGCTTTAACTGCAGCAAGAATAGGAGCTGCTGCCCCTGCCTTGTTAAGCTTTACATTTACATAAGGGCCAACGGCAAAAAAATCACCAAGTGATTTATCTGTAATTTTTTCAGCAACACCAGCTGCAATCTGAGGAGGAGCCATACGGAGAGCCTTTGCAAAAGTAAACATTGGGCTACCGAGGTCTCCCATCTCCGGATTAGGCGCATTCTGAACAACAATGCTTTCTGCAGCAACTGCTTCTGCTTCCGGATTCTTTTCTTTAATAAACTCATTTAAAGCCGCAGCAATTATTGCACGGCAAGTCTCTTTTGCATCTGCCATAAAAATCCTCTATAAATAAAAAAAGTAAATGTATTATAAAGAAATCCATTAATATTGTAAATCAATAAAGGATTTCGCCTCTCCGTTCTTCCATTTCAGAAATCTCATTCTTAAGGGTATTTTCCAAAGCTTCATCAAAACCTGTAAGGGCCGCAAATGGCAAAAAGATTTTTGCCCGCTGTGACATTGGCATACGGTTTGGAAGAGAATCATAATTCCAGTTGTAATCCAGAAGGTCATCGTAATTTCTTTCGTCTTTCATAATTACTGGCATAACTTTATGCCTTATGACCTCCTATCTGAGCATTTCTGTCACGGGTGGTAGCTCCCTCTTCAAGATCCATTCCCTTAAGAATTGCGTTTTTTCCAAACTTTCTCATAATTTCAAGACGTGCTTTCTGCAGACTGTCTTCTTTATCCTGATTAAGACCTCCCTCATTCTGCTCAACTTCATCAAAAAGCCCAGGCTGTCTTTCACTTACAGGTTTTGTATTATTTGCAGTTATGTTGATGCGTCGCACAAACCAGGCTGGATTCGTCACTTTTTCAAAAATTGAAACAAAGGCATCTACTATCATTTTTGATGAATTAGTTTCTGTTCCAAAACTCCAGCTGCCATGAGCAGGTTTTGGCATTTCACGACCGTAATAATCACGTACAACTTCTCCATCAAAATCCTTAACATAAAGACTTTCTACATCATAACCTACATGAAGCGTTACAGAATCAGCAACAAGTTTTTTCTTAAAAAGGTCTAATGCCAGAAGCTCTGCCATTTCACGCACTATGATTTTTGCTTTGTCAAAAGTGTACGGCTCATGAAGCACCTGCCCGCTTCCAAGACTTTTTGCTTCTGATTTATAATTTTTGATATCTTTCATTCCAACAGGTTCAATACCCCAGGCGTGATCAATCAGAATCTCAGCATCAATACCAAATTCATCATAAAGAAGTTCAGGATTATTTAAGGAAGTCCGTGCAATATCTCCCATTGTACGTATAAAATATTTTTCGAGACGGCGGGCCGTAGCCTTACCTACACGCCAGAAATCTGTTAGCGGCTGATGAGTCCAGAGCTTTTTCCGATAAGACGCAACATCCAGCTCGCATACTCTTACTCCATCTTTATCTGCAGGAATATGCTTTGCCACAATATCCATGGCTGCCTTACATAAAAACAGATTAGGCGCAATTCCAGCCGTTGCAGTAATTCCGGTTTCAGAAAGCACGTCATGAATTACCCGAACTGCAAGTTCATGCGCTGTTGTTTTATAAAAGGAAAGATAACTTGTTGCATCGATAAATACTTCATCAATGGAATAAACATGAATATCTTCTGGTGCAAAATAACGTAAATAAACATTGTAAATACGTGTTGAATACTGAATATAAAGAGACATACGTGGAACAGCTACTATATATTCAAGTTCCTTCCCGGTCTGTCTTTTGATTTCACGTGCCTTTGCCTCAACCTCAAAAAGTCTGCTTCGACCACTGAGCCCGTAAGCCTTAAGTGCCGGTGTTACGGCAAGACAAATTGTTTTGCTCGTACGACTTTTGTCTGCAACTACAAGCTTAGTTGTAAGCGGATCCAGCAATCGTTCACGACATTCAACAGAGGCATAAAAAGATTTAAGGTCAATCGCGATGTAGGTTTTCTCAGGCATTGCAAAATAATTATACAAAGAATAAAACAAAAAAACAGCATAAAAAAAGGACTTCCGTTTCCGAAAGTCCTCTACTGAGCTACACTGGATTCGAACCAGTGACCCACGCCTTAAAAGGGCGTTGCTCTACCTACTGAGCTAGTAGCCCATCCATTCTTGCGAATGTTTTAATAATATAAAGATTTTTTAAAAGCTTGTCAATAGACAGTATGGCAATTTTTTAAGTTTTATTAAAAATTATATGAAAAAGAAAAACCTACAGGGCTCAGGTTAGCTCTTGATCTGCGTGATCTGCTGTCAACATTTCCATAAAATGTTTTTGAGTGCATATAAGGAACAAGAAAACCACAGGCAGTTCCTATAACCGCGCCAACCAGAACATCAGTTAAAAAGTGATGTCCACTTGCCATTCGAAGTGCACCGGTTAAAGCTGCTACACCAAAAGAAATACCCGCTACAGCGTATTTCCAGTTAGATTCAGGGAAACACTGACAGAATACCATAGTTGTAAAAGCTGCTCCTGCAAAAGCAAAGGTTGTATGACCAGAAGGGAAAGAACAGTTCCAGTTTCCATCATCTACCTTTTCCTGAGGATAATCATCAAAATACATATATGGACGTGCACGGTAAACCAGAAGTTTTGTCCACTCCTTAATACCGTTGGCAAGAAGCATAGTTTCCAGATACATTGTACCTATTGTAAGCCATTCGCTACTCGGCATTATTGCAAAAATAGCAGGGGCTGCAATCGCAAAAGCCATCGTACCAGTACCAGCAATGTGGAGCGGCTTACTGTAAGGTCTCATAAAAATCTGTTCCAATCCAGAAATATCCGACTTATTCAAATCTTCCGGATTAAACTCATTCTTTTTAATATGAAGAAAATGATCACAAATAAAAGCAGAACCAGAAAGAGCAGCGCCAACACTAAGCTGAATGCTTTCATTTACCGGATTCAAAGAAAAGGGCTGAACATAATCATAAGAAGTAGCAGACAAACCAGTTCCGCCAGTTACAAAAAGAAAGAACAAGGCTGCAAGACGAGTACGTAATTTATTCATTTTATTTCTTCTTTCCCATTTTTTTAATTGCTTTTTTGATGCAATCAAAAGTTTCGATGCTGATATCATGTTCAATTTTGCAGGCATCTTCTGAGGCAGTTTCTTCTGAAACACCTATCGCTACAAGAAGGTCTGTAAGAACGGTATGACGTTCATAAATACGCTCAGCAATCTCACGGCCTGTCGGCTCAAGAGTAATGTTTCCATTTTCACTGATTTTGATATAGTGTTCTTTTTCCAGATTATGAACTGTAACACTAACTGACGGACGAGAAAAATTCATAGCTCGGGCAATATCGATAGAACGAACATCACCCTTTTTTGAAAGCACAAGAATTGTTTCCAGATACATTTCAGCTGATTCACGAATCTGCATATAAAACTCCGTGTTTTTAATATTATCTGTTTATTAACGATCCTCTAAGGTCTTGCTCTTCATTATATCCAAAAATTCTTTTTTTGGAATAGGTCGAGAATAATAGAATCCCTGTAAATAATCACAACCAGTTTCAATGAGCCATTCTGCCTGTTCAGGAGTTTCTACACCTTCTGCCAGAACAGTCATACCTATTTCCTTTATCATCTTGATTGTGGCAGCCAAAGCCTTTTCTGCCCTCTTATCTGTAAAGGCTGCCCAAACAATATACTTATCAATCTTAATCATCTTAAAAGGAAGATTAAGCATATAACTCATATTTGAATAACCAGAACCGTAGTCATCCAGAGAAAGCTCAAAGCCCGCATCGGCAAGGTCCTGCATATTTTTCAAAAGGATTTCCGGAGTATGTGCAGCAGCGGTTTCAGTAATTTCCAGATTGATGATTGAAGTTGGAATCTGATAAATGCTTTGAATTTTTAGAATCTGCTCTGCAAGAATTTCCTGCATACACTGTGCAACAGAAAGATTAATATCTATCTTTTTAATTCCATATTCTTCTACATTTATCTGTGAAAGAGTAAGACAAACTGATTCAAAAACATATTCACCTATACGAAGAATCGCACCCGTTTTTTCTGCAATAGGAATAAAATCTTCTGGCGAAATAAAGTGTCCGTTTTCATCTTTCAAACGAATCAGAGCCTCAGCACCAATCAATCTTTTTTCTGCTGTAGAATAAATTGGCTGATAGAAAACATCAAAACGATTTTCTGTAAGTCCATTTCGCAAACAATGTTCTATATATATAGTTCTGCGGCGATATTTCAAATCAATTTCATTTGCAAAGACTACACTCTGTCTATAACGTTCGTCTGTAGAAATCATATTGATAATATCCATAACTTCTTCCGGTGTTTCCGCATCGGCTGGGCAATCTATTATACACAAACGGATATAAAGCTTAAGTTCTACATTATTTCTAACCCAGGCTTTCTGGAAGCGACTGTTCAAAATAGAAATAGATTCATTTAATTTTTCTTCTGTTGCATCTTTCAATATAACACAGAAGCAACCCTGCTGACGGCTAAATACATTTGCATAGGTAAAGTTCTGTTTAAGGAAGTTTCCGGCATCTGTCAAAAAGGCGTTCATCTGCGGAATACCAAAGGTATTTGCAATAAACATGGTATCATCAATAAAAACTGTTATACAATAGAACTTTCGCCCAACTGTAAGATTATACCGGAGCATTCTCTGGAAAGCCGCATGATTCAAGGTATCAGTTGATGCATCTACCATTTCCTCTGGCTTTTGTATAAAGAAGAAATAAACCAGAGTTACAAGAGACATTCCAAAAGATTCTATTAAAAGACCATAATGGAAAAGCTGTGAAACTGCCGTAACAGATATAGTTACCAGATAAAAATACAGAATCTGCATTTTTGCCTTTGGTATATAGCGATGGAAAAAAGAGATAATACTAAAACAAAGAATAAGATAGAACGCTTTTGTAGTACAAATTCCATAGAACCATATGTTATTACCACGTAAATATCCATTCAACTCATCTACAGAAAAAACAAGTGTATAATAATCTCTAAGTAAAGGTGTAAGCCAGATTGAAATCAGGCCAAGAACATATGGTATAAAAATACAGCTTTGAACTACACGCATGGATTTCTTTCTGATTCTTCCATAAACACCAAAAGCCGTAAGGTTATATATAGCAAAAAGAACACCAAAGGTCGTATCAAACGTAAAATAGAGACATTCGACAATATACACTGTATTTATAGAAAAACGCGTATAATGTTCTTCTATAAAAGCAGCACCAAGTTCTGCCAATGTATCAAGTGTAACTACTGAGAGGATTACTAAGAAAACTATATTTTGAAACGTTGGCAGGCTTCTTTTCTGAAAGTAAAAAAAGAGTATAACAGCTTCAATAAAAAGAGCCGCCACCGCGTACTGATATATCTGGGTCAAATCAAGGATTTCCTTAATATAATATTATAATCTACAATGTTTGGGCGGTCAAACTTTTATAAACGATTATATTGTATAACTCTACTGTATTCAAAAATCCTCCAACTTGTTATAATCTTTTTTATGGCTTACAAAGTATTTATTGATGGAAAAGAAGGCACAACTGGCCTTAAGATTTTTGAACGTTTTGAAAAACGTAATGATATTGAAATTATCACAATTGATGACGACAAGAGAAAGGATCCTGCTGAAAAAGCAAAAATGATTAATTCATCAGATTTTACTTTCCTCTGTCTGCCAGATGCAGCGGCTATTGAATCGGCTGCCTTGTGTACTAATCCAAAAACAAGAATTATTGATGCTTCTACTGCTCATCGAACAAACCCGGACTGGGCTTATGGTTTCCCTGAGCTTGGAGCAGATTTTAGAAAGAAAATTGAAACTTCTAACCGCGTTGCTGTTCCAGGCTGTTATGCCTCAGGCTCAATTGCAATCTGCTACCCTCTTGTAAAATCTGGAATTATGCCTGCAGACTACCCTGTAGTGATTCATGCAGTAAGCGGATATTCCGGAGCCGGAAAAAAAGCTATTGCACAGTATGAAGCAGAAGGCCGTGATCCAGGACTCGATTCTCCACGTCTTTATGCTTTGACACAGCAGCACAAACACTTACCGGAAATCAAAAAAATATCCGGGCTTGACTTTGAACCTGTTTTCAATCCTTATGTTTGTGATTATTTCCAGGGTATGACCGTTACAGTTGGTCTTCATAGTCGTCTTCTTTCAAAGAAGGTAACTGCAAAAGATGTACAGGAAATGTTTGCCGCTCATTACGAAGGCAGCCGTTTTGTTCAGGTTGCTCCTCTCATGGGAGAAGGAGTTTTACCAGAGCAGTTTATTCCTGCAAATACACTGGCCGGCACAAACAATATGCAGGTATTTGTATACGGAAATGATGACAGAATTATGATTACAACACGCTTTGACAACCTCGGAAAAGGTGCAAGTGGTGCTGCAGTTCAGTGTATGAACATCATGATGGGAATTGACGAAGGATTAGGATTATAAAAATTGTGGAGAAAAAAATGGAAAAAAAATATTGTTCTTTAACATTTGATGATGGTCCAAATTTTGACGGCGACGACACAATGAGCAAAATGCTCGACGTTCTTGAAAAACATGGAGTTGTCGGATCTTTCTTTCTGATTGGTAATAAAATCACACCGGAAAACACAAAGGTAATTGAACGTGCTGTAAAACTTGGCTGTGATATTGAAAATCATACCTGGACACATTCTGATATGACAAAGCTCACAAAAGAGCAGATGCTTGAAGAATATAATAAATGTGATGAAGCAATCATCAATATTACAGGTAAAAAGCCGGTTCTTTTCCGCCCTCCTTACATCTGTGTAAATGATCTGATGCATGAAGTAATTCACGTTCCATTTATCTGCGGACATGGTTGTGAAGACTGGGTTCCAGAGCGAACTGCAGATGAACGCTATAAACTTATGATGGAAAATACACAGGACGGTGTTATGTATCTTCTTCACGTAAATGAAGGAAATGATGCAACCCGCGAACTCGTAGACCGCGCAATCCCGGTTCTCAAGGAAATGGGATTTGAATTTGTCACAGCCCCAGAACTCTTCAAGCTCAAAAACGTTGAGATGGTCGATAATGGACAAAACATTTCGCTGGTTGAGTAGGCGAAGCCGTATCGAAACCACCGAAGACCTCGGCTCATAAGGTGTTTTCGATACAATGCTTTGCGTCACAAAATCACCTTATCTATTGAAATCCTATAACAATTTTGGTATAAATATACAAAAGGAATGAATATTTATGCAAAACAATATTAAATTCATTGAAGGCGGAGTTTGCGCTCCACAGGGGTTCACCGCAAACGGAATGCTCTGCCACATCAAGGCAAGCAGAACTAAAAATGATACAGCTCTGGTTTATTCAGATGTACCATGTAATGCTGCCGGAGTGTTCACACAGAACCGCGTAAAAGCTGAAAGTGTAAAACTTACACAGAAGCATCTTGCAGACGGTAAAGCACAGGCACTTATCGCTATTTCTGGAAATGCTAACTGTTGTACCGGAGCTCAGGGTGCAGAAAACGCACTCAGAATGGCAAAGGCTGCAGCCGCTCAGCTTGGAATTAAAGCTGAAGATGTAATTGTATATTCTACAGGTGTTATTGGAGCTCAGCTCGATGTAACAAAAGTTGAAAACAACGCGGAAGCTCTTGCAAAAGGACTTTCCCGCGATGGTAATAAAGAAGCCCGCATCGCAATCATGACAACTGATACACAGTTTAAGGAATGCGCTGTTGAGTTTACTGTTGGCGGAAAACTCTGCCGCATGGGAACAATGTGCAAAGGTTCCGGTATGATTCACATCAATATGGGAACCATGCTTTCCATGATTACCACAGACTGTGCAATTTCTTCTGCAATGCTCGACAAAGCACTGCACGAATCAATTCTCGGAACCTATAACTGCGTAAGCGTAGACGGTGATACTTCAACTAACGACAGCCTTACAATTCTTGCAAATGGAAAGGCTGGAAATGCTGAAATTACTGCTGAAGGTGCAGATTATGATGTTTTCCTTGCAGCATTAAATAAAATGAACCTTGTAATGGCCCGCAAAATTGCCGCTGATGGTGAAGGTGCTACCCGCCTCGTTGAATGTAACGTAAAGGGCGCTTCTTCAGTTGAAGCTGCTCGTGGTCTTGCAAAAGAAATCATCTGCTCAAGTCTTGTAAAGGCTGCTATGTTTGGAAGTGATGCTAACTTTGGCCGTTTCCTTTGTGCAATGGGCTATAGTGGAATTGAGTTTAATCCTGACACTACAAGCATCTGGTTTACAAGCCGTCCAAATGCAAAACGCTATTTTGAAAATTATGATGATTTTGAAGTTCATGGCGAAGAATCAGTTCAGGTTTATAAGGACGGAGTTCCTACAAACTTTGACGAAGACCTCGCTAAGAAAATCATGGACCGTGAAGCAGTAGAAATCCTTGTTCAGTGCCACGACGGAGACGCATGTGGAACTGCATGGGGCTGCGATTTGACCTATGATTATGTAAAGATTAACGGAGATTACAGGACCTAACTTATGAGTAACGAAATAAATGAATTAACAACAGAACAGTGGTCAGAGGTACTTGTTCAGTCTCTCCCATATTTTAAGCAGTGGTGCGGTAAGGTTGTCGTAGTAAAATACGGCGGAAACGCTATGCTTAACGAAGAGCTCAAACAGGCCGTAATGGAAGATATCGTTCTCTTGAGCACGATAGGAATTAAGGTTGTTCTTGTACACGGTGGTGGACCAGAAATCAACCATATGCTTGAACGCGTTGGCAAAGAAAGCAAATTCATTGACGGACTTCGCTATACAGATGCTGAAACAATGGAAATTGTTCAGATGGTTCTTACAGGTAAGCTCAATAAAGACATTGTTGGTATTCTTCTTCAGAAGGGAGGAAAAGCAGTAGGTCTTTCTGGTGTAGACTCAGGTCTTCTTCGTGCCGTAAAAACTGAAAAAGACCTCGGTTTTGTTGGTGAAGTTACCTGCGTAAACCCGGAAATCATTACATCTCTTTTAGATAAGGGCTTTATTCCTGTTGTTTCTACAGTAGCACTTGGAGAAGATGGAGATACTGCCCGTTACAATATTAATGCTGATACAGCTGCTGCTAAAATTGCGGTTGCTCTTCATGCAGAAAAATTTGTACAGCTTACAAACGTTCCTGGTATCCTCCGCAACATTGATGATCCTACAACACTCATTAAGAGAATTGAGCGCACTGCTATCGGTTCTCTCAAAGCTACAGGAGTTATTGCCGGTGGTATGATTCCAAAGATTGATTGTTGTGAAACTGCCCTCAAGGGTGGAGTTCCAAGAACACATATTATCGACGGTCGCGTTCCACACTCACTTTTGATCGAGATGTTCTCTGACCGTGGTATTGGTACAATGATTTATTAGTCATAAGTCAATTCTAAAGGAGAGCTTCTATGGCTGAGTCATACATGAATGAGCAGATACAAAAATTCGAAGAAATGTGTCTGAACGGACATGTAGCCTTAAACACTCTCCTTTATGATGGCTGGCTTCTTAAATTTTCTGAAGGGTATACTGGACGGGCAAACTCGGTCAGTGTACTCTACCCTTCTTCTAAAACTTTTGAAGAAAAAGTTCTTTTCTGCGAACAGGCTTACAAAAAGCAGGGACTTCCCTGTCTGTTTAAAATCACGGAAATAGATTCTGAATTAAATGATTTTCTTGTAAAGCGTGGATACGAACCTGTAACTCCAACAGATCTGATGATTTGTGATCTGACAACAAGTCCTGTTACATCTGAAAAAGACTCATCAATTGAGTATATTTTTTCATCTGTGCCGGATGAATGGCTGCCTGTCTTTCTTAAAGTTCATGAAATAAATGATTTACATGATCAGGATGTTTTCCGCAGAATGATTTCCAAAGTTCTGGTTGATACAATTTATTGTACTCTTATATATGAAGGAAAACCTGCAGCATGCGCATCTGCTGCAATTGAAAATGGATATATGCTGCTTCAGAATGTTGTTGTTTCATCAGAAC
>JAEEGL012575021.1_pt1 | contig 10353 bp, 4 predicted proteins | sample 9134231 | NCBI WGS metagenome assembly JAEEGL01 (sample SAMN16246548, study PRJNA631951) | gut metagenome | biome: gut microbiome; feature: rumen; material: fiber-attached | host: Bos | place: Iran: Karaj | collected 2018-10
AGAATACGAAATCAAGTCGTTTTCCTTCCGGTTTGGGGGATACGATCGTCAGGTCAATCACATCGTCGCATACCTGGACCGTATCACGGTAATTGGCCGTGTGCAGCGGGACGACCTCAGCATCATGGAGCTGATGGACGATTTCACTCTTGCCCAGATTACGGAGTTCATCGCCGCCGCCCAGGAGGCCAACGCCAACAACGTTCTTGCAGCCCTGCTGGACTACAAGAACAAACACTTCGCCGACTTCGACCCCATGGCCGAATTCACGTTGGAGTGGTAAGATATCTTTGCACTATCGAACGAGGAGGAACCAAGCATGAGCAGCGCAAGCGATTTCATCATTGAAAACGGAGTCCTAACCGAATACGTCGGTCCCGGCGGAGACGTGGCCATTCCTGAAGGCGTGACTGCGATCGGGGAATTTGCATTTTCCAACAGCAGCATCACAGCCGTTACGATCCCGAAGAATGTGAAGAGCATTGAGTGGAACGCGTTTATGAATTGTAGGAATCTAAAAAGCGTTTCGCTTCCGAAGAGCGACATCAAAATCGGTATCGGCGCGTTCTTTGGCTGCCGTAACCTTACGGACATCGTCATACCGGAGGGCGTGACCACGATGGGTTCCGGCGCCTTTTCCGACTGTTGGAATCTGAAGAAAATCATCCTTCCCAAAACGCTGACTTCCGTAGAGAGCAGGATTTTTTATGGAGGCGCAAGGCTGAAAAGCATCACGATCAACGCCTCGCGCATGGAAATGCCGAAGGGGCAATTCGGCCTTTTTCAGTATGAACCGCCCCGTGATTTTGAGGTGTTCGCGCCGAATCTTTCCCTTTCCGTTTTGCAGGAGCAGGGAATGGGCCCCGCTGCGGTAAGGGGATTTTTTAAACAATCTTCCAAATACACCGATCCCGCCATTGTCACCCAGTATGCCCTGTATATTGCGTCACAGCGGAAAAAGCTGCTGCCAGATGTCCTCAAGCGCGACATGGCAGAGATCCTCCGTATCCTTGCAGACGAAAAGAAAATCACCAAGAAGAATGTGACGCAAGACTATTATCAGCCGGCGGTGGAATACAAGGCCGCCAAATGCGCTGCATATTTGGAGAAACGCTTTGGAAATGAACTCGGAAGGCAGGCAGAGGCATTATTATCTGAAAGGGAACGCACAAAAGATTTTAAGATCGAAAAAGGAATATTGACCAAATACACCGGCCCCGGTGGGAACGTGGTCATCCCGGAGGGCGTGACGGAAATCGGCAAAGAAGTATTTGCCAAAAGCAAAACGCTGACGGGCGTGACGTTCCCACAAAGTCTGATAATCATCGGAGCGGAAGCCTTTGCAAGCTGCAATGGCCTAACTTCTGTTACGATCCCGCGCGGCGTGACGGAGATCCGGTTTGGCGCTTTCGACTGGTGCAAAAACCTCAAAGACGTGTATATCGATGACCTCGCTGCCTGGTGTCGAATCGAATTTGGCGGAGTTTTCGCCAACTGTGGCAATCCGCTTTCAGCTGGTGCGCACCTGCATATGAACGGTAAAGTTCTAACAGAGCTTGTGATCCCAGAGGGCGTGGAGAACGTCGGTAATTATGCTTTTTTCCGCTGTGCCGATCTTGAAAATATCGTGGTCCCGGAGAGCGTGACAAGTATCGGGGAATATTCCTTTTTCGAGTGCACGAATCTAAAAAGCATCTCGCTCCCGGATAACTTGACAAGCATCGGTGGCGGAGCTTTCCTGCGCTGCAAAAAACTGACGGAAGTAAAGATTCCGAAAACCGTGACAAGCATTGGCGACCGGGCGTTTATGGAATGCCGAAAACTCGCAGACGTGATTCTTTCGGAGGGCGTCGAACTGCTGGGCGATCAAGCATTCGGAGACTGCGGGCAGCTGAGGATTTCTCTCCCTGGCAGCTTGAAGCGTCCGAAGGCGGATATGTTCGGTCGCCTTTGGGAAAAAGCTCCCTTCGCAGGGAGCGTATGCAGCATCCGGATCGAAAAGTGGTCTGCCTTGATCACAAAAATGGTGGATGGCTGCACCATCGAAGAAGTCAGTACTGCGAACTACTCCCTGATTCCCGGTGAGATTCTGCTGCCCGTTGCGACGAGCATGATGAAGAAAAAAGGCTGGGTTACCTCATCGGAGACCGGCAAAGCTCTGCTGAAAGGCCTGGAGAAAAATGCGGAAAAGCTCCGTGCTGCGGCTTTGACAAACGCAGAATGGCTGCAGCTGCTCTGCGACAACAAGTTGATCAAAGCAGAGGACCTGGACGCCTGGTTGGAAGAGGCTGAAAAGCAGAACAACACTGCGGCCAAGGCCATGCTGCTCAATTATCAGGGCACGATCGGCAGTAAAGCGGTCGGGAAAGCGCGGGAGAAGAAGGAAAAGGATAAGGAAGCCTATGCCGACGCCCTGGTGGAGCGGGCGGCCAAACGCGATCCGTCAAACGGCATACAGGGAATGACCTTCGTCATCACCGGGCAGATGAGCGCTTGGCCGAAGGTGTGGTCGTCCCGGAAGGAGGTCGAGGAGTATCTCGCCAAGTACGGCGCGAAGCTTGGTTCTTCCCTGACAAAGGAAACGGACTATCTCGTCACAAACGACACGGAAAACGGTTCTGCCAAAAATGAGAAAACAAAGAAGCTTGGCGTCGAGGTCATCAGCGAGGAAGAATTCAACCAAATGATCGGCAGGCGCTTTGCGGATGAGGAGACGATCTGCGTTCCCTCGTGGGTGAAGGCGATCGAACCCGCTGCCTTCTCATATCCGGATTGGGAAAGCTGGAAAGACAATTATGGATATAAAAAGCTAAAAGAGGTCATTCTCCCGGAGCAAATCACTTCCATTGGAGAAAAAGCCTTTGCGGGAGCAGGAGAACTGGAAAAGATCAGCATTCCGGATACTGTGACAAGCATCGGGAGTTGGGCCTTCGCCGATTGCAATCAGCTCAAGACGATTGTGCTTCCGGAAAAACTCCAGCGCATCGGAGCGAGAGCCTTTGACGGCTGCAGTGGTCTGACGAAGCTTATTATCCCGGAAAACACGAAGGAAATAGAAAGCTATGCGTTTGCAGAGTGCAGCAGCCTTGAAGAAATGGATATTCCTGCAAGTGTCGAAACAATAGATATGGGGGCATTTGATAAGTGTCCGAAGCTCACGATCCGCGCTCCGGAAGGCAGCTTCGCCGCGCAATACGCCAGAAGAAACGCAATTCCCCTTGTAGTGGAGGGGATGGTCACAAACGAAACAACAGAACATGGTGATCTTCGAGACTTTGTCATTGAAAACGGCGTGCTGACGCAGTACCTTGGCGCTGGTGGTGATGTGACGATTCCCGATGGGGTGCTCTCTATTGGTCCCATGGCCTTTTATAATTGTTTGGGCCTGAAAAATGTAATTGTTCCCGAGGGAGTAACAAGTATTTCGTTTTTTAACTGCAGCAACCTGATACGCGTGACGATCCCCAGTAGCGTGACGAGTGTATACTTTTTCGGTTGCAGCAGTTTGGAAGAAGTGACACTCCCGGTAAGTGTGGATCGGATCGGTGACAATGCTTTCTACGGATGCAGCAGTCTAAAGAGCATCGTCATCCCCGGCAGCGTTGCAGAGGTCGGAGAAGGAGCATTTAGCTTCTGTAAGGGGCTGCAAACAATAGTGTTTTCCGAAGGCGTGGAAAGCCTTGGTAAAAATGTGCTTTTCTGCTGCAACAGTCTGAAAGATGTTTTTCTCCCTGCGAGTCTTAAAAAAATACACTCAAGCAATTACTTTTCCGGAATAACCATCCACGCACCGGCAAAAAGCTTTGCGGAAAAGTACGCGAAGAGACATAAAAAATCATTTGAAATATGGGAAAAGGAGTAACATCATGAACGAACTAAACTTGCTATCCACCGAGCGGCCGGGGCTGGTGGCGATCGACAACTTTGAGCAGCTGAAGGAAACGCTGCAGGGGCTTATGGCTCGGTATGAGGGCCGGACGTACGGGCCGGAGACGCTGGCCCTGGCCAAGAGCGACAAGAAGGAGCTGACCCGGCTCCGGAAGCAGATCGACGAGCGGCGCAAGGAGATCAAGCGGACCTATCTGGCCCCGTACAACGAGTTTGAGGCGAAGGTCAAGGAGCTGCTTGCGCTGATCGATGCGCCGCTGGACGAGATCAAAACCGTGGTGGCAGAGGCGGACGAGCAGGAGCGGGCGGCCAAGCGAGAGGAGGTCCACGCCTTCTTTCGGAAGAAAGCAGCGGGATTGGGCGAGAGCGCAGAGCTGCTGTGGAACAGCCCGGCCTTTGCGGAAAGCAAGTGGTTCACGAAGACCTGCAGCGCCGCCCTTTGGCAGCGGGAGGTCACGGAAAAGCTTGAGACCGCTGCCCGGGAGCTGGAGATGATCCGCATGACCGGCGGGCAGCACACCGCCGCGCTGACCGAGCGGTATTTGAGCTCCCTCGATGCGGCGGAGCTGGCCGAATACCGGCGCAAGCTCAGCGAGGCGGCGACGGTGGCAGATGCGCCTATGGTTCAGGCGGGCCGGAAGGATGCCGATCAGCGGACCGCCGCCGTGACGGTCCGTGTGAGCGGCAGCATGGACGATTTGGACTACGCCCTGGAGCTGCTGGAGGTGGCCGGGGTGGACTGGGACCTTTTGGAGGACGACCGGCCCCAGCCCATGGGCGAGCGCACGGCGCCGGACTTCGATTCCTTCGTCTGCTTCGACATCGAGACCACGGGCACTAACGGGGCGGCCAACGGCGACGGCCCCGCCGAGATCACGGAGATCGGCGCGGTGAAGGTCATTGACGGCGAGATCGTGGACCGGCAGGACTGGCTCTGCAATCCGGGGCGGAAGATCGTTCCGCGGATCGCCCGGCTCACCCACATCACCGACGACATGGTGGCTGGCGCGCCCTCCGTGGCGGAGGTGCTTCGCACCTTCCGGGACTTCTCAGAGGGTCTGCCCCTGGTGGGACACAACATCAAGAGCTCCGACCTGCGGTATATCGACCGGGCGGCCAAAACAGCCGGGATCAAGCTGGAGAACGAGTTCTTCGACACCTACCGCTACGCCAAGACTCTGCAGCAGACCCAGGGCTGGCCTAATGTGAAACTGGAGACCCTCTCTGCCGCCTTCGGCATCGCCCAGCCCGACGCTCACCGCGCCTGGTGCGACGCCGAGGCCAACGTGGGCGTGTACTTCGAACTGAAGGAATTGGGAGCGTGAACCAAAGCAACCTGGACCAGCTGCAGCGAAAGCCTATAGAGTTGATATAGGGAGGATCACAAGGATCGCGGGCGATTTGCCCGCGATCCGTTTGTCTTATTGCTGTATGCTGCACTGTAGTTCAAGGAACAATATCGCCTGCTTGGCGTGGCGGCTGCGGTGGGAGATGGGTTCCACAAAGCTGACGGCAGCGAAATCGATGAGGAGGGACCCTTCGTCAAACAAAGGGGCGATCACGTTGCACAGCTCTGCAGGCATGTTGCCCACATTGCGGCCCTGGGCGGTGAGGATACGGAAGTTGTTGGCGTTGAAGGAGTTATCCGGCTCCCGCACGATCTTCAGAGGATCGCCCACATGGACGGATTCGATCTGCTCCGTGCGGCCCTCGTAGCGGGTGCCACGGGCCTCAAAGCGCAGCAGCAGGGAGCCGGTGGCAGGATCAAATGTGCCATCGGACTGATCAAGATATTCCATCAACCCCGGATCATACCAGTCGGGGCCAACGGTCTTGCTAAGTTCGTTCCGCTGATGCAGCTTTTCAACTTCGGCAAGCAGCGCCTGTTTCTGTTCTTCGGTCATGATCACACCTCCGTCTCCGCGACCTCGCGGTCATATAGGCTTTCGCTGGCATACAGCCGGTCCAGGAACCGGTCGTAGTACACCGGGGAATCGTAGAGCATGGTATAGATGTCCTCCTTGGAGCCGATGCGGCAGCCGTAGCGCTCCTCCAGCTCGGTCATCAGGTTGAACATGTCCATGCTGCCGTGCTCGCCTATGCGCTCCTCCAGAAAACCGCGAACGGTCTGCTTTTTCCCGTCTTTTCTGAACAGGAGATTGCCGTACATCAGGGAGAAAGAGAATCGCTCGTCCCCCAGCAGAAGATTGGCGTAGAACCAATCGGAGAAGCCAAGCTCGAACAGCGGGGAATCGAAGCCATCCCGGCGAAGGGACTGTATGCTGAAATACCTGTCCTCCGGGGCAAAGGCATGCACCGCTTCGCAGAAGGCCAGCAGATCCGCCTTTGTGACGCCTGCCCTGTCCAGGCGATCCAAAGTGATGATGTGCGCCGGCTCGTATTCGATCACGATGAGCTCCCGCTTGAGCCGCATAAGGACGTTGGTGAACATGACCACATACCCGTAGCGCCGCCGATACCCGGAGATATCCTGCATGTCCTCCTTGGTGAGGAGCCAGCGGAAATAGGCTTCCAGAGAACTGTGCCGTTGGAGGACATAGCGGGAGAATACGGCAAATCCCATCTGCTTCAGGTTGTAGGGGTTGATCTCTCGGGGGTCGGCGTCGGGGAATAGGCGAATATACCTTACGCGCACCTCGTCCGTAAAATAGAAATCCTCCGGCAAAGCCTCTTTCAGCACGGCCATCCGCTCCGGGAGCATGACCCGCTCCTCGGCGGAGAACACGCCCTGGTGGTAGTAGGGCATCAGCGCACCCAGATAGGAACCCTTGATCGTCAATGTGTCATAGCCGTATTCGGCGTGGATGAGTTCGCACAGATCGTCTATGGCGATGGGCGCGTTGTCCAGCATCAGGGAAAGGAGGGCAGCGTCCCGGTCAAAGCTGCCGAAGCGTACGGTGGGCGTCTTGGCGCAGGAGAAGTCGTGGTAGCTCCCCTTGGGCAGCGTCTTTCGCAGCAGATTATGCAGCTCGTAAGCGTCCCGGATATCATACTTCTGCATGAGGTCCGGGTTATCCTCAAACCACTTGGCGGTGGACAGCTCAATGTTTTCATAGGAATCGAGACCCAGCCCATCGAAAAGTTCCGTATATTCCCGGCTGTCGATGGGATAGTACCGCAGATGCTCATTCTGGGTCCAAAGGATGCTGCGCGATTCGGCCAGGCGGTTTTTACGTGTGTACCAAACTGCGTTCGTGAAATGCAGATCTTCGTCAGGGGAAATGCCCTGCTGGTCTAAAAATGCATTGTACAGCGTAAAAAACTGTTCGAAAGAGACCGTATCTCTGGCAAAGCGTCGAGCTACCTCATCCTCCAAAGAAGCACGGTCCTTTTTGACCCAGCGTCCATCCAGAAACAGCTCGTCACGATGCAGATAGCTTTTCACGCGCAGCCGCAGTCCCACATCCAGCTTTTCGTCGTTGACGGCCTCCTCCAGGGACCTCTTGCCCCGCTTGCAGTCCAACATATCGAGATAGCGAAACGCCTCCGGCGAAATGCCGAACCACTGGGCGCCGTCCTTTCGCTCAAAGGCATAGGTCTCGTAGAAAAACCGGTAGTATGCCTCGTCGAAGACGGCCATCCCCGTCTTTGCCGTGAGATCGACGTGGAGCTTGTCAGAACCTTTTTTGACCACCTGGCGCACGCGCTCCCGGGTCAGTCCATACTCTGCACCGATCTCCTCCAGCGTATGTCCGGTCAGCCGCATCTGTAAAAAAGTTTTGCTGCGCTCGTCTATATTGCTGCACGCTGCAAGATAGTCCGCTACGTGGGGATATACTCGGTAGCAGCAGAAGTCCACATATTCCAGCGATCCTTCTGCCAGCAGATTTCCCACGATATGTTTGATCCGTTCATCCGATACAGACGGCGGCAGTTGAAGGCCTTCTTTGATCTCGGGGAAATGCAGTCCGCAGAACGGGCTGGCCTGATATAGGCTCAGGATGCTCCCACGGATATCTTCGTCAGTCACCAGAGCCGATTCGTCGCCGCTGCAGATGCTGCGGATCCGCTCACTGTTTTCGGCGAAATATCTTTGGACTGTGAAAAGGATCTCCTGGATCGAATTGATCCCCATGCCGGGAATGCCCTTTAGATCAGATCCCGTCAGGAACAGGATGTCCGAAAGGCTGCGGTATCCTGCCTCCCGCAGGCGAGACAACGAGCGATTGGATAACCCCAGCGCCTCTAGATCCAGATCATTGTGCCTGGCAAAGCGCAAAACCGCCTCCCGATACGCCGGGTCCTTCTGAAGCGCCTCCAGGGAAAGAGCCTTCGCTCTGGCAGCGGCATGGGCCTTTTTGAAATCGGCTTCGTGCTCCAAAAGATATTGATGGCAAACCAGGGCGATCTCTCGAGCGGATGGGGCATTCATGTGAGGAAACTCCATCAGTGCCTCCTCCGAAAGGAACAGGACCTTACTGAGCTCATTTAGGCCACCCAGGGAGAGGATGTTATAGGCTTGCGCAGAGAGCTGGTCCAGGGCGTCGATGGTCAGCCTTTGGCTATCCAGGTAAGAGTAGACCGCTTCTTCTTCGGATGCAAGCCATGCGGTATAGTCAGACGGGGGATCATTCTCTTCCGTCTGCACCAGGCCACGGTATTCCTCAACCTTTTGGAGGACCTCTTCCAGGGTCTGCTTTCCCATATAAGGAATGTTCAGCAGTTCGTCGGCGTCTGTTTCCAGCAGCTTCCCTACGGTGGGTATGTGTCCCCGCATCAGACAGTGGTACGCCCGGTTCGACAGACCGATCTGATCCACGGACAGGTCTTTGATGCTCATATGCCTCCTTACAGCTGGGCGATGAACCGCTCCGCCAATGTGCTCAGATCCTTCAGCTTCGACTTCAGATCCTCTTTCTCCTCCGTGTTCATCCGCCCGAACTGCCGCGGGTCGATGTCCATCAGCAGGGCATACCCCTTCTCCGCGTTCTCCATGGGCTTGGCTTTCAGGGCCTTGCTGCGGGAACGGAGCAGCGCTTTCTCCAAAGAGAGCTGCAGCTCCTCGGTGATCTTCGCGTTGTCTGCGGCAAAACGGTCCACATCCGCCTTTGTGGACACGGAGACAGCGGAGAACAGCTCTCGTATCTGCTGACCGAGCCGCTTCTGATCCTCAAAATACTCTTCGTACAGATCGTTCCTTACCAGCGTCTTCACGTCCCGGATGTATTTGCGCTGGTCCACGATAGCCCCCATCATCACGTTCTGGAAGACGATGGTCTTCAGAAGCTTGCGGTCCTCCTCATTCGCCGGTCGGATGGGCAGCATCTCCTGGAACAGGCTGTACACCTGGTACTCCCGCGCCGCATAATACTGCTCCGGCAGGCGGATATACTCCAGAAACTCACAGATCACGCCTGCGATCTCGATGCGCTTTTTCACGTCGGCCAACGACTCGTTGGCGCTGGCGGCGTATTCCTCCGCCGTCAGCAGCTTCGTTCGAACCACGTCCCGGTAGGTACCGATGGCGAAGTCGATGAGATCATAATCGACCTTCTTTTCCTCGCCGTGCTGGATGGCCAGCTCCAGGAGCTTGATCTGCTTTTTGTCCGCCTGGATATCCATCTCCATGAGGACGGTCTCGAAGTAAACCGGTTCCGTCGATTCCCTCTGCAGACGCCGCAGACAGGTAAAGCGTCGATTGCCGTCTACGATCCGCCCGTCGGCCAAAGTCACGCCCGGTTCCCGCTGTCCGATGAGCTGGATGTTTTTCTGGGTACGCTGGATGGCGTCCGGGTTGCTCTCCACGATGAACTGCTCCACCACCCGGTTATAGGCTTCCCTGTCCATTTTCTGCAAAGCCTGACCTCCATGCTCAGCCTCATACCGGCTGATCCAAGTGGCGATGCGGTCGTTCTGGTCGTTGTAATACAGAAGGTCCAGCCGAATGCGATAGACGGGATAGACAGTGGTTTTCCCATTGTAGGTCACCTTGCGGGTCAGACTTGTCTTCTCTACGGCCTCGGAACCCACCATATCCAGGAGCTTTCGCTGCACGGACGCGCCCTTGCCGGACGGTGAATCCGGCTGGGCCAGACCTTCATAGACGATCTTCGTCTCCTCTGCTTGAGCGCGCACCTCCCAATACAGATCCCGTATCTCTTTGGCGCTCTCCGTATCCAGCTCGCTGCAAAGCAGGGCCATGGTGTCCAACGCCCGCTCCGCCTTGTTCTGCTCATAGTCCTTCTGCCCAAGATGGGAGATCTCGTTGCGTATGCCCATGAGCTCGTTGGCCCAGGAACGACAGCTTTTGGGCAGGATCAGGCGAAATACGTCGCTCCATCTTCTGTCGATAATGCGGATGCAATTGGCGATGTCCAGCGAATCGACAAGCTCGCCGTATTCTCCATATGCAGGCAGATCGGAGCGCTGATCATATAGAGCCTGCAACACCTGATCCCACCAGCTTTTCCCATAGGCACGTTGCAGCGCTCTTCCGATAAACAC
>JAEEGL014781409.1_pt1 | contig 10353 bp, 8 predicted proteins | sample 9134231 | NCBI WGS metagenome assembly JAEEGL01 (sample SAMN16246548, study PRJNA631951) | gut metagenome | biome: gut microbiome; feature: rumen; material: fiber-attached | host: Bos | place: Iran: Karaj | collected 2018-10
AGAAACGCCGCAAGTACGTGATAGTATTGGGGCACGAAGTGTTTGGCGTCCAGCAGAGTGTCGTGGACATGACCGACGGATGTATTGAGATTCCGCAATACGGCACGAAACATTCCCTAAACGTGAGCGTCACGGCAGGAATAGTGATGTATTGGCTCGCAGAGGGACTGAGGGGGGGGTAATGGTTAATGGTTAAGGGTTAATGGTTAAGGGTTACAGTTTACAGTTTACAGTTTACCGTTTACTGGTTGAACCCCTTCCGGCGGAGGCCGGTTTCCCCGTTAAGCGGGGACACCTCCGGGTTCAGGGTTAAAGGAGTAAAGGAGTGAAGGATTAGAGTAGGCCGGAAGGAAGGGATACGTGCAGTTGGCGCGCGTCGGCATCTATAGAGGTGATGAAGTCCTCGTGGGCGGGAATGACAGCGCCGCTGTCGAGGAGAAAAAGTGTGTTAAGCGTGGTGTCATCCACGCTTTTTATTTGTCCTATAGGGCCAAGTTCGTCATCGATTACTTCGTAATCAATCAGGTCTTGCCAGGTCAGAAGCGGTTCGTCGGGGTTGTCCGTAAGGTCGCGGCGCAGCAGATAAACCGGGTTTCCGCACAAGCGCGCCGCCTGCTCTTCCGAAGTAATACCGTCCAGACTGACGATGTACGCGTTTGCGCCCTTCTCGCGCCACTCGCTCAGACGGAAAGGCGTGAGAATCTGATTCAGCCGGAAGAGCAGAAACTGCGGGTCTTCGGCAACGGAAAGCAAGTCGTTGTCGCTGATGATATGCAGTTCCCCGCGTCGCCCGTGGGTGCGCGTGCACGTTCCTAATAGTATTACTTCATTTTCCTGAATCATTACGGAGAGAGACGCATTATATCCTAATAATAACCTAATAATATCCTAATAATACCCTAATAATAGTCTAATAAAGGTTGCTATTTGTCCGGGTCGGGTTCGACGGGAGTGAGCCAGTCCTCGGCCATGGCGCGGTAGTCGGCGGCTTTGGCGCTGTCGCCTTGCTGCAGGTACTCGTCGGCCTTGGCGTTATAGAGTTCCGCTACATGCTCCCGCAGCGCAGGACGCATGTGTGCGATAGTGTCCATACGGACAGTGGTGTCGCCGCGGAGCGCGTCGGACAGGTTAGTCAGTTCGTAGGCAAAAATAGCCTCCGGGATGTTGTTGGAACTGCTGTACGCTTTGAGGTTGCGGATAATGGCGGCTTGCAGGTCTGCCCGATTGCTCTCCCTCTCCCCTCCCGGGATGAGGTAACGCAGGGCTGTCAGGAGGTGCTTCTGTGCGCCCTCGGTGTCGTAAGACCGCAGGCAAGCGTTGGCTTCCTCCAGCAGCATTCGGTAAACGTGCATACGCTCAGAGTCGTAGTCGCCCTGACTATAATAGAGTTCGGGATACCACTGCCAGTTGGTGCCCACCAGCGGCAGAGCAATCTCGCGCAGGTTGTCGTTGATCTCGGCCATGAGTCGGAACAACTCCAGCCTTACCAGACTCTGCTCCAAGCTGTTCTCGTCAGCGTTTTTCTCCAACACGCTGTTGGCATGGTGAACCATGTGGTCCCAATGGTCGTGCAGGAAATTCTTCGCCGAGGAGTTGGTCGGCATGACCACCAGACAGCGTGTGGCGCTATCCATTGCCTCTTCGTACGCACCTTTCTTCCACAGCCGCTCTGCGGACATCAGCAGCTTAATACCGGACGTCTCTGCCGACAGACTGACTGCCAGCAGAGACGTGAGTACTATGAGAACTATCTTTTTCAAACAGTTCCTGGATTTACGGATTATATTAGTGTCTCTCGGGACGCGGACCGCGGTTCGGGCGCTCCAGTTTGGCACCATCGGAGTGACGCTCAGGGCGCGGACGACGCTCCGGCTCCACATAACCTTCGGGCTTCTCTTTGAGCACCTTGGCGGAGAGTTTGAACTTGCCGGTCTTCTGGTCAATGTCCAGCAACTTAACCGTTACTTTGTCGCCTTCTTTCAGACCGGTCTCTTCCATCGTCTCGTAGCGTTTCCAGTCAATCTCAGAGATGTGGAGCAGACCTTCTTTGCCCGGCATGAACTCTACGAAGCAGCCGTAAGGCATGATGCTCTTGATGGTAGAAGGATATACCTCGCCCACCTCGGGCAGTGCCACGATGGCTTTGATCTTGGACACAGCCAGATCGAGGCTCTCTTTGTTGTTCGAGGCAACCTCGACCAGACCGCCGGTCTCGACTTCTTCGATAGAAACGACGGCGCCGGACTCGTTCTGGATGCCTTGGATAATCTTGCCACCAGGGCCGATGATAGCGCCGATGAACTCTTTCGGAACCATGAAGGAAACCAGACGCGGAGCGTGAGGCTTGAGGTCGGTGCGCGGTGCGGGCAGCGTCTCGAGCATCTTGTTCAAGATGAACATACGACCCTCGTGTGCCTGTGCAAGAGCATTCTCCAGAATCTCATAACTCAAACCGTCCACCTTGATATCCATCTGGCAAGCCGTCAGGCCTTTGGTGGTACCGGTGGTCTTGAAGTCCATGTCTCCCAAGTGATCCTCGTCGCCAAGGATATCGCTGAGGATAGCGTAGTTCTTACCTTTGTTCTCGGAAATCAGACCCATCGCGATACCCGAAACGGGGCGAATCAGGGGCACACCTGCGTCCATCAGTGCCAGACATCCGGCGCAAACGGTAGCCATAGAACTGGAACCGTTGGACTCGAGGATATCGCTGACAACGCGGATAGTGTAGGGGAAGTCGGCGGGCACCATGGTCTTGAGTGCGCGGCAAGCCAGGTTGCCGTGACCAATCTCGCGGCGGCCTACGCCACGTTGTGCCTTGGCCTCACCCGTAGAGAAAGGCGGGAAATTATAGTGCAGCAGGAACTTCTCATAGCCCTGAATCAGCGCTTCGTCAATCTGCTTCTCGTCGCGTTTGGTACCCAGCGTTACAGTCGAGAGCGACTGGGTCTCACCACGGGTGAAGATAGCACTACCGTGAGGGCCGGGCAGCGGTGACACTTCGCACCAGATAGGACGAATCTCGGTAGTCTTACGACCATCGAGACGCTTATGCTCGTCGAGGACTACGCGGCGCATAGCCTCTTTTTCTACATCGTGGTAATAGCGGTCAATCATGGCGTACACCTCGTCCTCGCTGATGCCCATAGCCTCAGCCTTGGCAGCGGCGTCATAGCCTTCCTTGAACTGTTCGCAAATCTGCGAGAACATCTCCTCGCGGTGATGTTTGTCGGTGTCTTCGGCAGCGGCCTGCTTGTAAGCGGCTGCGTAGCAAGCGTCGTGTACCTGCTGCTTGAGTTCGTCGTCGTTGATTTCGTGGCAGTACTCGCGCTTCACTTCTTTGCCGAACTCTTTCATCATCTCCAGCTGTGCTGCGCACTGCGGTTTGATAGCTTCGTGAGCGGCCTTGATAGCCTCCAGCATCTCTGCTTCACTCACTTCTTTCATCTCGCCTTCCACCATCATGATATTGTCGAGGGTGGCAGCTACCATCAGCTCGATGTCGGCCTCTTTGCACTGTTCGAAGGTGGGGTTGATTACCATTTCGCCGTTGACGCGTGCTACGCGAACCTCGGAGATAGGACCTTCGAACGGGATGTCGGAGCAAGCCAAAGCAGCCGAGGCGGCCAGACCTGCGATGCTCTCGGGCATGTCCACGCCGTCGGCACTGTACATCGTTACGTTGACGAAAGTCTCTGCATGATAATTACTGGGGAAGAGAGGACGAAGGGCGCGGTCAATCAAGCGCGCAATCAGAATCTCGTAGTCTGATGCTTTACCTTCGCGGCGGGTGAAACCACCGGGGAAACGGCCATTAGCCGAAAACTTTTCTTTGTATTCAACCGTCAGAGGCATGAAGTCCGTCCCGGGAACAGCCTCCTTGGCTGAACATACTGTGGCAAGCACCATCGTGTTGCCCAGAGTTGCCATTACCGCGCCGTCTGCTTGCTTGGCCAGCTTGCCGGTTTCCAACGTAATAACACGCCCGTCCGGTAAGGCAATCTTCTTTGTTACAATGTTCATCTTTTGTCTTAGTGTTTTATATTTTGCGTCATGTTAGCAGCCGTTTGCTGCAAACTTTTTTCTAATTTCTGTCTATTTGTCACAAAAATCATGCAAAGTTACAACTTTTTTTGGAAATATCAAAATATTTTTGTAACTTTGCAGCGTTTTTTGGTAGAAAAACATACGTTTTACTCTTTTTTGGAACAAAACATGGCAAAAATACTGATCATAGATGACGAAAGAGCTATCCGCAACACGCTCAAGGAGATTCTGGAATTTGAGAACTACGTGGTGGAAGTAGCAGAGGACGGCCGCGTGGGTTTGGAGATGGCTTCGGCGACGGCGTACGACCTAATTTTCTCTGATATCAAGATGCCGGAGATGGATGGAATAGAGTTGTTGTCGGCATTGCGTGAGGCGGAAGTGGAGAGTCCTGTGGTGATGATTTCGGGTCACGGAAATATCGAGACGGCCGTCGATTGTATCAAGCGTGGCGCGGCCGATTTCATCGAGAAGCCGATAGACCTGAACCGTCTGCTTATCACGACGAAGAACGCGTTGGAGCACAAGACTCTGGTGCAGGAGACGAAGGTGCTGAAGAAGAAAGTGGGTTCCAGGTTCCAGATGATAGGCGAGAGTGAGGCAATCCAGCGCGTGCGCGAGATGATTCACAAGGTAGCGCCTACGGACGCGCGTGTGCTCATCACCGGCGCTAACGGTACGGGCAAAGAGGTTGTGGCGCGGCTCATACATGCCGAGAGCAACAGGGCTTCGCAGCCGCTGGTGGAGGTCAACTGTGCAGCTATTCCTTCCGAACTGATTGAGAGTGAGTTGTTTGGTCATGTAAAAGGTTCGTTTACCGGTGCCATCAAGGACAAGACGGGCAAGTTTGAGCAAGCCGACGGTGGGACGCTGTTTCTGGACGAGATAGGCGACATGTCGCTGGCGGCCCAGGCGAAAGTGTTGCGGGCGCTGCAGGAGAACGAGATTACGCGGGTAGGCGGCGACAAGGCTATTCACGTCAATGTACGCGTGCTGGCAGCCACCAACAAAGACCTGCAGAAAGAGATTGCCGAAGGCCGTTTCCGCGAGGACCTCTACCACCGCCTCTCGGTCATTCCGATCCATATCCCTTCATTGGACGAGCGCAAAGACGACATACCGCTTCTGGTGGACTATTTCTGCGAGCAGATCTGCGGCGAACAGGGCATCAAAGGCAAGACGTTTGACCCGGAGGCAGTGGCGGCGCTGCAAGAGCGCAGTTGGACAGGTAATATCCGCGAACTGAGGAACGTGGTGGAACGCCTGATTATCCTGGGCGGACAGACTATCACGAAAGCGGACATTGAGGCGTTTGCGTGAGAATGGAAAATGGAAATTTGAATATGAAGAAGATTTTGTTATTTTTGCTGGCGATGGTGCCGATGATGGTATTGGCAGAGTCCACCACGCCGTATTTTGGCAAGGATGTTAAGGGTACTCCCAAGGCCGTGCAACGCTGCTTCAAGAAGACGTTCAAACGGCCTAAAGGCGTCAACTACGACACCTCCGCCAAGATTCACGCCGTGTGCGTAATCGACACGACCGGCCATTTGCTGGTAATCGACCCGGACCTGGTGACTGTTGAAGCTACGGTTTATTCTACCGTTGTAGAAACCGAGCACTACAACAACATCCACGGTGATACGCGCACGCCGCATTCGGTGGTAATGGGTGCGGACAAGAAACGTGGCGAGAACGAGAAAAGCGAGTCGGAGTTGCTTCGCGAAGCTGTGCTGGAGTGGTTGCCGACTATGCCCTTATGGACGCCCGGAAATGTGGACGGACAACTTCAGCAGATGGAAGTGACGATAGAATTGGAGTTTTAACGGGGGAATCCGTTAAAATGAAAGTCCCTACATGCGCGGGGAGAAGAAATAGTCTGTCAGCCATTGCGGCAGGCGCGACTTGCGGACAGCAGCAGGCGGTGTGTCAATGCTCGGGTCGAGTCGGTCGGCCGTCTCAATAATCTTACGAATACGCGATTTACCTACGCCAAAGCGCACGCCTACATTCAAATGGGCGTGCCAGTTCCAGTTGGAGAATTTGGCCAAAGTGTCCTCGCTGCCGGCTTCGAAACGAACGTTGTCGGCCTGTCCCCACGCGGACATATGCACGTATTGATTGACCTCCCAACTAACCGCAGCGCGCATCGAGCCCGACACGTGAATCGGCCTGGACGGGCTGATGTTGTAACACGGCTCAGCGTAGGACTTTTCAGTGGGGTTCTTTGAGGCGTAAAAAATCTGATTGATAGAGTAGAAGACCAGCTTGGCCGTGGCAGATAAGTGTAGCAAGACCTTGCCCTGATTAGGCGTGTAGTTGATGCCGTAACCCAATCCCACAGAGGCTTGGTGGGTGATAAGTTTGTTCACGTCGTAGAGTAGGTCCGGCAGCAGTTGGTCCTCGTCGTGGAAGGAGATGATGGTGGCGTTGTATGCGGCGGACAGCAGAAACGAACCGGCGGTCTTGCGTTGCAGGAAAGCCTGCTTGATGGCCGCGTTGTGCGAGTAGTGCGCCCAGTTGAGAGCGTACCAAACGGACAGGTTGGTATGCGTAATCCACACGTCTGTCGGGTCCATTTGAACAAGTTCTTTCGAGACGGAAGGGAAGTAGAGGAGGCTGTTGAAATTGGCACTTTGTGTCTTGACGAACTCTAACCCGAACATCTTGCTGCCAATCGAGAGGTTGATGTTCTTGCCGTTCTTGTGCATCAGGTCCCATGAATACCCGATGCCTATTGCGCGGTAACCTACGTTGAAACCGAGGTCCACACTGGGAGTGGAGGTGGCAAACAGCGAGACGTCGCCCAGGTAAGGCGTACTTTTTGCCTCATAAGTTGAGTGGAGGCCCACAGTGCCTGCCGTGGCTGCAATGCGCCAACTATACTCGGGCAGCGTCACGTAGTTGGTGTCCAACCCGTTGAGCAGAACTCCGTCAATCCATTTGCCCACGCGGCAGAAAAACACGCCTGCCTTGCCGGGCTGTTTGTCCTCGGCGTAGGCTGGGGTGAGCGTGCAGAGCAGCAAGAGTATGATGGGCAGTTTCCGCATGTTATACTGGTGTTATTTCTCCGTTTTCGACGTGGAAGATTCGGCTGTTGTCAGCAGATGGGCGCAGAATGTCGGTCAGGTGCTGGCGGTCGGTGTCGGTGATGAAAATCTGTCCGAAGCGTTCCGACTGGAGCAGACTGACGATGCGCTCCACACGCGTCGAGTCCAGTTTGTCGAAGATGTCGTCCAACAGCAGAATCGGACTTGAACCACTTAAACTACTTGAACCCTTTGCCCCGGTTCCTCTCTCCGACAAGTACAGGGCCTGCGCCAGTTTCAGGGCTAAGAGGAACGTTTTCTGCTGGCCTTGGCTGCCCACTTGCCGTAGCGGATAGTCGCCCAACTGCATCGGCAGATCGTCTTTGTGGATGCCTTGTGAGGTCCAGCCGAGGATGATGTCGCGGCTGCGGGTTCGGCGGAACGACTCGACCAAATCGCGGTCCTGCAACTGCGAAACGTAGTTCAGAGCCACCACTTCCTCGCTGCCGGCTATGCCCGAGTACAACTCGCGGAAAAGCGGCACAAAGCGCTCGATAAACGCACTGCGCTCGCGGAAGATGTACGCCGCATGATCGGCCATCTGCATCTCCAGAATCTCAAACAGGTCTTCCGGCATATCCGGGCGCTCCTCGCATTGTTTGAGCAAGGCGTTTCGTTGCTTGAGCAAGGCGTTGTATTTGGTCAGATGGTCCAGATACGTGCGGTCCAACTGACTGATGACGCCGTCCAGAAAACGCCGGCGTTCGTCTGAGCCGTCGGTGATGAGTTCCGCGTCCTGCGGGCTGACGATAACCAGCGGAATCAGTCCGATATGGTCAATCAGACGCTTGTAGTCTTTTTTGCCGCGGCGGAACTGTTTTTTCTGCCCGCGTTTGATGCCGCAGGAGATAGGCTCCAGGTTCTCGTATTCGCCCTGAATCAGCGCAAAATCAGCGTCGTGCGTGATGTTTTGCGAGTCCTGAACATTGAAGAACGACTTGGTGAAGCTCAGGTAATAGATAGCGTCCAGCAGGTTGGTTTTGCCCTGACCGTTCAGTCCGACAAAACAATTGATCTTGTCCGCGAAACTCAGGTTTGCCTCGTGGATATTCTTATAATTTAATATGTTCAGGGTCTTGAGTTTCACTTCTTCGTCGTAGGGGTTTCTACGTACTCCAAATACAACTTGTTACGAAGCGAGTCCTTCAGTCCAAGCGGGTTCTCCATGATGGAGTGGATGGGATACATGATGCATCCCTGGCAGTTGGGGTTTTTCCGGTTCATGCGAATCTGCCGGCATATCTCGTTGGGTTCTCCCCAGGCTTTGGCCGTTCCCTTGAGTTTCGCGGCTTTTTCGGCGTTGGGTTCCAGACGATATGGCGCCACGCCTACGTAGAGTTTCTTGCCATAGAGGTTCTCGCTCCACCAGTTGAGCAGAATCTCGTAGTCCGCCACTTGTTTGCCGATTTCCCAATAGAGCTGCGGAGCTACGTAGTCTATCCAACCCATTTCGAGCCACAGGAGGATGTCGGCGTAGAGGTCATCGTAGTTCTGGACGCCGGCTTTGGTCTTGCTGCCGCGCTCGGGGTCCGTTTTCTCGTTGCGCCATACGCCGAAGGGCGAGATGCCAAACTCCACCCACGGCTTGCGTTCTTTGATGGTTCGATGCAACTCTTCGATGACCAGGTTGGTGTTATTGCGACGCCAGTCGTCGATGTTGTCGAAACCACGCGGATAGGCCTCGAAGGTCTTGGCATCCGGGAACTCCTCGCCGGCTATACGGTAAGGATAGAAGTAATCATCAAAATGGATAGCATCCACATCGTAGCGCTCCACAATGTCGGCCACTACGTCGTTTAGCCATTGGCGTACCTCGTCCAGACCCGGGTTGAAGTAGTACTGTTTGCCGTATTTGACGAACCACTCGGGGTGCCGGTAGAAGACGTGGTCGTCCGCAATGTCGGCTTTGGTCATGCCACCACCTGTTACGCGGTAGGGGTTGAGCCACACGTGTACTTCGATGCCACGTTTGTGCGCCTCGTAGCAGGTAAACTCCAGCGGGTCGTAAGGCATCGAGCCGTCGGTCCACATGCCGTTTTGCTTGCCCACCAACCAACTGCTGACGGGCTCCATTTTGCTCTGATAGAGTGCGTCGGCAGTAGGGCGAACCTGGAAGACAATCATGTTGAAACGAAGGGCATGGAGCGTGTCCAGCATGGCAATCATCTCCTGTTGTTGCAGGTCGGCGTCTCCAATGGCGGCTTTGGTAGGCCAGTCGATATTGGCGACTGTGGCAATCCACGCACCACGCATCTCGGGTTGAGTGAGACTTTCTTCCGGAATACGCTGAGTTTCAGCATGTAATATGGAGACCGCCATTACCAATAGCGCCCCTCCCAGGATACTTCTTATCTTCATTGCTCTAATTTTGGCGCAAAGTTACTACTTTTTTTTCAATTGTGCAAGGAAAAAGCAAAAAAAATGCAAATTAAGTTTTTGAAAGTGCTTCGGTCTGAGAGGGTAAGTAGGGGGTAGGAAAATAGTACGGAGGTGTAAGCAAGCTCTTCTCATTGCATATTTTGTCGGATTTCGACAAACGAGTTGCGGGTTGATGGGTGGAAAAAATCGACTTTTTCACATTTTTTTGCAAAAAACTGCATTTTTCTTCAGAAAAAATTTGGTAGTTTCAAAAAAAAGTATTAACTTTGCCGCGAAATTGTGAATGCCAAAACAATTAACACTATACGTTTAACTAAAACACATGACATCATGAAAAAAATCTTCTCTTGCATGTTGGCTCTGTTCGCAGCAGTATCGCTGTATGCAGCAGACCTTAACATTTTTGCTTCCGCTTTGAATGCGACGCAAACCGACAGCACGGTGACTATTGAGTATGTCCTCAATGCTCCGGCCGACAGTTTGTATTTTATGATCTACGGCGAGAACATCAACGAGGCTCTCCATATGTTAGAGACCAACCCCGCCGCTTTGACCAAAGGTGCTCACGAGGTGGTAAAGCCTTTTCCTGCCAACACTCCTTCGGGTGTTTATCATTGGGCTATCAAAGCATTTGCTCCTGCTCACGAAGGTGACTCGACCATCGTTTCGGAGGTTGTAGTAGGCGGTTCCCGTGGTATGGCTTTCAACGACAACGAGCAAAGCCCCTTCTTCGGCATGTTCTTCATCGCTGACAACTTGAACGGTGGTGCTGGCGGCAAATTGCTGGCTGTTACGCCCGACTTCGCGCGCGTTGACACGATTGCAACAGGTTGGGGAA
>JAEEGL015100010.1_pt1 | contig 10353 bp, 8 predicted proteins | sample 9134231 | NCBI WGS metagenome assembly JAEEGL01 (sample SAMN16246548, study PRJNA631951) | gut metagenome | biome: gut microbiome; feature: rumen; material: fiber-attached | host: Bos | place: Iran: Karaj | collected 2018-10
AATCTTGTTCATCTTTTCACCCATAAATTAAGTTTGAAAACAAAATTGATTGTGTCTGGCAGAATGTCCAAACCCTTAAATGCCTTTAACATAACAAAAGCACTTTTGTTTACAACCTAGGCGAGGGTGATTTGCACCTGAAAATGACGGCTTTTCTTTATTTTTTCGTTCTTGGAAAGACGAATGCCTCCAGAAATACGAGAGCGCCGTAAAATGCCATGCTGGCTGGCACGATGAAAAGTGACTTATCCAAGCCGATGTGGTCGCCGAGGAAGCCCATAAGCCACGTGAAAAAGGCGCAGCCTGGAATGCCTGTGCTGGAGAACCAGATGAAGAGCATGGTTGAATCCAGTTCTTTCAACTGTTGTGCTCCATAGACTTGCAAGGTTGGCCAATATGGCGCAATGCAGAAGCCTGACAGGAACATAAGGAAATACTGTATGCACAAGGCCAAGGTTCGTGACTCGAACTGATGGCTTCCCAAAAGTTGAATTGCGATGGTGACGGGAATTCCGCAAGCCGCAGCAATCACAAGCAGATGTGGCTGTTTGCTTTCTGGAACGAATTTGCCGTATCCTGAACGTCCTAAGAACATGCCGAATGCCAGGCATGCCGTGCCAAGTCCAGCGCTCCATACGCTGGTGTTGAAATGCAGCCGTATGAAACTGGCGCTCCAGAAAGTGAGGCAAAATTCCGCGCCTGCGCCCACAAACATACCAAGGCAATACACCCAGAAGCGCGGATGACGCACAATCTGCCGTGTCTGTCTCCAGACATCGCTGCCTTTGCTCTGTGTGCGCGTCTCGGGATATTCACGTCCTTTGCGCTCTTTCCAGAGAAACATGAGGGACACCAGTATCGAGAACACGCCAGAGGCGGCAACAATCCATCGCCAATTTAAGCCTATTGCAATCAGTGCGCCAGCAAGCACAACGCTTACGCCTATGCCCACCGACCAGAAACTATGGGCTATGCTGACATATCCCGCCTGGTCTTTGTCATGCAAGTCATTCACAAATGGCGTTGCCATCCCCTCGCAGATGCCTTCTCCCAGACCGGCCAGAGCAAGAAATGGCAGAAGCCATGCAAAGGAACTGGATAGTGAGCAAGCCAGTATGCCGCCTCCCATGAAAAGCATTGACATTCCCATGGTCTTACGTTTCCCGAAACGGGCACCTACCATGCCGCAGCATACCAGGGAAACCACCATGGCAAATCCACGCGCTATCTGTAGGAAACCGCCATTGGACATGCCTCCAGCCTCAAGTGGAAAGTTCAACTCACGAGCCAAATCCACCAGAACCAGCGGTATAACAAGGGAACTGCATGCGTAGGCGCAAAACGCAGCATATGCAGCATAATCATATCTGTTTAGTTGTAATTTCATGTTTTAGATGTGGTCTGTGGACTGTGGTCTGTGGTCTGTTCGGTGCCTGCGGCGAAAGCCGCAGGTAAATCTACCATTAACAAACTCGGGGCTTTCGCCCCGCGCACCGAACAGTCCACTGTTCACTATTCACTGATTCGGTTGCAGATTTGCCTTGTGACTTTAAGGGCCTCTTCCACGATGCTGGCGATACGTGGGATTTCCAGTGTGTCCAATGTGTCAAGCGGAGTATGGAAATCCTTGAATTTCGCATGGGAATTGAACCAAAGCGTGGGGACGCCCTTATAGTCGAAGGCACGGTCATCGCCGCCATATTTGATTGGCAACAACGGATATTTGCTGGAGAAAACGGGCAGCATTTCCTTGCGTCCCACATGGAGCACATCCTTGCTGAAAAATGTGCCAATGCTGTCAAAGTTAAGGAAGAAAGCCCACTTTCTGTCGGGATGTGCAAGAACATATTCTCCGCTTCCCGTGGCGAATCTGTCATCCTTACAATATTCCTCTGCGCCGAAGGCGACGAATTCAAAGGTCCATTCTGGCAGTTCGTCTTTGAGCATGTGGGCTAGTTCAATAAGAGCGGCTGTCCCGCTAGCATTGTCATCTGCCGCCTGTTGCAAGGGCGCTGCGTCGTAATGCCCACCGAATACAGCCCTGCGTTCACCTGTGCCAGGGCGCGTTGCCACCACGTTGTATGAAGTATGCGGAAAAGTATCCGCATCAATGGAAAGATAGAACGTGTGATGTCTGTTGTTTGCCAGATAATAGGCTCCTTCCTCCGCGACGACGGCAGTGCCTAGGTTATTCAATTTGGGCGAGCGCTGTATTTTGGTGCTGGGGGCGCAGGTGGTATGGTAGTCCGAATCGCTGATGAATATGGCTGCAGCCGCACCTAGGCGGTCCAGTTCTTCTGCTATGCCATTGCGACCGCGTATGTCTGCGCCGTCTGAAAAGAATTCCACTATGCAAATGTGATTTTCAACAAGGTCAGGCGTTAGGGTTTTCAAGTCATTTTCCTTAAGCCAAAGTGGACGCTCCATAATCTTGGCACTGCGGGAAAAAAAGCAGGGCAGGGCTCCTGGAACGGGCTTGCCTCCGTTGTCCATGTCCAGGAACTGCATGCCTGAGAACTTCCAGCCAGTGGTATCAAAAGGCTCGCGAATGACTTGTTCAAAGCCAATTTTTCTGAACTGCTCCTCAATGTAATCCACCGCTGCGGCTTCGCCTGGAGAGCCTACATGCCTGCTTGGAAGTACGCATAGTTGCCGCAAATGAGAAGAGAGATTGGATACCAAATGCATTCAGGACACCTTAAAGATTGTTAAAAGGAAAAAGCAGTTTAGAATGCGCTCAAGTACTCGCCAGACTTGTGCAGCAGGGCCAGGAAGTCTGGCAGAAGTTCGTCAGGATACCTGCCATAGACCATTTCCCAAGTCAGGTTTCCCTTGTATCCATTCTGCCTAAGGATGGTGAATACTTTTTCAAAGGGCAAGGTTCCAGCGAAAGCAGGCTGATGTAGATCAGCGCTTGATTTATTGTCATGGATGTGAGTGCACACGACGTAAGGAGCAAGGCATTCCACTAAATCAAGCACATTTTCCTTGTAACTTACATATGCGTGCCCAGTGTCTAGGCAGATGCCGACATTATCCTTGCCGAAGCGTTCCAACAAATCAAGCAAGTCCTCCGATTTTGCGGAGAAACGGTCCCTGCCATTGTCGTCATTTCTGCATGTTTCATCAAACAGATTTTCAAATGCAGGGAATACGCCATGTTTTGCGCACATTTCAACGATTGGCGCCACAACCTCATAATTCTTTTGTGCTGCCAGGGAGCAGTCGTAGTCAATCCCCTTTTCCGGCCATTCATCGGCATGCAGCACTAGATATTTAGCCCCCAGGATGCCTGCAATTTCCACTGCACGTGGCGCCGCAATATTAAAAAGCCCAATGCCTTCTGGCTTATAGCGGAAAAAAGGGCAATGGCTTTGGTGCACAGTGCAGCCATTTGTCTCGAACAGTTCCCTTGCTTGCTTGGCGACTTCAACATAATCATCACGATTCCAAGCGCCTAGATAGTCAAAATCAAGGAAACCTGCATTCTTGCAAATGGAAAGCGCCTCCTTCAGGGGACGCTTCTCATTTGAGTCGCGCTGGCATTGGACGTATTCGATGTTGATGCCTTGCCTCATATCAGGAAGTCACGCACATCAACCCAGACATCGCCGCACTTCATGTACTTTGGCAGCAAAGCGCACGGTTCCGCTCCTGCGCGTTGTGCCACGGCAATCTTCTCTGCATCGTCCTCATCGCAGTAGAGATGAGCCTTCAAACCGAACTTTTCGTTAAAAAGTGTGGCAGTTCTGCGCAGCAATTTTTCCGCTTTTCTGATATACGCTGGATGGCATACAAAGTTGAAGAAAGGAGTTCCATTTACATGCAGGGCGTATGCGTAGCCCACTATTGTACCTTGCTTGTTTTCAGCAACCATGACGATGCCATTTCCATTCATTGCCTCTTGGTAGATGAGCCTGAATTCGGCAAACCAAGTGGCATAACCGATAAAGTTGTGGTAGTCGTTGTAGCGGATGCAGTCCTGGAAAAGCAGGAATTTGTCTATGTCGTACTGGTCATCGCGCTCGCCAGGACGGATGTTGACAATCTCATCCCCGCTGAAAGCCGCTTCCGATTCCTGTTTGAACGTGCCGTTCTTGCAATAGCACATAACGCCAACACGCGCACCGTTCACGGTATCAAAGCCAACTTTCCTATAACTATCAGCCGCATAATCAGTGCTAGCGCTGCAGCACAGCATTCTCATGTCATCGCACTTGTCCGCCACTGACTTGAATGCCTTCAGCAGTTCGTTCAGAATGCCGCGCCTGCGGAAAATGGGCTCGGTTTCAATATTGCCGAAATTGCCGCGCCCAGTCTTGGCGGAATAGGAAAACCAAAGGCGTCCCGCCGAGACACCGTCCACATCCGCTATGAACCAATGGTCCTTTATCGCGGGATATTCCTTGCCCTCGGCAGTGGCGCAAATATAACTGGTCCAACTACAACCATATGCCTTGTTAGACAGCAACTCGGCAAATGAGGCGAGGATATAACTAAGGTAGCGCTGGGGCATCTTCTTAGGTGCATTCCAATGCCAAATTCTCAGTGTCTCCCCTGTCGCCAACAATTTATCTGCCACCAGTTCCATTGTCATTTCTCCTTTGTTATGGGCTTATCTATTCTTTTTCCCTGACGACAGACACCACATCCATCAAGGACAGTGTCCAACCTTTTGGCTTTGCTACACGACCGCGAACCGATACCTTGACATTCGGCTTCCAGCCATCCAGGCTGAAATTCCTGCTGGCAAGGCAGCAAATTGGTTTTGGCCTTCCGCTCTTGTCCATGAAGCAAATCACGTATGAAGTCGCAGATGTCGCATATTTACCCAATGGATAGATGTAACCGCTGTAGGTGACGAATCCTTGTTCGGCATCAGCCTTTTCCTTGGCGGCCTTCTCCGCAGCGACGCGAGCCTCTTCCTCTGCCTTTGCCTGTGCAGCCTTTTCAGCCGCGGCTTTTTCCTCGGCGGCCTTGACCTCAGCGGCTGCTTTTTCCTCGGCTGCCTTTGCGTCTGCGTCCTCCTTTGCCGCCAATGCCAGGGCCTCAGCCTTTGCCTCCAGTTCCTCCGTCTTTTCCTGGGCCTCTTTCAGCACCTTTTCCGCTTCTGCGGCCTTTTCAGCCGCTTCTTTTGCCTGCTCCTCCAATTTCATGCGGCGGGCGTCTTCCTCTTGAAGTTTTTCTTCAGCCAACTTGCGCTGCTCTTCCAACTTCACACGTTTTGCCTCTTCCTCCACGGCCTTTTCTGCCGCCAGTTTGGAGGCCTCTGCTGCCTTTGCCGCCGCCAGTTTTGCGTTTTCCTCCGCCTTGGCGAACTTTATTTCCTCTTCGCGGGCCTTGGCTTCCGCTTGCTTGCGCTGCTCCTCGATTTCAGCCAGTCTTGCTTTTTCAGCGGCTACTTTTGCTGCTTCAATATCCGCCGCCTTCTTGGCTTCTTCGGCTTTTCTCTTCTCTTCGGCAAGCCTCTTCTCGTTGGCTATACGTTCCTCTTCCGCTTTTTTCTTTTCTTCGGCTAGTTTCTTCTCGTTGGCAATGCGCTCTTCTTCCAGTTTCTTCTGTTCCGCTTCCAGTTTCTTGGCTGCATCATTGCGCATCTTTTCAGCCAATTTCATCTCCTGCTCGACCATGCGGTTCTGTGCCTCTTCGGCTGCTGCCTTGGCAGTCTTGGCGTCAGCCTCGGCCTTTGCGGCGGCTGCCTCATACTGGCGGCGCTTGGCCTCTGCCTCGGCTGCCTTCTTCTCGGCGGCCTCAGCCTTATTTTCCTCTTCACGTATTCTCTTTTCGCCTTCGTTGAGACGGGCAGTTGCCGCAGCAATTGCGGTAGTTTCAGCAACTGCTACCAAATCAGGCTCATCATTTTTCTTTTCAACTTTCTTTTCCTGGTCGAGTTGGACGTAAGCGGCACTTACCCAGGCGGTGCATCCATCTGGAATCTTTACCTGGCGCCAGTTTACGGCACGCCTGTCAGAAACCTGCAACACTGTGCCTCTCTTGATTCTGTGGAATATAGTAAACACAACACCTGGACCGCAGTACAGGGGGCAACTGGCGGCTGTGACCTCGCCTTTTTCATTCAATGCCTCGGCTGGTACCCATCCAGTGAAGTCGCCTTTCAATGCAACCTCATACCATTCGCCACTGGTGCTCACTATCTCCAGTTTGTCTCCCTGGTGATATGTGCCCAGACTCTCAAAATGCAGGCCTGGCCGCGCCCTAATGGTCAGTTTCTCGGCGGTGACTGTGCCTGTCTTTACTGCCTGCGCAAAGGCAAGTGTGGATACGCAAAGCAGCGCAATTAGAATGTGTCGCATCATGTTGTCCCCAGATTATATATTGTTGATGTCTTATTTGCAGTGTTTGCAGGCGGTGCAATCATGCCCGTCCCAGCAATAAGTGCAGAGTTTTTCACGGGGCAGGCCGATTGCCTTGATGAGGTCATCAAGTCCCTGGTAGCGCAGCGTGGTGAAGCCCAGTTCCTCCCTTATGGTTTCAACCATGCGGGCGTATTTCTTTGACTTGGTGTCAAGATATGGCTTGATATCCACGGTGGCGAACCATGCCTTGTCCTTTTCGTCGTCCCCCGTCAGAACATAGCCTTCCACTTTGGCAATTGCCCTGACGCCTGCCAGACCCTTCAAGCCATTGGACTTGGAGAAGTTCAGGTAGCGGCAATTGAACAGGATTGGTGGGCATGCGGAACGCACATTGACCTCCGCTGCGCCCAGTTTTGCCAGACGCTGGAATGTATTGCCAAGTTGCGTGCCGCGCACGATTGAATCTTCGCAGAACACCAGTTTCTTGCCGTCAATAAGTTCTTTTACAGGCAGCAATTTCATGGTGGCGACGTGTGCGCGTTTCAACTGATCGCTGGGTATGAAACTGCGCGCCCATGTTGGCGTGTACTTGATGAATGCGCGCTTGTATGGTATCTGCGATTCTTCCGCATAACCCAGGGCATGCGCCACGCCCGAATCGGGAATGCCCACCACTGCGTCTGCATCCAGGGGCAAACCAGTTTCCTGGCGTTCAGCGGCGGCCATGGTGTTTCCACAGCGATAGCGCACGCATTCCACGTTCTGCCCCTCGTATGTGGCTGCTGGGAAGCCGAAATACACCCAGAAGAAAGAGCATATCTGCATCTGATCACGTGGAGGCAGTATCTTGATGATGCCTTCAACAGTCACCAGTACGGCCTCGCCAGGTCCCAGTTCGTATTCGACATTGTAACCCAGATTCAGCATTGCGCATGGCTCCATGGAAACTGCGCGGGCACCAGACTTGCAGCCTACGAATACGGGAGTTCTTCCCATAGCGTCCCTTATAGCGTAGATTCCCTTGCCAGAAAGCATCAGCATGGAGCAGGAACCATCTACAGATTCATGTAAAGTGCGTATTCCATCCTCGATATTTGAGCCAGTGGCAACTATTGTGGCCGCCACTTCGTTGGGATTGACGCCTTCGTTGCCCAGTTCGGAGAAGTGGGCGTTCTGCTTGGTGCATGCATCATCCACCAGTGCATCAAGATTGTTAATGGCGCCTACCATCACGGCACCGAATGTACCGAGATGAGAGCGTACCATGACGGGCTGGTCTCCTGTGTCGCTTATGCATCCAATGCCTGACGTTGCACCGCGCAATGCCTGCAGATCCCCCTCGAATTTGGCTCTGAACGGCGTATTGGTGATATCATGAATGAAACGGCGCATGCCATACGCGCCGAATGTCATTATACCGCCGCGCAGATTTCCCAAATGGGAATGGTAGTCCGTGCCGAAGAAAATGTCATTTACGCAGTCAGTAGAGGAAACCGCACCAAAAAAACCGCCCATGTTTATTCCTTTGTGTTATGATTTTATCCACAGATTTACGCCGATTAACCCAGATTAGTTACTACCTACGATAATCTGTGGGAATCTGTGGAAATCTGTGGATCAATTAGAATTCCGCGCTCATCGGGGCGCGTGGGAATGGGATGACATCGCGGATGTTGCCCATTCCTGTGCAGAAGCGCACCATTCTCTCGAAGCCAAGACCGAAGCCCGCGTGTGGCACGGAGCCGAACCTGCGCAAGTCGAGATACCACCAGTAGGGCGCCTCGTCCATGCCCAGTTCCTTGATTCTCGCCTGTAGCACGTCCAGCCTTTCCTCACGCTGGCTGCCGCCGATGATTTCGCCCACCTTTGGCAGCAACACATCCATTGCCGCCACTGTCTTTCCATCGTCGTTCAAGCGCATGTAGAATGCCTTGATTTCCTTTGGATAGTTCATCACCGTGACTGGTCCGTTGAAAATCTGCTCAGTAAGGAAGCGTTCATGCTCCGACTGAAGGTCTATGCCCCATTCGGGCTTGAACTCGAACTTGTCGCTGTGCTTCTTGAGTATTTCAATTGCCTCTGTGTATGTAATCCGTGTGAATGCCGCCTGTGACAGCCTTTCCAAATCAGCGCGGATGCCTTTTTCCACCCTAAGGTCGAAGAAGTCCAGTTCTGGCACGCATTTTTCTGTTACGGCCAGGAGGAGCGCCCGCAGGAAATCTTCCGCCAAATCTGCGTCGTCATGCAAATCGGCAAAGGCGATTTCAGGTTCAATCATCCAAAACTCGGAAAGATGCCTGGTGGTGTTGGAGTTTTCAGCGCGGAATGTGGGGCCGAAGGTATAGACGCTGCCAAGTGCACAGGCGTGGGTTTCAGCTTCCAACTGGCCGCTGACTGTCAAGTTAGCCTTCCTGCCGAAGAAGTCCTGGGTGTAATCGACCTTCCCAGTCTCCTTGTCCTTTGGTGGGTTCTCCAAATCCAGTGTGGTGACCTGGAACATCTGGCCCGCTCCTTCGCAGTCGCTGGCTGTAATAAGAGGTGCGTTGAAGTAGAAGAAGCCCCTGTCCTGGAAGAACTGGTGGGTTGCCATGGCAAGCGTGTTCCTCACGCGGGCGACTGCGCCGAACGCATTGGTGCGGGGACGGAGATGCGCCACCTCGCGGAGCCTGTCAAAGGAAATGCGTGTCTTTCCAAGTGGATATTCCATGGGGTCGCAGAAGCCCAGCACCTGCACTTCCTTGGCGTCCAACTCGAATGCCTGCCCGCTGGCAGGAGATTCACGCAATGTGCCGATTGCCTTAATGGAGGCTCCTGGATGGAGGCGGACTATCTCTGTTGCATAGTTTGCAAGTGTATTCTGCGCAAGGACCTGAAGATTGGCGAAAGATGAGCCGTCATTTATCTCAATGAAAGAAAGTCCCGCCTTTGAATCACGGCGTGTCTTTACCCAGCCAGCCACAACAATTTCCGCGCCGCACTGCTTTCCAGTGAGCGCTTCCTTTACCAAAGTCCTTTTCATAAGTCACTTGCTCCTAAAATTATAATATTATGCTGTTGGCGCTTACAGAGTGCCGAACAGCCTGTCTCCAGCGTCGCCCAGACCAGGCAGAATGTATGCGTGGTCGTTGAGGCGCTCGTCCAATGCGCCCAGGTAGATGTCCACATCGGGATGTGCCTCAAGCACAGTTTCCACGCCTTTCGGTACGCCGATGATGTTGACCATCTTAATCTTGCTTACACCACGCTGCTTGAGGAACGAGATTGCAGCAGATGCGCTGCCGCCAGTGGCCAGCATAGGATCCAGCACAATGACTGTGCGCTCTGCCACGTCTGGTGGCAGTTTGCAGTAGTATTCCACTGGCTCGAATGTCTTGGGGTCGCGGTACAGGCCGATATGACCCACCTTGGCGGCGGGAATCAGTTCCAGCATGGCATCCACCATTCCAAGACCAGCCCTCAGAATTGGCGTAAGGCAGACCTGCTTCGGGCATTTCTTGCCGATGGTCTTCATCAATGGGGTTTCGATTTCAATGTCCTCAACTGGCAGGTCGCGTGTTGCCTCATAGCCAATCAGCAACGCGATTTCATTCACCAATTGCCTGAAATCCTTGGTATTTGTGTCCTTCATGCGCAGCATAGTGATCTTATGCTGGATGAGAGGATGATCCATTATATGAAGTTTTGCAAAATTCTCCACCATTTTTTTCTCCTTTTGCCTGTCAGTCCTTCTTTTGTGGAATCAAGAGGTTCATCAGCACGCCGACGATGGTGGCGATGAACAGGGCGGACAGATTTACGTCCACACCGCCAATCTTCAGCGGGAGACCGCCGATGATGACCAAGCCAATGCCGCTGCACAGCGTGGCTGCCATGATGCAGAGGTTGCGGCTTTGTGTCATGTCAAGTTTTGCTTCAACGATAGTGCGGATGCCGATTGCAGCAATCATACCGAAGAGCATGAGTTCGATGCCGCCCTTGACTGGCACTGGAATGGTCTGCAAGAAGGCGCCGAACTTGCCGAAGAACGCCAGGAGTA
>JAEEGL015591799.1_pt1 | contig 10353 bp, 13 predicted proteins | sample 9134231 | NCBI WGS metagenome assembly JAEEGL01 (sample SAMN16246548, study PRJNA631951) | gut metagenome | biome: gut microbiome; feature: rumen; material: fiber-attached | host: Bos | place: Iran: Karaj | collected 2018-10
CAACCGAAAAAGTCTTCCCGCTTTTTCAGACAGTGGAATGCTTTTTCATCCTCCTGCATTCCAACGGGTTGCAAGAAAATCGGGATAATTTATCCCGGATTTTCCGGGATAAGGGTGAACCGCGGAATTGGCCTTGACAAACGAGAGCCTCCGCGGCAGGATGCCCCCACGTTTTTGCAAAGGGCGTTTAGCTCAGTTGGTCAGAGCGCGTGCCTCACATGCACGAGGTCACTGGTTCGAGCCCAGTAACGCCCACCACCTCTTTCCCCGGAAAACAAAGGAAAAGCCGATTTTTCCGGGGATTTCATTTTGTCCGGGCCAAAAGGGGCCGAAACCCCCGAAAACGACAGAAAACGACACTACAGGGCAAAATTCCTGCCACCTTTTTGCCACCGGCCAATCCCGCTTTTCCCCTTGTGTTTCTTGCGTGTTTCCGCGTGTTCGTGCGTGTTCCGCCCTTTGGTGACGGGGTGCCGATGGGCTGAAAGGACGGGTGGCAGGAAAAAATGCCACTTTGTCTTGCGTTGCCCTCCCGTGTCGGGTAAAGAAAGGAGTTGTCAACCGAAGGAGCGCAAGCAATGGGAGAGAACAAACACAAGAAAGACCCTCGAAGCGGGGCCAGATTTTATTTCGAGACGGCCACCCCGGCCGCCGACGGAAGCCCCCGGTGGATGGCGACGATCACGCGCGGGGGGAACCGCTGGCGGTTCTTCGGCAAGTCGAAGGGGGAGGTCGAGGACAAGGTCGCCCAGAAGTTGACGGAGCTGGCCAACGAAGGGACGGACGCCGTGCAACTCTCCGCGGAGCAACGGCGGGACGCGGCGCGGGCGCGGAAGTTGCTGGCCGAAGGCGAGACGCTGGCCGATGCGCTGGACGAGTTGCGGGACAGCCGCCGGTTGCTGGGGCTTGTGGACGCGGACGGCAAGGCAACGGGGACGGGTGCGGTGAAGGGCGGGGTGAAGTCGTCGGTGGCGGAGCTGGCCGAGGCGCTGGCAAAGCTGGGCGGGCGGGCGACGCTGGCCTCGGTCGTCGGCTACTGGACGGAACGGAACCCGGACGGGAACGCGGTGACGTTCGGCGAGGCGCGGGTGGCGTTCATGCGCGAGGCGGTCGATGGTGTCCACTCCCATCGTGTGAGGGTCGAGCAGCGGCTGGAAGCGCTGGCGGAGTATCTGGGCAGGGGGAGCGCGAACAAGGGGGACCGGCGCGCCCTTGTCTCCATCGAGGCCGGGGAGGTGGACGCGATGCTGGAGGACCATCGAAGGAAGTGCGAGGCCGGGGAGCTGATCGTGGAATGGGACGGGAAGGACGGGAAGAAGAGCAGGATTCTCCCGCCGAGGCCCTTCTCCGATACCTCGAAGGGGAAATGGCTGAAGACTTACAAGCATTTCTTCTCATGGTCGGCGCGGAAGTACGAGCTGCCCATTGACATTTCCTCGAAGATGGAGGGGCCGAGGAAGTCGAAGGGGGCGGCGTCGAAGCCGGTGGAGTTCATGGCCGTCGCGGACGTGGAAAAGCTGTTGCGTGCCGCCGAGGAGGTCGAGCCGGAGTTCGTCCCGGTGGTGGCCATTGCCTTCTTCTGCGGCTTGAGGCCGACGGAGCTGGTCGGGAAGTACGAGGGCGAGGGCAAGGCAATCCCGGGACTTGACTGGGGGAACACGGATCGGGACGGGGTGGTGGTGGTGGATGGCGAGACGTGCAAGACGCGGCAACGCCGGACGGTGCCGATGTCGAAGAACCTCCTGGCATGGCTGGCGGCTTATCCGCCCGAAGTACGGGAGGGCCCGGTGGCGCAGAACCCGACGGCATGGCGGCGGGCGCGGGAAGCCATAGTCGAGGCGGCGGGCGTCCCGTGGCCGCAGAATGCAGCGCGAAAGAGTTTCGCCACTTATCACTTCGGGAAGTATGCGGATCGGGCGCGGCTTGAGGCGGCGCTGGGGCACGTCCAGGGGTCCGAAGTTCTGGAAAGCAATTACAAGTCCCTCGTCACGAAGGCGGAGGCGGAAAGATTCTGGGGCATCATGCCCACGGCAAAGACGACGAAGAAGAGCAGCAGGAAGGCGGTCCGGGCATGAGGCGCAGGAAGGCCGCCAGCGTGCCCCAGGTGCGCGTCCCGACGAGGAGGGGCGCGATGGTGCGGGCGGGCAGCTGGAACGTCACAGGGAGCAACGTGGACCGAATGGCAAAGGAGAGAAGAGCATGAGCATCTTGAGCGACGAGCAACTGGCGGAGCTGGAACGGGAGGAGCGGGAGGCGCTTCTCGAAGAAGAAGAACGCGACGAGTTTTTCGCCGCCGCGGCGGATGCGCCTCGGTTGCGGAAGGAGCTGGAACGGTTGCGGGAGGAGCTGGACGGACGGACGGAGGAGCGGGACGCGACGGAGGATGCACTAGAGGCGGAGAAGAAGAAGACGGAGCGGGCAGAGGGAGCGGCGGACGAGGCACGGGCGGAGGCGGCGAGGGCGCGGAGGGAGCTAAAGAAAGCGAAGGCCGGACAGGGGGAGAAGAAGCCGCAACGCATGGACTATGCCCCCATGTGGCCGACGGTTGACCGGCTGTTGAAGAAGGAGGGGCGGACCGTTCCCGACGTGTGCGGTGACGTGTTGGAGATGTTCGGATACAAGGCAACGGAGAAACAGCGCAACAGCATGGTGGTGCAGTACTCCAAGCGCAAGAAACGACTTACCAACGCGAAGAGGTAAGCACTTTTTCCAGAGCGGTCCCGCCCCCGGTTTCCGGGGGTTTTTCGTTTTCTGGCGCACTTACCATCCCCGAAACGGTAAGCGGACACTTGCTGACACCGTGGAGAAATGGAGGATTTTCCTTGTCCCGCGCCGACAAAGCGGCCAGCCAATCGCCCACGGTGGGCGACGCGGGACGCGGCGGCGCTGGAGAAAGAAACATGCAGAAGAACCCCGAAGCCGCCACCACCGAAGCCGCCACCACCACCCCCGACACGTCCCCCTTCTTCAACAGCGTCCGGGCGCTGGCGCGGTATTTGGCGTGCGATGAAGTCACGATCCGGAGGATGATGCGCCGCAAGGCCCTCCCGTTCATCAAGCTGGGCGGGAGGTACCTCTTCCGGAAGACGGAGGTCGAGGAGGTATTGAGCCGCCACCACGTCGCCGCAGTCCGTCCCCGCCGTGCGGAGTGAGAGCGGAGAGAAGGCCCCGCGCGGGCGCCACGATGCCCCCAGGCGCGTCGCCGGCGACGGGGTGGACAACAGCGGAGGCAGATGCAACGGAGCGCCCTCCGTTTGAGCGGGTGGCCGATTGCAGAAAGAGCCGCCCAGTCGGTGAGGACCGGGCGGCAAGCACGCGGACGAGGGCGTGCTTCTACAAGTCGCCCCGTCCTCAAAACAGCGAAAGGTAAAAGACCATGAAGGACGAGAAAACGACAGCGGCCCCGATGTCCGGGACCATCCCTCCCACTCCTCCCCCGCCACCGGCGGCGACGACACCGACACCGAAACGGAAGAGGGCGCCGAAACGGAGACAGAAAAACCCGCTGCATGGCTATCCACCTCCTCCCGGCCTGGGCGGATGGTTGGCAAACTGGATGCTGTCGAGGGCAACCGTTCCCATCCCCCATTTCGCCTATCTGGCGATGTTGGAAGCAAGCAGTTTTCTGGTCGGGCGGAAGTGCGTGTACGAGGATCAAACCCCGGCCATTCAAGGGTGCATTCTGGGGTGGACGAGCGCGGGGAAGGGCGACTACATGAACGCGCCGAAAAAGGTTTTTCGCGCGGCTGGCGTGGACCTCTTCGCGCACTATTGCACCGAGGTGACTGGGGACACGGCGCTTTGCAGGGCGCTGGCGGAAGTTCGCCACCACCCGGTCCTTTTTGCCGTCGTAAAGGATTCCGGCAATTACATTCGAGGCTCACGGCTTGCGGCGGAAGGCAAGGGGCCGGGGGGTGCCGACACAAGATCAACCATTTTCGTCCGGCTATGGGACGAGGCCGACGACGAGCAATTTGTCTCGAAGAAGTTTGCGGACGGAAAGAACATTCCGGCCTTGTGCCGTCCGTCGTTTTCTCAACTGATAGACGGCCAGCCCGATGTCATGGGCCGGTGCGCTTCAAGCGAAGAAATCGCCCTGGGGTTTTGGCCGCGGGTGTTGACGGTCATGGAATTGGATGATGTCGGGGGCGATGCCGTGCCGGACTTTAGCCGGAAGCGGTTGGAGATGGAGGACGACGGCGACGCGGGGAAGGAGCTGCAAAAGGCCGTGTGGAGGGTCTATCAAGCCCTCGCCGAGGAGGACAAGGCAGGGGGCGGGCCGAGTACCATTGAACAGGTCGAGGCGGCGGGGAAAGAGGGGCGGCGGATCGTGTGGCGGAATCCCGTGGTGTTTGAGGCCGATGCGGACGCGCGGGAATTGCTGGGGCGCTTCTACACAAGGATGCAGAAGCTACGGCGGACAGCCCGGAAGCAGGGCCGGGGGCTGGACGCGGCCCTCTACGGAAAAGCCTCTGAAAACTCCAAGCGGGTCGCGCTGATCCTGGCCGCCCTCCGCTACTTCGCATTTGAGGGCGAAGCCGCCCGGATCACGAAGGAGGAAGCGGAGTGGGCTGTCGGGTTCGTCGAGCGGTGCGTCCAGTCCTCAATCTGGTGGGCATCCCGATTCCTTTCCGATGGATATTTCGAGCAGGATTGGAAACGGACCCTGACGGCATTGGAGACAGCGAAGAAAGCCGGGTTGCTCCGCAATGAGTTGTCCGAACATGTCCTCCGCGGAAAGACGCGGAAGGATGTGGACAGCATCCTCGACAAGCTCGTCGAGATGGACAAGGTTCGGATGCGGGTGGAAGCGTCGAGCATTGGCCGCCCCCCGTGGAGATACTGGGCGACGCCCTACGCCCCCGACGATTCGTTCCCCACTCCACAGGCCGCAATGCTGGCGGCAACGGCGGATAAGGCCAGCATGGCGGGGGAAAAGGAGGCTTGAAGCGTGCCAAAAGGGGGCCATAACGCGGGAAAAGTCGGGTAAAGTTTTGGGAGCAAAATGCAAAAAATAAGGGCTTTTCCTCCTTTTCCATCCTTTTCCACCACTTTTCCCGCTACCCCCCACCCTCCCCTCGCCGCGTTCGTCGTCCTCCATGTCCGGGGGGGTGGGATAGGGGGGTGGAAAAGTTTTCGCCCTCTGGACGGCTCGCAGTCGGCGCAATCTGTTGCAGGATGCCGTGTTGCATATTTCGCCATTTCTGACATTCCCGGACTTTTCCCGCGTTATCGGGTACTTATCCACCACGATTTTCGACTTTCCCCACCACTTTACGGCACGTTTCGCCACCTTCTCCCCGTCGTTTTCGACACGTTCGGCGCGGGTTGTCATGCAGTCATGGACATGATGAACCATCCCGGAACCCATCCCCGGCAGAGTTGCAAGGCGGGGCCGATGGCCCGGACCCGCCGCCCAGAAAACGCGCGTGCGTGTGCGCGGCGCGTCTGCGCGTCGTTTCTCCGCCGGCGTCGTGGCCCCCGCCCGGGTGCTGGCCCCTCCGCGGGATTTGCCCTTGCGCGCGCGTGTATGCCCTCCGCCCGATGCAGTCCCATCCAGCAGGATGCCCAGGCCGCCGCGGGGGTCGGGGTCGCGCGCGCATGGGGCACGTGCGTGTCCAGAAAACGAGACTTCGAGATCGGCGGCAAAGCACTGGGCGGCCCCGTGGGTGGTCTCTTTTGCGCGGGCGGCATTCTGATAGGAGATGAATCATGGACGAGCGACTTGAGACGATGAGCCCGGAGCGGCGGGACGAGTGGGCGGCCTACGGGCTGGCGCGCGTACGATTCGACGAGGAGACGAAGGCCGCGGAAGAGGCCCGCGCGGCGGCTCATGCGGAATGGCTGGCGAAGACCCGGCGCTGGGCGGGGAAGCGCGGAGCGACGAAACGTTGGGGGAAGGAGAGGCCGCCGACGACGAAGGTCCGCATGTTCAGGCAGGATGTCGAGGAGGTGTCGAAGATTGTCCGCACCTTCCGCCGACATGGCCGAGACGTTTCCTTTGCGGAGGTCGTCCACGCCCTCCTTCACCCCCAGCGGGGACCGGGCGCGGCCATTGGGGACGATGGCGAAACGTTGCCACCATTGGGGACAATGGCAACCCGCGCCCCCACGCCCGCAGGGGGCCAGCCGTAGCGGGTCGAGGCCGTCGAGGCCCTCGAGGAGGACGAGGGCGGCGCTACTCCATCCCCGGCAGGGTGGCCGTGGTGGAGGTCGTCGAGGTCGAGGTGGTCGAGGCCGTGGCCGATGGCCTCGGCAGTCGAGGACGCGGGCGGGATGCGCCGGGACAGCCGCTCGAATCGGCCCACACCGCTTCCCCGTATCCGTCCTCCGCGGGAAATCGGTTTTCCACCCCCCTTCTTCCGGCCTTTGCTTCCGGCGCACCCCACCCCCGGAAAAAATTTTCCAACCATTGGAAACATTTTTTCCAATCATTGGAAAAGTGCCGAAAATTTTTTCCAATCGTTGGAAAACCGAGGGGGCGGAGTTGTGCGCGAGGCCAATGGTAACGGGCAACTTGGAGAACGACGATGAGCAGGACAATTTCGTACGCGCTGACCCTTGAGAGTCGGCAATTCTTGCGTGAGATGGCGATGGCGCGGAAGGGGGCGGTGGACGCGGCGCGCGGGATCGGCGGGGCGTTCGGGGCGTCGATGGGGACGGTGAAGGCGGACGCCCAGGGGGCGCAACAGGCGGTGCAAGGCTTCTCGTCGGCGCAGGCGGCGCTGGCGCGTGCGATGGGCGGGGACCTGGTGGGGGCGGCCGGGGCGGCGACGGCGGCGATCAAAGGCATGACGTCGGCGATGATGACCAACCCGTGGACGGCCTTGGCGCTGGCGGTGGCGGCGGTGACGGTGGCGATCGTGAAGGCCGCCCAGGCGAGTGCCGAGTACCGGCAGCGCGTGAGGGAAGCCCGAGAGGAGAACGAGGCGTTTACGAGGTCGCTGGAAGAGCTGGCCGAGAAGTGGCAGGCGGGGCGCAAGCAGAGCGCATTCGAGAAGCGCCTGAAGGAGGCGAACGACGCGCCGGCCATTGAGCGCGCAATCCGTCGGCAGGAAGGCAAGGTAGAGACAGCGCGGAAGGAGGCCGTGGAGGCGGCGCAGGAGTTGCAGGAGTACCAGTCTCTCCGCCGGCCGAACGAGAAGCGGGTCGAGGAGCTGAAGGCCAGACGGGACGAGGCGAAGTCGGAGTACGAGGCCCAGTTGACGGTTTTGGGGAGGTACAAGGACATGCTGGTCGAGTGGGGGGACAAGCAGAAGAAGGCGGCGGAGGACTACCGCAAGACGGCGGACGAGAGGGCCAAGCAGACGGAGAAGGCCAGCAGGGCCGAGGTACACCGCCGGGAGTACGAAGCGGCGAAGGACGATCCGGCGAAGCTGACGGAGCTGGCGGCGAAGCGGCGGGCCGAGGTGGCAGGGGACTACGGCGACTTCTACCGGGACGATTACGAAGAGCGGTTGCAGCGCGGCGAGGCGACGGCTGAGGAAATCACGGAGCGGAAGGAAATCGAGCAGATGCTGGAACGCGCCGTGGAGTTGACGAAGAAGAAGGGCGAGGAGGCCGCGAAGGCAGCGCGGGAGGAAAAGCGCAACCAGGAAGAGCTGTTCCGGGCGCGGGAGGAAGCGTTCGTCCGGGAGGGGGACCACAAGCGTTTGCAGGCGATGTCCGAGCGCATCACGGAGAAGGCGGACGAGAAGTTCGGGAAGTTCACGCCCAACCGCATCGTGACGGCGACGAAGGAAGAACTGGAGATGCGCGACACGGCGGCGCGTCTGGCCAAAGAAGCAAAGCAACTCCAAGACGCAGCCCAAAAGGACAAGGAGAAGGCCAGGGGGAAGCCGTGGGTGGAGGGGGTGGTGGCGGCGAGGGGGATGAGCATCGGGGACGTGTTCTCCTCCATGCGCTCGATGAACGGAGCCAAGATGCGGGATCCCAACGTGGACTACAACCGGCAGACGGCGGAGAAGACGGCCAGCATCGAGCGGTCGGTGAACAGCATTGCCCGCGCACTGGGGCAAGAAGGTGTACATTGAAGGAGAGCAAACCATGAGCAAGAAAGCAGCGAAGAAGAAGATCGCCGAAGTGACGGTCCCGATCATCGAAGACGTCACGATTGTGGACACGGGGCGCGAGTTCCGTGTCCGTGTCGGCGGCGAGGCGTACCGGGAGTTGATGAAGACGGAGCTGGAGTTCCCGGAGCTTGCGGGGGAGAAGCGGATGCTGGCGGTGTTCGCGCTGACGGCGTTGGCGACGATGCTGTCGAAGCAGCTGGTGGAGGCGCTTGGCGGCGTGGTCGAGGACGCCCCCACGGACGGGGAACCGGGCTGAAACGGTGCTGGACGGCAGGGCGGCGTTGTGGGAGGATGGGGAAGTAGGAGACACAACACGATGAACGGAAGCCTTGCAACGGACCGGGGGCGGATGGTGACGCGGCGGCGGCGCGGAATCGGCGCGTACGCCCCGATCGCGTTCAAGTCGTTCGAGGCGGGCGGCCAGACGGTGCGCCGGCGGGATGGGAAGCCCATCGTGTTCATGCCCACGCTCGACGCGGAGACGGGGAGCATCTACGTGGCGGCCGATGGCGTGCTGGGCGTGGACGCCTACGGCGAGACGCGGCGCGAACTGGCGGCGGAGCTGGAAGCGCAGTTGCGGATGCGGTGGGAGGACTACGCGCTGGCGGACGATTCCGAACTGGCGGCGGATGCCCGGGCGCTGAAGCGGCGGTTGCTTTCGGTGCTGGCGGGGGAGTGAGCCATGCCGCGGGACAAGCGGCTCGTTGTCACGGCCCTGTTGCGGAAGGGGTTCCGGTTGCGCCAAGGGGACCATGAGTTCTACACGTACTACACGCCCGGGGGAAAGCGCACGGCGATTTTCACCAAGGCCAGCCATTCCCACAAGGTGATTCCGAAGGTCCTGATGGGGCTGATGGCGAGGCAGTGCAAACTGACGGCGGGGGAGTTCCACGAATTGGTGGATTGCACGCTTTCGCGGGAGGGGTACGACGCCCTTCTGAGGGAGCGCGGGTATCTGGCGGAGCGGGACTAGGGGAGGCCCCCAGGACGGCCCAGGACGCGAAGGAGGGGACGAGCCGCCCCGGCGTCCGCGAGGGCGCTGGGGGCAACGTGGGGCGGTTGACAGGCGCGTCCCTTGTGTGGTAGAGGGGGAGCAGTTCGTGACGATTGCGCCGACACCGCACCGGATCGCAACGCACGCGTGGACGGGCTGACGCCCTCCCGAAACTTGGCATGGTATGGTGCGGCATGGGCCAATCCCCACGGGCGTGTTGCCCGGTGCGGTTGGGGTTCTACTTTGAGACATCAAACACCAAGGAGAACCCACCATGACAACGAGAACAACGATTCCCCCCAACGAGCCGCTGACGAAGGCGCAGGCGCTGAGCTTGCGGCGTGCCGGCATCAAGCTGAGTCCCGCGCAGCGCGCGGTGCTGGAAGGAACGACGGATGAAGAACGCAACTTTCTGGAAGGCGAGATGCAGGACATGACGCTGGAGTGTGCGCGCAGGTTGGAGGGCCATACCCCGAGAGAAGTGCGGAAATTGCTGTTGGGGGAGCTTGACGCCGATGAAATCCGGGATTTGCTGGATTACGGCCTGCATCTTCCAGACGAAGATTGACAACCGAAGCGTTCCCCCAGCGCCGCCGCCCCCGTCCCCTTGCCGGGATGGGGGCTTTCCGTTTCCGCTTGACGAGCGCGCGGGTGGTGCCGTAGGGTGCCGCCCGTTCGCCGCTTGGCGGACCGCGGAGGTGAAGTGCCGCGTACCAACTGAAAAATCTTGTCCGTTTCTTGTGCGTCCGGGTTCGTCCCGCACTTCACCGCACGGGGAACGGGCTTTTTGTTGGAGTTGGACATGACGAAGAAGGCGACGAAGAACGGTGCGAAGAAGGTTGTTCTGGCGATCCTGGCGGAGATGCCGGAGGACGCGAAGGAGGCAATCATGCGGCCGGACGACTACGGACAGGACGAGATCCTGGAGTTCCGCGTGCAGGAGGACATGGGGGCGTTCGTCGAGATGGAAGTCGATGATGCACGCGCCGAGGGGATGCAGTTCTCCATGACGGAGAAGGAGGCCCGCGCGGCGACGAAGTTGCTGGGGACGTCGTTCGTGACGCGGAAACAGGCGGCGGCGATCCGGCGCATCCTTGCCGGGGAGGCGGAGTCGTGAGCGTGCGGGTCCGAGGAGCCGGGAACCTCGTCGTGCTGGGCAATGGGAACGTGGTCGCGCACGGCAGGGGCCGCCGGGTCAAGGTGAGCGCATCGGTGACGAGCCGCCGCACGCCCGCCGCGCCCCCCTCGTCGTTCGCCGCGTACGTCAATCACGCCGAGGGCGAGGAG
>JAEEGL015648080.1_pt1 | contig 10353 bp, 10 predicted proteins | sample 9134231 | NCBI WGS metagenome assembly JAEEGL01 (sample SAMN16246548, study PRJNA631951) | gut metagenome | biome: gut microbiome; feature: rumen; material: fiber-attached | host: Bos | place: Iran: Karaj | collected 2018-10
ATTGTTTTCGGTGCGGCCCTGGTCTTTTTAGACCAATATACCAAGAAGCTTGCCACCATACATTTAATGGATAAGGAGCCCTATCCCATAATAGACGGAGTCCTTGTACTCCAGTATCTGGAAGGGGGAAACAGGGGAGGCGCCTTCGGGATCCTTAACGGACAGCGGAATTTCTTCATAATCATCGGAGTTGTATTCCTGCTCCTTATGCTTATTGCCCTTATCCGTATCCCTGCCACTAAGAAGTACAGGCTTTTACGGTTCTTTATCTGCCTTATAAGCGCAGGAGCCCTTGGAAACCTTATAGACAGGGTAAAAACAGGATCCGTGGTGGATTTTATCTATGTGGTATATATCAATTTCCCCATATTCAATGTGGCGGACATCTATGTCACCGTATCATCCTTTGCTTTAGCTATAATGATCCTCTTTGTTTATAAGGAGGATGACCTGAATATGAAGAAGGCAAACGATCCGAAACTTAATTACCACTCTTCCATGATAAAGGAAAAAGATGGATAAGGAAGCGGTATTTCTCGTAAGTGAAGAAGACGGGGGACAGCGGATAGACCTCTATCTGTCAAACGCCCAGGAAGAGCTGTCAAGGAGCTATATCAGCCGCCTTATAACCGAAGGAAGAGTGCTGATAAACGGAGATCCGGTTAAAAAGAGCAGTGTAAAGACCTCAAGCGGGGACAGGGTGACACTGAGGGTTCCGGAATCAGTGATCCCGGACATACTTCCGGAAGATATCCCTCTTGATATCCTCTATGAGGACAAGGATGTGATCGTGGTAAATAAGCCAAAGGGCATGGTGGTGCATCCCTCCTTCGGACATTTCAGCGGAACCCTGGTAAACGCCCTTTTATTCCACTGTAAGGACCTGTCCGGCATTAACGGGGTGCTGAGGCCCGGAATAGTCCACAGGATAGATAAGGATACCACAGGGTCCATAATCGCCTGTAAGAACGACTTTGCCCATGAATCCATAGCGAAACAGCTTAAGGATCACAGCATTAAGAGGTTATATCGCACCATAGTAAACGGTAACTTAAAGGAAGACGGTGTGATAGATAAGCCCATAGGCAGAAGTAAGAACGACCGGAAGAAGATGGGCATAGTGAGTAATGGTAAAAATGCTGTCACCCACTATCACGTCCTTGAAAGCTTCGGGAACCATACTTACGCAGAATGCCGTCTTGAAACAGGCAGGACTCATCAGATAAGGGTCCACATGGCCTCCATCGGACATCCTGTTATGGGAGATAAGGTTTACGGAAACGGAAAATCCCCTTATAATACAGATGGACAGGTGCTCCACGCAATGACTTTGGGTTTTATACATCCGACAAGCGGAGAATACATAGAAACAATAGCTCCCCTTCCGGAGTATTTTGAAAAGATCTTAAGGGATTTAAGGAAATGAGGTGTGTATGAATACTGTCATAACCATAGGAAGAACCTTCGGTTCAGGAGGACATGAGATCGGTCGTAAGCTTGCCGAATCCTTCGGCATAGAGTGCTATGACAAAGAGCTTTTAAGCAGGGCTGCCAAAGAGAGCGGGCTCTGCGAGGAAGTGCTTAAAAACCATGATGAGAGGCCTACCAGCTCCTTCCTCTATAACCTGGTTATGGACACCTATTCCTTCGGTTATAACAGCCTTTCATATCTGGATATGCCGGTGAGCCACAGGGTGTTCCTGGCCCAGTTTGATACCATTAAGAACATAGCATCCGACGGCCCCTGTGTCATCGTGGGACGCTGCGCGGATTACGCCCTTATGGACAGGGAGAACGTGCTCAATATCTTTATCTATGCGAAAAGGGAAGCATGCATAAAGAGAGTGATGGAGCGCTTCCCCGACATAAAGACCGAAGAGGAAGCGGCTCAGATGATCTATAAGAAGGATAAGCAGAGAAAGAGCTACTATGACTATTATTCTTCCAAAAAATGGGGCCACGTAAGCAGTTATGACTTAGCTGTTGATTCCTCAGTCCTTGGGATTGAGGGCACCGTCAATCTGATCCGGGAGTTTGTTGAGAAGTTTGAGTCTGAGGGTCGTTAGGATCCTCAGGTATAAGCTCCTCTGCAATAGTAGTCTCTGATTCCTTTTCTGCATCGGCTGCGTCTTCCTTAGGCTTTTTATCCTTAGGAGCCTCATAGGGCAGCTCATTTGAACGCAGATATCTTGAAGTCTCGCTGGGAAGTCCTTTTTTCGTAAGCTTGCTTGCCACAGCTCGTCTTATGAAGCTGTAGATCACAGCAAATACCGGTGTTCCCAAATACATTCCCATTACACCGAAAAAGCCTCCGCCAAGGAGGATAGATACTACTACCCAGAAGGCGGGAAGACCGGTGGAATCACCGAAGAGCTTGGGCTTTATAACATTACCGTCTAACTGCTGCAGTATCACCACCATGATAATGAAATACATGGCCTGTATCGGGTCTATCATAAGGAGGATCACGGCGCAGGGGATCCCGCCGATAAAAGGCCCGAAGAAGGGTATGATATTTGTGATACCCACGATAAAGCTCATCAATATGGCGTAGGGTGTCCTGAGGATCAGGCAGGCTATGAAACAGAGAACGCCTATAATAAAGGAATCCACGATGGAGCTTGTGATATAATCCCTGAATATCCTGTCTATATCCTTTATCTCCATAAAGATGCCGTTGGCCCTTTTCCTGCTGAAATATGCAAGGATTATCTTTCTTATCTGGGCTATGAACTTCTCCTTAAAGCTTAAGATATAGATGGAGAGGATGAATCCCAGAACGATGTTATATAAGAAGGAAATGCTGGAAAGTATTCCCTTTGACAGAGAATCCCAGATCTTATTGATGTAAGAGGGGATATTTGTCATGAGGCCCCTTGTCCATTCCTCCAGCTGGGAATAGTACTGATCGTAATATTCAAGCACCTGGGGATTGTCGTCAAAGGTCTTATTCATGAAGGCGGTGAAATTATTCACATATTCCGGGAACTGCTGGGCTATGCTCTTAATACTGTCTATCAGCTGGGGGATCACAATGCTTATGAAGGCAACGATCACCAGGAGCACGAAGACCACAGAAAGGCCGATGGATATATAACGCAGTATCCTTTTATACTTAAAGTTTTCGGGTTCTTTGATATTAAGTATCCTGAATACCTGAGGGATAAGCTTTCTCTCAATGAACATCATGGTGGGGTTTAAGAGATAGGCGATAAGGAAACCGTTTATCACCGGCATCATGACCTTCAGGAAATTTGAAAATCCCAAGGCGAAGATGGGGTAGTTGAATACTGCGAAGATAAATAGTATGGAACAGGCCGCCACAAGAAAGGCGGTAACTCCCCAGATTATGTATTTTTTATCAGGTCTGAATCTCATTGCCTATTAAAACCTCCGTTGCTATACTGTTATCATGATCAAAGAACTTATAAGCTTTTTATCCCTGCCGGACACTCCGGCGATCACTGCCATACTGGAAACTCTGGTTCTGATTGCTGCCATATTGCTGACAGGATTTATTGTAAATATGGCGGATATCATATCCGTGAAGATGCTTTCGCTTATCGTAGGAGCCGGACCGGCTTTTTTGATAAGGAATTATATCACGTGGCCGGGTACAGTGCTCCATGAGCTGTCCCACGCCCTTTTTGCCTTTATCCTTGGAGCAAAGATAAGGGAGATAAATCTATTCCCAAAGGGAGAAAACCTTGGAAGCGTAAGCATCGTTCCCAGGGGAAATCTTATTTTGCGGTCGCTGCAGCTTTCCTTTTCTGCCATTGCACCCATAGTCACGGGCCTTATCGGTATCTTCTTAATGTGGAATTATCTGCAGCCCGGATTAAATAAGGTCTGGCACTACATCCTTTTCTGGTACTTTATGATCTCAATTTTCTTTCATATGAGTTTAAGCCCGGAGGACCGGAAAAACTTCTTTTCAGGCATCATCCCCACAGCAGTGCTTATATTCCTCATATTCCTGATCTCTGCTAACTTCGGGACCGGCTTCTGATCAGTCGTCGGACAGGTTCCTTACAGCTTCCTTTTCTTCCTCCGTGGAATCCACGTAATGGGTGGTGGACATGATGGAAGAGTGGCCAAGGAGCTTCTGTACCTTTTCTATATCGCCTCCTGTGGCCTTCAGCATGGTCTCAGCATAGGTGGAGCGGAGCTTATGAGGGGTTATCCTCTTGCCTTCGGAGGGAACGGAAGCGTTGATATACTTTTTCACCATCAGCTCCACAGAGCGGACGCTGAGCCTCTTTCCGTCCCTGTTTAAGAAAACAGCGGTCTCCTTGTCATCGGGATGGTAGATATCCTCCCTGACATCCAGATACTTTTCCAGATAATGTCCGGCGCTGTCGCTGAAATAGACCACGTCGAAATTACCGCCCTTACGGTAAACATTTATGGAATGCTTCTTGAAATTAATGTCCTTTAAGTCCATGCCCACAAGTTCGGACACACGGATGCCGGTGGAAAGGAAGACGCATATCATGGCGAAGTCCCTGGCACCGTTCTTTTCATGGTATTTAGCCTGTTTCTTTGAAAGCCCTTCTCCGGTCTCCACGCTGTCAAGGAGCTGGTGCTTGGAATCCCTGTCAAGGTAGATCACTTCCTTTTTCGGAAGCTTGGCTCTCTGTATGAGCTCTATGGGGTTTGAATCCACCATCTTCCTTACAACCAGATACTTGAAAAAGGTGTTAAGGGCAACTGTATAATGCTGTATCGTAGTGGGACTGCACTCCACATAAGTCACGGAGCCGTCCTTTTTCTCGGAAGGGTAGTTTCTTAAATAGTGAAGAAATTCCACGATATCCCTGTCATTCAGCCGGTCCAGATCATCAAGGGTGATATCCCTTATACCCTTGCCTGAAAGAGCGGGGTTATTGTCATGAAGGAATTCAAAAAAGGTATGGAGCTGGTTCGCATAGGAATAAATGGACATGGCGCTTAAGCGTATTTCCCTGGCCAGAAAATAGTCATATACATAGTCCGGCATGGTCTTAATAATGGTATTGGCCTTCTGCCGAACCTCATAATTCTTTTCTTTCTTGTAATCAGACATAGAAAATACCTGTTTTTATTGATATATCTGTTTTTATTTTATATGAAGTAGACATAATATTCAAGAACCTTGTAATGTTTGACAAGAGGGCGTAAAACATTTAGAATTACTGCATTATTGTTTATTTTCTGTATTAAGCAGAAGTAAGGAGGAGATCTATATGAAGAAGATATTATCGGTTATGCTTGCCGGAATGATGGCTTTCGGGCTCATGGCCTGCGGTTCCGCAGGAGGCGCAGGAGGAGATACCATTAAGATCGGAGTTTTCGAGCCCTCAACAGGTGACTCCGCATCAGGCGGAAAGAAGGAGATCCTTGGAATGCAGTATGCAAACTCCGAAACTCCCACTGTAGAAGCCGGCGGCAAGACTTATAAGGTAGAGCTGGTTTATGCGGATAACGGTTCATCTGCAGATAAGGCTCCTTCAGCAGCATCAGAGCTGGTAGGAAAGAATGTGGCACTGGTACTTGGTTCTTACGGATCAGGCGTTTCAATGGCAGGCGGTCCCAAGTTTGACGAGGCAGGACTTGCAGCCATCGGCGTAACCTGCACAAACCCCAACGTAACAGCAGGAAACGATTACTACTTCAGGATATGCTTCCTTGACAATTTCCAGGCTGACGTACTTGCAAACTTCGCTATGGAGAAGTTCGGCGCTAAGAAGGCATATTGCTTAGGTGAGAACGGAAACGAGTATGACCAGGGTCTTGTAGCTTTCTTTACACAGGTATTTGAGGCAGCAGGCGGAGAGGTAATCTCTGACTCATTCCCTACAAATAACTCAGACTTCACTTCATACCTTAATAAGGCGAAGAGTGAGAACGCAGACGTTATCTTCACACCTGTATCCATTGCATATGCAAAGCAGATCATGGAGCAGGCTGCATCACTTAATATCGACATTCCTTTCCTCGGATCCGATACACTTGATGACAACATGGTGCTTGAGGCTACAAAGGACACCAACCTTCGTCTCTATGTATCAACCTTCTATCAGGAAGGCGGTTCCGATACCTTTGATAAGGGAATCAAGGATTACATCAACAACAATTCAGACGCCCTTACAGCAAACGGAGGAAATGACACGATCTCAGCTGTTACAGCAATGGGTTATGACGCTTACTATGTAGCACTTGAGGCCATCAAGGCAGCAGGCAGCGGCGACAAGGGTGCCATAAAGGGCGCTATCCCCGGCGTGACCTGGGACGGAGTATCAGGCTCCATCGCATTTGACAGCCAGGGCGATGCCGTACGTGATACCGCTTACATCAAGACTGCAGATACGGCTACAGGAACATGGGCCTTTGAAAAGGTTCAGACCGGATCCGCGAAATAAGTAAGAAGGAGCTTTACGTTTAACCATGGAATATGTGATTTCCGTACTGCTTTCCGGTATTTCCGTAGGCGGGCAGTATGCTCTGATAGCAATAGGATATACTCTTGTTTACGGTATTCTGAGACTTATTAATTTCGCCCACGGCGATGTATTCATGGTGGCGGGACTCTTGGGGATCTATTTAACGGCAGTACTGCCTATCCCGGTGTCCCTGCCCCTGGTAATAGTATTTACGGTCCTGTTAGGCTTCACGATCGAACGTGCGGCCTACAGGCCTTTAAGAGAGGCACCCCGTATGTCCGTTATGATATCGGCCATCGGGGTAAGCTACCTCTTACAGAATACGGCCACCTATGTAACCGGCGGCCAGCCTATGACCTATCCCACCATTCCCTTTTTATCGGATACTGTGAATGTGGCGGGGACCCAGACCAAATGGGTGGTCATCATCACACCGATCCTTGTCCTTATCCTGGTGACGATCCTTTCAATGCTTATTAACGGCACAAAGATTGGAATGGCAATGCGTGCCGTTTCCAAGGATTTTGAGACCAGCCGCCTGATGGGGATAAAGATAAATCTTGTAATATCAGTAACCTTCATCATTGGTTCCGCACTGGCAGCAGTGGGTTCCAATCTATTCTTTACCAACTATCCCGCCATCACACCCATGGCAGGTGCCATGCCCGGACTTAAAGCCTTCGTGGCAGCGGTTTTCGGCGGTATCGGTTCCATTCCCGGAGCTGTGTTGGGAGCATTCCTCATCGGTATATGCGAGACTATAATAAAGGGCCTTCCTTCAAGCTGGGATGTGTCCGTCTTTTCGGATGCTTTTACCTTTGCCCTTCTTATCGTGATACTGGTATTCAAACCCCAGGGACTCTTTGGTGAAGCAGCTGCAGATAAGGTGTAAATTATGACAGAAAAAAAGAATTACCGTCCGACGATACTTCTCATCGCCGGATTACTGATCTTTGTAATAATACTTGAAAATATACGCTCAGTATTTCCCTGGCTCCCCCAGATATTTGATCCCATGAGCCCTCTGTTCACGGTATTAAAGAAAGCCGCAGTATATTCGCTGGTGGCTGTGTCCATGAACCTGTTAAACGGCTTTACAGGTTTATTCTCTCTGGGACAGGCGGGATTCATGCTCCTCGGAGCCTATACCTACGCCATCCTTACGGTTCCCTCGGAATTAAAGGATCAGGTGTACTACCTCTTCGGAGGATGCGCCTTCCAGTTTTCCATCGTGGATTTTTTCAAGGGGATCTTCGGGGCAAGCGGCTTCGGCGGCGCTGTAAGCATGGTGCTTGGCTGTATCATAGCTCTGATACTTGCTGGCTGTGTGGCAGGCTTCTTTGCTTTTCTCATAGGATTCCCTGTTTTAAGGCTTAAGAGCGATTATCTTGCCATTGCTACTTTGGGATTTGCTGAGATCTTAAGGGCGTTCTTCCAGTGGCAGAGGCTTGGGCCCATAACCAACGGCGCAAATATGATAAAGGGATTCCCTACTTTTTCAAGCTTCAATATCACGGACGGATCCGGAAGGACCATACTTCAGTTATCAACCTTCATTCCCTTCCTGATAACTACCATTTGCATAGCGATAATAGTGCTCCTTATCAATTCTTCATACGGCAGGGCCTTCAAATCCATAAGGGATGATGAGATCGCCTCTGAAGCCATGGGAATAAGGCTCTTTTCCCATAAGATGCTGTCCTTTGTGATCTCCAGCTTTTTCGCCGGAGTGGGAGGCGGACTATTTGCCATGTATGTGGCAAACGCCCAGGCCAAGGCCTTTACTTCCACCATGACTTACGAACTGCTTCTTATCGTGGTAATAGGCGGCATAGGTTCCGTATCCGGTTCCGTTATCGCCACCTTCCTCTATGTGGCATGTTCCGAGTGGTGGCTCCGCTTCCTTGACAGTGAGCAGTATATCGGAGGCTTTAAGGTGCCCCTTCTCCGCAACGGATTCAGAATGGTGGTATTCTCCGTAGTTATCATGATAATCGTGCTTTTCTTCTCAAACGGTATCATGGGAAACCGGGAGATAAATATTGCAGCCCTTCTTGACAGAAAGAAAACAGGAAAGGATAAGGCAAAGAAATGACAGAACAGGCACCGGTTAACGCTTTACATATCGAAAATGTCACCATGCAGTTCGGAGGCGTGGTTTCCGTGAACAATCTGACACTGGATGTTCCGGAACACAGCATCATAGCTCTTATCGGCCCCAACGGTGCCGGAAAGACCACCGCATTTAACTGCATTACAGGTGTTTATCAGCCCACCAACGGTCTTATAGAATTCATGGGTAAGCCCATGGTAAGGAACTATCCGAAGGGAAAGGACTTAAAGAACTATCTGGGTGAGGAAAAGGACAAATACAGGTCTCTGCCTGTACTTTCACCTACTCCCGACGAGATCACCAAGTTGGGTATAGCAAGGACCTTCCAGAATATAAGGCTTTGGAAGAGTATGACAGTCTTTGAGAATGTTCTCACCGCAAAGCATATGAGGGCAGATCAGAATGTGTTCTCAGCTACCTTTAGAGGGAACTTAAGCGAAGAAAAGCGTATGCGTGAGGAGACCATGGAGCTCCTTAATGAGCAGGGCTTACAGGAATATAAGGACGAGCTGGCAACCAGCCTGCCCTACGGACTGCAGAGAAGGCTTGAGATCGCAAGGGCTCTGGCAACAGATCCGAAGCTTCTGCTTTTAGACGAGCCCGCAGCAGGAATGAACCCTCAGGAAACCCTGCAGCTTGCGGAATTCGTCCGCACCATAAGGGATAAGTACAAGCTCACCGTCTTTCTTATCGAGCATCATATGGACCTGGTAATGAACATCTCGGATTATATCTATGTCATCGACTTCGGAAGCGAGATAGCCCAGGGACTTCCCAAGGATATACAGACAAACCAGAAGGTAATTGAAGCCTATCTGGGTGTTGCCGACGAGCAGTGATAATAAGGAGCATGATTTAATATTATGAGTGAAGATCTTTTAAGGATAAGTGACCTGAAGGTAAGCTACGGCGGAATAGAGGCTGTAAGAGGCATAAGCTTCAATGTAAGGCAGGGTGAGATAGTAACCCTTATCGGAGCAAACGGTGCCGGAAAAAGCTCTACCTTAAGGGCGATCTCAGGCCTGGTTAAGCCCGCCGGCGGTAAAGTGGAGTTAGAGGGTGAGGATATCACCGCAAAGGACTCCTCAGTTATAGTTTCCAAGGGCTTAATGATGGTTCCCGAAGGCAGAAAGATCTTCCCCAATCTTTCGGTGCTTGAAAACCTGAAGATCGGGGCTTATTTAAGAAATGACGACCTGACAGAGGACTTAGAGGCCGTATATGGCTATTTCCCTCGCTTAAAAGAGCGTTCCTGGCAGGCAGGAGGTACCCTGTCCGGAGGAGAGCAGCAGATGCTGGCCGTGGGGAGGGCCCTGATGGGAAGACCCAAGGTACTTATGATGGATGAGCCTTCTCTCGGTCTAGCTCCCATTGTGGTACAGGATATCTTTGAGATAATCCGCCGTATCCACGAGAACGGCACCACCGTCCTTCTTATAGAGCAGAACGCAAATATGGCTCTCCACGTAGCTGACAGAGCCTATGTAATAGAAAACGGAAAGATCTCCCTCGAGGGAACGGGAAAGGAACTGCTGGCGGATGAAAAGGTACAGGCAGCTTATCTTGGCGCCAAGGGATAAATCATGAATACAGTGAGAAGAGCAGAAGAAAAGGACATTCCCGAAATACTGGAGCTTCTTCTGCAGGTCGATATGGTACACCATAAGGGCAGGCCCGACATCTTTAAGGGACCTGCCACAAAATATACAGCCGGGGAGCTCGTGAAGATAATTAAAGATGAAGAGACCCCGGTTTTTGTCTGCACTGACGGAGACGGGAAGGTCATCGGGCACGCCTTTTGTATTCATAAACAGGTCC
>JAEEGL015670366.1_pt1 | contig 10353 bp, 7 predicted proteins | sample 9134231 | NCBI WGS metagenome assembly JAEEGL01 (sample SAMN16246548, study PRJNA631951) | gut metagenome | biome: gut microbiome; feature: rumen; material: fiber-attached | host: Bos | place: Iran: Karaj | collected 2018-10
ACCGTCATTTGCTTCGTCCCGGATGACAGAGGTTTACGACCCGAGGGCCTTCTTCCCTCACGCGGCATCGCTCCGTCAGGCTTGCGCCCATTGCGGAAGATTCTCGACTGCAGCCTCCCGTAGGAGTCTGGGCAGTGTCTCAGTCCCAGTGTGGGTGACCATCCTCTCAGACCACCTACCCGTCGTCGCCTTGGTGGGCCGTCACCCCGCCAACAAGCTAATGGGCCGCGAGCCCTTCCCCGGACAATGGAATTTTTCGCCCCGGGACCATGCGGTCCCGGGGCGGCATCCGGTTTCAGACCTCGTTTCCAAGGCTTGTTCCGGATCCGGGGGCGGGTTGCTCACGTGTTACTCACCCTTTCGCCACTTTCGCGCCCGAGGGCGCGCTCGTTCGACTTGCATGCCTAATCCATGCCGCCAGCGTTCATTCTGAGCCAGGATCAAACTCTCCATTGCAGAAAGACCTTGGGGGCCGCGGCATGACGCCGCGGCTTCGCCTTATCTTCAATTTCGCTTTTTTCTCGTGACAATCGCTCTGTATTGCGCTGCTCGGTTTCCAAGGAGCCCGCCGCCCTCTCCGGACGGCGAGTGTCTAAGATAGCACGGATTTCCCCCTCCGCAAGTCGTCAAGTCGAAAAAAGTGACTTTCCAGCGCTTTTTTTGCCGCTGCCAGTGGCTTGATACGGGATATTCGAGGCGATTGGAGCCTTGGGGGGACGCCACCGTGTGGAGTTTCCGCAATCTGCCACTATATTATATAAGGTAGAATAATTCTGACCTCTTGATCGTTGCATTATCAATATCTTTTTCTTAAATGGACGAAAAACCATGCCAGACATCATCACTATGACATCCGCCGGCCTAAAGGTCGGAGACAATCCCATCATCCCTTTCATTGAAGGCGATGGCACGGGCCCAGACATTTGGCGTGCCACTCAGCACGTGGTGGACAGCGCCGTGGAGAAAGCCTACCAAGGGAAGCGTCAAATCGCGTGGAAAGAAGTTTTTGCCGGCGAGAAGGCATACAACAGCTGCGGGGAATGGCTTCCTCGGGCAACGTTAGATGCTTTCAAGCAATATCTTGTGGGCATCAAAGGACCGCTTACGACCCCCATCGGCGGCGGCATTCGGAGCCTGAACGTGACCATCCGCCAAGAATGCGACCTTTATGTTTGCCTTCGCCCCGTGCGTTATTTCACGGGAGTCCCATCTCCTGTGAAGAAGCCGGACCTAGTGAACATGGTCATTTTCCGTGAGAACACGGAAGACATTTACGCGGGCATTGAATTCACCGCCGACTCGGCTGAGGCGAAGGAAATACTGACCTTCCTCAAGACCCGCTTCCCCAAAATGTATGGGAAAGTGCGTTTCTCTGAACAGTGCGGCATTGGCATCAAGCCGGTATCACGGGAAGGCTCCCGCCGTCTGATCAAAGCCGCCATTGACTATGCCATCGCGGATGACCGGGATTCCGTGACGTTGGTCAACAAAGGCAACATCATGAAATACACTGAAGGTGCGTTCCGCGAATGGGGCTATGAACTGGCGCGGGAGTGCTATGGAGCCACGCCCATCGACGGCGGCCCGTGGCATGTCATGAAAAATCCCAAAACAGGGAAGGACATCATCATCAAAGACTGCCTGACAGACGCTTTCCTGCAGCAGATTCTGACCCGCCCTGCGGAATACAGCGTCATCGCGACGCTGAACCTAAATGGGGACTATGTTTCCGACGCGCTGGCGGCCTGCGTGGGCGGCATCGGCATCGCCCCTGGAGGCAACATCAACTACACCACGGGAACAGCGGTCTTCGAGGCCACCCATGGCACGGCCCCAAAATACGCAAACAAGGACATGGTCAATCCCGGCAGCCTTATTTTGTCTGCGGAGATGATGCTTCGTTACATGGGTTGGCGTGAAGCGGCCGACGCCATTCTGCAAGGGCTGGACGCAACAATCCGAAACCGCACTGTCACCTACGACTTTGAGCGCCTGATGCCCGGAGCAACCAAAGTCTCCTGCTCTGAATTCGGACGCCTTGTCGCGGCAAATATGCCTTGACGGGTTCTCCGAACAATCGGCCAATAGAACATGAAGCATTACTTTGAATACAAAACAGAATCCGAATGGGAGGCCTTCCTGCGAAAGACAGACGCCTTCGACCATGATTACATCCGGCTGCTGGATGACTATGCAGAGCTTCCCGCTGGGGAGGAAATGATTCTCTCCAAGCTGAAAACTCTTCATGGGGAGGACTTTATCCATGCACTGTATGGTGATGATGAAGACGATGGCTATGAAGAGCTGGACGAATATGAGGAGCGGGACAACGACACGGTCTCCTTCCATCTGCAGACGTTCATGGACAAAGCGGGCTCCTATGCTTTGGGTTCTCCATTGAATCCCAACCATCCATGCATCAAACGCTATCGGGATCTGGTGGGAGGCATGAGCCGCTTTGTTCTTGGCTGGTGCAATGTATATTCGTGCATTCTGCCTCCATCCGCCCGGCCCATGGGATTTCGGGGGCTGTATCTGGCGAACCAGATTCTTGTTAACCTCCGTCATTCCGGCGAAGAGCTTTTGCAGAACGAAGGCAAGCCAGCGGTTGTCTTCACTAAGCGTGCACTGCATCTGCTGCTGTACATGAAACGGATTATAGCGTACCTGCAGAAGCACTACGGCAACCTTGGGGAGTTCATGGGGCACTTTGACAAGGAGCTGTCCCACTACCAAACCCAGATGACCGCGCATATTCACGACATCCGCAAGCTCAACTTCCCTGTCCTTCCCTTTTGAGAGCCGACCATGGATTCCCCTGCCCCAGCCCGTTCCCCTGCCGAAGCCTGTCTGCTGATCGGCACCTCGTCTGGGGAGTATTGCCTGTGCATAAAAGGGAACTGGCTGGAGGGCAGCCCCCATCCGCATCCCAAAGACTTGACATTTGCCCACGGCGATGGGGTTCTGCGGGTGGACTGCACCCAGCTGGAGCAATGGGACAGCACCCTACTTGTGTATATTCTGCTACTTAAGCAAATCTGTGACAAATCTCGCATCCAATTGGAGCTGAACGGGTTACCATCCGGAGCGATGCATCTGGTTGAACAACATCTCAAAGTGGTTCAGACTCCACCCCGCCATTCCGCCGAAGCTGGCTGGCTGGAGAAATTTGGACAGGATGTTCTCCACTGTGTTGACAGCGGCATGGAAATCATCGGCTTCTTGGGCGCCGTCACCCACGCGATGCTGAAAATGTGTGTAGGCCGAGCTCGCATCCGCTTTCGGGACATTTGGGAGCAGACGGTTAAGACAGGACCTCTGGCGTTATTCATCATTTCCATGATTGGCTTTCTTATGGGACTGATTCTGGCTTTCATCGGCGCCATTCCGCTCAAATGGTTCCATGCAGAAATCTACACCTCCAGCCTGATTGGCATTGGCATGCTCCGGTTGATGGGAGCCGTGATGACTGGCACCGTCATGGCTGGGCGAACAGGAGCATCCTTTGCAGCGGAGTTAGGCACCATGCAGGTCAACGAGGAGATTGACGCCCTCTACACCGCCGGCATTTCCCCCATCGAATTTCTTGTACTGCCCCGTTGCCTTGCCCTGACGTTGCTTCTTCCCCTACTCTGCCTGTATGGGGACCTCATGGGCATCATCGGTGGCACCTTGGTGGGCATCTTCTATCTGGACCTTTCCCTAACGGAATTCATCACGATGATGAGAAGCACCACAGGATTGACGGACTTTTGGGTCGGGGAATTCACAGCTCTGGTTTTCGGTTGGCTCATCAGTCTGTGCGGCTGCCTTAGGGGCATGCAATGTGGACGAAGCGCGGAGGCCGTCGGCCAGGCGGCCACCTCAGCAGTTGTCAGCAGCCTAGTCTGCATGATCATCGCCACGGCCATCATCACGGTTATCACCGTAACCCTTGGGATATAGGAGGTTAGACATGACACAACCATCCTCTGACCTTCCTCCCGTCGATGTGCGGAACCTGACCATGGCCTATGGTGACCGCATCATCCAAAAGGACATGAATTTCACGGTTCGCCAAGGGGCCGTCTTCATCGTCATGGGAAGCAGCGGCTGCGGCAAAAGCACGCTTCTAAGACATTTGATTGGACTAAAGCGCCCCAACGCCGGCACTATCCTTTTCAGTGGCACGGACTTCTGGGCCTCCCCCGAGCCCATTCAGCAGTCCATTCTCAGGCAATCAGGCATTCTGTTCCAGACGGGAGCCCTATGGAGCAACATGACGCTGGAGGAGAACATCGCACTTCTCCTGAGGGAATTCACGACCTATACTCGAGAGGAGATTCGGGAGTTGTGCGCCTTGAAGCTGTCCCTTGTGGGGCTCAACGGCTTCGGCGAATTCTATCCAGCGGAAATCAGTGGCGGCATGAGGAAACGGGCGGCGCTGGCCAGAGCCATGGCCTTGGATCCCAAGCTATTCTTCCTTGACGAACCATCAGCCGGCTTGGATCCCATCAGCGCCCGGCGGTTGGACGACCTGATTCTGGAGCTGAGAGACAGCCTCAACGCCACCTTCGTCGTCATCACCCACGAACTGGCCAGCATCTTCGCCATTGGCACCGACTCCATCTTTCTGGACAATCAGGCTCTAACTATCACCGCCGCAGGCAATCCCAAGGATTTGCTTGAGCATTCGGACAATGCGGCAGTCAGGCGATTCCTGACCCGCAGCCCCGAAGGCTAACTGGTGGCATCAGGAGACACCATGACACAAAAAAGCAAAAGCATCTGCATCGGGCTCTTTGTTCTGGGGGCCATCGTCCTCACGGTGATTTTTCTGCTCGCCTTTGGCGAACGGACACTGTTTTCCAAAGGCGTCACCTATTATGTCTACTTTGACAAATCCGTGAAAGGCCTGTCAAAAGGCGCACCGGTCATGTTCCGTGGAGTCCGTGTCGGTCACGTGACGGACATCCAGCTGTTCCCCATGTTGCAGCGGAAGAACGAGGCCACCATGGAAGAGGGTGCCCAGCCGGCCTTCAGCTGTCCCATCAAGGTCACCCTTGAGATGAATGCCCAGGCTTTCAACATGGAGACCACATCCCTTCAGGAAAACAAGGCGCTCTTCATGGAATTCGTCAATCGTTCCCTAAATGTTTGGCATACAGATGAAAAGCTAACCCAGTGGCTGTCTCAGCTCATTGTGAACAACGGCCTGAGGGTCCAGTTGCAGACCCTCAGCTTCCTGACAGGACAGCTTTACATCGAAATGAACCTCTTTCCGGAGGAGGAAACCTCGGGGCAACTTCTAGCGGATCTTGAACAACATGTCCTGCCGACCCACACTTCCACTTTCGAACGCATGTTCCTCTCCATCAGTCAGAAGAACTTCGAGGACCAGGTAAATTCCTTCTATCAGGGACTGTCCCTTTGCGCGGATTTTATCAAAAACGGCCATTTTGAGACTCTTCTGGCGGATGTGTCGCAAATGACCCGCGATTTGAAGCTGCTCACCGGCACAGCGGGACTCATGGCCATCCCGACCATACGCAAGGTTAATTCCGTGTTGGAGCACACGGGACAGGTCATGAAGACGGTGGAGCAGCGGAGTCCCCATCTTCTCGACACCGCACAGAAGTCTTTAGAGCGATGGAACGAGCTGAGCGGCTCCTTGCAGCCTCGACTGGAACAACTTCTGACAGAAATGCAGAGTCTTGCCGTCCAGCTGAAGTCCGCCAGCGATTTGAATGCGGGCCCAGCCGCGCAACTGCTCCGCAATCTGACCCAGACGTCCCAAGAACTGCAAACACTCATCCATGAACTGGAGCTCACCGCCCATGGCCTCCAGAGGGAATTGGCTCCCGATTCCATGTCCCGTCAGGAAATCGTCAACATACTGAATGAAATCGAGCGGGCCGCTCAATCCGTGCGCTCCTTCACCGACCTCCTCAACCGCAATCCAGAAGTCCTCATCAAAGGCAAATGATTATGAGACCCACCCTGCTCCTTCTTGCGCTCCTTCTGCTTCTGAACTCCTGCATATTCAACCGCTCCCGCCCCACGCGGACATATCTGCTTTCTCCCGTTGGATTTCAGGAGACCCATGAGTTCCGAAGCGTGGTAAAGTTAGGACGCATCCGCCTTCCCGGCTACTTGAACACCAACAATCTGATCCGAAGGCACGGAACCCACGAAGTCATCGTCGACTCCTATAGCCTTTGGGCAGAGTCCCTTACAAGCAGCATCTCAGACATCCTCTGCCAAAATCTGGGAACCCTCCTGCCTCAAACCGTCATCATTCCGCCAGACAGTACAAGCCCCGCGGACAGCCTTCTGATTGATTGCACCTTCAAACGCTTTGAGGCGCAGGATGATTGCTTTGAGGTCTCCGCGAGCTGCCTTTGCCGTCAGGGCACCTCCCTCCGCTGGACACGGCAAATCCAGTTCTCACTTCCGCTGGCCGCACCCACCGATCCCGCCACCATTGTGCAGGCCCACAACGAGGCGTTAGGCAAAATCGCCCTCGAACTGGCCAAGTCCCTTGCAGGTGTATCCAAATGATGATTCGGACACATGTCTCAACCTGAGGTTATTGATATTGTATTCCTTTGGAGGTCGAAATCTCTCTGCAGCTATCGCTCATTTATGCTATTTGTTTGCAATACCTAAAATGGCAAAGGCCCTTCTAGGAGCCTCTGGATAAATTTCCGCGAATCTCCTATTTGGGGGAAGACGTCTGTAGGCGGTGTTTGATGTTACAAAAAATGCAATCTTTTGCAATGCCATTTGCATCAAAGGTGCTTCTTGCACCACTTTAGAAATTTCAAGAAGTTAATTTCTGATTTTCAGTGGTTTCCACGTCTTGTATCCCACGGATTCAGCGGGGACGGAGAGGGTGCCGGCGGCCTTCGGCAGTTGGACGTCGAGGGGATTGGAGGAGAAGTTGATGACGGTGGCGAGCCGCTGGCCGTCAGCGCGTTCATGGACAGTGGCGACCCATGCTTCGGCAGGAGCGGTGGAGGTGACGACAAGGTCGCGGCGGCGTTTACCGTCAAGATAATAGGATTCATGGTTCCGAATTTCCGTTGTCGCCTGATTCAGAGCGACATGGAAAGCGCCGTCAATCCAGCCGCCAGGGTATATGCCGAAGATTTCCGCTCCAAGGGCACCGCACATCACCGCCTTCAGGTAAATTTGCCGTGGAGAAAGCACGTCCTCTGAGTTGGTGTAAGAGCTCAGATGGGAGTTACGGCGGGATATGAAGGAGATGGGGCACAGCTGTTTGGTCAGGTGCTGGCGGGAGAGGTCATAGGCCTCGAAGGCCTTTCTGCCGTTGATGTGGTAGAGGGACAGCATGGAGCCGTCCAAATGGTTCTCATTGAGCCGCGGGTCCTTTGGGATGCTCCGCCAGCGGGCCTGTAGGGCGGCCTCGTCGTCATAGGGGAACACGTAGGTGTAGTCCCACACCTCCACGCCGGGCAGGGCGGCGCGGGCGGCGTCGGCCATCAGCTGGATGTAGCGGGCCGTCTGCTCCGTCCAGAAGATGGCCCATTGAACGCCATGCTCCCCTTTGATTTGGGCGGCGTCGGTGCAGGACAGGCCGAAGCGTTCGTTGAAGGCCGTGATGCATTCCGTGCAGAAGCAGCCTTTGGGCGGCATGCCCCACGGCTCAAAGTCCAGCACGACGGCCTTGCTGGGCAGAAGCGTTTTCTTCACGTCCTGAAAAAAGGCTGTCCGCACCGATGTGTTGCGGACAAGGGCCCTAAGGCAGAACATGTCCATGGGTTTTCCGTCGGCATTGATGGCGGGAGGCACGTCGGGATAGGTGTCGAGATGGCGGAAGGGGCCGCCCCAGAGGGAAATGTCCCAGAGGATGAAGCCATGGCGGTCCCGAAGTCGTTCATCGATAGGATGTTGTTCGGGGTATCGTTCATAGTATCTCCCTTTGCCGATGAGACCGGAGCGGACGTAGGTGACGGCGACGCGGTCCAGCAGGGCCGTGTCTTCAAATGCGATGTCCGAGAGCATGTAGGCATGGGAATGGAATCGGCCAGGCGGGAGGGGTGGCATGGGCGGAAGAAGGATCAGCTCAAAGGCGTCCTCCTTGACCACGGTGTCGCCGTTTCGCATGCGCCAGCGGATGGTCGTGTCCCGCGAGGTCTCGAACACAAGGGTGATTTCCTCCTGAGTGCGGTCCTCCGTGAATTCGCCATGGGGGATGCGAACGATATGTCCTTCCCGCACAAGGGGATAGCGTTTGTGGTCGGAGTTGCGGGTGCTGCGGAAGACCTCTGGAATGGTGACTCCGTCGGGCAGTTCCCATTCCAGAGACGGATTGATGTCCGCCTCCTTGTCATAGTTGATGATCCAAGTGGCGGCGACAGGACTGTCGCGGAAAGAATGCAACACCTTCTGGCCGTTGAAGTTGGGTTCATTGCCATCCACGGGCTCGCAGATGCAGCGGATGGGAGGCAGTGTCTCCTCCACGACGGCCTCTTCCGTCTCAAGTAGGGCATCGGCGATTTTGAGCTCGTCCATAAAGCATTGAGCAGCATAAACGGTTTTGTTGGACGTGGGATAGTTGCCGATGGTCAGCGGCAGGGCGGTGGCGGCGATGGCCTGCCCCTGACTTTGGGTGTGGGCGACGACGCGGCCGTTCTCCCGCAGGGTCACGTCCCCTTTGACGAAATTGACGGACAGGCTCAGATAGGCGTCAAGGGGATGCGCTGGCCCCTCGATCTTGTAGCTGGTTTTGCCGTCGCCATATTGAAAACGCCAGTTCGTTCCCCAACGCATGAGGGAGAAGCCTGTGTTGGCCGAATCCGTCTTGTTGCCGACGAGATATTGGATGCTGCGCTTTCCCACCTTGCAGCGCAGCTGCAGATGAAGTTCCTCCATGTTTTGAGGGAAGGGCGGTGCGGAGACTGTCGCATAGCTGGCCAGTTCGGGGAAGAAGCCCAACGCGCGGCCGCCGGGGCCCTTCTGGTGGTAGCGTTCGGGGTCGTTGGTCTCTGGGGTGTCGTTGTCTTTGTCCGCCGCGGGGATGTACAGCCCATGGCATTTTGTGGGCCCCGAATCCATGATGGTGGCGTCCGCATCTTCAAAACGGTAATGTAGCAGAAACTCTCCGTGGAGCAGCAAGGGCAGGGTCAACAGGAGTAGGATGTATTTTAATGATTGCATTTTATGAATATAGTTTGCAATAAATGAAATATAATGAATATATTATATTGCAATTTTTCATTGTGATGGGGTTATGCATGCAGGATGATCGTTTCGCCGAAGGCGGCCTTTTTGCGATGGCGGGCCCATGTGACGACGGTTCCCTTATTCGCCTTGCAGCTGATGGAGAAATCCAAGCCGAGCAGGCGGACGTGTTTCAATGTCATCCAATCCATGTCATCGGGGAGGTTGGGGCAGATGCTCACACTGCGGTCTGGAAGCACGGTGATGCCGAACAGCCCGAAAATCATGGTTTGGGCGATGGCCGCGCCTTGGATGTCGTTCTGCAGCGGGGTGTCGTGACGATAGTCCATGACATCGGCCCGATGGGAGTCCCCCAAGTAGGGGAGACAGTCTCCCAGCCATAGTAGCCGCTTTAGCAGAGCTGTGGCCTCTTTTCTCTTGCCGCCCATGTACAGCCGTTCAACGACGGCGGCAGTGAGGCCGATGCAGGCTCCGGGGCCTCCGTGGTCAACATCGTTTTCATCATAGGCGGGATCCTGCTTGGAAAGGGAATGGAGTCCGAATCTGCCCATAAACTCCTTCGGGTTCATGAGATGGCGGAGAAGGGCCTCCTCTTCCTCCTTGTCCACGGCCCAGTTGTTCCAGCCCAGGGCCTTGAAGATCTGCATGGTATAGCGGAAATAGGGGGTTCCGTTGGGGGCGATGGCTTTGAACCAGCCCTGTTTGGCGTCGAAGAGCCTGTCTTTCACAAGGGCCTTTAGGGCCTCCGCCCGCTTGATGAAATCGACCTTTGGAGTCACATTTGCCAATCTACACAGTTCATCCACAAGATGATACGTGATGCAACGCCGCAGATTGAGGTCAGGAACAATGCCGTCGTAGCGTAGGGTACGGCGCAGCTCCAGATGGTGGTTTCCGTTTCCATAGTCGACCAGCACAGCGTCTTTGGAGAGGTCGTCATGCATCAGCGCCTGTTCCATGGCATGCTCCAGCATGCTCTTGCCACCGAGGGGCTCTTGAAGGAACGCAACATCCCCAGTCTGAAGGACATAGGCATGGATGAGAAAGACGATTTTCTCCTGATTGACGGGGTAGTAGGGGCCGAAAGGCGTGGCATCGTCCAGATGGAAGGCGTAGCAGGAGGATAGATTCAGATTCAGGAAGGTGCGGATGTGTTCTTTGGCCGAT
>JAEEGL015818721.1_pt1 | contig 10353 bp, 6 predicted proteins | sample 9134231 | NCBI WGS metagenome assembly JAEEGL01 (sample SAMN16246548, study PRJNA631951) | gut metagenome | biome: gut microbiome; feature: rumen; material: fiber-attached | host: Bos | place: Iran: Karaj | collected 2018-10
AAAAAGGTGATGTAGGACATATTATGGAACTATCATCCTTAATAGACAAACTTTTTTACAGCATAAATAAAGAAGATTTAAATGATATTTTTAAAAACTTTCAAAAAATATTAAATGAAGGCATTTTTGAAAAAAATAAAATGCAGTCTATTAAAGATACACCATTTTATAACATAATAAATTCAAAAATTTTATATTATAATATTTTAAATAGTATCTTTTTGCTTTTTAAGCCAAACACTCCTTCTACGCTTCAAAAAGATATTCTATTTGATATTATAGAATATACAATAATTTTTGAGAATGATTTTGATGAATTAAAGAAAATGATTAAAGAAGAAATTAATAAATCTTCTTATTCTGCAAGTGAAAAAGAAAGTATCTACAATAAAGCATTCAAATATGTTGACGACAAACAACTTGAAAGTTTTGGGCTTTTTAAAAACAATATAAAGATTTATGCAAATTACTATAATAATTGCTTAAATAAAAATAGAAAAATAGAAACCAAAGAAAATGAGTTTTATGAAAATATAATTTCTATTTACATGTTTAAAAAAATAGAATTATTTTATCCTTCTTTTCAAAAAAGAATGAATAAAATTTTTATGTATTTAATAAATAAATACGTAGATAACGAAAAAGAAAAATTTGTAGAAATATTTGAAAATGAATTTGGACTTATTTTAATTGAAGAAAATCCAAAAGAAATAAAGCCGTTAATTATTAATAAAAAAGATACTGTATTGCCCAAAACCTTTATTAATAATTTAAGCTCTTATTCAGAAAAAATTGTAGACATTGAAAAAACATTAAATCAAGCACGTTGCGAAGAAGCAATAGAAAAGTCACTTGAAGAATTTGATGAAAAAATAAAAAAAATCATAAATAAAGATTTTGATACTAAAAAACTTGAAAAAATTTTTAAAATTTGTATACCAGAACTTGAAAATTCAATTTATTTTTTAGTTGAAAACGCAAGTGACGTAAGTTCAGTAGAAGTAAAAAACGAAATAGACACAACAAGAAAAGAAATAATTACTATGATTAAAAATCTTGAAAATGAAGTAGATAAATTTTCAGATAATGAAGTTTATTTCAAAGCAATAAATCAAAATAGCATGCTAAGTGTCTTAAATAAAAAAATGACGCAAAACTGTTTTTAAGAAGAATTTAAAGCTAATGCCATTAAGTTAAGAAAAATATATTAAAAATCCCGTCCATATTCTATTTCATAAAAATAGGGGACGGGTTTTTATTGTATAATATGTTTTTCTTTTAAAAAGCTTTCTATTTGTTTAATCTTTTTCTTTTAATTATAATAAAATTTCATTTAAAAAGCTATATCTTTTTTAAAAAAAATAATTTCAAATTACCAATAGATAGTTAATTTATATGTTTTTGTTTTTCCTACCTGGTGACTTTTCTAAAAAAAATACTATTTGATGAGTATTGATTTTAAAATTTTTTCTAAAAAATTTAATAGCAACAGAGAGGACTAAACAACGAAATGAAAAAAAGATTATTAAAAATCTTAAGCCTTGGCTTTCAATCAGCACTATTTCAAATAGTGTAATGTCAGTGTCAGCATATGAACTTGACGCGCAAAACAATTCTATTGAATCTGTTGAATATCAAAATTCCGATGATGCAGATTTTTCAAACGCAACAAATGTATTTGCTGAACTTGGTTCGCAATTCAAAGTAACAATCCCAAAAATAATTGTACTTTCTGGTACAACAAAAGATGCTAAATATTATGTAAAAGTAGTTGGTGACATTGCAGGTAATGAATCCGTAAATGTTGTGCCTGATAGTACATTTTTACTTAATGCAAAAAACAAAGATGCACAAGTAGCATCAGTAAAGCAAGATAAAACAATTTGGAAATATGCAAACCTTGGAACAAATGCTTACGGTGACGTTAAAGCACCTACTATTACAGCAGGTAAATGGCAAGGCACATTTAATTTTGATATCAACCTTTCAAAAAACGGAAGTGATTTCAGAATGATTGATAACCAGCAAAAAGCAACACTTTCAGCTGGTGATAGCACAAAGCTTGATATTTCTAATATAGAAGCTGAAGGCGTTACATTCGCATCTTCTAACCCAGAAGTAGTAACAGTTGATAGCGAAGGTAACGTGACAGCAGTTGGAACTGGTACAGCTACAATCATTGTAAATACACCAGACGGTAAGACACAAGAAGTTATAATAAACGTAGCACCAGAAAAAGAAATTGAACTTGCAAATGGTAACGTTTCTAGAATCGAAGTAGAAGAAGAAGTAGAATCTATCGAATCTAGCGACCCATCAGTTTTCACGGTTGATGAAGATGGTAACATCAAAGCAACTGGAAAAGGCACAGCAAAAGCTGTAATCACAAGAAAAGATGGTACTAAGAAAGAAATTTTAGTTACAGTAAAAGATGAAGACGTTAAAGTGGTAGATATGGAAAATGAAACACCAGCATCTGTTTATATTGAAAATGGTAACGTTTTAAAGCTTGAATCTTCAAAAGAAAATGTAACATTTGTTTCTAAAAACCCTGAAATAGCTACAATAGATGAAAACGGTAACGTAAAGGCAATTAAAACTGGTACAGCAACAATCATTGTAAAAGATGAAGAAGGTAACGAAAAAGAAGTTGTAGTTACAGTTGAAGATAATCAGCCAGTTGTAGTTGAAAAGAAAGTAGCTAGTGACATCATAGTTGAACCAGCACCAGTAATGTCGCTTTTAATTGAAACTGGTGATGCAAAAGCTATTAACGTAGCTGATAGTGCAGCTTTCAAAGATAAAGAAGTAACATATACATCTAAAAATCCTGAAATAGTTACAGTAGATGAAAAAGGTAACGTAAAGGCAGTTGGTAAAGGAACAGCAACAGTTGTAGTTACAGCAGATGATGGTACAACACGAGAAATTGAAATCACAGTTGAACCTTCTGATAACATAATTGTAAACGCATCGAGCAGTTCTTTAACACTTCCACAGGGAAATAACAAAAAGCTTGAACTTTCTTCAATAGCTGGTAAAGACGTTGATAATGCAGTTATCAAATCTTCAAATGAAGAAGTAGTTACAGTTGATAAAGATGGCAATATCGTAGCAGTTGGCGAAGGCAGTGCAGTTATTACTATAACAACACCAGATGGCTTCACAAAAGAAGTAATGGTTAATGTTCCAAAAACAGAAGTAGCACCAGTTACGATTGATAAAGGTGGCAATGCTTCTGTATCAGTTGAATCTGGTAATATGAAGAAGATTGAACTTGCTTCAATTTCAGGTCTTAACCTTACAGGCGCAGAATTCACGTCTTCTAACCCAGAAATAGCAACAGTTGATGAAAATGGTAACGTTAAAGCTCTTAAAGAAGGAACTGTAACAGTAACTGTTTCGCTTCCAGATGGAACAACAAAAGACGTCACTGTAAATGTCAAACCAGCAGAGAAGCTTGAACTTGAAATTGACAAAACAACAAGCGAAGTAGTTGTTCCAGCAGGTAGCAGCACAAACCTTAACATTTCTAGTTCAAACGGAACACTTAAAAATCCTGTATTCGTATCTTCTAACGAAGAAGTTGCAACAGTAGATAAAGACGGTAACGTAATTGCTAAGAACGTAGGTGTAACAACAGTTACAATCAAATCTGACAACGGTACAGACAAACAGGTGACAATCACAGTTGAAAAGGCTGATAACATTGTTCCAACGATTGATGGTGAAGATGCTTCAAATGTAAGATTTGAACAAGGCAGCGAAGAAAAAATTAATATTGCATCAAGCAATTCAATGCAGCTTACAAATCCAGTATTTGTTTCTAGCAACCCAGATGTAGTTACAGTAGATAGCCAAGGTAACGTAAAAGCAGTTGGCAAGGGAACAGCAACAATCACAATTAAATCTGACAACAGTGTAGAAAAACAAATTACTGTAACAGTTGACGATAAAGACTCTATCACATCTTCAATGACAGACGGAAAAGATTTAAACGTATCTATCGAAGATGGTAGTACAAAAGTAATTAATCTTGGCGAAAGTAAAGATTTAACATATAAGTCTTCAAATACAAATGTTGCAACCGTTGATAAAGACGGTAACATCACACCAAAAAACGTTGGTAAGACAGTTGTAACAGTTAAAGATAATGACGGTAATATTAAAAACGTTGTAATCGATGTTAAACCAACAGACAACATCCAGGTAAGCACAGCTTCTGGAAAAGTTGAAGAACTTAATATTTCAGATTCAACAAAAATTGAACTTTCATCAAAAGATACACTTGTAATCAAGAACCCAACATTCACATCAAAAGATGAAAGCATTGTAAAAGTAGACAACGCTGGTAACGTAACAGCAGTTGGCGAAGGCACAACAAAGATTGTTATCAAATCAGCTAACAGCAAAGATAAAGAAATGACTGTAACAGTTAGCCACAAAGCAAAGGCTGCTGTAAAAGAAAATAATGTAGCACCTACATGTGAAAAAGATGGTTCTTATCAAATGGTAGAATACTGCCAGTACTGTAACAAAGAACTTTCAAGAAAAACAACAACAGTCGCTAAACTTGGTCACGACTACGTAGAAGGAAAGTGCACACGCTGCGGCGATACTCTTCCAGCACTTTCAGTTTCAGCAAACGGCTTTACTGGAACATATGATGGAAAAGCGCACGCTATTTCTGTAACATCAAGCGGAAATACTATTCAGTATTCAACTGATAACAAAACTTGGCAAAATGCAAATCCTACGTATACAAATGCTGGAACTTATACAGTTTATTACAAAGTAAGCAAAGATGGTTATAAGACAGTAACTGGTAGTGCAAATGTAGTTATTAATAAAGCAAATAGTGCAGTTAAAACAGCACCAACTGCTAAATCACTTACTTATTCAGGAAGTGCGCAGCAACTTGTAAATGCTGGTAGTGCTACAAACGGTAGCATGCAATATTCAACTGACAATAAGACATGGTCTACAACAATTCCGTCAGGCACTAATGCAGGCTCATACACTGTTTATTATAAAGTAGTTGGAAATGCTAACTATAACGATGTAGCAAGTAAGTCAGTAGCAGTAACAGTCGCAAAGAAAGCTGGTAGCGTAACAGCTCCAACAGCTAAGAGTTTAACATATAACGGTTCTGCACAAGCACTTGTAAATGCTGGTAGCACAAACGCTGGAACACTTCAATACAGCGCAGACAATAAGACATGGGGAACAACAATTCCTACTGGAACGAATGCTGGTATTTATACTGTTTACTACAAAGTAGTTGGAAATACTAACTATAATGATGTAGCTTCAAAATCTATATCAGTAAACATAGCTAAAAAAGCAACATCAATTTCTGCAACAGGCAGTGGTGCATTACATAAAGACTATGAAAAGACAGGCACAGAAACTTATGAAAGTACTGAAATTACAGGTTATAAAAGCGAAACAGTCAGAAACCCTATACAGGTATGCAACGGCAGCGACAGCGGAAACAGCTGGAACGGATGGGGTGCTTCTTGCCATATAGAGTATGTAGATGAAACTGTACAGGTGCCAATTACTGAAACTGTAACAAAAACACGTGATAGATATGATTGGGTCACAAAAGATTACTATGATACTTACACAATTACAGTTACAAATCCTGCAGGTGGAGCACTTACAGCTACTTCAACAAGTGGAACATGTACTGTAAGCGGAAATAAAATTACAGTTAAGAATGTTAAACAAAACGCTACTGTAACAATTAAGAGCGCAGCGGTAACTAACTATAACGCTTCCTCCACAACATATGTTGTGAAATAATACAATACTCTAAACAAAAAGACCAAAAACTCAATGTCATTAAGTTAAAAAAATATGACAAAAATAAAAAAGACCCAACCTATTTTAAAAATAGGGGGTCTTTTTTATTTAGATATTTTATTTAAAGATATTCATTTAACTTTATTCATTAATATTTTATCGTCATCGTTTTTGCTTTCAATTAATATGAAGAAACGAAACAATTTTCTGTATGTTAAATCGTAAAATTTATTTTTTTCTTCATCTAACAATACGTTTGTTCCTTGTTTTGCATTTGTATGTCTAATGTTATAATTATTCATAATTATCTTGATGATATTGGATTTAAAATCCTTCTTTTTTGCGTTTCCTGAAAGTAACCAAAAAGCATGCTATTTATATAAAATAATGAAAGGATGTTAATGCGCTATGCTAAATAAACTTGATTTTTCAAACTCAATTAATTTAACTACTATTAAATTACCAGCAGATTTAGTGTATCAAAATTATATTAATAAACATTTTACAGATAAATATAACAACAAAGATTTTCTTAAAACTGTAATTAATGAATCGTCATTAAAAGAATATAGTGACCTTCAAAAAATTTACAAACTTTTTGAAAATAGTTTTGCAGAAAACCAATTTTATAAAATTGCAATAGATGAAATTACCAAATTAGAACTTCCTGACAAGCAAAAAATTATTACCAAAACTTTTGAAAAATTCTTCAATGACAAATCAAACATTAAATACAATGATGTTTGCAGTATGATAAAAACATTAAAAGATAATAATTATCCAGAAAAAAAGGAACTTATAAGAAGTGTTGCAAGTAGCATTTGTAATAATTTATTTATAACTTCAATATATAATTTCGATAGTTATCCATTTTGCGAAAATGATGTTGATATTTTCTTAAAACAGGACTTATCAGATATTTATAATATTTGGAAAAATCCAGAAAAGACAAAAATTAATAGTGCGATTTTCTATAATTTAACATGTGCCGCAAGTAATTTAGATTTCCCAGATAAAGATAAACTTCTTGGCGATTTTATTAATAAAAACTTTGATTTAATATTATCTTCTGCATTTGACACTAGAGAATATTATTTTAAACCTTTTATGAACGAAAATAATATAAACTTAATTTCAAAAGAAAACTTTATTAAATATATAGATACCTACCGTGCTTTTGATGTTTTTAATGACATAAAACATTATAATATCAAAAATAAAAATGAATATTTAAAATTAACTTTTAAAAAAATTCTTGAAAACGAAAATGAATTTTCTAGGTTATCTGATTATAAATTTATGTTTAAAGGTGTAGATAAAGATTTACGCGGCGAACTTATAAAAGACAATTTAGATTTGCTTTTAGACGAAAAACATATAGATTTGACACTTGAAATCATTCAAAATCTGAAATTTACAAATAAAGAAGAAATATTTAAAGAATTTTTATCAAAAATATCCGAAAAAATGGAAACGATGCCTGAAAGTATATACGAAAAAATAGATTCAAAATATTTTGGAAATTTCATAAATGACAATCTAAATTTTTTCACATCATCTGAAAGAATTACAAATACATTAAAATTTATTAAAAAACTTGATTACGAAAATAAAAACATCGCACTTGGAAAAATATTTAATATATTTTTAAATTCACCTGGATATAACATAAATACTTTCTTTGATACAGTACTTAAAAATGATGTCAAAGAAAATATAGACCTTCTAGATGAAAAGAGTAAAATTATTACATTTAAAATTTCGTATGAAAATAATAATGCAGAAATTGAAATAATAAAAGAACAAGAAAGTGGCTATATAAATACAAATCTTTTATCAATAAACGCAAAACCAAACGAAATTAATAAATATTTAGTAAAAAATATTATAGAATCACTCCCCAAAAAACATAAATCCAGTGGATTTGTAATTGATGTTCAAGACAAAGATTTCTTTTATATAACAAATCAGCCAGAACTTCTTAAGAACATTTCTAAAACTGCTAATAAAAAATATTTTGTAGACCATAATAATTTATATGTTATGCAGTCAAAGGAAAATTTTAATAATTTTGATAATTATCAAAATAAAAAAACAAGTTCATTACAAAGTCTTACTGCAATCTTCACGATGAATGCAGAAAAAATAAAACACTTTGATACACTTTGTATTCAAAATGAAGAAAAAATTGATTCTATAGATAAAAAAGAAGAGCTAATCAATAAAATAAATGAATACGTTGACAAGTGTTCATTGCTTTGTGAAAAAATTTCATCAGATAATAATTTAGAAAACGATGAATTTAAAAACTTAATAGATAATAAACTTCAAAAATCAATTAACAACTTTTTGAATGTTGCAAATGAAGATATAATATTACAAAAAGATACAGAAAAAGTATTTAATACACTAAATAAGTATTTCTCATTAATAAATAAATCCATTACAAGTTTTTCATTAATAAGTTCACAAAACTTTGAATTTAATAATGAAACTAAAAAAATGTTAGATGAACAAAGAGAAAATACAAAAGAAATTATATCAAATGTATCAAAAGAAATAGAAGACGATATTAATGCTGCGTTTTTCAACGCTTCTCTTGACCAATCAGCAACAATAGCAGCATATAATATATTAATTAAAAATGATGATGATTTTGTAATTGAAAATCGTGAAAAACAATAAAAACAAAAGCCTTAACTTTCGTTAAGGCTTTCTTCTTTTTCTATATGGGTCTGGTACATCGCTATAATTTTTAGAATATAAGACACTGCTTATAATATCAGTTTCTGCTCGTTTACTATTTATTAAATCATCAAGTCCATTTGTAGTCTTTATTTCTTTCTTTTCTGGCTTGTAATGTTTTAAAAAATCTACTTCTTTACCTTTTTTGTTTTTAATACGTGGATATTCACAGTCTGTGTAACTTTTCCACAAATTTTTAAGACTTTGAACACGTTCTGGTTTACTTTCTTTTATATCAAAATACAAATCTAATAATTTATCCATACTTTTTCCTTATCTAATTTTTTTAATAATATCTTCCTTGTTATTTTCTGCCATTATTTTATCGTAATTTTCTTTTAAATTGTCATAATGTTCTTTCATTTCTTTATAATGTTCTAATATAAGTGCCTTAGCACTTTCATTCTTGGTTTCATTTGCACTTTTTTCAAGAACTTTCAAATCTCTTTCCCACTTTTTTAAGTCATGTTTCAAAAACATCATCATAGTTTTCGCTTGATTATAAACGCGTATTTCTTTTCTACCGATTATAACATTGTCCATGAATTCATTCATAAAAGGTTTTGTCCAAGTTAAAAGCATAAAAAACATAAATAAATCCAAAAAAGTTAATGTTTCGGTAGCAATTAACACTGTCATAATAAGACGTAGTCCAAAAATAAAAACAATTATTCCAACTATAATTTCAAGTATATCTTTTTTAAAAAACGAAACTTTTAAGATATTAATTACAAAATTTAATATCATAAAAGCAATCGTCAACATAATTACTGACATAAAAACTCCTTAATTTTTATTTTTAATATGATATTTTTGCTAGTTTTAAAAAAGAAATTAATCGAGTAGAAATTTCCTGTTTAGAGTTTTTTAATTAAAAAATTGATTTTTCTTTAAATATAGATTTTTACTGATATTTTTATTTTAATATATTTTTATGAGAGTAAAAATGAGTAAAGAAGAGAGTGTGATATAATGTTAAAAAACATATTAATAATATAAGAAGACGAAAGGAGAAAAACTATGAAAACACTTTTAACAAAAAGCGGTATTGAAGACCTTGCAAAAGAACTAATGTATTATTTTGAACAAAACGATCTTTGGTCGCAGGTTTGTATCTACGCCGCCGAAAAGTCTTTTAGTAGCTACTATGTTCCTGGCAGCATAAAAAAAGAAGAAAATCAAACCATCTTTTATGAAAAAGATGAAGTAGATGTAAGCGAAAAAGTAGAATATTGTAATCCGCAAACGATTACTATAACCTTTGAAGGTCCTTTATATGATATGATTAACTACCAAGACGCTGATTTCGTGTACAATCTTTCTAAAAAATTCCTTTACCCTCATCATTTGTATTTTGAGCAAGGACACGCTTGGTCTATGGCGGCTTATAACATCTAACTTTTAGCCTAGCTTTTGCTAGGCTTATTTTTTTATGTATAATATTTAAAAAAAATTATGAAAAACAAAAAGCGCCAATTAACTTTGGCGCTTTCATTATGCATTCACGTCTATATCTTTATCCCAAAATATAGATTTTTGTTCAAGAATTTCTACAATTTCATCAAAACTATAAAGTCTAAAATAATTTAAATCACATCCCACATTAAGTCCAAACGGTTTGTATAGTCCTGTACTTCTATGAACGTGTCCAAAAAGATTTATAAAACCTTTTTTATGTTTACTTGGATAATGATTAAGAAAAAATCTTTGATTATTATATGTAAGTATTTCTTCTTTTTTGACATCTTTAAACCCAGCATTTATTGCAAATGTTCTAAAAAGTTCAAAATTATTGTCAAA
>JAEEGL016008475.1_pt1 | contig 10353 bp, 7 predicted proteins | sample 9134231 | NCBI WGS metagenome assembly JAEEGL01 (sample SAMN16246548, study PRJNA631951) | gut metagenome | biome: gut microbiome; feature: rumen; material: fiber-attached | host: Bos | place: Iran: Karaj | collected 2018-10
GATTATTATTTCGTGAATGAGGAGACTTTTGGGCTTCTTAAAAAGAGCGACGCCTTCGTTGAGACCACCACCTATGGCGACTACCACTATGGCTGCTCAAAAGCCCAGGTGAGCAAGAACAAATGTGCCGTCCTTGATCCTAATGGTTTAAAGACCTTCAAGAAACTTGAGAACGACCTTATCGTCTCCTTCCAGCTCATGGCCACCCCAACGACTAGAGAAGCAAGAATGAGGGAACGCGGAGACAAAGAAGGCGACATCTATATGCGTCTTATGAAAGACCAAAACATCTTCTCCGCCAAAAAGCTAAACGGATACGTCGATTTCAAGGTTAGGACAGATAAAAAGACTCCCCAGCAAATAGCCGAGGAGATCTACGCTTTATATCTCGAAGCCCTTGAGAAAAGAGGCCTCAAACTCCATCAATAAGATCACTCGTCAGAAATGACGGGTTTCTTTTTATTCCAACGCACCAAAGCTTCGGTGACGGTGTATTCTTTGCACTTTGTGACGGTGAGTTTGATTGGGCCATTGCTTACGACATCCCCTACTTCGGCAAATCTTCCAAGCTTATCGACAACCCAGCCTGAAACGGTTGAGTAGTCATCTTCGAGGAGCCTGTCTGGATCGAGCCCGAAGTAGTTATAGAAATCATCGATGTTGGTGTCGCCTTTGACGATGAAGGTGTTCCTCTTTGGCCCTTTGACGATTGAAGTTGATGGCCTATCGTTCTCATCCCACATCTCACCGACAAGTTCCTCAAGGATGTCTTCAAGGGTGATGATACCTTCGGTACCGCCGAATTCGTCTCTGACAAGGGCGATGTGATGGCGGTTTTCTTTCATGAGTTCCATGACGCTAGAGACGACCATCGTGCGAGGGACGCTCACAATCGGCATGATAAGACTTTCGTAAGAGGTCAATGTTCCTTTGACCATCTCCCTAAGGAGGGTTTTGACAGGAAGATAGCCTAAGACGTGGTCAAGGTCGCCTTTGTAAACGATGATGCGTGAGAAATCGAAAACGCCTTTCCTCTTAAGGAATTCCTCAAATGAGGAATCGGTGTCGTATCCGAAGATCTTGACGCGTGGGGTCATGATCTCGTAGCAGCTCGTCTCTTTGAAATCGAGCGACCTATGAAGAAGCTCAGACTGATCTTCATCAATAAGGCCTTCATCTTCGATGGCGTTCACCATCGCTTCAAGCTCTTCGTCGCTTGCGACTTTGCTCTCTTCACCTGCTTTCTCTAAGAATGGAGAAGAAACCCATTCAGCGAATTTGGTGCTAGGCCAAACAAATGGGAAGAAGATGATTTTGAGAAAGTTGACATAACCTGCGAAGAACTTCGAAAGGAAGAAAGAGTGGTTTTTTGCAATGGCTTTTGGAGTTATTTCTCCAAAAAGGAGGAGGACGAAGAGGAGAGATAAAGCACCAATCGTCTCCGCCACATTCTCTAAAGAGGTGCCCCTAAAGACATCCATGAAAAGGAGAGCGGTCAAGGAAGAAGCAAGAACGTTCACGAAGTCATTGCCGAAAAGAATCGTGGCGATCGTGTCGTCATAATTCTTCGCGAGTTTGAGGGCTTTCTTTGCGGCTTTCCCCTTGTCTTTCTCTAAACGGGATTGGCTGACGCAGGAATAAACCATGTCAGACGCGCTGAAAGAGGCGCTTAGAAGAAGCGAAAGGATGATGATGCCTAAATACACATAGTCGAGCGGTTTCATCGTTTCTCGCCTCCTATGGCGGCTTCTTTCTCGCCGATTGGGCCAACAAGCTCCTCAAGGACGTCTTCCATGGTGACTAAACCCACCAAACGTTCATCCTTGTATACAAGCGCGGATTGGGTGTGATTCGTTCTAAAACCGTCGGTCAGGTCATCGATCTTGACATTTGGAGAGACGATATATGGCTTTTCGATGGCTTTATTGATATCGAAATCCTTCTTCTTGAGGTACATCGAAAGGAACTTCTTAACGATAAGGACACCTTTGATATCGTTAATCTCCCCTTCATAAACAGGGATTCTTGAATACTGCGTCTCGCAGACTATTTTGGCGACGTCTTCGTTTGTTAGACCTTCGAGGTTGATGGTGAACATCTTCCTTCTCGAAGTGAGAACCTCTTTGACCGCGGTGTCCGAGAAATCAATGGAATTGATGATGACATCGCTTTCGTTTTCCTCAATGAGGCCTTCTTCCTCTTTGAGCTCAATCGCGCTCGTGAAATCATCTTCGGTGACTTCAGGCTCTTCTTTCGTTGGAAATAGTTTCTTGGCGAGCCAAGAAATGCCGGTGAAAACCATGGCAATCGGCCAGATGAGGAAATAGAAAACAAGGAGAGGATAGACGGTGATTGAGGCGACTTTGTTAGGGATTTTCTTTCCGATCTGCTTTGGAATCGTCTCACCGAAAAGATAAAGGATGACGGTCATTATGATGGTCGATATAAGACCGGCGATAGATGGATCAAGGTTTGGGAAAAGCCTTTGGGTGAAAAGGATGGTGCTTATAACAGAAAGGACGACACTCGCGGCGTTCGTGCCAATAAGCACCACAACTAAAGTCGTATCGAATCTCTCAGCGATGAAAAGGACGGCCTTTGCCGTTCTTGAGCCATGATCCTTCTTAACCTGGAAACGATACTTGTTAAGACAAGAAAAAGCCGTCTCGGTCATCGCGAAGTAGGCGGCTATTATGACGAATAGAATTATGAGAGCTAGGTACAGCCAACTTAGAGGGTCCAATTGATGTCGAACTCCTTATTCGACCTTGGTATTCTACCACAACAGCAAGGACATTTCAAAAAAGGTAAAGAAAAAGCGGGGCTTTTACACCCCGCTTATAGGAGACTATGGATTAGTCTTCGTCGTCTTCGTCATCGGCGCTGCCATCATTAACAAAGTTAACAAGATCGGCGGCGTAATCGCGAGTGTCGACTGCAGCTCCAGCGGTCAAGCCAGCTTTGCCGCAGACATCATCGATGAGCTGCTTGGCACGCTTGACGGAGAGTCCACTTCTGACCTTGAAGCAAAGAGGAATGTCTTTGTAAAGGTTCTTGTGGCCAACGTCCTGGACTGGGATTGGGGAATCGGCGTAGTCCTTTGGATCGAGGGCGAAGTAGAGCTTGAGGCCTTTTCCGACCATGTTGATACGGAAGTAGGTCTTGGTGTGGAGACGGAAGGTGTCACCACCATTGGCAACGCGGCTCTTAAGGCCATAGCCGAGGGCGTAGGCTTTGAGGTCGTTGTAGTTGTCTTTCATGTCCTGGGTGGCAGCGGTCATCTTCTCAGCGAAGGAGAGACGAACCACTGGAGCGGCTGGCTCAGGTGCTGGCTCTGGCTCTGGTTCAGGCTGTGGCTCTGGCTCAGGCTCAGGTGCTGGCTCTGGCTCAGGTTCTGGTTCTGGTTCTGGTTCAGGCTGTGGTTCGACTTCTTCGACAACAGCGATGTTCTGGAGATATTTGGCGAGTTCTTCGGCGACGATGGAACGGACTTCCTCAGCGGAAAGCTCTTCTTTTGGCTCTTCAGCTTTTGGAGCGGCTCCGAGTTCTTCGCGGATGATTTCGCGGACTTCTTGGGAGGTGAGGCCAGCTTCAGCTGGTTTGACGGCATTTTCGACTTCCTCTTTGATCATCTTCCTGAGATCGTCGGCGGTCATGACGTCTTCGGCAGATTCTTCTTCTGCTTCTGGTTCTTCTTTGCCAGTGTAGTATTCAGCAAGTTCTTCCTGAATGACTTCGCGGGCTCTTTCGTCGGTAAGAGGTTCTAATTCCTCTGGATGCTCGCGATCGTCGAGCTCTTCGCGGATGATGGCGCGGAGTTCTTTGGCGGTAAGAGGTCTATCCTCGTCTTCGCATTCGCATTGGCACTGACATGGCTCTGGCTCTGGCTCAGGTTTTGGTTCTGGTTCTGGCTTGTGCTCATGGCAATGGCATTCTGGATAGTGATATGGCATTGGTGCGCCATTGTAGAAGTTCTGGATGATGTAAGGTCCGGCTTTTTCGGATTCCTTATCTTCTTCCTCTTCGCATTCACAGGATTCTTCGTCTTCTTCTTCATACTCGTCGGCTGTTTCTTCATCGAGAGCGACTTTCTTCTTCTTTTCTTTCATAAGGAGGCCGTTCGATTTGATGATGGCGACAAGACCGAGGATGTAGGCGGCGACGAGAGCCAAGACAAAGGCAAGGGCGCAAAGGCCGACGCCTTTATCGTATTCGCTCTTGAATAAGGTTTCGCCGATGCAGCCAAAGGCATCGTGGAAGTAAACGGTTGTGCCTTTGATTGGAAGGCTTCCTTCAAAGAGGGCGCCTTTGAAAGCGCCGCCTTCTTTAATTGGAACGAGGGCAAGGGCCAAAAGGATCACGGTAAATCCCGAGGCAAGAAGCCAAGCGAGGTTTGGAATTAAATGGATAGGTTTCTTCTTGGTGATAAGAAGGATAAGGTTGATGATCCAGAAGATCACAAGAACCGCAAGGGCAGCGATGATGATAACGTCGACGATGACAGCCATGAAGACGAACTTCTGCATGAAGTCCATGTTTCCAAAGGTAAACGCTGTCTCGAAAGCGCCTCCTATTCCACCTAAGTTGGTGAGGAGATCCCATCCAGTCTTGGTGCAATCATTAACCAAGGTTGGAATCATGAAGTAGGCTACGACACCCACGGCCATAAAAACGACCGAAAGAATCGCAAGTACAAAAATTGGAGCTTTTGATTTTTTCATATAATTTCCCCTTTTAAGTTATATTAGGACCAATTTGTTAAGAAAAAAAGCAAAATAATCGGTTTTTGTGGGGGATATTTGATATTTCCTTATCGTTTTAAGGGAGTTTTGAATAGGCTTTTATCGCTTTCGGGCACACTTCGACCAAGATTTTGCCACAAGGACCTTTTTCTCCATCAAGGCACCAATATTCAGATGCCGGCGCATCTATAGAACAGGTGCTAATTGTAAAAGGATGTATGTTTTTGAACGGAATATATTGTAAAAGTCCGTTGAACAAACCTTTGTCTGTGAGGTAGAGTTCGAATTTGCCATCGTCATAGTCACATTCCTCATTAACTTTGAATCCGGCCATATGCGTCCCGTTCATGATCATGAGGAATGGCGATTCACCTTCAAGCTCTTGATCATCGGTTTTGATTTTGTAAGCGATAAGCTTTTTCTTCAAAGCTTCCCCTACTGCTTTTTCGTAGTAGGCAAGTTTTCCGATTTGTCTCTTTCTTTTCCTTCCGACTGAATAAGGAATATCGCTATACGCGCCTATCGAGCATGTGTATGCGAAATAATAGGTATCTTGATTGGAAGTTATCTTTCCGATGTCATAATCTTTGATTCTTTGGCTGACGATGATCTCAACGTCTTTCTTGTAATCGTTTTTCAGTCCAAAAGCCTTTCCAACATCACCTAAAGTACCAAAATTGAGATAACCGACGGTTGGTCTTTTCTCTAATTTCATCAAAGCGGTTAAAGCGTTGTTGAAAGTGCCATCCCCTCCTACGACGATGAAGGAATCATATTCGCTTCCCTTTTCGAGGATGAGTCTTGTCGTTTCTTCTTTTGAGAGGGTGCAAACGCAATCGAGGACATCGAAAACGGTATATAGTCTCTCTTTTACGTAATCGAGTTTGTCAGAAAAGTTCTTCCTCTTCGATCCTGTGTTATGCGAATAGACAAGCAAGGCTTTCATTGAAAAAACTATAGCATAAACCCCACGAAACCGAGTAAAGACAAAAGAAAAGGACCCAAAATGGGTCCTTATTCATTGGTTTGTTTGCCTATTCAAGGGCGAAGATGAGAGGGTAGATGCTTTGTCTGCCTTCGATCTCAACCATTTCGAGGTTTGGGAAGTCTTTCTTAACAAGACCTGCAAGATCCTGCTTGACCTTATCGTCGGCATCCTCGCCATAGAAGATGGTGAAGACGGACTTATCCTCGATTTCAGGAACCTTGTTAAGGAGTTCCTTGATAGTGGCCATCATATCCGGGGAAGAAGAGACGATATTGTTCTTGAGAATACCCATGAAATCACCCTTCTTGATGGAGATGCCGTTGTTCAAAGAGTCACGAATTGCTGGGGAAATCTCAGCAGAAACGACTCCTTTCATCGATTCGGTCATCTCTTCGATGCTGTCTTCGATGTTCTGACCATCGAAGAAGGCCATGGAGAGTGCGCTATAGGCTTCGACAACACTCTTGGAGTGAAGGACGTAAACCTTGCTCTTGGTATAGAGCTTAGCAGCTTGCTCGGCAGTGAGGATGATATTTCCGTTATTTGGGAAGACGATGATGTTGTCGGCATTAGCAGCATCGAAGGCTTTGATGAAGTCATCGGCGCTTGGGTTCATGGTCTGTCCGCCAGAGACGATCTGGTTGGCACCCATATTAAGGAATAGTTCAGTGATGCTCGATGATGGGGAAACGGCGACAATCTGAACTTCCTGGCGTTTTTCGTTGGCCACGATGTGCTCAGTTGGCTTTTCTTCCTCGATTGGCATCTCTTTGAGAAGCTTCTCGTTATGCTGGATGGACATGTTTTCCATCTTGAAAGTGACGAATTCGCCGAACTTTTGAGCATACTGGATGGCTTTCCATGGCTCTTTGGTGTGAACATGGACTTTGACGATGCTCTTTTGTTTAAGGGCAACGATTGAATCACCGATTCCCTCCAAGAAATGAATCATCTCTTTGAGGTCAAAGGTCTTTGGATCGCATTTCGAGACAAGAAGCTGAAGGATGAACTCGGTGCAGTATCCGTAATCAAGGACGGAATTCTCATCGAATGGGATTTTCTCATCGGTAGCGACTCCGTTGGTTGGGCCATTGAATTCAGCATCGGCGATTTCTTCTCCGACGATGTATTTGCCCATGCCTTCCATGATGTAGACAAGACCTGCACCACCGCTATCGATGACGCCGGCCTCTTTGAGGACAGGAAGAAGATCTGGGGTTCTATCAAGGGAGAGTTTCATCTCGCGAAGAAGGTTTTCGAATAAACTCTCGAAATCCTTGATATGAGAAAGGTTGTCCATGATATAGACAGTCGATTCGCGAGCGACGGTAAGGACTGTGCCTTCGACTGGGTGAACAACAGCTTCGTAAGCTTTTGAAGTTCCGCTTCTAAGGGCGCTAGCAAACTGCGTCACATTAGCGGTATCGAGGCTTGAAAGAGCCTCAGAAATGCCTTGGAAGAATTGGCTGATGATGACGCCAGAGTTTCCACGGGCGCCTAAAAGCATGCCACCAGCGAGTTTTTCAGCAACGTCTCCGATGGAATCGAAGTTGGCATCCTTCATGGCGTTAACGCCACCAGTCAAGGTAGCGGCAATGTTGGTTCCGGTGTCGCCATCTGGGACAGGGAACACATTGAGATCATTTACTTTCTCATAATGGTTCTTGAGGTCGCGATAACCATTGAGAACCATTTCTGAAAAGGTTTTTCCGGTAATAGTCTTCATACGTATATTCGTCTAATAAAAGAGGTTATTGATTATTTGTCTCCGCAGACGGTGACTTCCTTGCCATAGAAATAGGCAGAGATGGTGCCTGGGCCGGTAGAACCACCGACGATAGGTCCGATCATGCCGACATAAATGTCTTTTGGCTTAGCGAGTTTGAGAATCTCTTGTTTGAGCATCTCGGCACCCTCTGGATCGACGATGTGGCCGATGTAGATGGTGCTGTTTTCGATGTCTTCGCAAAGTTCGACGGTCATCTTGGCGACTTCCTTAATGGATGGGAGACGGCCTTTGACCTTCTTGACGGCGAAGTTGTGACCTTTCACATCGCTGATAAGGATAGGCTTGACACCGAAGAGGTTTCCGAAGAAAGCGGCTGCAGCGGTAACACGGCCAGCGGCTTTGAGATATTTAAGGGTTTCGCAAGAAGCGACTTGGTTGAATTTAAGACGTTCTTTTTCAAGCCAGGCGCCAATCTCGTCGACGTCTTTTCCAGCGTTAGCAAGTTCCCTGGCTTTGATGGCCATAAGACCCTGGGCATAACCAGAAACTAAAGAGTCAATACAAACGACTTTGCAGCCCTTGTATTTGGCGTTAAGTTTGTCAGCGACTTGATGCGCGACATTGATCGAAGCGCTAAGGCCACTAGAGCAAGCGACATATAAAACATCCATTCCCTTTTCAAGGTATTTGGTGAATTGGGTTTCGTATTCCTGGGCGGTAACGGCGGAAGTGTAGATTCTTCTGCCTTCAATTAATACTTTATAAAGCTCCTCTGGCTGAACGCCTGCATCCCAATCAAGAGAGGCTGGGATTTCTTTTCCATCGTAGCTGATGTGCATGGCACAATAGCCATCGATTCCATACTTTTCACGAAGTTCAGCGTTAAGGTCGCCGGTCGAATCAATGAGAATGGCAATCTTGTTCATTAGTTAGTCCTCCAAATGTTTGACTAGAATATTATCGTCTAAAGTAAAAATAAAGGAATCATAAAAAAGCAAAAGGTTTTTGCCACCCAAATAAAGAGAAATACAAAGAAGCAGCCTAGAATCTAAAAAAGTGCGTTTTTGCCAAAGTATTTTGCGATTTGCAAGTGTTTTTAGTTTACAAATATATTTGAATTCCTTATTTTAGTGGAGGAGAAAAAACATCAAAATTTTCTTTACAAAATCTGTCGAATAACAACAGGGCTAAGACGGAAATTATTCGCAGTTATCCTTTTGACAGGATTTATTTCCACAGTCAAATTGCTTTCTCGATAATTTTCCACTAAGATTTTATGGAGGTATTTTATGTTTAAAGAACGCCAGAATGAGATCGCCCAATTCAAGAGCTTCTTAAATAGAAACGGATACGGTGCTTTCCTAGTATACGGAGATAAGAATGTCGGCAAAAGTTCACTTGTCCATATGGCTTGCAAAAACGTATTGGCAACCAAGATCTATCTCCATGTCGATAGTGAGAATAAAGACACCATTCTCAGGCATATCAAAGTCAAATGTTTAGAGGCCTTTCCCAACGTTGAACTACCTGCTACAAACGACATCTCACAACTCATCAAATTTATCTTTGAAAATTCAGTCAATCAAAAAATAGTTTTGGTCATCGACGACCTAGCGAAACTTCTCTCGGTTGGCCTTGAAATAAAAGCCTTCTTCTTAAGCTTCAAAGATCGCTTTTCCAAATACGGGAACATCAAGCTTGTTGGTGTCACTTCCACTTACGGATATAACGCCAACAAGGTTTTCTTTGATTCCTTCTTTAATGAATTATCGGAATTAAAGCCATTCAACTATTTGACCGCCTCTTCTTTCTATCCCACCGCTTTGCTTGACGATAAGCTTTCCTATTACGCCGTCTTTGGGGGCCTTCCTCTATACAACGCGATGATTCAACCTCAAAAGGGCTTTGCCAAGAATCTTAAAGACCTTCTTCTCTATCTTGATTCGCCTCTTAGGATAAAGATCGATGGCGATTTGCGTGGCTCTTTTGCGAAAAAATACGAGGCGGACACCCTTTTGAACATCTTAGCCAAGCATCGATTCGCCCATTACGGGGAGCTCAAAGAAGAATTTAAGATGAAATCCCCTACTGGCGATTTTGATTACATCCTCAACAAACTCATTGAAATGAACGTAATCACGAAGAAATCGCCTCTCCATTACGAACATGACAAAAAGAAGTTCTTCTACGCTTTCCAGGACCCTGTCTATGACTTCTTCTATTCCCACATCTATGAGAACACGATGTCAGATGTCCTCCCTGAAGAGATCGACAGGACTTACGATACGGTGATTAAGAAAGAATTCGAAGGCAGTTTCCTCCCAAAAAGAATCGTCGATATGTCGATGGAATTCCTCACGAAAGAGGCAATGAGAGGCAAATTCAAGGAAGAAGTCATGAACATCGCCCCGTATTTCAGCGATCCAAGGACCCTCGCTTGCAATGGAACGATCATCGTCGAGACTCTTTCCGGGAACTTCTACGTCATGATCAATCCTTCAAGGCAAACCTTTGAAGCCAAGAAGATCGAGGCTTTTGCCCATAGCCTTTACGAAAAGCAAAGACCTTACAAAAACATCGTGATTATCTCAAGAGGTATGTTCGCGCCTAACGTAAATCGCATAAAATACATAACGTACCGAATGGCATCCCTCTATTCGAAAATCTAAAGGAGTTATATGAACGTAGCAGTATTCTTAGGTGCTCAGACACCAGCCAACCAATCCTATGTCGACCAAGTCGTCGAAGTCGCAAAAGTAATCGGAAAGAAAAACCACACCTTGGTTTTTGGCGGTTCCGGAAGCGGAACCATGGCTGTTTTGGCCAAAGCCGCGAATGAGGCCGGCGTCAGAATCATCGGCGTCGTCCCAGAAATCTTCAAAGACCTCGTCGAC
>JAEEGL016153732.1_pt1 | contig 10353 bp, 10 predicted proteins | sample 9134231 | NCBI WGS metagenome assembly JAEEGL01 (sample SAMN16246548, study PRJNA631951) | gut metagenome | biome: gut microbiome; feature: rumen; material: fiber-attached | host: Bos | place: Iran: Karaj | collected 2018-10
GCTTCAGCATGTACTCCTCGCCCTCCTCGGGTGTATGGATGGGCTGGAACGAGTCCTTGCCGTAGTGGGCATAGTGGCCACTGGTCACATAGAGGTTTTTGCCGCCGATGTGCGGTGTGATGACCTGCTGATAGCCATAGCGTTTCTGTATCTTCTTCAGGAAGTCCTCGAGGCGCAGGCGCAGAGCCGTGCCCTTGGGAAGCCAGATGGGGAGTCCCTTGCCGACGCGCTCGGAGAACATGAAGAGTTCCATCTCCTTGCCTATCTTGCGGTGGTCGCGCTTCTTGGCCTCCTCCAGCAGGACGAGGTACTCGTCGAGCATCTTCTTCTTGGGGAAGGTGATGCCATAGATGCGTGTCATCTGCGGGCGCTTCTCGTCGCCGCGCCAGTATGCTGCACTGACGCTGAGCACCTTGCAGGCCTTGATGGGAGCCGTCGATGTGAGGTGCGGACCGCGGCAGAGGTCGGTGAACGCGCCCTGTGTGTAGGTGGTGATATGGCCGTCCTCGAGGTCGGCGATGAGTTCGTTCTTGTACGTCTGTCCACGGTCGCCGAAGAACTTCAGTGCGTCCTGCTTCGAGATGTCGCTGCGCACGAGCACCTCCTTGCGCTGTACCAGCTCGGCCATCTTTGCCTCGATGGCGGGGAAGTCCGACTCGCGGATGGTCACGCCCTCGGGGGGCATCACGTCGTAGTAGAATCCCTGCTCGATGGCGGGGCCTATGCCGAACTGTATGCCGGGATAGAGCTCCTGCAGGGCCTCGGCCATGAGGTGGGCCGAAGTGTGCCAGAAGGCGTGCTTGCCCTCCTTGTCGTCCCACTTGTAGAGGACGAACTTTGCATCCTGTTGGATGGGTCGGTTCAGTTCCACGGTTTCGCCGTCCACACCGCAGGCCAGCACGTCCTGTGCCAGCCGCGACGAAATGCTCTCTGCTATCTCAAGTCCCGTCACGCCCTCCTGATATTGGCGCACGGAACCGTCGGGAAATGTAATTTTTATCATAATATTATTATTGTTTTTTCAATTCGCGTGCAAAGATAGTGCAAACCAAGCGAAAAAGCAAATATTTACTTGATTTTTCTTGCTCCACGCTGTTATGCAAACGTCACCTTGCGTCCGATTACGCGTCCCTACTGTGCGGCGAGAACGTCACTATACATGGCAAAGAGCTTCTCTATAGACAACGGCAGGACTTCTATACTATACACGACGAATCGTCTATACTATACACGATGAAACGTCTCTATTAGAGAAGTTGGAACGTCTCTACTATTGCCGGTTTCTTGTTAATGGTATCAAAGGTTCTCCGTCAATATATAGACATGATGCCGGGATTAGCGACACGGCACCGGCATCAATATAGAGACGGCACCGGCATCAATATAGAGACGGGGTCTGTATCAATATGGACACGGCACCGGCATCAATATGAAGGCGGGGGCGCCGTCACTAAGGACATGCCCCCGCTGTCAATACCTACATGGACGGTCGCCTACTCCGTCACGTCGCCGCCGCCCTCCGAACCGCCGCCGTTGAGGGCTCCCGTGCCGGTGCGCTCCGACTCCATCGCTGAGCCTATCATGAACTCGTTTTCGAGCTGCATGCGGGCGGTGAACGTCTTGGCGAAGCGGCAGTGCGGCACTACTTTCTTCACCAGGTGGGGGCCGCAGTCCTTCTCAAGTTCGGCTCCGCTGGCCGACAGGGCCACGTTGAACGACGCCCAGTCGCCGAGGCTCACCGTGTAGCCGTGCTTCAGGTAGAACTCCGTTGCCTCGCCCATGAGGGCGATAGCCATTTCGGCCTCCTTCGGATTCAGGGTTGTCTCACGCGCGATGTAATTCGCGATTTCCTTCTGCGTGGCACGCTTGATGGCCTTGGCCACGGGATACCACTTCACTTCCGAGTCCTTGTCGCCCGGATTAGTCTTGCGCTGTACCTTGTTATAAAATATAGGCATGGCTGTAAATGTTTTGGGGTGAATTTAAGGTTAACACATCATTATATTACATTCGTTGGCAAAGATAGGAAATAATTATGAATTATCCATCGCCCCTTGCCAATTATTTTCCTTTCGAATAGCGTTTTATGAGGTTGTAGGCCGAGTAGAGGCCGTACTCGCCAGCCTGCGAGAGGTCGGCCAGACCCTCGTCCGTGCGGCCCTGCATCAGGCGCACGATGCCGCGGTTGTAGTAGGCATCGGGGAAGCGCGGGTCTATGGCGATGGCCTGGGTGTAGGCCTCGACAGCCCGCTCCAGGTCGCCCGTCTGCACGTAGAGGTTGCCTATGTTGTATTGCGCGAACACCATGTCGGGCTCCAACTCCATCACCTTCTTCATGTCGTCGAGTGCCAAGCCATAGGCAATCTTTGATTCAGTCAACTTGTCAACTTGTCCACTTGTCAACTTGTCAACTTGTCCACTCGTCCACTTGTCAACTTGTCCACTTGTCAACTTGTCAACAGACATCTGCGCGCACCGCACTTGGGCGCGGAGGAAGTAGGATATGGCTACGAGGGGCTGCAGTTCTATGGCGCGGTCGAGGTCCTGGAGGCAGGCCTCGAAGTCGCGCACGTGGTAGTAGTCCATGGCGCGGCGCAGGTGGAGCCCCGTCGTCTCGGGCGAGTCGCCGAGCACCTCCGCCACGGCCTTGATGTCGTCGAAGTGCTGTTGGGTGCGCTCCTCGGTGGCGTTGGCCTCTACATTACTTATATATAAGGGCAGAGGCAGCTGGCCGCTGCGGTTGAAGCTCTCCACCGTGTGGTGAAAGGGGATGTACGACGAGAGGGCATTCTTGCGTTTGTAGTACGTCATCACGTACATCGGCTCCACGGCCAGGTCGGTCTGCTTGTCCTGCACCCGACCGCGATACTCGCTGGCGTACTCCTCGCGCTCGGGCTGCTGCGTGTCCTCCTCCACGAGCTTGTTGTAGTCCTCGGGATTGCGGTCGCTCTTCTTGCGCGTCTTCGACTTGCTTTTGTACGTCCCCGTCCGCTTCTCCATCTCGGCCTTCAGCACCTTGAACTCGTCGCGCTCGGCCCCATACACATCGCCAATCTTGCGACGAATCTGGGCACGCGTCTGGTATCCGGCCCAGAACTCGGGGTACTCGGCGATGACCGCCGATATGTCGCGTATGGCCCCCTTGTAGTCGCCCGTCTGGTCGAGCAGGAGGGCGCGGTTGTAGAGGGCTATCGTGTTGTCGGGCTCCTGCTCCAGGACGAAGTTGAAGTCCTCGATGGCGCGATTGTCGTCGCCAACCTGAGCGCGCAGCAAACCGCGGTTGAAATGGCCCAGATAGTTGCCCGGCTCTATCTCAAGAGCCGCATCGTAGTCCGTCATCGCCCCGCGCAGGTTGTCCTGATGGAAGCGGGCCAAAGCCCTGTTTACATAGAGGCCGGCATTGCGGGGAAGTTGCAGGATGGCCTTGTCCAGACAGTCCTCGCCGGCCTTGTATTGCCCACGGTTGAGCGCCACCATTGCCTTCATGCTCCACGCCGGCCCCTCGTATGCGTTCACCTCCAATGCCCTGTCTATCCAGTGCTCCGCCTGCGCGGTATCTTCCACGGCAAACCGCACCTGCGCCTTCATCGTGTAGCCCTCGGCCTCCTTCGGCCACTGGCGTATCATCACGTCGAGCGACGAATCCGCCCGCTCGTAAGCCTTCTGCTCCATCTGGCACAGCACCATGTTGTGCCACGAACTCTGGTTCAGCGGATTGATGCGCGTCGATTCCTTATAGTCCTGCTCCGCACGGGCATAGTCCTTCTGGTTGACGAGGCACAGGCCACGCAGCACGTAGTTGTTCTCCGTATAGGGATTGCGCTCGATGGCGTTCGTACAGTCCTGCTCGGCTCCCTTGTAGTCCTCGAGGTAAAACTTCGCCAGGCCGCGGAAAAAATAAGGCTCGGACAGAAAGGGCTTGGCATTGATGACCATGTTGAACCGCTGAATCGAAAGCACGTAGTCCTCGTAATACAAAGCACTGCGCCCCATCATCATCACGCGGTCGGTATTAATCTGGGCGTAGAGAAAGACCCCTCCTAACCTCCCCTTAAAAGGGAGGAAAAGCATGAGTAACAATAATAAAGCCTTTCTCATCGCACTACTTCATTTCGTTTCCCCCTCCCTCTCAAGGAGGGACGGAGTGGGTCTTCACTTCCTCACCTTCACCTTATATGAGCACGAGAATCGTCCCTTGACAAGGTCGTTCAAGCTCGACTTCACCATCTGGCGACGCAGTCCCTTGAGATGGTCGGTAAAGACTTCGCCCTCGAGGTGGTCCACTTCATGTTGCAGCACACGAGCCAGATAGCCATCTATCCATTCATCGTGCTCCTGCCACTGCTCGTCCTGCCAGGTGAGGCGGATGCGTGTCGGACGGCGCACCTTCTCGTGGATGCCCGGCAGGGAGAGACAGCCTTCCTCCATGACATCCGTTTCCGTATCGTCGTACTCCTCGATGTAGGGATTAATATATACGCGACGGAAGTCCTTGTACTGAGGCATATCCTCGCTGATGGGGTCAAGGTCGATGACCACGAGGCGTACGATCTGCCCCACCTGCGGTGCAGCCAGTCCGATGCCTTCGCTTCGTGCCAGCGTGTCCCACATGTTTTGTATGAATTGCGGCAACTCGGGGTATGTCTCGTCAATCTCTTCGGCCACCTGGCGCAGCACAGGTTGACCGTATGTGTAAATTGGTAGTATCACGGATAAATTATGAATTATGAATTGCGGTAAATTATGAATTATGAATTGCGGTAAATTATGAATTATGAATTATGAATTGTGAATTATGAATTGTGAATTACTGCCGTCGTTCCATCCATCCTTGCAGGATGATGCAGGCAGAAATCTCATCCACGAGCGCCTTGTTGCGACGCGCCATCTTTCCGATGCCGCTTTCCAACATCGTCTGGTGAGCCAATACGCTGGTGTAACGCTCGTCCCACCATTCAACGGGAATCGCCGGCAGGGCTTTCTGCAACTGCTCCACGAACTTGCGCACGTGTGGCAGGTTCTCGCTCTCGCGCCCGTTGGTCTGCATGGGCTTGCCTACGACGAAGCGCTCCACTTCTTCGTGGGCAACATAGTCCTTCAGGAAGGAGAGCAATTGTTTCGTCTCCACCGTCCTTAGTCCGTTGGCGATTAACTGTAAAGGGTCCGTCACAGCGATACCCGTGCGACGGACCCCAAAGTCTATGGCAATAACCCTACTCACCTATCATCATTTCTTATAAAGCAACCAAGCATCGGGCTGAGTGCCAAGCAGTGCAGCGCGGCTCTGTGCAGCCTGTGCCTTGGTGTCGTGCGTCGAGGCGATTACGCGGTACCAAGTCTCACCGTTCACGATAGCCGAGACAATCTGAGCTGCATAACCCTTCTTGGCATATTTCGACTGCTCGGATTGTGCATTGCTCTGGAGCTTGAATGAGCCGACAACCACACTGTAGGCGCGCAAGCCGCTGCCGTTTACCAGCTTCACATCCTCCGTGCGCACACTCACGTTACTGTAGTCCTGAGTGGCAGGTGTGGTCGTGACAGGAGTCACCTGCACGGGCGTATTCTGCTGCGTGGGTGTCGTCACCGTCTGCTGGGCCACGGCCTCATTGTTTGCCTGGGCGGCCTGTGCCTTCTCCCATGCCTTCTTGTACTGACTCTCACTGCTCTTGCATGATGTCATGGCCAAAACCATGAACAGGGCTGTGCCCAAAAAGAAAAACTTCTTCATAGATTGTTGTAATATTTAATAAATTTCGTTTATCTCCGTTTTTTACCGCTACAAAATTACCTATAATTACGGACATGACAAAGTCTTGACATCAAAAAAACGTTAAAAGGAAAGAAATAATTGTAATAATGAATTGTTATTTATGAAAATTTTATTACTTTTGCCCATGACATCGTATTATTAACACCTAAAAATTACGACTATGAAAGCATTAAACTATTTGATGGCATTCATTGGCGGAGCTGCCATTGGTGCTGCTGCCGGCTTGTTGTTGGCACCCGAGAAGGGATCCGAACTTCGTGAAAAGATTGCCGAGGCACTTCGCAAGCGTGGCATTCGTCTTTCCTCCAAGGAGATGAGCAACCTCGTAGATGAAATTGCCGAAGAACTGCAACCCGAGGAATAATGTTCAACCTGTTTGCAGACACACAACGGCAAATGCAAGACCTGCTTCAGGAGTCTCGCGCTTTCGTGGGACTCCAGAAGAAGGTCTTGATTGTCGAGACGCGCGACAAGCTCTCTGTCATCCTCTCCCGGCTGGCCATTGCTGTCGTATGCCTTGTGCTGGGAGGCATGGCCCTGCTCTTCTTCTCCTTCTTCATGGCCTACATACTGGGACAGGTCATCGGAAACACAGCAATTGGCTTTGCGTGTGTCACAGGGTTCATCCTGTTGTTGCTCATCATATTCTGGCACTGGCGCACACAATGGGTCATCATGCCCATCACCAAAATGCTTACCAGCCTATTCACCGTTGACGAGGAAGCGCTCTCCACAGAACAGGTGAGCGAACAGCTCCACGACAGCCGCGTACGCATGTCGGAAGGCTTCAACCAACTGCTCAACACGGGCAACAAATCGACCAACAAGGCCGAGAGCGTCAGCAACTGGGTGAGTCGCGCATTTGCAGCATACGAAGGACTGCGCATCGGCATCTCCGTCGTCCGCGCCTTCGGAAACATCTTCGGACGGAAAAGACGACGCAGATGAGTGACGGCAATTTCAACAGGGCGCTACTACCCCACACGCCGTTTCAAAGCGGCTTGCAAGCAGGCAAGTCGCTATGTCGTATGCAGGCCATCGAAGCCTTCAAGGACTATCTGAAGCACTTCCAGCCCGACCTCGACGACAACCATTTCCTGGAGCAGTTGGAACGCTTCCGACAGCTTCTTTCTTCCCGCCTCAAATAGCCTCCTTTCCCCCGTAATGAAAAATCTTTACATCCAAGGCAAGCCTCTATATGCTTGTCTAAGCCCCTATTTATGCGTCCAAAATAAGTTAACTTAACTTATGGCGATAAGTTAACTTAACCTTCGCCATTAAGTTAACTTAACTTAAGCCCATAAGTTATATTAACCCTTTTCGGAGGTTATCGAGCCTCTTTTCAAAAGCGGTAAAGAATATTTACATCCCTCGCGTGACGTACGCGCGTAATATATAATAATGTAGAAGAAAGGGGGAAAGATATTTGGGGGAATGAGAAAAATGACGTAACTTTGCCCTACATCAAAAACGCCACCAATGGAAACCTGCACAAGTCCTTCGCACTTCCCGGCCTGCTTCGTGGAGCTCCCCCTCGAAACGGAAGGGCGCAGGGCTGCTTTCTACCTGGCAGCAGAGGAATACATTGCCGACCATCTGCCCGAGGGCAGCTATTTCTTCACTTGGCAGATAGGACCGACCGTGGTCATGGGCCGCAACCAAGTGGCGCATCAAGAGGTGGATTTGGAATTTTGCCGACGCGAGGGCATAGATGTCTGTCGTCGTCGTTCCGGAGGCGGTGCCATATTCGCCGACGAGCGCAACATCATGACAAGCCTCATCACCGAAGCATGTCCCGTAGAACCGTTGTTCGCAGAGTACGCAGAAGCCGTGGCCAGTGCCTTGCGACAATTAGGGGCTCCTACGATAGTGGCAGGGCGGAATGATATTGTTCTAAGAGACCCACCCCAGCCCTCCCTTAAAGGGAGGAAGTACCCCTCGCCCTTTAAGGGAGAGGATGGGAGAGGGTCCAAGGTTTGTGGCAACGCCTTCTACCACCGCCAGAACCGCTGCATTGCTCACGGGACAATGCTCTACGACACCAATCCACGGCTGATGGAAGGGGCGCTGCACCCCGATGTCAGCAAGTTTGAACAAAAAGGCGTAAAAAGCGTGCGCAGTCGCGTCGGACTTTTGAAAGACTATCTTCCATTCGGCGTGGGGACACTCCGACAGCGGCTGCGCACATTGCTTTGCGACCGAACGACAATACTCACCGCAGAGGATATACGGCAAATCGAACGCTTAGAACAGCGATACTACAAAGAAAATTTCCTGAACGCATCCACCTCCGCACTATCTCCCATCTCCTATACTAAAACCATATCCCGCCGCATCGAAGGTTGTGGAATGGTGGAGCTTCAATTCTCCCTCCGGGACAATCTCATCACCGACATCCAACTCCATGGCGACTTCTTCGACCTCGGTCATGCCTCCGAAGTCTTTCAATTGGCTTTTGTCGGGCAATCCTTCACGCCCAAAAGCCTCCGCCAAGCCATCAACACCAATCATCCCGAACATAGCATCCGAGGACTCAACGAGGCTGCACTCGTATGCCTCGTCTGCAACGAACAAATGTAATGTCTGTGTTTATTGCCTCTATTCAAAATTTTCTTCCGTTTTTATCATTCTTATTCAATTTTTTCGTAACTTTGCCCTTGACTTCGGTTAGCCCGAGAGGGCTTGGGGTCAAAACTTTATTGGAAAAGGACGTTTACGAACGTTGTCTTCGACGGTAGAATCTCGCAAATTCCAAGCATCAGAAGATACGCTACGGAACGTCCACGTTGGGTGTATTGTACCCTGTTGTATAATATCCCTCGACGTGGGCTAACCGAATTGCTTAGACTGATGCAAGGCCAATGCGAGAGCCATACCGTGGGATGAGCAGGGAAGTTAAGGCACCCACGTCTTTCGTTTTACATCAAAACAGCATTTTATTAACCGCTGAATCCGGGTGACTATAGGCAGAAAGGAGTATGACTATGGAAAAAACGATTCATGGTTTAAAGCCCAAGGAGGTGATGGAATTGTATCACTACTTGTGCATTTACGAATGTGAGTTTGCACGGATGAAAAACCAAACGGAACTTGAACGAAAGTATCCACAATTGACAGAGGTGAAGAGCAAATTAGAAGCCTTCACATGTAATGAATGCAATAGAGAATCCTTGCAAGTCGTAGGCCTGGTACCAATGGATAATCTTGTGTCTATGACGAATACGAAAGGATCTAAATTCTTTTCTTTCTTATATCATTTACGAAACTCTATTGCTCATGGACAAATAGAGAAAGATGGGGATTATATTTATCTTACAGATTTTACTTTTATAGATGAAGTCAAAGTTTTTTCTGCACGAGGAAAAATTGAGGCATCAATTCTTTTTGAGATAATACAGAGTATAAACGATAACATACAACTAATATGAAAAAGATTTATAGTATTAGCATTGATTCAACAACTGTGACAAGACAGGGGCTGAAGAATATAGAAGCATTCCTTGCAGAAATATCAACCATAGACGGTGCAAACGTTAATAAAGAAAAAATAGAATTCACATGTGATTCTGAAAAGGAAAAAGAAATTATCCAAATAGCTGAGAGATATTCGATTGTTAACATAATAGGGCTTTTTACAAATGAAACACATTAATTTTAGATTTCTCAGCACAATAGTCTTGTGCTTAGGGATATGCACAAATGTCATGGCCGATGTAGTAGTCAATAGCTTGAAATATAGTTTGAGTGGTACTAGTGCCACAATTATAGGCTACACTGACGATATGTCTGAGAATTTGGTCATACCAGAAACATTTATCTATGATGGGAGCACCTATAGAGTAACTGAAATCAGTTCTGATCTCTTTTATTATAATAATGGTACTCAAAATGTAGGAGCCTTCCAAGGATGTTCAAAACTAAGGTCTATTGAATTACCTGCTTCAATATCTATTGGTGATGGTAAAAGATATGACTGGAATAGTATATGTAGTGCCTTTGCCTGCTGTGATAATTTAGAATTTGTACATTTTAAGGGCTCGGCTACCATCGGCCAATGTGCATTTGCGGAATGTTCCAATTTAAGAACGATCCAATTTGACGGACCTGTAAATATTAGAGCACGCTCCTTTGAATATTGCAGGGCACTTAAATACTTGGTTCTGCCATATGGTACAAGTGTTAGTTCTACTTCTTTCAACGGCTGTAACCTTCTACAAAATGTAATCTGTCTAGGGTATTCACGAATAAATATTGGACTCGAAAACGTCAATTACTATACACTATATAATTTTGTAACATGGGGAGAGAGCAAATCCAACTATACTGGAAAATCGCCTACGCCAGCGTTTACAAATAATCTGCCCAATGGATTCCAAGGAAGAATAATGGGAACCGCTGAAATGGAAAAGGATGCAGGTGAACACACAACATATATCCCCTTCATGTTCTCCAATGAGGATATGTCATTCAATGTGGAGATACCCTACGACTACACTATCGTCCCCGTAGAGCTGAATGCCAAGGCAGAAAATGCCACTCGACAGTACGGAGAACAGAACCCACAATTCAATGTGAGATAC
>JAEEGL017044716.1_pt1 | contig 10353 bp, 7 predicted proteins | sample 9134231 | NCBI WGS metagenome assembly JAEEGL01 (sample SAMN16246548, study PRJNA631951) | gut metagenome | biome: gut microbiome; feature: rumen; material: fiber-attached | host: Bos | place: Iran: Karaj | collected 2018-10
AAATCGCTACACGTGAGAGTTACGGTAACGCACTCGCAGAGCTCGGCGCAAAGAACCCCGACGTAGTCGTTCTTGATGCTGACCTCGCAGGCGCAACAAAGACTTCCACATTCAAGAAGGCATTCCCGGATCGTCATATCGACTGCGGAATCGCTGAAGCAAACATGACAGGCATCGCTGCAGGTCTTTCCACTTGCGGCAAGATCCCGTTCGTTTCTTCTTTCGCAATGTTCGCTGCAGGCAGAAACTTCGAGCAGGTAAGGAACTCCATCGGTTATCCGCACCTCAACGTTAAGATCGGCGCTACACACGCAGGTATTACGGTAGGTGAGGACGGTGCTTCCCACCAGTGCTTAGAGGACGTTGCTCTTATGAGAACGATCCCGGGAATGACAGTAATCGTTCCTTCCGATGACATCGAGGCAAAGGCCGCAGTAATGGCAGCTGCCGAGACAGAGGGACCTTTCTACATGAGATTCGGAAGAGCTGCAGTACCTGTAATCAACGACAGACCCGATTACAAGTTCGAAGTCGGCAAGGCAGTTGTTCTCAAGGATGGCACAGACATTGTCATCTTCGCCAACGGCGTTTGCGTAGCAGAGGCTTTGGGCGCAGCTGAGAAGCTCGCAGCTGACGGAATCAACGCAGCAGTCGTAAACATCCACACAGTAAAGCCTATCGACAAGGATACTATCCTTGAATTCGCAAAGAAGACGAACAGGGTATTCACAGTTGAAGAGCACTCTGTCATCGGCGGATTGGGAAGCGCTGTATGCGATGTACTTGCTGAAGAGTATCCGGTAAAGGTTACCAAGATCGGTGTCTATGACAGATTCGGAAAGAGCGGCCCTGCAGGTGCGCTCATGAAGGAATTCCAGCTTGATGCCGAGGGAATCTACAACCAGATCAAAGCAAAGATCTAATTAAATAATTACTACTATTAAAGTATTGCCCCCGAGTTCTTCGGGGGCTATTTTTTAGCCTGTGATTTCTTCTTCAGGAGTTATAACGGCTCCGTGCTTTTCGAAGATCCTCTTAAGGAAGAACGAGAACATGAGCGCAACTATTCCGAAGCCCATAAAGATCAGGATACTGAAAGTGATGACCTGCTCGTAATACCAGGCAAAGCATAAGCCTGCGGTAATTACGGCGAAAAAGATCGTGGTAGGGAAATTAGTGAGTGCTAAAAGCAATGAATTCTTTACCGTTTGCTTTACGGTCTCGTCAAACCATCCGATAAGCGGGAAAGCATATGACGCAGACGAGAAGATGGCGAACAGGAAGAAAATGGCAGGGAACATGGACCACTGGTAGTTCTCAGGCAATACTTCTCTGACCATATAGATCTCAAAAGAAAAGAATGCGGCGAGTATGCAATATACGAGCCAGAAAGCTGTGGTTCTGATGAAGTTCTGCTTAAAGCAGCCGAAGAATTCCCTGAAGACAGACGGATTCTCTCCGGCAGCTATTTTAATAGTAACTCTATATAAAGAACATATAGAAGCACCGATCGTAATTAAGGGGACGCAACTGATAAGGAAACAGAAGTTAACAAGTATCAGGTTGCATGCGGCGGTAAGTATTCTCATGGGAATGCTTCGCTTATCGAAAAATGAAGTCATCTGTCGCCTCCGCTGATAATAAGTAGTAAACAATCAAACTAATGAGTGATTATAACAAAGAAATTCATATATATAAACATTTGAGCGAGTTTTGGGGAGACGCAGCGGCAATGGAGCGTATTAGGTATTTTTATGCAAACATTACTTGACGGATAGGGTTTGTTTGTATAAAATAACGATACGTGTGGACAAGACTGTCCATAAGTAGAAAACGAAAACACACAAGGAGGAAACTTTATGAAAAAAGTTATTGCTAGCTTGCTCACAGTAGCTATGATAGCAGCAATGGCAGGTTGTAATAAGCAGCCCGTTCAGAGCTCTGGTGCTTCATCCGAGACTAAGCCCGGTGAAACAAAGCCCGCAGAGACTGCAGCTCCTGCTGAGACAACAACCGCTGAGACAACCGGTAAGGCTACATACGGTGAGGGCCCTGTACACATCAATCTGTGGTCATTCACAACCGAAGTTCCTGACATGGTTAAGCAGTACATCAGCATGAATCCTGATTTCGGCAAGAAGTACACATTTGACGTAACAATCGTTGCTACAACAAATGGTAACTATCAGCCGGTTCTTGACCAGGCTCTTAAGAATGGCGAAGTTGATATGTACGCAGCAGAGTCAGCTTTCGTTAAGAAGTACACACAGGGCAAGGGTGCTGAGTTCGCAGCAGCTTACAAGGATCTCGGAATTGATATCGATAAGGCTATCAAGGACGCTCAGATCGCTCAGTACACTGTTGATATCGGAACAAGACCTGACGACAAGCAGGTTGTTGCTCTCGGTTATCAGGCTACCGGCGGTGCTATGATCTACAGAGCTTCCATCGCTAAGGAAGTTTTCGGTGGTGACGATGTTGCTACAGTAGAGAAGGCCGTTGGCGCTGGCACAAACAGCTATGATACTTTCTGGAAGGCAGCTGAGAAGCTCGCTGAGAAAGGCTATCCTATCGTTTCCGGTGACGGCGACGTTTGGCACATGGTTGAGAACGCTTCTTCTTCACCTTGGGTAGTTGACGGCAAGCTCAACATCGCTCCTGAGAGACAGGCATTCTTCGATATGTCCAAGACTCTCTATGAGAAAGGCTGGTCCAACAAGACAGCTGACTGGACACCTGCTTGGTACGCTGACATGAAGGGCGCTTCTCAGGAAGGTAAGGACAACAAGCCTGCATTCTGCTTCTTCGGACCTGCTTGGCTCATCAACTACGTTATGGTTGGTAACGCTGGCGGCGAGAAGGTCGGCGAAGGCACATACGGTGACTGGCGTGTATGCAAGTCTCCTGTAGGCTTCTTCTGGGGCGGCACATGGGTTCTCGCTTCTAAGACAGGCGCTGCGAACGCTGATAAGAAGGCTGCTCTTGCAGAGGTAATCAACTGGATCACACTCGATTCTTCTGATAAGGGTCTCCAGTACATGTGGGCTAATGGTACTTTCCCTGGAAAGTCCAAGGACTCCGTTGCTTCTGAGAAGGTTATGAACTCTGCTGACGGTAAGCTCGACTTCCTCGGCGGTCAGAACATGTTCGACGCTTATATCCCTGCAAACAAGAATGCAGACGGTAAGTGCCTCACAGAGTATGATGAGTCTATCAACTCTCTCTTCCGTGAGCAGGTTAAGCAGTATGCTACTGGCCAGAAGTCAATTGACGACGCTATCAAGCAGTTCAAGTCTGACGTTTCTGACAAGCTCCACATCGACGCATAATTAAACTTCCTATAGTTTAGTTTAGGTCATTTTCAGCGGCAGGGTAAATCCAGGTTTGCCCTGCCGTTTTCAAAAAATCAACAAGGAGGTAAGAAGATATGAGAAATAAGAAACTGGTCTCATATGGCAAGTTCGGTTATATTTTCTCAATACCTTTTATTCTGGCTTTCCTGGTATTTTCTCTTTACCCCATCGTTTACACTTTAGTAATCGGATTCACAAACCTTGAAGGTTTGAACCCAAAGAATGTACATATCCTTTGGAACGAACCCTTTAAGAATTTCATATGGGTTTTGAAATCCAAATTGTTCAAGAAGTCATTTACTAACACTGTAACTATTTGGATTATGAACTTCATTCCCCAGATGGGATTAGCTCTTCTTCTTACCGCATGGTTTACTGACAGAAGATCAAAAGTTAAGGGACAGGGTTTATTCAAAATACTCTTCTACATGCCAAATATCATCACAGCCGCAACGGTTGCTATCCTTTTCGGACAGATCTTCGGCTTCCCTTCCGGACCTGTTAACGCTACTTTGATGAAGTTGGGTCTTTCCAAAGAAGGTTACGACTTCCAGCTTAAGCCTATGAGAATCAAGGCTATCGTAGCATTCATTCAGTTCTGGCAGTGGTACGGCTACACGATGGTTATGCTTATTTCCGGTGTTATCGGTATCAATCCGGAAATCTTCGAAGCTGCTGATCTTGACGGCGCTAACAGAGTACAGACATTCTTCCTCATCACGCTGCCTTGTATCAGAACCATTATGCTCTATGTCCTCGTTACATCACTCATCGGTGGTCTCAACATGTTCGATATTCCTTCGCTCTATGCTATGAACCACGGTGATAACGGCGGATATACACTTAACTGCTTCATCAAGGATCAGGCTTTCGGTCCTGATAACTTCTACGATACCGCAGCTGCTGCAAGCGTTCTGATGTTCTTAGTCATTGTTGCGCTTTCACTCATTCTCTTCTTCATCATGAGAGACAAGGATGAGGCAAAGCTCAAGAAACTGAAGAAACAGCAGATCAAGATGGCAAGAGCTAGGAAAGCATACTGAGGGGGGGACTTATTATGGCTAAAACACAATCACTTCATAAAGAGTCTGTCGGCCTCAAGATAGTCATCTATGTTGTATGCATTATTCTGGCTATTGCAAGCGTTCTGCCTTTCATCATCATGTTCTCTAACTCAATGAGAAGCACGTTTGAAATTCAGCAGAGCTCCATTTCCTTCTTTACCAAGGACCCTATCGGAAACCTTGCTAAGAACTGGAAAGTTTTCAATGGTAAATCATTCGATCCAGCGACTGGTTTCATCAACTCGCTTATCGTATCTACAGGTACAACGGTACTTGCAGTTTACTTCTCCTGCCTTACCGCATATGCACTTTATGCATATGAGTGGAAGATGAGAGATGCATTCTTCGGTTTGATCGTAGGTATCATGATGATTCCTGGTACAGTTACCGCTATCGGTTTCTATCAGGCAGCTTACAAGGTCGGCATGACCAACAAGCTCATGATGCTCATCCTTCCGGCTATCGCTTCGCCTAACATGGTATTCTTCATGAGACAGTATCTGCAGGCGTCGCTGTCGATGGAAATCGTCGACTCTGCGAGAATCGACGGTGCGGGCGAGTTTATGACGTTCAACAGGATCGTTTTCCCTCTTATGAAACCGGCTATTGCTACTCAGTGTATCTTCACATTCGTAGGAAGCTGGAACAACCTCTTTGTTCCTCAGATCCTCCTTACTAAAAAGGAGAAGTTCACACTTCCTATCGAAGTCAGCTTGCTGAACAGCGATATCTATCAGACAGAGTACGGTTCGATCTACTTAGGACTTTCGTTGACGGTTATCCCGCTCATCATCATCTATGCTCTCCTTTCAAGATATATCGTTGAGGGTGTCGCTCTCGGTGGTGTCAAGTCTTAATGGAGACGGCCTGAGTCTTTCGGCTTACTTAAAAGACTTAAAAAGGGCAGTGAAGAAATTCACTGCCCTTTCTTTATTATTAATTTTATTAAGCTTAGGTACGCTTTACGCGGCGTATCCTCTGACGGTATTGTGAAGGCGAACAGCCATAGTGTTTCTCAAAATTACGGCTGAGGGATGTAAGATTGTTGAAGCCGGATGAAAGTGCGATATCGCTGATGGAAAGGTCCGTGTCAGAGAGCTTTTCGACAACGGATCTGAGCTTCAGATTGGTCTGGTAATCGTAGAAAGTAAGACCGGTATATTCCTTGAAGATCCTCGCAAAATGGAACTTGGAGTAGCCGACGTAGTTTGCGGCTTCCTCCATGGTAACGCTCTCGGAATAGTGAATGGAGAGCCATTCGAGCAAGCTCCTGAGCTTGATATAGACTTCGCGCTGCTTGTCGTTATGAGGCATCTCAATGCTGTCAGAACACTCTCTTTTCTCGAGCATTCCGATGATGCCGAGAAGGTTAGAGAAGATAGGAGTCTCTTTTACGGAAGACGTATAGAAGAAGTAGAGGTTACTGATCTCCATAAACCTGGAATAGATCCTGTTGTAAACTTCGGGATACGTCTCGTTATTAACGACAAGAGGCTCTTTGATCAGGTCTTCGAAGTCCTGATAATCAAAAAAACTCTTCAGAAAATCTATCTTGAACAGGAAGATGAATCTTATTCCTTCCCTGGTGCCGGAGATCTTGTGAAGCATGTCCGGCGGGACGAAGAGGATCTCTTTCTCCTTGAGTACTATAGTTCTGTCTTCAAAGACATAAGTGTAAGATCCGGAAAGAGGAATCGCGATCTCAAGGCAGGAATGTCTGTGAGTAGGGTAGTCTTCCGCCTTGTTGTTGTACCAGATCCTCATGTTCGAATTAGGTACGAAATCTACCTCTTCGACATAGTTGCTGACGATCCTTCCGGTGAAGTTTCTGATAGGCTGCTGATAATTGCCCGGAACCGTATTGTCGCTTAACTGCATAACAGATCTGCTCCTTAATGCGATGTCAAATCGCTATATATTAATACTATAGCAAGATATGTATAAAAGTGTGAGTAGCATTATAATATATTTAAAATTTCATCCCAGAGGTGACAATATGAACAGAGATGCTGCAAGGAAAAGGGCGGAAGAACTTGTTAGTCAGATGACGGTCGAGGAGGCTGCTTCACAGCTGAGATTCGATGCTCCGGCCATTGAAAGACTGGGGATTCCGGAGTACAACTGGTGGAATGAAGGACTACACGGAGTTGCCAGAGCCGGTACCGCAACCAGCTTTCCGCAGTCGATAGCTCTCGGAGCTACTTTTGATGACGAGCTACTTGGCAAGATCGGAGAAACGGTATCTACTGAGGGCCGCGCCAAGTACAATGAGATCTCTGCGATGGGAGACCGCGACATATATAAGGGTCTGACATTCTGGTCACCGAACATCAATGTTTTCAGGGATCCGCGCTGGGGAAGAGGACAAGAGACTTACGGAGAGGATCCGTATCTCATCTCAAGGCTTGCAATACCTTTTATCAAAGGACTTCAGGGCGACGGCGAATACATGAAGGCTGCCGCTTGCGCTAAACATTTCGCGGTGCATTCCGGTCCCGAAGCCAAAAGGCACGAATTTGATGCAGTAGCTACGCCCAAGGATATGAGGGAGACTTATTTTCCGGCATTTGAAGCATGCATTAAAGAGGCAGACGTTGAAGCCGTAATGGGCGCATATAACAGGGTCAACGGAGAACCTTGCTGCGGACATTCCTATATTCAGGACATCATCAGGGACGAATGGGGATTTGAAGGACATTTCGTTTCCGACTGCTGGGCGATAAGGGATTTCCATGAGCGTCACAAGGTCACGAAAACACCCGAACAGAGCGCCGCGCTCGCACTGAACAAGGGGTGTGATCTCAACTGCGGATGCACATATACGTATCTCATGAAGGCCTACAATAAAGGCCTTATCTCCGAAGAGACGATTAGGAAAGCAGCAGTCAGGCTCTTTACCACCAGATTCCTTCTCGGCATGTTCGATAAGACCGAATACGACAGTCTCAATTATCTCGACGTTGAGACGAAGGATAGCATTGCGCTTGCCAAGAGAGCTTCAGATGAGGCAATCGTAATGCTCAAGAACGACGGCATCCTGCCGCTTAACAAAGACAAGGTAAAAATAATATCCGTGATCGGCCCCAATGCTGACGCAAGACGTCCGCTGATGGGCAACTATTACGGTACTTCTTCGGAATACATTACGGCTCTTGAGGGCATCAGAAAGGCTGCCGGTGATGACGTCCGCATTCTCTATTCCGAAGGCTGTGACTTAAGTCTCACAAAGCCCGATCCGCTCTCACGAGATTACAACACGATAGCTGAAGCGGAAGCTGTAATGAACAGATCAGATCTCGTTATCCTTGTCATCGGTCTTAATGAGACGCTCGAGGGCGAAGAAGGAGACCAGGGCAATCAGTATGCATCAGGCGACAAGAATGACCTCTCGTTCCCTAAGCCACAGCTTAAGCTCATTGACGCGGTCATTAAGACGGGCAAGCCATTCGTAACGGTAGTAATGACAGGTTCTGCCATGGATCTGTCGCTTCTTGCAGAGAAGTCATCTGCGATACTGCAGGCATGGTATCCGGGCGCGAGGGGCGGACTGTCCATCGGCGACATTATTTTCGGAAAGGTAAATCCTTCAGGCAAGCTTCCCGTAACCGTTTACAGGAGCACTGCCGATCTGCCTGATTTCGAAGACTATTCGATGAAGAACAGGACGTACAAATATATCGAGAAATCACCTTTGTATCCGTTTGGATTCGGTCTTACTTTCGGTAAGGTTTCTGCTGAGAAAGCGAGTGTTTCCGATACTTCCGAAGCCGCGCGAGAGAAGGGTTTTGACATTACCGTAAGCGTTAAGAATAAGGGCGGCATCAAGACCGGCGAAGTCGTTCAGATTTACGCGAAAGCACTTGAAGACAAGAACGAAGTCAAGAACTATAAGCTTGTGGGATTCAAGCGCATCTGCCTTGAAGCGGGCGAGTCTGCAGACGTGACTATCGGCATCACTTCTGACGCACTCAAGGTAGTTAATGATGAAGGCGCACGCATTACACCTACCGGCAAGATAGCCATTTATGCGGGCTTCGGCCAGCCGGATGAGAGGACCGCTGAGCTTTACGGAAGCAACGCAGTAGAACTGTTCATTTAAAGAAACAACAGCCGTAAACTTCTGCGTAAACTTTTCGGGCTAAAATGTTTACGCTTTTGTTTACGCTGTGTTTTAGAAAAAGATTACTCGCCGCCGTGGATGTTCTCGAAGCTGAGGCCCAGCTTCTCGTTGTGATCGACAGCCCAGTCGACAGCCCATTCCGACTCGAAAAGAACCACCGGTGACTCATCGCGGTCAAGAACCAGCAGGGAAGTCGATGTGAGCGTCATTGACTTGGGATCGAACTCGGGAGAATCGGATTTGACCCAGCGTGCGAGGCGGTAAGGCAGAGCCGTGCGGACGATGTCAACGCCATACTCTGACTTGAGTCTGTACTCAAGAACGTCGAACTGAAGTATGCCGACAACGCCCATGACATAAGTCTCTGTACCGATGTCAGGCTGCTTGAACAGCTGCACCGCGCCCTCCTGTGAGAGCTGCTCGATTCCCTTGAGGAACTGCTTTCTTTTCATTGAATCCTTGGGCTCGACGCGGGCGAAATTCTCGGGCGAGAATACCGGGATAGGATCGAACTCGAATTTGCGGTTGGTCGAAATGATGGTGTCGCCGATGCGGAAGTTGCCCGGGTCGAAAATACCTATGATGTCGCCGGCGTAAGCCTCTTCGGTGATCGCACGGTCCTGGGCCATGAACTGCTGGGGCTGAGCAAGAGTGATCTTCTTGCTGGTCCTCATGAGATTGACCGTCATGTTCTTCTCGTACTGGCCGGAGCAGATTCTTATGAATGCCATCCTGTCGCGGTGGGACGGATCCATGTTAGCCTGGATCTTGAAGACGAAGCCGGAGAACATTGTATCTTCGGGCTCGATCGTGCCGTCAGTAGAGTTGTGAACGGCAGGGCCCGGAGCCATCTTAAGGAAGTGCTTAAGGAAAGGCTCAACACCGAAATTTGTGATGGCTGAACCGAAGAAGACGGGAGTGAGCTGTCCGTGAAGGACCTTGTCCATGTCGAGTTCGTCGCCTGCCATGTCGAGAAGTTCGATGTCGTTTCTTAAGGTCTCCAGGTGACCGGGCATGAGCATCTTGTCGAGAGCGGGGTCATCGATGCCTGAGACTTTCTCTGTAACCATAGATGCGCCGTGGTCGTTGTTTTCCTTATCGAAAACAAGAACGCTCTGGGTAGATCTCTCATATACGCCTTCGAAGTCGCCGTCTGTGCCGATAGGCCAGTTGACGGGGCAGGAACGGATGCCAAGGACCTTTTCGAGCTCGTCCATGAGATCAAAGGGGTTCTTTGAAGCACGGTCCATCTTGTTTACGAAAGTGAAGATCGGGATGCCTCTTCTGCGGCATACCTGGAAAAGCTTGATCGTCTGGGCCTCGACACCTTTTGCGCCGTCAAGGACCATGACCGCGGCATCGGCTGCGCAGAGGGTACGGTAAGTATCCTCCGAGAAGTCCTGGTGTCCGGGGGTGTCGAGAATGTTGATGTGGCAGCCGTCATATTCGAACTGCATGACTGATGAAGTGACTGAGATACCACGCTTTTTCTCGATCTCCATCCAGTCTGAAGTGGCGTGGCGCGCGGCCTTACGGGCCTTGACCGAGCCTGCCTGATGGATGGCTCCGCCGTAGAGGAGGAGCTTCTCTGTGATGGTAGTCTTACCCGCGTCAGGGTGCGATATTATCGCGAACGTGCGGCGTCTTTTTATTTCCTCGACCGTAGAATAATTCATTTTGACCCTCATTAGTTATATAATGGTGCTTAGACTTTGAAAAAGCCAAATAATTATATATAAGTTTGAGGGGGAATACAAATGAGAAGAGGCGGCGGAGTACTTATGCATATAAGTTCTCTCCCCGGACCGTTCGGTAT
>JAEEGL017303669.1_pt1 | contig 10353 bp, 5 predicted proteins | sample 9134231 | NCBI WGS metagenome assembly JAEEGL01 (sample SAMN16246548, study PRJNA631951) | gut metagenome | biome: gut microbiome; feature: rumen; material: fiber-attached | host: Bos | place: Iran: Karaj | collected 2018-10
ATCTTTGCCGTACTTTTCTCTTTCTTGAGCATGTTATATTCATCCTCAATTTCAGTTCACGCATGGAAAAACATACTGATGCGAAGGACACAAAAATTATTTTGTGATGGAGGCAATTTCAAAACTATCGCAAAATTGCCTCAATGATTTGCGCACAGTAAGGGCGTCACACGGCTAAAGCGCACAATCGCCGCGCACCATCGTGTCCTAATCGGCCTTCATAAGAATGATGTCATCGATGTAAACCGCTTCAAGTTCTTCTGGCGGACGTTTAACGGGCGCGAACCAAATCACGGTCTCGCGTCCCTTGAGTTCATTGATGGTGAATGGGGCGGATTCAATTGTCGCAAACTCCTTGCCCTTGCATTCGGAGACCTTCACGCGTTGCTGATAATGGAAGAGTCCTTTTCCGTAGATGCCGAAGTCGAGCGCTTCGCCGTCGTTGGTGTTGCCTTCGCAGCGGAAGCGTGCGACAAGTTTCCACTTCTTGCTGCTGTCGTATAATTCGATTGGAACCTTGACGTCCGTTGCCCACTGGAAGTGGTTGTTGGGCATTCTGACGGCTTTCCCTCTTCGGGCTGCGGGATCCTCTACGCGTTTTGCCCAACTGCCTTCATGGTGCATGCGGTAGGATGTGACAGGAAACAAGTCCCAGCTCTCGAAGGGCTTGCCCTTGCACATTTCAGGGATGTCCATCTTGCCGCTATAGAGGGTCTCCAGATTCTCCTTCATATTGATCGCATAGTCGCCGAAAAGCGTGCGTTCAGAGCGTCTTCCTGCTTTCTTTGTCAATTCAACGAATTCGTCCGCCATCTTCAGGATTTCTTGATTGGCGGGAAGCGGCTTATTATGTTCGATGCGGTATTTCTTGCTTTGTATGAAGATATTCATGAGCCGTGCGTTGTCCAGGGAAAGCCTCTCGCGGCGGACGCGCTCTTCCAGAACCTTGTTCCCCTTGACGGCCTCTTCGGCCTTGGCGTATATCTTGTAGGCCTCTTCAATCTGCTCATCCGAAAGCCAGCCGTAGGTATCTGAAAGGAAGCAGCGCAGGTCGAATTTTGCCTTTTCAACTGCATCGCAGAGGAAGTCTATGTACTCCAGCAGATGCGGACCAGCGGCTCCATAGTAGCCATTGAAGTATTTTCGGGCGAGTTCCTTCTCGTCTAAATCTGGATTCCAAAGCAGTTGCGAAATAATCCATTGGCGCGGGCGGACAAAGTCGCCTACTGTGCATCCTGCGTCACCTTGCTCGAAGATGCCAGTGGCGTGGTGATTTACGAAATAGCGGATGTCGGGCGCGAGGCCACGCCAGTTCGGATGTGGAATCAGATAGTTGGAGAAGTTTGTCACATAGTTCCATATAAGCAGGTTTGAAGTGATTGCGCTCCATTCCTCAATGTCTTTGCGGAAAGATGCATTGGATGGACCAGTCTCCAGCGGTTCCGCGAAGTTCATTTCGATGCTGCAGAGGCAGATGATGACATTCTTCGCGGGGCGTGTCACCTTTGGTGCCTGGCGCGTATACTGATAGGCAAGCGTCTGGACATAGACGTCTGGATATACCTTTGCGATTTCCTCTGCGACTGCGTTGACGAAGCGGATCATCGGTCCCGACGCAGAGCCTTCGATTTTTTCAATAGCCTTGCATTTTTCACATTCGCACCTTCCTTTCGTGTCGTTCTGTGAGACTGAGATGGCTTTTGCGGTTGGATTTTCGCGTAGTTTCTGAAGGCAAATCTTCACCATTTCGGCGCGCACTTCGTCATTGGTCAGACAGAGCTGTCCATTGTTGATTCGCTTTCCATTGACTTCGCTGTACCATTCGGGATGCTGCGCAAAGTATTTTTCTGCAGGAAGAAATTGGCGGAATGTGTGGCAGTATCCAATAATGGCTTCAAATCCTCCATACTCCTGCTTGGTTGACATATAGAATCCATTGTTTTTCATACGTGTCGAGAAAGGCGTTGAGCGCGTCCCTATGTAGAAAGCCTGGCGGCTGGTGATTTTTGGGGCATAGCGATGGTCCTTTGTTTGAACTTCCAGCGTGGGGCGTTCTGGCACATATTTTTCTTCAGGAGTCCACCAGATGACTCCCACATAATTCTCTAGAAATGTATAGGCGGCATAGAGAGGGCCGCGCGGCATCGGACCATTCAAGAAGATATCTTTCCCTTGGAACTTTATGGCGATTTCGTCGGGCTTCCATTGGGCAAACTCTGGACTGCTGAAAACAGTGGTTGCCGCCTTTGCGGGACCGATGATGAAGGCGGGCTTGCCGTTGGGGCGATTCGCCTCCTCGAAAATCTGATACTCTGCACCAGTGGCCTCCTTGAGGTGGCTAGAGAGTTCGTCAGCCGCATATTTCAACACGGCTACCGCATTGTCAGGCAAGACAATGCAATAGTCGCTCTCGCCTTCATGGCTGATTTGGATGCTTTGTGCCATGGCAACTCCAAGGCAACTAAGGAGTAGAATGGATACAAGTCTCATGGGAACAGTTCCTTTTGTGTTATTTTGTTATAAACAACTCATGAGCATACTATGACCTGTCTAGAGCAGATTACAAGTCAAGATGTCATAATCCCTCACAGATTTCTATCACGACAGCGAATGCGTAACATATTACTTTACTACCTATGTTGACCTTCGGAACCGACAAACAAGCCGCGCAAGCGGCGGAGGATTATAGACGAGGGCAAGCGAGCCCCGTCGGGGCGAGCGCAGCCCACGGGCGAGTGGCCTTGAAGATTCCCGTGCGCCGTGCCGTGGAGCGAATTCGGAACGGCATGGCGCTTCAATTGTCATAAATGGGTGGAAGGATTACTAGGAACGTCAGATGTTTTTTAGTTTTTTTCAAGAAAACGATTTGCACAATGAAAATTCGGTGGTAATTTAATTAGCACTTATGAGAAACACACGAAACATACAAAGGCAATTTGCTTGGTGGTGGCGACTTTCCGCCACGACCTGCTTGTTTGTGTAGAGATGTGACAGTTTTCTCAGAATAATAACAAGTCTGATTGGGGCGGATAAGATGCAGTGAAATCTATCCGCCCTTTTTATTTACACAAAACTCAGCAAGGCGCGAGCGGAATCCGTCATGCTGAGTTTTTTTGTTTTTAGTATTTTTGAGATAATTAACAATCAACAAAAGGAAAGAAAAATGAACATCATCGACAATGCAAAGGAAATCCCGTACAAAATCTATCTGACAGAAGAGGAACTGCCGAAAGCGTGGTTCAATGTCCGCTCCGCGATGAAGAAGAAGCCTGCGCCGTTGCTGAATCCAGCGACGCGTCAACCTGTCACGGAGGACGAACTCAGCCATGTATTCTGCCGCGAACTCGCAAGGCAGGAGTTGGATGAGACAACAGATTTCATCGAAATCCCCAAGCCGATTCTCGACTTCTACAAGATGTACCGTCCGTCGCCGCTCGTCAGGGCGTACTTCCTTGAGAAGGAGCTTGGCACTCCAGCCCACATTTACTACAAGTTCGAGGGCAACAACACCTCTGGAAGTCACAAGCTCAACTCCGCGATCGCGCAGGCGTACTACGCCAAGGCCGAGGGACTAACAAGCATCACGACCGAGACAGGAGCAGGGCAGTGGGGCACAGCACTTTCGATGGCATGTTCCTTCTTTGGACTAAAATGCCATGTATATATGGTCAAGTGCTCATATGAACAGAAGCCGCACCGTCGTGAAGTCATGCGCGTCTATGGCGCAGACGTGACGCCATCACCATCACCGACCACAGAAGTGGGACGCAAGATTCTCGCCGAGTTCCCTGACACCAACGGAAGCCTTGGCTGCGCCATCTCCGAGGCCGTCGAGACCGCCGTCAAGACGCCCAACTGCCGCTATACGCTCGGCTCCGTTCTCGCTCAGGTTCTCCTGCATCAGAGCGTCATCGGCCTTGAGACCGAAAAGGCCCTTGACAAATACGCCATAAGGCCTGACATCATCATCGGCTGCGCGGGCGGCGGCTCGAACCTTGGCGGCCTGATGTCTCCATTCGTCGCGAAGAAACTGAAAGGCGAATCCGACTGCAAAATCATCGCCGTTGAGCCTGCATCATGCCCAAGCCTTACACGCGGACGCTATGCTTACGACTTCTGCGACACAGGACGCGTCTGCCCGCTCGCCAAGATGTACACGCTTGGATGTGACTACATTCCGTCGCCCAGCCACGCAGGCGGCCTCCGCTACCACGGCATGAGTTCAATAGTCTCGGAACTCTACGACCAGAAACTCATCGAGGCGCGCTCCGTCTCGCAGGTGGATGTCTTCGCCGCCGCGACACAATTCGCACGCGTCGAGGGTACGCTCCCCGCCCCAGAAAGTACACATGCAATCAAGGTCGCCATCGACGAGGCGTTGAAATGCAAGGAGACTGGAGAGGCAAAGAACATCGTCTTCGGACTCACAGGCACAGGCTACTTTGACATGTATGCATACCAGAGGTTCAACGACGGTCAGATGAACGATTACATACCGACCGACGAAGAACTTGAAAAATCCTTCAGCAAACTTCCGTAGCAATTGTGACTTGTCAATTTTGCAAATAAAAAAGTACGATTAAATTAATAATGTAATAGGGCGGTTGAGAATGGAGGTTTGACCGCCAATCAAAAACAGGAGCAAAAATGAAAATCAAATCTCTTTTACTGACTGCTCTCGTCTCCATCGCCGCGTTTGCGGAGCAGAGCATCTCGCTGACTGATGATGTAAATCTTCGCGTGGGGGCGGAAATCCGCACACGCTATGAGGGCTACACCAACTCAGTTCCCGCCACAAATGCCCCCAAGAACCACCAACATGCCACTGAGTACCAACGCACAAGGACAAGAATCTTCGGCGCATTGGATTTCGGTGAAGACATCACCATCAACCTTTCGCTTGCCAACCGCTTCCACTATGTGACGACAAGCCCCAGAAAGCCGAACAACGACGGCGTCGCCACTTGGGAGTTTCCCGATGAAGTCTTTATCGATGCCGCCAACGTCGTCTTCAAGAACATCCTTGACTCTGGAATCTCGCTGACAATCGGTCGCCAGAATCTTGGATTCGGCAACGGCCTGCTCGTTGCCGAAGGCACGCCGTTCGACCAGGGACGCTCAGTCTATGTTGACGGACTGGTCGCCAGATACGACTCCGACAGCTTCAAGTCCGCTGTTTTCGTTCTCTATGACAGATGGAAGGACGGCACTGTTTTCATCAACGACAGAAACAGGTATCTGCGCTCTGGCAATATCTTCACAGCTGGCACATACAATACTCTGTTGTTGAATGAGTACTTCAAATTGGATTTGTACTATATGTTCAACGATTTGGATGACAATCATCCAAATTACGCAGAGCGAGCCTACGTTGCAGACTCATCGCTGAGCCTCCACACGGCAGGATTGCGCGCGTTCGGCGCGGTTCCGAGCATCTTCGACTACAGCGTCGAAGCCGCCGCGCAGTTTGGACGCGACGGATACGGCAACCACATCAAGGCCAACATGGCCGACGCTAGATTCACATACCATATCTACGACGACTCTGACTTGAAACCCATGCTCGGCATCGAATTCACTCACTTCAGCGGCGACGACAGAAGCTCTGGCGACAACCGCTCATGGAATCCAATCTTCTCCCAGTGCCCACTCTGGGGAGAGGAACTTCTGCCCATCATGCTGAACGGCATGTGGAGCAACCTAAACATGGTTGGAACCACACTCTCCTGCAAGCCAGTCGATAAGTGCAAAGTCTCTCTCTATGCCACAGACTACTATGCCGATGAGCGCGACGGTTTCGTCGGCGCAGCCACCTGCACTGGCGGCGGTCGCCATGTCGGTCTTCTCGCTGGCATCTTCGTCTCGTATGACTTCCTCAAGGATTTCTATTTCCTCAAGAATCTTTCGGGACAGGCATATCTCTCGCATTTCATGCCAGGCAATTTCTACAACAACGGCCATGACAGCAACTGGTTCCGCCTTGAATTGACCGCAAAATTCTGATTAATCTAAACAAGGGGACGCCAATCGGCGTCTCCTTTTGCTTTCTTATGCACGACATCTGGAATCCATGGCACGGCTGCCGCAAAATCAGCGAAGGCTGTCAGCACTGCTACATGTATTTTCTTGATGCCCAACGCGACCAAGACGGCTCAAGAATCTACAAGACCGCCAACTTTGATTATCCGCTACAGCGCGACCGTCGTGGCGCATTCAAGATTAAGAGCGGCGAGCACATTCGCGTCTGTCTCACAAGCGACTTCTTCCTTGAGGAGGCTGACCAATGGCGCGATGCCGCCTGGCGCATAATTGGCGAACGTCCAGACGTCGTCTTCTATCTGCTGACAAAGCGTCCGCAGCGTGTCCGCGACCATCTTCCGAAGAACTGGGGAGATGGTTGGGAGAATGTATTTTTCGGCGTCACTGCCGAAAATCAACGTCGGGCGGACGAGCGAGTGCCGATTCTATTGGAACTACCGTTTCGTCACAAGGGCGTGACAGTTGCGCCATTTATCGGCGAAGTTAGCCTCGCGCCATATCTTGCCACGGGGCAGATAGAGGAGGTGCTTTCGGGCGGCGAGAACTACGACGGCGCACGCCCATGCCGTTTTGAGTGGGTTCAGCGTCTCAATTCCGAATGCCGTCAATACAATGTGAATTTCAATTGGTTCGAGACAGGCACTGTTTTCATCAAAGACGGCAGAACCTATCGCATGCCTTCCAAGCAACTCCAGAGTCGAATGGCATGGAAATCACGCATGTCGTTCATCGCCAAACCGTTAAAATTCAAACTTACGGACGCCCTCGGAATGGAAATTCCAGAAGACGCTCTCTATGAACCGCAATACTGCCACCGCAACTGCGCCGAATGCGGCGGTCGTGGCTTCTGCAACGGCTGCGTCCAATGCGGCCTTTGCGAACGAAACTCCGTGTGAATTCGTGAAGACACAACCCTTGTAATAATCTAGAAAAAGCACTAGAATCTATAATAATTATATGATTTCGGTGCTTTTTTTCACTTTTTTATTGAGAAAAAGCACCAGAATCGACAAAAAAGTGGTAATTTTTTATTCTTTATGCTACGCTTCAAAGAGATCGTTTAAATCCACTTCAGATTGTACTGAATTCCAATATGCGTTGTGAAGCAGACCATTTGAGGTTATCATAGTAAGATGCAAGGCCTTGCGTGAATGGGTCGCATCTTTGAACACGGCAATTTTCGTCAATATATCTTCTAGTGTCTTGTTATCCAAAGCGTACGGTAGGACTGAGTATTTGATTTCGCAAACATTGATGACGTTATCAGCGCGGTCTAGGAGAAGGTCAATCTGTGTCCCTTGCTTATTGTCAACACCTCTAATGGCTTTCCATGCGTATGCTTCTGTATGTATTCCAGAGATTCCAAGAGCATTGCGAATCTGCGAGAGATGTTGTAGACACAGATGTTCAAATGCTAGACCACGCCAAGTTGATTGCGTATGAGACATGGCCGTGTTTTCCCAGAATTTAACATCGCTTATGTTTTTATTTAGAAACCTGAAATGGAAGAGCGTAAAATTGTCCATCAACTGATAAATGCTGTTTTGGGTTTTATTCGAAGGCATTTGATATTTGCGTATAAAACCGCTATACTCAAGCGTTTCAAGTACTTCAGTCAATTTTCCTGTGGCTGGAATGTTTAGGAATTCGATGATTTCGGTTCTTGTCATTCCAATGCCCTTTGTCGCCAATGCAGAAACGACTTTCTCATATAAAGTCGCATTCCCGAAAAGTGAGGAATACAATTCGGAGAACTCATGTTTCATTGGTGCATTTGCCGCAAAAAAAACTCTGTCAAAATTCTGCGCAAGGCTCAGCCCTTTGACGAGATAACGCCAATAATATGGAATGCCGCCTAATGCCATGTAGCATTCAGCAATGTCTTTTCGAGTCATGGCAAGCCCCCGCTCGGCAGCATATTGCTCGCATTCATGCAAATTGAACGGAAGAAGATGAATCCGCGACGTGATGCGATTATGGAGTCCACCTTTGTTTCTGAATAGTTGTTTTAGAAGCCATGAGGCCGCAGAACCGCATACAATGAAAAGTATGTCCTTGCGTGCGGATGCCCAGCCATTCCAGAATGACTCAAGCGATGCTATGAAATCAGATTTCTGCGTGTCCATCCATGGCATTTCGTCTATGAATACAACCTTACGTCCAGAACCACTGTTTGTAATCAAAGTCTTAAGCAGCCCAAATGCGTCAAGCCAATTTCGAGGACATGCCTTTGCATTGCCGCCATACTCGTTTATGGAAGCCTGAAAATGTTTAAGTTGTTCACGTTTGGCTCTATTTGCCAATCCTGTATGACAGAATGTGAAGCGTTCTTCGAAAGTTTCACGTATCAGGTATGTCTTGCCTACGCGACGACGACCGTACACAGCAAGAAACTCTGATTCATTGGAATTGTAAAGCCTTTCCAGTTCTTCTATTTCCGAACGTCTGCCTATCATAACTCAACTCCACTGTTGCCATGTTTATTTGTAATCTCTCTGCGATTGCTGTTTTGGTCGCGCTTCAATTGCTGTTAGTCGCTGAGGTATTACTTATATTTCAACAATAAACAAAATATACCAGAAGAAGAAAAAGTCAAGTTATATTGTTAAAAATAACGATTTTGGTGCTTTTTCTCACAATTTTATTGAGAAAAAGCACCAAAATCAATATAATTGTTATGATTATGGTGCTTTTTATGTTTTTTAGCGGACGTCGTTTTTGAGGCGTTCGCTGTATGGTTTGTAGGTTGCTTTCTGCCAGATTTCGTCAGCGGGGGCGAATGGCGCGGCGGACATTACACGCACGGCGTATGGCTCAAGTTCCAGAGAGAACGTGCCGTTTTGTGGCGTCACAGGCGCATCATTGAAAATGATGTTGAGTTTTGCTTCGGAGAAGCCTGTGAAGTCTGCCTTGATGGCGTCGGGCGACTCGTTGGCGAGAATGTAGTAGTTGACGCCGTCCAGTTGTTTGACCATCATGCGCACTTTAGGAGCAGAGCATTTTGCGGCTGGCTCTCGAACAGTCCGCGCAGTAAGCACAGGCGTTAAGTATTTGAGTTCCAATGTTGTGCGACGAATTCCCTTCCAGAAGTCGTCTGGAACATATACTGTGTATCCAAGATAGTGGTACTGGATGCCTGTTGCACCATGGAGGATTGAATGGAAGGCCATGAAGCGCGTCTGCTCGTATGTTGGATAGATGGCTTCAGGAACTTCCGACACAGGTTTGAATCTGGCTGGTTTGCGCATGTGTGCCCAGGAGAAGCCCTGAAGAATCATCCAGACAGGCTTGCGGTAGGCGACGGCTTCCATGCAGCGGTCGGTGTGGAGTCCTACGACGGTCATGGAACGATCGCCCAAATCGGTGCCGTGCGGCGCACCGAGAGGGTAGATATCGACGCCATAGACGTCGCAAGTGTCTTTGGCATACGTTTTAAGGTCAGACACGAGACCGACAGGTGCCTCGTTGATCCAGAACGGATGATATGGATCATTGTCACGGGCGAGACGGTAGAATTTCACCATTGTGTCGATTTGTGCGCCCGCCAACATAGGTTCGTCTTGACCGAAATAACCGAAAAGGGCAGGGTGGTTCTTGAATTGCTGAATGCGCGCAACGCATTTGGCGTAGAAGTCGTCGCGTTCAGCGTCGGTTTTAGCGGTGTCAGGATAGTCATGCGGGAGTTCGATGATGCCATAGAGACCGTGGCGTTGCGCCATGTCCAGCAGGGGGAAACTGTCGGGCTGATTCCGTGGAAGGAGGATGACGTTGAAGCCTGCCTCTTTGAGGAATTCATAGTCCTCGTCTGCATCGCCGCGGTTTGTAAGCCACCAGTTTCCAATGTGGAAGAAAGGCTTGCCGTTAACAATCGTCGTGCCTTCATCGTTGAAAGTCACCTCGACGGGATTCTGTGGATAATTATTCAGGGCTTTCTTTTCCGTGTGGATGATTTTGCCAGATTCGTCTTTCACGGAAAGCACGAGTTCGGAAGATTTGCCAGATTCGGGGGCAGGAACATCGAATGTTCCACCCTTTGCATCATACGATTTTGAGAAGATTTGCTTACCATTTGATTGCAGAGTCAGTTCCGCGCTTTTGGCGGAATCATCCAGCAGGAGGATTTGTCCAGTTATGTTTTTGGAAGGATTGGTGGCAAAAACGCCGTCGCGGTAGTTGAATGGCATGTCCAGTTGGATTTCAGCTACTTGCTGCTTGGGGACAATCTCCTCTACCTTGAAGTCGGAGAATTGGACTCTTGCAGGACCGCGTGTCTCAATCGCGAATGAAATCTGCGAATGGCGGGCGGGAACTTGG
>JAEEGL010116908.1_pt1 | contig 10352 bp, 6 predicted proteins | sample 9134231 | NCBI WGS metagenome assembly JAEEGL01 (sample SAMN16246548, study PRJNA631951) | gut metagenome | biome: gut microbiome; feature: rumen; material: fiber-attached | host: Bos | place: Iran: Karaj | collected 2018-10
GGCTTGTTTAACCACCACTTTCGCGTTCTTTGCATTGACGCTGGCGGATTTTAAGGGCTTCAGCCAGTTCGGTGCCGTGGCGGGCGCGGGCGTTTTGCTCTGCGTGCTCGCGGTGATGGTGGTCTTTACCTCGCTTACATTCATTTTTGAACGCATTCGTCCTTTAAAGTTAAAGGGTTACAAGGTAGACCGCGATGCGGCTGGCGATGTGCGCCGGCATCGTTTCCCTTTGGGTGCGCGCACGGCGCTCTTTGCGGTTGCGATCGCTTTAGCTGGCATGATCTCCGGTGTGTCGACCATCGGTTTTGAGATGGATTTCAGGAAGTTAGGTGAAAAGAATACCGGAGCCAAAAAAGACTACGAAGAGATTCAGTACGGCACCAGCCAGGCGACTTCTCCCGCGGTGATTTTTGCCACTTCAGAAGAAGAGGCGCGATCGCTCTACAAGCAACTCGATGAAAAGGTGCGCAGCGAGAAAGGGAATCATCCGAGAATCAAGAGTTTCCAGACGCTCTTCAGCCTGGTGCCCGATCAGCAGGAAGAAAAAGCCAAATGGGTCAAGAAGATTTGCCGCAAGCTGGGCCGCAAGGTGAAGCTGTTTGAAGGCGATCAGCGCGACGGGGCCGATGAACTCCTGAGCCACTGCAATCCCGAGACCTTTGGCGTCGATGATTTGCCCGACTGGGTGAAGGCGAAGTTTTCGGATAAAGACGGCAAACTCGGCGAATTCATTTTTGTTTCTCCGCGCGGCTCCACCAATGACGGCGAGGTGGCCCTCGGCTTCCACAAAGAGATGATGACCCTGAAGGGGCTCGATGGAAAAGCGCCGGTGGTTTCGGGCAAACCGATGATCTGGGCCGACGTGCTGATGGCGATGATGAAGGATGGTTTGCTGACGGGCTTAAGCGCGCTTTTGACGGTGCTTTTGCTGGTGGCGGTCTTTGAACGCAATGTGGCGGGGGTCGCCATGATCATGATGCCGCTGACGATGGGGCTCAGCATTTCGGCGGGCGTGATGGTCTTGTTTGGTATAAAACTGAACTTTTTCAATATGTTAGCGATTCCTACGATGATCGGTATGGGCGTCGATAATGCGATCCATATCTATCATCGCCATAAGGTGCTGGGAGCGGGCAGCATCGGATATATCGTGCGCACAACGGGTTCCTCGGCAATGCTCTCTTCGATCACAACCATGATCGGCTTCGCGAGTCTTTTGACCGCCAATCATTTGGGCTTAAACTCCCTCGGCACGCTGACCATTGTCGGTATGAGCGCGACTCTGATTTCGAGCCTTTGCCTGCTCACCGCTGCCTTGCAGTGGTTCGATGACGTTCAGGAGCGCCGAAAGAAGGCCGCTCAAAAGGTCTGAGCTCTGCGGATTTTGAAAAAATGAGCGGAGTAAAAAGACAAGGATTCTGCGGAATTGGATTGCTTTTCATTTGACATGCAAAAAGCGTGCCAAGAAAAATGAAAAACATTGTTTCAAGAGGTGCGGGAATTGTTTGACACGCCTTCAATTATCAATTGTTATAAGCCTGCGACTCGAAACATCGCGAACGGTGGCGGTTGTATGAAATTGTATTCTTCTGCCTTTTGGTTGGTCTGCAAAGCATGCATGACTTTGTTGTTGGTTGGGTTGGGTTTGACTGCATGCGGTGGAGCTCCTGAATATTTAAACCTGAGCATCGAAGCGGATTTGGAGGCGAATAACAACGCGCCCGTGGGTGTGGCGGTGCTGGTCGTCTACAACGAGGATATATTTAAAGAAATCCGCAAGATGACCGCAAATGAATGGTTCCAGGAATCGGAGCAAAGGAAGCGGGATAACCCCGATCGTAAAGACTTTGAACTTTATGAATGGGAGCTTATGCCAGGGCAAAAGGTGAGCAACCGGCGGATGCATCTCCAGGGACGCAAGGCGCAAGGTATTGTTTTTGCAGACTATTTCAACAATCCCTATGCGGTTTCTCCGGATGACAAGGAATCACCTCACCGATTCAGTTTTACGGTAAAGGAAAATCATATTTTGATTTACCTTGGAAAAGATGAGCTGGCTGTGAAAAAACTCGATTAATTCGCTGCCAGGGCTTAAAAATGTCGCGTCGTCCATGACCCTTTGGACCTGAAATTTTTCACTTTGTTGCACCCTGAGAGGGGAAGCGTTGAAAAAGAGCTTAGATATTCCGAACGCTATCCGTTGGCACGAAGGCATGCTGTTGGCACCACAACATTTCCAGCAGCAGACCCGGCGCTTTGAAGTGCTCCTGCATCACTATGCAAACATGGCGTGCCCTTATTTTTGGGGTGTGAGCCATATCGTCATTGATGAAGCTTTGCTGGATGATCGCACGCTGCGCGTTACTGAGATCGAAGCGATAATGCCCGATGGCATGTACGTTTCGGGCTCTCTGCCCGATTTGGATTTGGCACCCTTTAAGAGCGATGCGGAGCGCAATCCGGTTCGCGTTTACCTTTGCGTACCTGATGCTGCCGTTGCTGACCGTCAGGGCGTGATGGCGCGTTATCTGGTCGATGCGGGGTCTTCGGTTTCAGACGAAGATCCGGAAGCAGATGAGGGCCAGGTTGCGGTGCCCATTCCCCGCTTAAAGCCCAATGCACAGCTGATTGCGGGCGAAGCGGGCACGGCGGGCCGCGTGCGGATGCCGATTGCCGAGATCGAATATGTCGAATCGGCCTTCCGCCTGACCCATTACGTGCCGCCTCACACCAAGATTTCGCGCGATCCCTGGTGCAAGAACGTGATGGCCGCCTGCGAAGAAGTGGCCAAAAAAGTTCGCGGCAAGGCCAATTATCTGCTCGAAATGATCCGTTCGCCCATGGGCAGCTCCAGCAGGCCTCAATTTGAGCGTCAGCTGAGCAGCCTGCTGGCCGGTTTGCCTGAGTTTGAAGCCTATCTCGCTTCGGGCGAAATGCATCCGTACCAAATGTATGTCTCGCTCTGCATCCTGGCCTCGCATGTCGCGTCGGTCGCTTCGCTCGACGAAATTCCGCGTTTCCCGCGCTACGACCACGAAAACATTGCGGAACTCTTTGATTCCGTGGGCAAGGGCTTAAACGAAACGCTCGATCTCGGTGTGCAGGAAAGCTTCACAGAATTCCGGCTCGATGGCGAAGGTCACCATTTCCAGATTCCGTTCCGCGAAGAATGGGTGGGTCACAAACTGGTGCTCGGTTTCCTGGGCGAGCCTGCGCCGGAGATCATCAACTGGGCCGAAGATTGCTACATCGGTACCGACAGTCACATCGATGCGATGAGCAAGAACCGCGATATCGGCGCGCGTCGTGTTCGCGATGATCAACATGAAGGTTTGCGCCGCCGGCCTGGTACGGTGCTCTACACCTTGGGCGAAGATCTTCGTCGCATTGAGCCTGGCGAAACGATGCACGTCTTTAACCCGGTCATGGGCAGTAACGACGTTGCTCCGAATCGCGTGCTTCTCTACGTGAAACACGCGGCGAATTAATTTGAGGGGGATCCGGTGAACGCTGCACAACTGAGCCGCTCGGCATTGCTCAACAAGCTCCGAGATTTTTACGGTTTGATCGTGCGCATGAAGCAGCAAATCGATCAGGATGGGGCCGATGTGACCATTGACCGCGTTCAGGGCGAGTTGCGCAGCTTCATGGACGATCAATTGCGATCTTTGGGTGATAGCCCCGATGAAGTGGGTTACCATCTGTACGATGCAATGCGCTACGTAATGGTCGCTTTGGCGGATGACGCGTTTTTGCATGTCCGAGGTGACTGGCCTGGACGTACAGCCTGGTTGAACAACCTCCTCGAAAAGCAAATCTTTGGCACCCAGCGTGCGGGCGTCGCGTTCTTTGATGAAATTGATCAGCTTCTGGCCTCCCGCGACAAGTCGAAGGAAGAGGTGGCAACCGCTTATCTGATCGCGTTGCTCCTCGGCTTCAAAGGCCGTTTCCGCGGGCATGAAGAAGATCAAATCGTCTCATATCGCGAGCGCTTGGCGTATTTTGTGGGACTGGGGCAGACGGGTTCTCTGGATCCTTCCAAGCCTGCATTTCCTGATGCCTACGAGCATACGATCACCAATGAACCCAAAGAGAAAATGCCTACCGCTAAAATGTGGCAGGTCCTCTTCGTTCTGATTGTGATCGCTTACTTTGCCGTTGGCCATCTGATTTGGTTCGGTCAGACCCGCGAAGTGCGCGCTGTGACAGAGAAAACTGTCAGCTGGATTGAAAACTCGAAGCAAGTCAAATCTGCGAAGCAACCCAAGGTTCAATCGCAATCGGGCGTAAATTTTCAACCGACCGGAAAATAAGGGCGAGCGGCTGTGGCGAATAAAGCAATGGGGACCGATGACGGGACTGCGGCTGTCTCGGGTTCTGCAATTCAAAAGTCTTTCACGCGGGCAACAAAAGAGCTGACGGCGCTTCTTCGCAGCAATGATGCCATCTACCAGATCCCCTGGTTCGGCATGATCGGTGAAGCGGACAGTGGTAAAGATTTGCTGCTGCCCTCGACGGGCATTACGGCTCGCCCGGGATCTCCCAACAGCTTTGGCCTCGAAGAAGATCAGGCAACGTTCTGGTGGTTCTTCGACAACGCTGTGGTGATCGATTTTTCCTCGACATATTTCGCCCAAAAAGGTGGACCGGGGAAGCTGAAAAAAGGCCTTTTAAAGCGCATATTTGGCAGCAAAAAGGCCAGCGGTGCCTGGGCGGAGGCCCTGCGCGCATTGCAAATGAATCGTCCTCGGCGTCCGCTCGATGGCATGATCGTTGCGATCAACGTCAACGACTTAAAAGCCCGCACGCCTGAGCAAACCTCGACTCTGCACCGCAAAGCGGAAGCGATGGCCGATCGTTTGCGCGAGACGCAGTATGAACTCGGCGTGCATGTGCCGGTTTACATCGTGCTGACGGGATGCGAGTCGATCACAGGGTTTCAGGCTTTCGGACAAGCGGTTCCGCCTCCCATTCGCCAGCAGATTTTTGGTTGGTCTTGTCCCTACCAGCCGGACGAAGTTTACCAAAGCGATTGGATTGACGAGGCGATCGGCTTTTTGCACGAATCGACGAGCACTTCGCAGCTCGATTTGCTGCCTTCGGTGACCGATCAGGATGAGCGCGATGCTCTGTATCTTTTGCCTCGTGAAATCAATGCTTTACGTGAACCGCTCAAGATGTTTCTTGAGCCGATGTTCAAGGGGACTTCTTACCGCAAAGCGTTGCCTCTGCGCGGCATTTATCTGACTGGTAAGCTGCCTGTTCCCAAGGGCAAAGACACCAAGGCTCCGCAGGATCCCAATGCGCCCGTCGAACTGGGACCACCGGCCTTTACCAAGCAGCTGTTTTCCGAAAAGATCTTCCAGGAGCCTGGCTTAGCGGTCCTCGACGAGGCTCGTGCGAAGGCGCTCAACAAGACGGTGCGCACGTGGAAAATCATGTCGGGCGCCGCAGTTGTGCTCGGTTTGCTGATGTTCTGGTGGCAGTCCAGTTCCACGAGCGGCAAGATCGAGTCTTTCAATCCTATTCTGGAACAGCTGAAGCTCTATAACGCGAGTTTTGATTACGGTACGGCGGTTTCCATGGAAGGCACCGCGCCGCGATATACCCTGCTTGAATCCCTGACTTCGTTCAACCTGGAGCAGTTCGAGCTTTACACCGTTCCCACCAGCTTTACGCAACCGATCACCGAGACCGCATCGAAGGCGTTTTCGTTCCTCCTGAGCAATGGCGTGGGCGAAAGCTTGAAGGGCGCGTTGGTGAAGGTGGCCGAGCAGGCGGAATTGCTCAATCCTCAGCTCGATGCGCGTTTTCAGGATGTGGGGCAGCCGCCTTCGGTTTTGCCCGACAACGGTGTTCAGGATACGCTCAAACTCAAGGATTTGGGCACATCGGATCCGCAGAAGCATTTCGATGCGCTGCGCGATTTTGCCAAGCAGGTTGAGAACTTATACATCAACTTCCAGCGGTACACGAACCACACGCCCGAGGATTTGGGTGAACTGTATTTGTTCCTGACCAAGGAAGATACGGTGAAAACCAACCTCGAGCAGCAGGCCGATCGCTATCGTCCGGTGTTGAGCAGCCTTGAAAACTGGCCTGACATCCCGCTAGATATTTATCGTAACCGTGCGGATTTACAGGTTTATTTCTACCTTTCTCGCCTCGAGAGAGAGGTCTTCATCAATCACCCCCTGCGCCGCGCAGTGCTTGCTTTGAACGACCAGCTCATGAACATCAAGAAGGTGAAGAGCAACGGCGATTCCGAGCACAGCGGCGAATATTTCTCGATCGTGCGCCTGAACGACGCGATCAAAACGCTCAAAAACGAAGTTGCTGAAGGCAAGGTCGACTGGCTCGCGGATCCTAAATTTGCACCCGGCGATGCCTTCTTAAACCTGATCGCCATTTTGAATGCCGACGCCTTCAGCCGTGGCCTGACCCAAAAGATGGGTGACAAGGTCGACGCTTTTGTGAAGCGAAGCTATGCCGAGTTGCGCGAAAGCATTTTTGATTCGTCGAACTTACTGGAAGTGCACGAGAATAAGGTGCGCGTCAAGGCTGAGGTTCTGAATCTCGAAAAGTCGCTGGACGAATTCTTTGAGCTGAGGTTCATCGTCGATAATCCGAAGGAATTCAGAGATGAGCTGACCAACATCGTGGGGCGCCGCGATGAGTGGAATAACAAACTCGATAACCAGCTGGTCTCTTGGTCCAAAGATCTGGACGTGTTTGAAGACAGCCAGAGAACGCTGCTCGGCGAAACGCATCTCGTCTTAAAGGCAGCTGCGTTCAAGGAATTCAGCCACTGGGCGAAAGATATTGTTTTGAACTACGCATCCCCCGTCCGAAATGACTCTTCGGGGCAGGTGTTTGGTCAGGACAAAGAAACCCTGAAGCGCTACATCGTGAACCTGGCGAGCGAATGGGATGCCATCATTCAAATCGATCGCGCGGTGAAGACCGTCAACCGCAAGATCGCTGAGACCGAAGGAAATGAAATCTATAATAAACTGATTACAGATGCCCGTTTGCTTCTTTCTCAGGTGGACGCCCTTCAGGCTCAGGAAAAGCTCTACCAAATCCGCAGTGACAAGTTCTCCTGGTGGAATACCGGTCTGAACCCGGGCGCGATGGCATTTGGTGCGCGCGATGATTCTGATTTGACGGCGCGTCTCGATTCTCAGCGTCAGACGATCATGATGTTGGCGAAAGAATATGCGCAGCCTCTGGTTGAAAAGTTTACTCAGACGGGCGGTGAAGCGGCCAACGACACGGCTGTGACCAAATGGCGCAAGATCATTGAGGTTGTGGGCGAATACGAGCGCAAGGTACCCGGCAACGATCTCGAAGATTTGGAGCGTTTCATCGAGGAAGATCTGGCCAAGCTCGAAGTGCTCGAAAAATGCAAGCCTGTTCTGAAGGATGCGATCAAGCTGACTTCGACCGATTTCTTCCCGCAGCAAAAGAAACTGATCGCGCAAAACATGCAAAAGCGCTGCGACGAAATCCTCGATACCGAGACGCTGCGCGGTTATGTCAAGCTGCAATCGCTCTTTGCTGAGCGCCTGACGGGCCGCTTCCCCTTCGCGGCGCCTGACGTCAACACCGAGGCCGAAGCTAGCGATATCGCTGAGTTTTATCGCAGCTACGATGCTCACGCCGAAGCTTTGTCGCGCATCACCAAGAACACCCTCGGCGAAGCTGAATTTGCCGAAATCAAGGCCTTCATCAGCAAGGTCAAGCGTTCCCGCGATCTGTTTGCCGGTTTGCTTTCTTCTTCCGAAAGCGATCCCGAATTGGTGCTCGATACCACCTTTGCTTTCCGCGCCAATACGGACAGCGAAGTCAACGGTAACCAAATCATCGAATGGTGGGCTGAGGTCAACCAGGAGCGCATCGGCTTCCGCGGTACCAAGCTGAGCGCGCAATGGAAGAGCAACGATCCCGTGAAGATGTGCTTCCGCTGGGCCGGAAACGGAACCTTCATGCCCGCAAGCGAGCAGCGCGATGAAAACGCCAGCGTGAACGGCAAGACCCTTTGCTACAACTATACCGGGCGCTGGTCTTTGCTGCGCATGCTGATGAAGCACGCTGCAACGGCGGTCGACCGCGGTCGTCACGCCTTCCTGAGGCCGCACACCCTGCGTTTTGAAATGGAAACGACGATGTCGGGCGATGCTTCGGCCAGCGGTCAGAACATGATGGCCAGCGATACGCGCGTTTACGTCCGTATCGGCCTCATGCTGCCTGGCGGTAAGTCCGCTTATACCTTGCCAGAACTGCCCCGCCGTGCACCTGAAGCCAACAAGCAGTTGGTGAGAGCGCGGTTGGGTGATCTGTCGTCTTCTGAATATTGAGGGTTAAGATGGCAAAGTTGAATGTCGATTTGGCCACGCTCCTGAAGCCGATCAATAACCGGTCGCCTTCAGGGGAATCCCTTCGACGCAGCGCTGTTTACGACAAAATCAAAGAAGCGCGGCGCCAGGATGATGCCAATCTCTCGCAGGGCATTTGGAAAACCGCTCTGAAGCAGGCCGATTGGCGCGAAGTTGAAGAGACCTGCCTCGATGCTTTGCAGAATAAATCCAAGGATTTACGTATCGCTGCATGGCTGATCGAGGCGTGGCTCAGCCGTTATGGTCTCGAAGGTTGCGAGCAGGGTTTTCGTCTGATCGAAAGCCTCGTCAACCGGTTTTGGGACACCCTGTATCCCGAAATCGAAGACGGCGATCTCGATGCCCGCATGGCGCCCATCGCGTGGATCAACGAAAAGCTTTCGCTTGAAGTCAAAAACATTGCCTTAACCAAACCGCAAACCAAAGAGCCCCAGATTTTTACGTGGGCCGATTGGGAGCGCGCCTCGATGGCAGAGCGCGCCGGTCAGGCTTTGGGCCCGGATGATGTGACCACTTCTCAGTTTATGACCTGCGTCCTTTTGACGCCGGCCGCTTTCTACATCAAGCTCGAGCAGGATCTCGGCCATTTGTGGGAAGCCGCCATCGATCTGGAGCAGGTGATCGATAAGCGTTGTGGTCAGCCGATGGCCTCTCTCTATCAGTTTAAAGAGGTGCTCCGCGCGATCCGCGATTTTGTGACGCGCGCGGTCAATCAAAAAGCTGAAGAGGAACCCAAAGAAGAAGGCGATGAAGGAGCTGTTGCGGCAGAAGCAGGTACTGCAACGACGGTTTCTCCTGAGGCCGCGGGTGCTCCCGGTTTGCGCTGGGGGCCCATCCGCAACCGTGCAGAAGCTTATCAGCGCCTGGCTGAAGCGGCGGATTATTTGTTGCGCACAGAACCTCACAGCCCAACCCCCCATTTGGTGCGCCGTGCGGTCAGCTGGGGTAACATGTCGTTTACGGAACTGATCCAGGAGCTCGTTCAGGACCAGAGCGATCTGGGCCAAATCTATGGGCTTTTGGGCATTCAGTCGCCCAACGGATAAAATCCGAAATTTTTGAAAAAAGTTCTTGACGATTCGCCAAGACTGGTAGACTCTACAGAAAAAACAGTTTTCCTTGATGTCCGAAGTGCAATGTTTGCCTTTCGGGCACTTATTGTGACGTCTCAGAGACGGCTGCGCAGACGAGCCAGACGGAGCAGAGATGGCTGATCAGACTCAGCACAAGATTGGGCGGGTACGTCCGCCTAGAGTTCAAATTACCTACGATGTCGAGATCGGTGATGCGGTCGAGACTAAAGAGCTGCCCTTCGTGGTTGCCGTGTTGGCAGACCTTGCAGGCCACGCTCAAGGTAAGAAACTGAAGGAACGCAAGTTCACTCAGATCGACAATGAGAGCTTTGACGAAGTCATGGCGAGCATGGAGCCTTCATTGAGCTTCACTGTTCCCAACCAGATGGATGACACGAGCGCTCAGATTCCCGTCGACTTGAAGTTCAACTCCTTGTCGGACTTCTCCCCGATGGCGCTCATCAACCATGTCGACAAGCTCCGCGAGGCTTATGAGAAGCGCCAGGCGTTGAACGCGCTCTTGGCGAAGATCTTCGTCGATGATGACTTGGCCACCTCGATCAACGACGTGATTAAGTCAACTGCCAGCGACGAAGAGCTCAAAGGCAAACTGGCGGAATTGGTCAACAAGCTGTAAGCAGTGCCATAGGCGAACGCTAACACAGATATCTGAAGAGGTAAGCGATGGGATTTCGACCGATTGGCGCTGATGAAGCCGCTGAAATGGCTGCAGCTGCTGGCGCTACCGCAGAAGGCGTTGATGTCCTTACTTCGGTGATCGCTCAGACGAACCGCGCGGGACAGCGCGATGCTCTGAAAGCTCTGCTTGAGCAGGCTGTGACCGGTGGTGTGGCCCCCGGCCAAGATGAAAAGAAGAAGA
>JAEEGL010354801.1_pt1 | contig 10352 bp, 9 predicted proteins | sample 9134231 | NCBI WGS metagenome assembly JAEEGL01 (sample SAMN16246548, study PRJNA631951) | gut metagenome | biome: gut microbiome; feature: rumen; material: fiber-attached | host: Bos | place: Iran: Karaj | collected 2018-10
ATTCTCATTACCTGATTTGCCATAAAAAAAGTCGCCTCCTTTTCGCACTTTTTGAACTAAGTACGACAAGCGGTGACTGTACACTCTCCCGTGTGTGTCCTGACCCTTAACACAAAGTAAGGCTCAAAAACCCTTTACACGTCGTTTCTGCCTGGTGGCAGACTCAAAATTGTCTGTACAGTGACTTGTCGTCAGTTTGTTTGGCCTTTATAACCGGCCTCTAGACATTCGCTCCACGGAAAACCTGCTTAACTGGATAAAGCAGCAACCTCACGCTTCTTAGCTATCATGTCACAGCGTTTGTTAGTATAAAACATTATTTGTGCATTTGCAACAACTTTTTATAAATTAATCACTTTTAATACAAAATCAGCCTTTTTCGACTGTTTTAGTTGATGTAAATTAATCTGTTTGTATCTTTTGTTACCATAAAACAGTAATCGTAGTACAATACACAGTGCATTTTTACCAAACAGTCATCTGATATTATCATTAATATATAGAAGAAGCTATTATCATAAGGTAAAATATCAATTAACAAAGAGTAAATACCCCGCAGGTGTCACATGGTGAATGTGCTGGCACGAGCGCCTGACTAATGTTTTTGCGGGAACAGTGAGGAAACAATATGTGGATTGCAGAGAATTGGAAAGATTATGAAGTAATAGACACCTCCGCCGGCGAGAAGCTTGAGCGCTGGGGAGACTACCTTTTGATACGTCCCGACCCCCAGGTCATCTGGAATACGGACAAGAATCACTTCGGATGGAAAAAACCTAACGGACATTATCATCGCAGCAGCAAAGGCGGAGGAGAATGGGAATTTCACAATCTCCCTGAGGAGTGGACCATTAAATACGGTGAGCTCACATTTAACTTAAAGCCCTTTTCCTTTAAGCATACAGGCATTTTCCCTGAGCAGGCCACTAACTGGGACTGGTTCTCTTCATTGATAAAAGAAGCAGATCGTCCCATAAAGGTCCTTAACCTGTTCGCCTACACAGGAGGAGCCACAGTATCAGCTGCCAAGGCAGGCGCCAGCGTAACTCACGTCGATGCCTCCAAGGGTATGGTAGGCTGGGCAAAAGAAAATGCAGCAAGCTCAGGTCTGTCTGACGCCCCTATAAGATATCTTGTTGATGACTGTAACAAATTCGTCCAGAGAGAAATAAGAAGAGGAAACAAATACGACGCCATCATCATGGATCCCCCTTCCTATGGAAGAGGTCCAAAGGGCGAGATCTGGAAGATCGAGGAATCCGTATTCCCATTCATCCAGCTCACAAGCCAGCTCCTTTCGGATAATCCCCTCTTCTTCTTAATTAATTCATACACTACAGGACTTCAGCCGGCAGTATTATCCTACATGCTCCACACAGTCCTTGATCCTATCCACAAGGGAACCGTTGAAGCAAATGAGATCGGCCTTCCCGTAAAGAACAACGGCCTGATTCTCCCCTGCGGCGCCAGCGGCCGCTGGACGGCGGTATGATATGCTGTAAAAGCTTTCCCTAACCGCCAGATGCAAATACGAACATATAAGTGAATTTTTTCAAAATATAAAGAGGCTGTGAAAAATCAAGTATATTACTCTACTTATTTTTCACAGCCTCTGTATCATTGGATCATCACAGGTCGTCACTTGCATCAATCTTCTCGCGGATCTGCTGCATCCTCATATCAATCTGATTGATGAGATCTGCCGAGAACTTCAGGTCCTCTGTGATAACCTCCGCGTTCTCGATGTCTTTTTTGTACTTCATCTTATGCTCAAGGCTCGCCCAGAAATCCATGGCAATGGTCCTAAACTGAACTTCCACCTTCATATATTCCTTGACATCCGTAAGGAATATAGGAATCTCAATAATAAGGTGCAGTGATCTGTATCCGCTGCTTTTTGGACTTGAGATGTAATCCTTTTTCTGAAGGACCTTGATGTCATCCTGCTGCGCAAGACAATTGGCAAGCATATAGATGTCATCCACAAAGGAACAGATAACTCGTATGCCCGCTATATCCGAAAGATTCTTATTGATATTATCAACCGTCAGATCCACTCCCTTATCGCACAGCTTGTTGTAGATACTGACAGGTGTCTTTATCCTCATCTTGATGGCCTCGAAGGGATTCCTCTTATTACGAAGAGAAAGTTCCTTGTTAAGTACATCAAGCTTGGTCCTCACTTCCGAAAGCGCACAGTCGTATTTCATCATGAGAAGCTTAAATTCTTCCAGCTGATCCTTTTTCCTGAGAATCTTCTCAACATCCGCCTGTGTTACTTCTTCAGGATTATAGTTGTCTGCCCCGCCCTGCAAAGATGTAAAATTCATTTTGGAGTAGTCAAGATGGTCTACCGCCATAACCCCACTTCCTTTCTGGTTTTCATCATTATTATTGTACCCCCTACACTTAAAACTTATGTGAACAAACTATTAAGAATAAAGAAAATTCCGCAGAGCACCCATGAATACTCTGCGGAATTTCCCTCATAAAAAACCAATTCACTTATAGATAAAACGTGTATAAGAACCCATCTTACCTGGCTTCTGCCAGCCTTTCCGGAAGATCTGCCAGCGAAACCACGCTATACTCAAGCTCTGTCCTTGGTCCTGCCAGGAGCTTGAACTTATTAAGAAGTCTTCTATAAACTGTCTTGCAGCTCTCCTTGTTGGTACCAACAAGCAGAAGGAGATACTGCGACGCCGAGTACTTACAATATGTATCACCCTGACGGAGTGTCAGAGATATTGCTTCCTGTAAAAGCTTAGCTCTCGTCTCGAGCTTAGCCTGGTTTGTAATCTTTTTTCCCTCATAGTCAACGATGTTAAGAAGCATCATATAAACTGACTGTCCGCTTCTCTCCATGTTGCGGCTGAGGATGTGATACGCATCGATGAAGCTTGGGAATGAGCAGTCATATGCACCCTCATCGTTGTCAGATACAGCACCCCTGTGCTCAAGGATGCCATCCCTGATCTGGAGGATCTTGCCGGGCACATTGGTGATCTGGCGGCTCATCTTGTCATAGCACTCAAGAAGATCATTGCTTGGAGTTACTCCAAGTTCATCTGTGTAGTATCTTACAGTCTCATCATATACTGCATAAGCTTCCTTGAAGGCTTCCATTCCGATAAGGGCATTGATCTCACCAATCTGCCACTCATCATCGGGATAAAGCTCTGCTGCCTTTTTGAATATGTGGTGCATGGACTCGTAGTCTTTTCTTGCCTCATAGTAGCTGCCAAGAGCAATAACACTCTCTGCATACATCTTCTGAAGCTGAACACTCTGGATTATGAGCCACTCTGCTGTAGCAAGCTCCGGAAGAATCTCGGCCCTGTACTCATCAAACGCAGCCCTGTAATACTTAATGCTGTCAGCCTCATTTTTCTGGGCTCTTGCCTTTGCAATGTTATCCTTGAATCTGAGGACATCGGACTCAATATCCACATTTTCATCGGTGAAAAAGACACCGTCTTTATTTACCACATAGTCGCGATTCGGAAGTCCTGCTCTGTCCATCTGCTTGTGCATCTGATAGATCAGGTTATTGAAGCTGTTTGAAAGATTTGACTGCTCTTCTCTGTCATAAAGAATAGCAGTAAGCTGATCCTTCTGTATGCCAGCCTCTCCTGAAAGCCACACAATTTCCAGAAGCTGGATGTACTTTGCTGTCTTGTTCTTACCGATGGATATATTTTTTCCCTCGTAAGTAATAGCAAGTCCGCCGAACATATTCACTTGCAGTGTAGTCTTGTCTGTGTTGTCCATACCATCTACCTCTAAGGATTATTATTATCTGTTTACTGCTTCCTGCATGTTTCCCACATAATTGCAAACGCTGTAGCTCTCACTGGAGCTGTCCTTACTGTCAGATCTGAAGTTGGACCATTTACAGCACCAGCACTCCCTCATGGGAACCAGGACGCCATTATCTGGTTCAAAATGCTCGCAGCAATGATCTTCTTTTACTACTAAAAGGCCGGTAGCGTCGTAATTTTGTCTTTCCATTACACTCTCCCATATATTTATACGAATACATTTGTATGATTGTAATATATCATGAAAGATTTTTTATTGGATTTAATATGTCGCAGCCTGTCCTTTTTTTGTCGCAGTTTGTATTGTATGACAAAAATTATGACTGTAATTTGATTACAGTCATATTTCCACACCATCTTTGATGATTTTATGAAGTTTTAATGATTCCTTATCTATAAGCAGAATGTCAGCTTTTTTGCCCACTTCAAGACTTCCGTACCTGTCATCTGCGCCTATGCATCTGGCAGGATTTATGGTACAGCTGTCAATTACATCCTCAAGCGGGATATCCATCTCAAGCACTGCAGTTCTGAAAACATCATACAGATTGGAAACAGAGCCTGCTATTGTCCCATCGGATTTAAGTCTGCAGAACTTGCCCTCTTTTATAACCGGAAGGCCGCCAAGCTCGTAGTCACCATCTGCCATTCCCGTGCCCTGGGCGCTATCGCTGATGAGAATGATCCGCTCCCTGCCCATCAGCCTGTACATTGCTCTGGCTGCTGCCGGATGAACATGCACGCCGTCAAGTATCATCTCGCAGGTAACACTGTCAAAATCAGCTGCTGCCCCTACAAGTCCGGGAGCCCTGTGGTGAAGACCGGTCATGGCATTGAACAGATGCACCACATGTGAAGCTCCAGCCTTAATTGCTCCTGCTGCAGTTTCATAATCAGTACCTGTATGTGCCAGGGAAACCTTGACCTTATCCTTTACTTTTCCAATATAGTCCCTGAAATCCGGATTGACCTCAGGCGCAAGCCCGATGATCTTCACAAGCCCCCTGGAGCTCTCGACAAATCTGTCAACAACCGACGGATCGCATTTTATGATATACTCTTCGTTCTGGGCGCCTTTCTTTTCCCTGCTGATAAAAGGCCCTTCCATGTTAAAGCCCACAAGATCAGCTCCGTCTCTGTGCTCACTTTCCGCATATTCCGCTCCAAGGCTAAGGACCCTGCACAGGTCATCCACCGGAAGTGTCAGTGTGGCGGGACACATGGCAGTTATCCCATTTTCAAGCTCGTACCTGCCTATAACTTCATAGGCCTCTCTGGTTCCGTCGCAAACGTCCTTTCCCATGGCTCCGTGGAAATGGATGTCCACAAAACCGGGAACAGCTATGCAGCCCGTTGCATCGATCACAGCATCATCGCTGCAGCCATCAGATATAAGTCCATCCTTAATATAGATATCTCTTTTGGAAAAGAGCCTGTCAGCCCCGTATACCATAGCGCCAGTAATCTTCACTATTTAAATTCCTGCCTTCTTCCGCTCTTTGATGAATATTTAAATACATATTCAAGTTTAACTCCGTCCTTGAATTCTGTCTTGCTGTAAGCTTCTGCAACCCTTCGAACTGCATTTTCAACTTCAGGCTCGGTACACTCGGTAACCAGGACAAAAAAGCTGTGGGAACCGCTCTGCATCACAATGTCGCTCATTCGAAGTGTCTTTTCCAGAATTACGCTGAACTGGGTCACTGCTTCTGACATGAAGTTAAGGTCCTCATCCCCAATTGGATGCAGCTCAAAAAGCAGTAGTGCAGCGGATCCGCCGTATCTTCTGTACAGGCGCATTACAAATCTGTAGGCAATGGTAAAAGAGTCTTTTCCAAGGATAAGTGCTCCATCCTTCTCGTTGCGCTCCTCCATAACCTTTTCTATGCGCTCAAGCTTCTGGATGGTGTCCTCTTCACCCTCTCCATCCCCTTCATCGCTCTCACTGTATATTGAATATCCGTGCTTGCCATTCTGCTTGACTTTATAAAGTTCACCGTCAGCAAGGGAGAAAAGAACTTCGTAATCCCTGCCATTTTCCGGAACCATGACAACACCCATGGAAATGCCAAGAGGAATCCCGTTATCCTCCCCCATGAGTCTCTCCGCCTCTTCCAGCAGCTGCTTATTGAAGCGCTTGGAAAGTGATAAGATTACACTTTTATCTGTCAGATCCTCAAAAAAGGCCATGAACTCATCGCCGCCAATCCTGCAGAGAGTATCGGTTTCTCTGGTGTTTCTTCTAACCACATCAGCAAAAGCCTTAAGTACCTGATCTCCCATATCATGGCCAAACAGGTCGTTAACCAGCTTAAAGCTGTCCATGTCCATGACCACCAGCGCGCCTGTTTTTCTCCTGCACAGCTTGGAAACTCTGTCGGTCCCCTTTGGCTTGTTAAAAAAGCCCGTGAGCCTGTCTACTGTGGCCTCTTCCTGAAGATTTTCTATTGTCTTACTGTTTTTGATTGTGTGATCGATTCTCCTGATCAGGACATCTCTGTTGAAGGGCTTGGTGACATAGTCAGAAGCCCCAAGGACAAGGCTCATCTCCTCTGAATCTCCCCGCTCATTACCGGACACGAATATTACGGGAATATGCCTTCTGCCAGTGTGATCCTCATACCTTCTAAGCTCAATATATGTATCAAATCCGTCCATCTCCGGCATCATGATATCAAGAAGGATGAGGTCAGGTGTATTGTTTTCTATATATTTAAGAAGCCTTTTGCCGGAATTTATGCAGGTTACATGCATGTTTTCTTCCGACAAAAGCTGTCTTACATTTTCAAGGATAAAAGAGTCATCATCTACAACGGCAATATTGTAATCCATTTCTTGTCCCCCATTTTTATCCGAATATGCTGGAATCAATACTTCTTTTCATACTCCCCAGCTATAATAATACCATTTTTAATGTATAATGAAAATGGTGAGGTTTTAAGCGATATATTGATATTTAGCATCAATTGTAATCATTACAGTAGATAGGGAGGAATGATCATTGGCAAAAAGATATTACGCAATAGCACTGGCTTTGGCCCTGTGCTTATCAGTTGTGGGTTGCGGAAATAGTATAGAAAACGAAGTTCAGGAAGCAGCTGCTGAGGTGTCAGCCAAAAGTGAACAGACAGCTTTGACAGTAGCAGAAGCGTCAGTAGATGGCAGGCAAGATACTGCCGATAAAGCAGCGGCTGATAATCTAAATCATAATGCCAGTAAACAGGATTCAAGTGCCGGCCAAAATACCAGTAATGCCAGCAGCAAAACGTCTGCTTCTGATTCCAAAGAAAAACCTTCTCCTGCGCCTGCAGCAGAACCAGCTCCGGAAGTTTCTCCTGCGCCTGCAGCAGAACCAGCTCCGGAAGTTTCTCCTGCGCCCGCAGCAGAACCAGCTCCGGAAGCTTCTCCTGCGCCTGCAAAGCCTTCAGGATACGGAAGAATTCTCTTTTGCGGAGACTCAAGATCTGTAGATATGTTTTCTGAGTCTGCTGATGAAATAAGGAACGAAATTCATGACGGAATCCCGGTATACTGCAAGAACGGTTGCCAGTTTGAGTACATGGTAGATGCCGTTAATGAATATGGAATTGATAATTTTGACACACTGGTCTCATGGATGGGATGTAACAATTTCGGTAATTTCAGCAAATATGGTCCCTACTATGATCAGCTTCTGGCGCAGGGAAAGCAGCTGGTCCTTTGCACAGTAGGCCCTACTGTGGATGAATGTCTTTTGGACGACGAAGACTATCTTTATTATCCCAACTCCAACCAGATAAATTTCAACAACTCCTTAAGAGCATGGGCTAATGGTAAGGATGTTAAAATAATAGATATGTATTCATATATTGAAAATTCACTTAATAATTCCGGCGGAATCAGCATTGTTCCAACCGACGGCATTCATTATCTGCCTCAGCCCACCACTGAATTGTGGAGTTATATTCTTTCCAATCTCAAGTAATTATAATCAAATACCCCCTCCTTGATATGTTTACAGGATTCTTGGTGCACATATTAAGGAGGGGGTTTTTTACTCTTAAATTTTTTATTTGCCGGACTTTAGTCTTTGCTTATCCTCGTACATCTCTCTGTCTGCGCGATCAAATATATCAGCCACAAAATTGTCGCTCTCGGGTTTAAATTCAGCCATTCCTGAGGCTAAAATAACTCCGGCGCCGGTTCTCTTATTTTCAAGAACCCGTTCACGCAATTTATCCATCAGCTCATGCCTTGATGAATAATCGCTGCCGCGAAGGAATACGACAAACTCATCACCGCCCACTCTGAATACAGGACTGTGTACAAAAACGTCACACAATATCCGTGCTGATGCCCTGATATACTCATCTCCGGCAGCATGTCCCAGGGTATCATTTATCTGTTTCAGATTATTGGTATCGCATATTACCAGCGCAAACGTCAGGTAATCCATACCATTGTCAATATTTGCCTGTACAGATTCCTCCAATTCCTTATACGCCGTCTTATTCTTTACTCCGGTCAGTTCGTCGCGTCTTGCCAGCTCTTTTTCCGTCTTCAGTGCTCTAAGATGACGCTTTTCCCTCTTGATCTCATCATCAATGTCCTCTACAACAACGATAAAATGAGTGCCATCACTGGTTCTTCGAACACTCAACCTGGTGTACCTTGATTTACCATTTCTGGTGATTCGATAATCAATAGTGTAGTCTTTTCGATTATCAAGAGCTGAAATCATATTATCCTTATTCAGGAATTCACACAGCTGATCGCAATCCTGCTTATGAACGACATTCGGAATATTTGCAATGCAATCATCAAAGAAATTATCTCCGGATTTACTGATTTCCAGCTGTCCGTAAATATTATTAACTTCATAACCAATATATGAGGAGTCGGCAATATCCACGTAATAGATTGCGTCATAGTTAGAAGCCAGACTCTCTGCTATCTGACCGAAGGTTATGGTCTTTTTCTGATTCTCCTTCTGTGCCTTTTCTGCGTCGAGTTCATCTTGTATGTCTTTTTCATAGAAAATCAGATACTGACCGTTGCTTTCACGCATGACTGTAAATAAAAAGAACCTTGGTAATCCCTCTACAATGACTCTGTATTTAAATGAAAACGATCGTCTGTCTTCAAGATTCTTTAACATTGCTTCTTTATTGTAAAAGCTCTTGGCATATTCCCGGTCCTCAGGATAAACACATTCGTCAATGCTTTCCAACACCTCCCCAAAGAAATCTTTTCCGGTTGATCTCGAATTTATTGTCTTATATTTCTCGCTCATAGCAAATGTCAGGAATTCGCCTGATTCTACTTCGATGTAGAATATCGCTTCATAATCTTCTGCCATAACTGAAGCAATATGGTTATGTATCTCGTTATCCTTCTTTTCACCAAGCTGCACAAAGGTATGGACCAGACAAATACCGATCATAAGTCCTATGGCATAAGAAGGTAAAAAGGCATAAAGAATCTGGAATATCAAAAAGACTCCCAGAACTGTACTTGTCATCGCCACTGCCCGGTATCTGACTCTTGTTCGCCCTATACTCCTATGAGCAACATACAGCATATAAACAGATAATACAGTATAAAAAGCAATCTGAAGGATAAAAGAGATATTTCTGCCGGATTCCCCAATGTATTCACGAGCATCATTATACGAAAACATAAAATGGTAAAAGCGATTAAGCATCAGACATATCAGTCCGATTCCAAACATCGACCAGACGCCATATAGCAGCACCGTGCTGCGACGGCCACTCTTATCAAGAAATGCAACCAGATACCTGGTCCACGTTAGCATTGTCAGGAGCATGAAAATAAAATAAAAGACAGTCAAAAAATATATCAGGGGAAAAAGTGCCGGTATATCCCTATGCTCATAAGACAACCCCCCAAAACATATCAACTATGAAGTAGCAGTTTGAAGCAAGTATAAAGTAGTTATAACGAACAGATACTCTATTTGTACCCTGTTTTCCCGCTCTCAAACCATACTTAATGAGAGATTCCCCGTTTAGTATCAAGTTTATTATCAGCAATGATACCGGAACCATCGAGTATAGCATTAAACGTTGTCGCCTCCTTACAATCGTAATAACAATTGCACATTTGCGCTTATACAATTATTATACAATATGTTTGAAAAATCGTCAGTGCTCTTTTCTATTTGAAAAGCCTTGATTTTACGTGGTTTCTGTTCGCACATTTCTCATGTTTCGCTATATTTTTAAGGATTTTTGAAATTTTCAGAGCCATTTTAGAGCCAAATCACATTTACGTCACCAGCGCTTCATGTTCTTTTGAATGTTCTGCTCATGTTTTCCTCATCATGCTTATGCTTTATAGTTTTAAAACTGCAATTAATTCTTCTCCGTCTACATCCCCGGTTTCTACAAATCCAAAAGACTCATAAAGAGCTTTTGCCACCTTATTCTCCGGTTCATATGAAAGCCAACAGTACTCAGCTTTTCCACATGGAGATGTCCTAATAAATTCGAGCGCAAGTTCTATTGCTTTTCTGCCATAGCCCTTTTGCTG
>JAEEGL011679094.1_pt1 | contig 10352 bp, 8 predicted proteins | sample 9134231 | NCBI WGS metagenome assembly JAEEGL01 (sample SAMN16246548, study PRJNA631951) | gut metagenome | biome: gut microbiome; feature: rumen; material: fiber-attached | host: Bos | place: Iran: Karaj | collected 2018-10
GCTTCTCGAAGTTCTTGCGGGAGCGGAGTTCGCGGATGGTGCCGGTCTTCTCGAATTTCCTCTTGAATTTCTTGAGGGCTCTCTCAATGTTTTCGCCTTCCTTGATCTGTACGATAATCATGCTTTTACACCTCCTTTTTCATTGGGGATGCAAAGGTAGCAACTATTTTTGATTCTGCAAATATTTTTTGAATTCCTCCATGCCTTTCGTCGCGACGGCGCGGATGTGGGTGATGCGCGGGTCGCTGACGGGGACGTCTGCGGGGTCGATGATATAGATCGGGACGCGGTTGCCGGCGTAGCGGTAGAGTCCGGCGGCGGGATATACCTGCAGGGATGTGCCGACAATCAGCAGGATGTCGGCCCTGGAGACGATCTCGATGGCCTTTTCGATGTTCGGGACGGCCTCGCCGAAGAAGACGATGTGGGGCCGTAACTGCTGCCCGTTCGGGGCGAGGTCGCCGAGATGGACCTCCCCGCAGCCGATGTCGATGACCTCGTCGGTCCGGTAGGTCCGTTCATAAAGCCCGTCTTCCGGGCGGACTTTGGTCAGTTCGCCGTGGAGGTGGAGGATCCGGGTACTGCCGGCCTTCTCGTGGAGGTTGTCCACGTTCTGGGTGATGACATCGACCGCATAGTCCTTTTCCAGTTCCGCGATGGCGTAATGGGCGGAATTCGGCTTCGCGTCCCTGAGCTGGCGCCGGCGGTCGTTGTAGAAATCGAGCACGAGGGAGCGGTTGCGGTACCAGCCCTCGATGGACGCCACGTCCTGGACGTCGTATTTCTCCCAGAGTCCGCCGCTGTCGCGGAAGGTGGCGAACCCGCTTTCTGCGCTGACTCCTGCGCCGGTCAGCACGGCGATCCTTTTCCTAGACATCTTTCTTTTCAAAATAATATTTACGGACCCAGTACTCGAAGAGCGGGTCCAGGATGGTGGGAATGTCGTTGCTGTCGAAGGTGACGATCTCCTTTTTCACGAGGGCGTCCTTGACGCGTTTGACGTTTGCCGACGAGTTGAGCGCATAGGCGCGCACCACCTCGGAGGCGCTGAACCGGGTCACGCCGTCCACGATGGCCCTCAGCAGGCTGACCTGGTGGGTCGTCAAGTCGTTCATCATGTCCCGGAAACGGGGCTCATGCACGGCCATTATACCGGCAAGCGCCTCGACGAGGACCGGCTCCATGATGTATCCCTTGGATTTGGCGTCGCAGATGGACACGAAGTGGTTGATGTACCAGAGGTTGTTGCGGAACAGCCGGCATGCTCCGAGAAGGAGGTCCTTGTCGATGACCTTGCCGCTGGTGAGGAAGCCCTTGGCGATGTGCTCGGTGATCTCGCGCTCGTCGACCGGCTGGAGCCGGAGCGGTTCCACGAGACGGTAAAAGAAGCGCTTGACCTCGAAGATGTCCTTCATGGCGTTGACGCGGGATCCGCAGAGGATGTAGGAGAACGGTGCGCGCCCGGCGTCCCGCTCCTCCTTCATGACCTGCTCCATCGCCTTGAACACGCTCTCCCCGTCCTCCGTCAGGGCGAGGTTCTGGAATTCGTCGACAATGATCAGCAGGGGCCCGCCGCCGTCCCGGGCGATCCGGCAGGGGAGCCGCAGGACGGCGAGCATGTCGTCCCGGTCCAGCGTCCAGTTGGTCGAGAGCGGCTCGTCGGACTCGGCGAAACGCTCCGGGTCGAAGACGACGTGGGTTCCCTCCAGATAGCGGGCCGCAAGGGAGGCGTATTCCGCCGGCGTCGTCGCCACGGTCCGCAGCACGGTCCCGCCGAGCCGGAGGAGGAAAGCTTCGACCGTACGGATGTTCATGGCGGACAACTGCCCGATCCTGAGTTGTTTCCCCATGACGCGAAGGTTGAAGAGCGTCTGCTGGATCAGTGAGGTCTTCCCGCTTTTCGCCGGCTCATAGATGACGACGTTCTCGTGCTGCGTGATGAGGTTGCCGAGGATGGTGCAGTCGCTTTTCCGGCCGATGAAATTTTTCCCGGTGACGAACTTGTCATAGATGAAAGGTGAGTCCATAGGGGCGCGTAACTATTCTGTTACAAATATAGGAAAACGATGCGGAATCCCGCACCGTTTTCCTGAAAAAATTCATTGGTTTCCGGTCCGTCGGACCAGGCCGGGGCTCCCGGGGCTACAGAACCTCTTCGACAGGCGCGTCCGCGAGGGCCACGGTGTCGGCCGCCGCGAGCGAATCGGCCGGCGCCTCGACGGCCTCCTCGACGGGCTGCGGCTTGTGGAAGGGCAGTCCGATGCAGGTGAGGCGGTCGGTGAAGTAGCAGAACGCGGCCGCGGCGAGGAGCAGGGCGATGAAGCAGCACCAGAAGCGGCGCCGGCGCACTTTCCTGCGCTCGACTGGATCGACGGCGGAGAGTTTCGGGAACTTCGCCACCTCGGTGAGCGTCTTGCCGAACTTGACGTTCACGAGCGATGCGGCGTTGACGGCCCAGCCGTTGGCGTTGAGGATGGGGCCGAGGTCACGGTGGCGGAGCTTGCGCCAGGCGATGAACATGGACGGCAGGGAGATGATGAGGATCAGGGCGGCGATGAGGATGAGCCACTGCCACCAGCTCAGGGACTTGAGGACGCTGGCGATGGCCACGAGGACACCGGAGACGGCGGCGAAGGCGATGGTGATGCCGGCGATCTTCCCGATGTCGAACGGCGCGGCCTTGGTGGCGGTCTCCACGCCGGCCGCCGGCTTCGAGGTGGCGCTTTCCGTGATGCTGGAGAGGGTGCCTTCCCCCTTGGCTTCCTTTTCGGAGGCGATCTTGTTCACCTTGTCGGAGATCCACCGGCCCGCTTTCCGGTAAGGGGCCCAGAAGGCCTGGCGGACGGAGATCGGGTTGTCCACGACCGAAGTGACGACCGCGCTCCAGTCGTTGCCGTCGCGGTCATAGAAGACGGCGTTCTTGCCCGGGCGGAGTCCGTCCGTGTCGCCGGCCGTGAGGACGGCGGCGATGTTCATGGCCTTCCCCAGCTTCTCGCTCTTGCAGGCGCAGTAGAGGATGAACATGCCGCTGAGGGAGGAGATGTCGGGGTTGGGGCCGTCGACGCGGACGCAGAGATCGGTCGAACGCTGGTCGATGTAAAGCCGGCCGGCCTGGAAGATGGCCTTTCGGTCCTTGTCATAGAAGTCCTTGAGGACCACATAGTTGTTGAGGAAGTCGTAGAAGTTGTGGTAGAGGCGGAGGAGCTTGTCCACGGCCTCGATCGAAAGGGCCTCCTCCTCGAGGGCCTTGTCCGCCTCGACGAGTTTCAGGAGGTCGTCCTTGCGGTTCGCGGCGAGTTCCGCCTTGACGGCGTCAAGGCCGAGGCCCTCGACTTCCGCGCCCTTCTTGGCGCCCATCCAGGCGGTATAGGCGGCGAACTTGCCGAGGATCTCATTCCACTCCGCCTCGGTCAACGAGACCTTCTCGGGGGCGAGGACGAGCGCGCGCATCGCCTCGACGGCGCCTTTCCAGGCCGGGTTCACGGCGTCCAGGGGGAGCACCCCCTCAGCGGAAGGTTTGGCGATCGGCTCCTCGGCGATCTCGGCGGCGGCCAGGGCGAGGTTGCCCTCGATGGCGCCGATCTTCTCGACGGAAACGTCCACGGCGTCGGAGGCGTCGGCGTCGAAGCCGATGAGCTTGCAGCGCATGAAGTAGTCGGCGACCTTGTCCTTGAGCGCCTCGCAGGCCGCGAGGGCGTCGGCGGTCTTGTCACCGAAGGGGAGGACTTCCTCCGTACAGGCCTCCTGCCAGGCGGCATAGTCCGCGAGGGCCGTGAAGAAAGCCTCGATATGCTCGGCGGTCACGCCGTCGGCGCCGCTGCGGTCGGTCGCCTTGCCGACCTTCTCGGCAATGGTCGCGATGAGGGCCGCAAGCGCCTCGTCGTCACCGGCGGAGGCGGGCGTGATGATCCCGTCGCCGTTGAACTTCGTTTCCGCGAAGATCTTCACGTTGTCCGCGGTATCCTCCATGGCGATGGAGTCCTTCTCCAGACCGAGGTTCCTGAGGATCTGCCGGGCGGAGGCGAGCAGTTTCGCGCCTTCCGGGTTCTCCTCGTTGAAGGCGGAGAAAGGGATCTCGGTGCCGCGCGTGAGGAGGGTGTCCGGATCCTTGAGGACGGAAGTCAGCCACTGGGCTGTCGCGATGACCTCGTCCACGCGGATGTTGCCGTCATGGTCGGCGTCGATCAATTCGAGGGTTTTCTGGTCGAACTCGAGGTTCTTGGCGGGGCAGCTGAGGACGGTCCACATCTTGCGGTCCAATTCGCCCAGGTGGGCGATGTCCGCACCGGAGTCGATCTTGACCCGGGCTGCACCTCCGACGGAGGAGAATTTCCAATTGTATGCCATGGATAGTACGGTTATGGGTTTTCGTATCCGCAAAAATAACAAATAATTTTGAGGATTGTCAATTATTTTCTATCTTTGCAGTCCAAAAATTTGAGATGACCGCTAAGCCATTGATTAAGAGCCGCTCAAGGGAGCGGCCGCTTACGGCCGGAAACTTTTGATAAGTTTTATTACATGTACGCAATCGTAGACATTGCAGGCCAGCAGTTCAAAGTGGAAGCTGGAATGGAAATCTTTGTCAACCGCCTGAAGGCTGGCAAGGGTGCTGCCGTCGAGTTCGACAAGGTGCTCCTCTGCGCGGAGGATGACGCCGTGAAGGTCGGAACTCCTTACATTAAGGGTGCCATTGTCAAGGCCACCGTCCTCGAGGACGACGCCAAGGCGAAGAAAGTGCTCGTTTTCAAGAAAATCCGTCGCAAGGGATTCCAGACGCTGAACGGCCATCGCCAGAAGCTCTCCAAGATCCGCATCGACGCTATCGCTTAAGCAACAGGAGGAACAGATTATGGCACACAAAAAAGGTCAGTCCAGCTCGAAGAACGGTCGTGAATCCCAGAGCAAGCGACTTGGTATCAAGAAGTTCGGTGAAGAAGCCGTGAAGGCCGGAAACATCCTGGTCCGTCAGCGCGGCACCGCCCACAATCCCGGAAAGAACGTCGGTATCGGCAAGGACCATACCCTCTACGCCCTCGTGGACGGTACGGTCAAGTTCACCCGCAAGAGAAACGACAAGTCTTTCGTGTCGGTCGTTCCCTTCGAGAACTAATCCCGGAGGACAGCCGTCCCGGATGAAACGAGGAGGACTTGCCCTTCAACAGGAGCAAGGCCTCTTTTTTAATATTCAGGTATAACAATGCTTACACTCAAAACCCTTCGCGAGAATCCCGAACACGTGATCGCGAAGCTTGCCATCAAGAATTTCGACGCCCGGGAGATCGTCGGGAAGGTCATCGCCCTCGACGACAACCGCAAGGCCCTCCAGACCGAGTCCGACCGGCTCCTGGCGGAACAGAAAAAGGCGGCCGCGCGGATCGGCGCCCTCATGAAAGAGGGGAAGAAGGCCGAAGCCGAGGCTGCGAAGGCGGAAGTCGCCGACATGAAGGCGAAATCCGCCGCCCTTCTCGCCCAGGCCGACGAGAACCAGAAGGAACTCGACGCCAGCCTCGTCCTTCTCCCGAACATGCCCTGCGACCTGGTCGTTCCGGGCAAGGGGGCGGAAGACAACCAGGTCGTCAAGATGGGCGGCGAGGACCCGCAGCTGCCGGAAGGCGCCCTTCCGCACTGGGAGCTCGCCCGCAAGTATGATATCATCGATTTCGACCTCGGCGTGAAGATCACGGGGGCCGGATTCCCGGTGTACAAGGGCAAGGGAGCCCGTCTCCAGCGTGCCCTCATCAATTATTTCCTGGACCGCAACACGGCGGCCGGCTACCTGGAGGTCGAGCCTCCGGTGATGGTCAACCAGGCCTCCGGTTTCGGTACCGGCCAGCTGCCGGACAAGGAGGGACAGATGTACCATGCCACCGTGGACAATTTCTACATGGTCCCGACCGCTGAAGTGCCCGTGACGAACATCTTCCGCGACGTCATCCTCCGCGACGACCAGTTCCCGCAGAAGATGACGGCCTACACGCCCTGCTTCCGCCGCGAAGCCGGCTCCTACGGCAAGGACGTCCGCGGCCTTAACCGGCTCCACCAGTTCGACCAGGTCGAGATTGTCCGCGTCGAGCGCCCGGAGGACAGCTATGCTGCGCTGGATGAGATGGTCGCCCATGTCGAGGGCCTCGTGAAGGAACTCGGCCTGAAGTACCGCATCCTCCGTCTCTGCGGCGGGGACATGAGCTTCACCTCCGCGATCACCTACGATTTCGAACTCTGGTCCGCCGCCCAGGGCCGCTGGCTGGAGATCAGTTCCGTCTCCAATTTCGAGAGTTTCCAGGCCAACCGCCTCAAGCTCCGTTACAAGGACGCAAACGGCAAGACGCAGCTCTGCCACACGCTGAACGGCAGTTCCCTCGCCCTCCCGCGCGTGGTCGCCGCCCTCCTCGAAGACAACCAGAAGGACGGTTACATCGAGATTCCCGAAGTCCTTCGTCCCTACACCGGTTTCGACCGGATCGACTAGGGAGATGGCCCCGGAGAAGATCATCCTCGGCATCGACCCCGGAACCCAGCTGCTGGGTTTCGGGGTCATCCGTGCCGTGGGGCGGAAGGCGGAATATGTGGACATGGGTGTCCTGGACCTGCGGAAGGAGAAGGACGCCTATACGAAACTCCGCGCCATCCATGAGTGCATCTCCGAGGTCTGCAAGTCCTATCACCCCGACGAACTGGCGGTCGAGTCGCCGTTCTACGGGAAGAACGCGCAGGTCGTGCTGAAACTCGGCCGCGCCCAGGGTGCCGCGATCATCGCCGCCCTCGAGAACGGCGTTTCCTCCGTGACGGAATATGCCCCCCGCAAGGCCAAGGAGGCCATCGTCGGCAATGGGGCCGCCTCCAAGGAACAGGTGCAGATGATGCTTGAAAAAACGCTGGGTGTCGCCCTGGAAGCGCAGCATCTCGATGCGACGGATGCGCTCGCCATCGCGCTCTGCCACCATTTCCAGTGCGTGAACCCGATGGTGGCCGCGCAGGGGCGCGGCGGGTGGGAGCAATTCCTCCGGGACCACCCGGACCGGCTCAAAAAATGACCTTCCGCGATTAAACTTCCACCTTCCGGACCTGTCTAAACCAGTGTTTAGACCGTGTACGCCATGATGAGAAGAATCTCCGCCACCCTCCTCGGATTCCTGTCCGCCCTCTTCCTTTCCCAGGCGGTTTCCGCCCAGTCCTATACCGTGACCGTCACCCTCCAGGACGCCGCGAGCGGCGAGCCCGTCGGCTTTGCGACGGTCTCCCTGACGCCCGCCGGCACGACGAAGGCGACCAAGTACGTCCTCAGCGACAGCAAGGGAAAGGCGACGCTCGAGCGCGTCCATGCGGGCAAGTACACGCTCAAGTCCGAACTGATGGGCTACAAGCCCCATGAGCAGGAGGTGGAGGTCAGCAAGGCGGAGGATTTCGGCATCGTCAAGATGGAACTGGATCGGGAGGTGCTCGACGCCGCCAGCGTTTCCGCGGTGGGCAACCCGATCGTCATCAAGAAGGATACGGTCGAATACAACGCCTCTTCCTTCATGACCGCCGACAACGACGCGCTGGAAGAGCTCCTGAAGAAGCTTCCGGGCGTGGAAGTAAATGAGGACGGCTCGGTTACGGCCAACGGCGAGACCATCACGAAGATCACGATCGACGGCAAGACCTTCTTCCTCGACGACCCGCAGATCGCGACGAAGAACCTGCCCGCGAAGATCATCGAGAAGGTCAAGGTGGTCAAGAAGAAATCCGAGCAGGCCGAATTCACCGGCATCGACGACGGCAACGAGGAATATGTCATTGACCTCTCCGTGAAGAAGGGCATGATGAACGGCATGTTCGGCAATGCGATGCTCGGCGGCGGCCACGACCTTCCGAAAACGGCGGACAACCTCAACGACTGGCGTTACCAGGGCGCCCTGATGATGGGCAAGTTCACGGAAAAGACCCAGTTGAGCCTCGTCCTCAACGGCAACAACACCAACAACCGCGGCTTCAACGACTTGTCCGGCAGCATGATGCAGTCCATGCGCGGCGGCGCCGGCGGCGGCCGGGGCATGGGCCGGGGCCAGGGCGGCTGGGGGAGCGGCAACGGCGTCACGACCTCCTGGATGGGCGGCCTGAACGGCGCCTGGACCCTTTTCGACGGCAACATGGACCTCTCCGGCAACTACATGTACAACAACACCCGGAAGGACGTCCTGGAGCAGACCTACAAGGAAACCTACATGCAGGACGGCTCCACGCTGATCTATGCGAATCCGGAACCCGGCTACAACAACACCTTTACCGACGGCCACCGCATTGGTTTCCGCCTCGAGCACAAGTTCTCCGAGAACACCTCCATCCTCGTCCAGCCGCAACTGGAATTCGGGCGGGGCAACTTCACGGAGATGCAGCAGTTCACGACCGACCGCCTCTCCGCCGGAGCGACGGACCCGACCGCGGTCAACAGCGGTTTCTCCTTCACCGACGGCCGGAACAAGAACATCACCACACGCGGTTTCGCCCTCTTCCGCCAGCGGCTCGGCATCCCCGGCCGTACCCTCTCCCTGAGCACGAACTGGAATTTCTCCAACAACGACATCAACGGATACAACCAGTCGAACACCCATACGTTCGCGGACATGCAGGACACCCCCATCAACCAGCGGTACGAGAGCAACGCCCGCGGCCGTTCCGTGGGGACCCGGCTGGTCTATACCGAACCCCTGGGAAACAACTTCTACCTGGAAGGCTCCTACAGTTTCAACTGGCGGAAAAACACCTCGTGGAAGAACACCTACGACAGCGGGGACGACAGCGCCATCTCGGCGGCGAACCATCCGTATATCCCGGAAGGGGAGACGCGGAACCTCGCCTATACCAATGAGATCCTGAACAAGTCCTATTCCCAGAGCGCCGGCCTCACCCTCGCTTACCAGGAGGGCAAGACGCGCGCCCAGGCGGGCCTCTCGGTCAATCCGACCAGCACTTTCAATACGACGGTCGAGGGCGGAAAGGAGAAATCCTATGAAGACCGCAACCGCATCAAGTGGGCTCCGCGCGCGATGGTGTTCTATGACATCAACGACAATGCCGAGCTGCGCCTCTTCTATTTCGGCCGTTCCAACCAGCCTTCCACGAACCAGCTCATGGCCGTGGCCGACAACTCGGACCCGCTGAACCTCTCCTTCGGCAACCCGTCCCTGTATCCTTATTTCAACCATGACCTGCGGAGCGAGTTCAGCTATTCCAACAAGAAGTCGTTCTTCACCCTGCGGGCGACCGTCGAGGGGAGCATGGTCCAGGACCCGATCGTCAGCGCCGTCTGGTACGACCACGCCGGCGTGACCTACACGATGCCCGTCAACGGCGACAATTCCTACAACGGCAGCGTCCGGATGTTCCTCAACTGGCCGATCGGCCAGTCGGGCTTCTCCGTGTCCTGGATGAACCGGGCGTCCTATTCCGAGACGAACAGTTTCATCGCCAAGGGCAATTTCGACATGTCCGGCTACTACAGCGAGGACGGTTCCCTCAAGTATGAAACCTTCGTGAACGATTTCAAGGACATCCGCGACCGCGACGACTTCATCCACAACAAGACGCAGTCCCTCGGCCTGATGGAGCGCCTCCGCCTGACCTACCGGAGCGACAAGTTCGAGGTCACGGCGAACGGCCGCACCCGTTTCTCCAAGCCCTGGTACACCATCGAGACGGCCAACGAAAACGCCACCTGGGCCAACCAGGCCCAGTCCACCCTCAACTGGAAGGTCGGCCAGAGCGGCTTCTCGATGAAGGCGGAAGCCGACTACAACTGGTACCGCGGCTACACGACGCCGCGCGAGAACGAATTCATCGTCAATGCGGAAATCAACCAGCTGGTCTTCAAGAAGCAGGTGACCCTGGCCCTGAAATGCTACGACATCCTCAACCAGTCGAAGAACCTTTCGGTGACCGATGCGACCAACTACCACAGCGAAGTCTGGAACAACACCCTCGGCCGCTACATCATCTTCTCCGTGACCTGGCGCTTCGGCAATTTCGGCAATGCGAAGAACATGCGCATGGGGCCCGGCGGTCCCGGCGGTTTCGGCAGTGGCCGGGGCGGCTACGGCGGGCGCCGGTAGGAAAACAGGAACGCAGGCCATCCGCGGCCTGCGTTTTCATTTTTCCTCCGACAGCGACGCGGTGTAGCGCCGCCACTTGTCGATGAGCGCCGTCATGTCTTCCGGGAGTTCGGAATCGAAGAAGATACGCTTTCCCGTGCGCGGGTGGTCGAAGCCGAGCGTCTTGGCGTGGAGCGCCTGGCGCGGACAGATCTGGAAACAATTGTAGATGAACTGCCTGTACTTGGCGTAGATGGTGCCCTGGCGGATCTCGGAACC
>JAEEGL011791014.1_pt1 | contig 10352 bp, 7 predicted proteins | sample 9134231 | NCBI WGS metagenome assembly JAEEGL01 (sample SAMN16246548, study PRJNA631951) | gut metagenome | biome: gut microbiome; feature: rumen; material: fiber-attached | host: Bos | place: Iran: Karaj | collected 2018-10
CGACGCGTCGAAAAGGTCCGCCGTGAAAATTGCTATGTCGCCCATCACCCTTACACATGACCGGCCAAGAAACAACGGGGCGGCGTGGGCAAAAGTCTTTCAGCCGAACCCTATCGGAGCGTCGGCGCTTATTAGGAATCATGAACCTGTCTTTTAGGTTCATGATGAAATTGCTTTAGCTTTAAAAAGCAATTTCATGCGAAGCATTCCGCACACATTTTGGTATTTCACAAAATGTGTGAAGTAGTGGGCGCCTACAAACTCTTAGTGTCCGGACGGAAAAGCTTTTTATCTGTTATAAGTGAGAAGCATCCGCTATGACCGGAGGTTTTTGAGGTCGTTGATGAGCTCGACGTCGTCGGCGGTGACGCGAATGTTGGCGGTGGTCTTTTCGCCGTCGGCGCGGGCAATGGTTACCTCAAGGATGTCGCCTTCGGAGACGCCGCGGGCGGCAACGTTTTTGATGAAGGAGACAAATTTGGGGTGGGATGATTCGAATTTATTTTTCATGCCCATGAGTTTCATAATATCTGCGGGATTTGGCATTTTAAAAGTACTCCTGTTTTAAAAATGATTGCGACGCTGCTTGTCAGCGTACATTGCCTGGTCGGCCAGGCGGTATAATTCACGGGCAAAGGATTCCGTTTTGGAAAAAGGCATCTGGTAGAATCCTTTGGCGGTTGAAAGCTTGGTTTTGTTGATGATGTTGCAGTATTCCACGTTATTGTCGAATTCACGAAGAAGTTTCTCTGGGGAACGTTTGGAACCGATTACCACTGCGGCAAATTCGTCACCGCCCAGACGGAAGGTGGAACCTGCGTTTTTGAAGGTTTTTTCCAGACATTCGGCCATGTTTTTGATGAGGCGGTCGCCTTCGATGTGGCCCAGTTCATCGTTAACGTGCTTTAAGTAATTTAAATCAAACATAAACAGGGTTACTTCCGTGCCCTCTTCATGTTTATCGGCAAGTTCGTTCCAAAGTTTATCAAAAGCCGCACGATTGCCAAGACCTGTGAGCATGTCGCGGTAGGCAAGTTCTTTGTAGGTGTCGAGGTATTTTCTTTCGCGTACATAGGTAATCTGGCGGTTAAGTACCAGCACGAAAAGGGTGGAGACAAAGGCCACCATTCCGAGACCCACTACCGTTCCCGCATATCCCTGTGAAGGAGCAACGTAGTAGAATGCGACGCCGATAAAGAAACCGAGGGCTATTATGATGGTCGCCATAAGAAGGATTTTGGCATCGGTTCCGCCGCGGTGGTTCATGAAGGCCAGTACCAATGTCAGGATTGCGCCGCCTCCTATGTAAATATGAGAAAGAATAAGTACCTCAAGGGGATCGAAAAGATTGCCGCAAAATCCTATGATATTTAGAATCGGCAGAATCCAGCCTATGATGCCCAATATTTCGCAAATGTTAGAGCCGCGCTTAAGCACCTGGGCGCAAAAGCCGAGGTAGGGAATGCCTACGCTGGCAAGGCACAGGAAAGAAATCAGCGACACGGCTTCATTGGCGTCGGTTAAAAACTGAGGTATATCGGAGCTGCAGATTACCCACAGTATAACAATCAATGTAAAGAAACAGAAATTGGAAAATAAGGAAAAGCCTGCTTTGTTCTTTTCACGCAACTGGTATGCAGTGAGGCCCACACCTACGAGGAACATGATAAAAAGGCTTACCACCACAATAAGGCGCACCAGATTGTCGGAAGCTACGCTGTATTTGATGGCCGCAATGTTGCCGAAGTTAATGCCGGCAATGTCCATATGAATGTTGTAGTAAGGGGTAAAGCTTACGGAAATGTCGCGTCCCGCCATGGACTGAGTGATGGGGGTGATGACACGAATGTTGCCTGTCATTCTGCCGTAGCGAAGGGGCAGAGTCGTGGCGTAAGAATTAACAATTTCGCCGCCCACCTTAACCTCACAGGCTGCGTACAGAGAAAGAAACTCCATGGCAAATCCGTCGGGAATATCAAGGGGCAGAGTGCTCCTGATGGTGGTAGTCTCTCCTGTTTTACCCTGAACGGAAAGAGGAAAATGGATTACGTTCCAATCCTCGGTGAACCAGGTCATACCGGCATCGCCCAAAGTTTCGCCCGTGATGCGGGTAGGCTCGTAGTGACCGTCCTTAAAAGCATATATAGTTATGGACAGCATAACGAATATAACCGCTGCTGCCAGTCTTCTTTTGAGTCGCTTACTTTCTAACACCTGTTGCTCCCTCCGGTAGCGATAAATCCTGCTATGCAAATAAACTTTGCCAATCGATTTATTTTACCACACGTGAATTATCTTAATGATATAACCATAACCTGCTTACTTCAAACACTTTTTGCTTGTTTTTCGCTATTTTTCGGCATTTTTTCACAAAGAAAGGCCCCCGCATAAGCGGAGGCCTGAATATCAGTCAGTCTGATGTGAAATTATTTCTTCCACTCGTCGTACTGCTTCTGTGCTTCTGCCAAAACATCCTGATATCCTGCTGCATCAAGTGCTGCCTGGAACTCAGCGATCTTAGCATCAACGTCCTTCTCAGCGAAGCCACCGTTCTCAAGAACGAAGCCGTACTGCTCTAAAACGTCGTTGCAAGCGGTGAGCTTGTCGTTAACCTTGGAGTCGTCGAACATGAAGCCTGCTGCGGAAGAACCGGTAGCGGAGCCGTTGAATGCTTCGTAAAGGGACTTCTTGTTAACAGGTTCGCCTGCTTCAAGAGTGTCAAGTGCAAGTGCGGAAGTAGATTCCCACATGGAGTGGTTGTACATGTCGCCCTTCTTAACAACCTGGCCGTTAGCATCAAGATCGTAATCCTTGCCTTCGATACCGTAGGTGTATAAAGAAGCAACAGTGTTATCGGTGAAGAGGTAACCTAAGAACTCGATACAAGCCTGAGCCTTAGCCTTGCTGCACTTAGAAGAAATAGCGTAGCAGGAACCAAGTGTTGAGTTGGTGTGTGCCCAGTGACCTGTTACAGGTGCAAAGGAAACGTCCTGATTGTAACGTCCGTCAGCTTCGTCGTTGTTGGGGATATCTGTCCACCATGAAACTGCCCAGTCCTGAGTCTGTGTGGTCTGGTCTGTTGTGGTCTTGGTAGCTTCATCTTCTGAAAGGTATCCAAGGTCAGCCCAGTGGCACATAAGAGTAACGAATTCTTTGTACTCGGGAGTAGCGATAGGGTTAACTACGCTGTTGGTAGCTCTGTCAACACCGAGAAGAGAGTTCTGGGTGAAGCAATCGAACTTGTCAATGTAGTAACGATAGAACATAGCGGTGTGCTGTGAAAGGTAAGGATAAGGAAGTCCTTCGTTCTTGGCATCTTCAAGAATACCGGTGGTTTCAAGATCCTTAAGAGTCTTAACCTTGGAAAGGTCCCATCCGTACTTGTCTACGAGATCCTGTCTGAACATTACGTCGTAGCCTTCAACAGAGTCCTTGTATACGGGAACGAAAAGATTCTTTCCGCCGTACTTGGAACCGTCCCAGAGTGCCTGAGGCATGCTGCCGTAAAGGGTAGTGCCGGGAAGAAGGTCGGTAATGTCATAAACTGCGTTGTTGTTGTAAAGGCTCTTACAATCGATTACGCTCTGCCATGCAGCAGTCCACATAAGGTCGATTTCGCCGTTGGTAAGTGCAAGGTTTGCTTTTTCAGCATATTCGCCTGAAGGGATATCCTTTAACTGGATCTTAACCTTTGAGCCCTTGCTTGCAAGGTATTTGTTGATTTCTTCAGCAATAGCGTCAACTTCTGCTGTGTCGGGATTGCCGAGGTTGTAACTTGCTCTGTAAACGCTGACTGTGTTGTCATCACGCTTGGAGCCGCCTGTGCTTCCGCATGCAGTCATGGAAAATACCATAGCAGCTGCTAATACAACGGAAACAATTTTAGTGAATTTTTTCATTGTAAATCCTCCCTATAATTTATTTCTAAGCTTCCCCACGATGAAGGAGCCTGAAACCGATGTGATATCAGCCCTTAACGGAGCCGACCGTAAGACCCTTGATAAAGTATTTCTGGAAGAAAGGATAAGCTACCATAATGGGTCCTATTACTATGATAACCGTTGACATTGTGGCCGTTGCCTGAGGGATACTGCCCTGCATGGCCGCAAGTGCCGATGAAGGAATGTTTCTTGCGTTAACCAGCATTTCGATGCTCTTCTGAATGTTGATAAGAAGAAGCTGCAAAGGTTTCTTGCTGGCGGTGTCCATGAACATAAGGGCGTTCTGCCAGTCGTTCCAGTACATGGTAGCCATCATGAAACCTACTGCTGCAAGAGCGGGCTTCATAAGAGGGAATGTAATCTGGAAGAAGGTTCTGAACTCTCCGGCTCCGTCTATTCGGGCCGAATCCATAAGTTCCTCCGGGACACTGGTCTGTATGTACGTCCTCAGGATTATGATGTTCATGGTGGAAACCATAATCGGAAGAATAAGCACCAGAAGATTGTCCTTCAAATGATATGTGCCGGTAAAAATTAGGTAAGCGGAAAGCTGACCACCCTGGAAAAGCATGGGGATAAGCATGAATACCGACAAAAATTTTCTGAGCATAAAGTCGTGTCTTGTGAGTACAAAAGCAAACATACTCATTACCAAAAGTCCTACTCCCGTACCTACAAGAGTAATGATGATGGTATTCATGTAAGACTGATACAACTGCTTGCCGTATCTGAGCACCGCATTCATACCGTTTAACGACCATGCCTTCGGGAAATAACTGTAACCGTACTGGGTAATACTCATTTCATCCGAAAATGCAGATATGAAAACCAGCAATATGGGCAATGCGCAGATAAATGTGTATATCAGGAGGCAAACCGTAAGAATAAACTGTCCGACTCCGTATTTTTCTTTTTTCCCGGTGTACTCCAGGTCCTTGTTTTTGTTCTTAGCCATCCTGAAGCCTCCGTTAGAATAATGCGTTGTCCGGTTCTATCTTTCGTACCACATGGTTGGCAAAAAGAATCATAACCGTACCGATAACCGACTGTAAAAGTGATGCCGCTGCGGTAAATCCGGGTTCCGAAGTATGAAGAATCATATTAAGAACGTAGGAATCCACAACTCGTGTAGTGGGATACAAAGTACCCGTATTACGTGTTACCTGATAGAAAAGACCCGTATCGGAGTGCATCATGCTGCCTACACTCAAAAGAAGCATTACGCTTATCATGGGAATAAGTGAAGGAAGGGATACATGCCAGATCTGTCTCCATTTATTGGCTCCGTCAATCTTGGCAGCTTCGTAAAGCTGTGTATCTACGCCCGCCAGAACCGACATATAAAGTACCGAACCGTAACCTACGCTGTTCCACATCTTAACTATAGTAAGAATGACGGGCCATGCCGAAGGTGTTGAATACCATCTCGTACTCAGGTTGAATACCTCGTTAATCATACCCGTATTGGTATTCAAGTATGCAAAAACAATAAACTGAACAGCCGCATAAGAAATGAATACCGGAATAATAACGATACTCTGCATTACCTTGGCAAGTTTCTTAAGAATCAGCTGGTCAAAAGAAATGGCAACCACAATGTTCAAAAACGTTCCGATTGCGGTAAAGATTACGTAATACATCAAGGTATTCTTGGTCATGTTAATAAGAATATCCTTGGACGCGAAAAGAAACTTAAAGTTGTCAAATCCGCAGAAAGGGCTCTTCCAGATACCTACCTGATAGTCAAGTTTCTTGAATGCCATAACAAGACCGGCCATGGGCACATAAGCAAAAAGAAACAAGATGATAACTACGGGCAGAGCCATCAGGAAATATGGCCAATGCTTAGCCGTGTTCTTCAAAAGCTGCTTCATCCACAATTCTCCTTCACAGCGAAATTACTTAATCGTTTTCGCAAGAAAAAGATACATCAAATCTTATACTTTTGCAATATTATTTTATTCGTTTATCGTCACATTTACTAATTTTCGTCAAACTGAACAGTTTTGTCCGCTAATTTTTTGTTAATTTTATGCTTGAAACCCCTGTTTTAGCCAGTTTGTAAACTTATTTAACTTAATTGTTTTCCCTGATAAATTATCAGACAACTTGACTTTTCCGTCTTGGGGAAGGCGGGGTAAACAGCGCTAATTATCTGCATTTGCTTCCGTTTTTCTTTTTCTGAGGTCCGGTTACGTAACAGTTTCGAAAAATTGCTTAAACGTTTTAACAATTTAAAGCGTATATTACGCGGGTTTCCAAAAATATGCCAAAAAAGCTTTCTTAAAAATTGCTTTTCCCACTTGCATAAAAAACTCTATCGGATATAATAGTGAATTGTAAGTTAGTAAAACGTTTTATAAGCCTATTTTACTGGATTCTTGAATGGAGCAAAAGACTATGAAACAGATTAATTTTGATGAAAACTGGACTTTCAGACGAAGCTTCCTCGACGCATATTTTTTGGCGGAAGCACCCGGCACTGTGGTAAATCTTCCCCACGATGCCATGATTTCCACCAAGGTTAAGCCCGATGCCCCCGCAGGTGTGGACAGCGGTTATTTCGAGGGCGGCCTGGCAAGCTACACCAAATTTGTGGAATTTCCCAAGGAATGGGAGAATGAGTCCGTGGGACTTTATTTTGACGGTGCCATGACCACCGCAAGCGTAGACATTAACGGTTACAAGGTTGCGGCCTCCCACTACGGCTATTCGCCTTTCTACGCAGATTTGACCGACGTTATCACCTTTGGTGAGAAAAACCGTATCACCGTAAATACCGAGACCCCCATCCGTCCCGGTTCGCGCTGGTATCCGGGCCTCGGTCTTTTCAGAGGAGTTAAGCTCTGCCGCGGTCCCAAGGTTCATATCGACTATGACGGTATTTTCGTGTACACCCGTGAGATTTCCGACGGATATGCGTTTATTAACGGTTCTGTGACCGTTGTTAACGGCACGGTTAAGAATCGTCTCGTTAGGGTTACCCTTTCTTTTTATAAAGAAGGTTGCGATGTTGCGGACGAAACCGTTTCAAGCGTAATACAGGTTAACGCAGGCAAGCGTGAGGATGCTCATCTGGCATTAAGCCTTAAGAATCCTGTTCTTTGGAGTGCCGAGGAACCCAATCTTTACAAGGTTAAGGCCAGTGTCACCGATCTCGGCGAATTCCGCACTCACTTTGTGGCAGATTCCGAGCAGACTGTTGATGAAGCCGAGTCGATTTTCGGTGTTCGCACCGTTACGGTGGATGCTGTTCACGGACTTCGTGTTAACGGCAAAACCGTTAAGCTGCGCGGTGGCTGCCTCCACCACGATAACGGGCTTTTGGGCGCGGTTTCTTTGTACGAATGCGAAGCGCGTAAGCTTAGAAAGATGAAAGAACTGGGCTTTAATGCTATCCGTACCACCCACAATCCCATGTCCGCAGCTCTCATCGAGGCCTGCGACAGAGTGGGTATATATGTATTTGACGAAGCCTTTGACTGCTGGAATATTGCCAAGAGAAGCGGCGGATACAGCGAATATTTTGAGACAAACTGGGAGAAAGACCTCACTGCCTTTGTACGTCGCGACAGGTCTCATCCTTCCGTAATCATATGGTCTACAGGCAATGAAATTCCCGAGCGCGGCGGTCTCGCAAACGGTTACACCACCGCTACCCGCCTGGCTGAAAAGATGCGTTCTTTGGACCCCTCCAGACCCGTCAGCAACGGTATCTGCTCTTACTGGAGCGGCCTTGACGACAAGCTCGCCAAAGACCAGAACAATGCTCAGAACGCAGCCGGCGATTTCTTTAAGACCCTTTGGGAGGACAATTCCGAGCCTTTCACCAACGGTCTTGATATCGTAGGCTACAATTACATGGAAGATTTGTACGAGAAAGACCATGAAATGTACCCTCATCGCGTTATGATGGGTTCCGAGAACTATCCCAGAGAAATCGGCTACAGATGGCCCCTTGTGGAAAGTCTTCCTTACGTACTGGGTGAGTTCACCTGGACCGCATGGGACTACATCGGTGAAGCCGGCCTCGGCAAGGCAGTTTACGTAGACCCTTCCGACCCTGTAGCTTCCTACAAGCCTTGGGAATTGATGCCTAATACCACATCACCCTTCCCCTGGCGTACCTCCAATGATGCAGACTTTGATATTACAGGCAATATGCGTCCTCAGGGCGCTTACAGAAGCGTAGCATTCGGCAGCACCTCAGCTCATCTCTACGCTCTTCACCCTCAGAATTTCGGCAAGGTGGAAGTAATGAGTTTCTGGGGCTTCCCCGATATATTGAAATCCTGGAATTACGAAGGTTACGAAGGCAAGCCCATAGAGGTATATGCTTTTTCAAGTGCAGACGAAGCAGAGTTCTTCTTAAACGGCAAGAGTCTCGGTCGTAAGGCGATTTCCAAGGAACGTCCTTATCCGAACTCCGTAAAGTTTGAGTGTGAATATCAGCCCGGTACTCTGGAAGTAGTCTGCTACAAAGACGGTCGCGAAGTCAGCCGCGACGCCCTTAAGACCACCAGTGCTCCCGCTTCTCTTCGCATCACCTCCGAAAAGCCTTGTATCGCCGCAGACGGCCACGATTGCGTATTCGTCAACGTGGAAATTCTCGACTCAGATGGACTTTTGGTCCCCGATGCTTCGGTTTCACTTGAAGCTACGCTTACCGGCCCCGCGGAACTGGCAGGCTTCGGCTCCGGCAATCCCGTAACCGCCGAACTTTACACCGCTCCCGCCACGGTATCTTTCAAAGGCCGTGCCTCGGCAGTGCTCCGCTCCGGCTACACTTCCGGCACCTGCACTCTCCGCATTTCTTCTGAGTCATGCGGCAGCGCAGAGATTCAGGTTGAAGTAAAGTAGCTCGATTTTGGAATTTCTTACTGCAATAATTTACCGGCTTCCCGATTCTTTTCGGGAAGCCGGTTTTGCACAAAGCCTCTTTTAAATTGTCACGAGTCCCTTCTAGCTATAATTCCGGGCTCTTTTCTTTCTTTTTTCGTACAAAAACCTTCTCCCTGTTCATGCTCAGCAATAATAGTCTTTGCTATTCCTCTTTTTATAGCCGTTACCCGCTTTCTTACGTCCTTCGCGGCTATAATTTGATTTCTTTTTTTCCCTGTTATTGCTCTGTCTTCTTCATCACCAAATAAGTGGCTAAAAGCTATGGTATTTCCCTTACTTTTATTGCCATTTAAAGTATGTTATGGCTTATTGCGACTCCAATATTGCTCTGTTGCTTCTTTAACAATGCTCTGGCAGGTCGCGCAGTCTCATCCCGGCGAAGATTTCAAGCATTATCCCGTATTACTTCGCCGCGAATTTATCCCATAGACTGCTTATGGCGAAGAGATTCGGCAGTTTTCTAATCTCCTTCGCCGAAATTAGGAAGGCTCTCGATAGAAAGGCGAAGAGAAATCGCCTTTTCCTATTTTTCTTCGCCACGCTCGGCGAAGAAAAGCGCCCTTTTAAGAATTATCTTCGCCATGTCCAAAGTGGGCAGAACTATTCCGGCGAAGATTTTAAAGAAAAGTCTTAATATCTTCGCCAACAAGAGAAATCGAACACAAAAAGCGGCGAAGAAAATCCGCTTTTCAAGGATTTCCTTCGCCGAGCAATATCAAATAGGCTATATAAGATTGCAATTACTGTTTCTGAAAATTGGCAAACTTAATAGCGCCGGGGCACTTCTTATTGGGGTCTGCCATTTCCCAGGGATTCCAGCGGCAGTAGTCTTTGCAATGGAGACATTTGCCGTAGGGTTCGCCGCGGAGGATATGGCCTGCGATGGCGGGATCTACCAAATGGGCTTTGCCCATGTCAGCCATGTCAATTCCCGTAGCAAGGGCCGCTTCGATATCTTCGCGACCGTTAATATTGTGAACGCCGAAAACAGGCATATCGGGAAGCGCCTCTTTAATCTTGGAAGCACCGTAAACAGCCGGTGAACAAGGGAATCCCTCAGGTGCAAAAGCATCACAGTCACCGCCGTAAGAAGCATCAATAAAGTCCGTAACATCAGCAAGCGCGCGGGCATTACGTATACCGTCCTCAAGGGTCGGCTCAAAGGCTCCGAGTCTGATGCCCACTATAAAGTCATCGCTACAGGCAGCCTTAACAGCCTGAAGTGTTTCTCTTGCAAACAGTGCCTTATTCTCGCCGTACTCGTCGGTTCTGAAATTATTACGGCTGTTGCAGAACTGCGAAAAAAGATACCCGTGGCATCCGTGAAGTTCAACACCGTCAAAGCCCGCCTTTTCGGCACGTAAAGCTGCCGCCACAAAGTCCGCCGTAGTCTCTTTTATACGTTCCTTACTCATCTCATGGCCGTTATTGACCTTGCGATACACCATATCGCTGGGCGCATCCGCTTCGTGGTCGATACCGTTGCCGCCTGCGTGAAGAAGCTGAATA
>JAEEGL012000598.1_pt1 | contig 10352 bp, 3 predicted proteins | sample 9134231 | NCBI WGS metagenome assembly JAEEGL01 (sample SAMN16246548, study PRJNA631951) | gut metagenome | biome: gut microbiome; feature: rumen; material: fiber-attached | host: Bos | place: Iran: Karaj | collected 2018-10
CCGAATACGACTTCCGCATCGGACAGCTGCCGCGCCTCCACGGAGATGTACACGTCGTCCGTTTTCGTGACGCCGTCTTCCGTGTAGCTGATCGTGATCTTGCTGTCCTCGAACGTCAGTTCCTCTGCAGGACTCCAGGTATAGTTCGTAACGACAGCGCTGCTGCCGTCGTCGTAGTACGCCGTAACGGTCAGCCCTTCCGGATCGAAATACGTGCCGACGGGGATGTGCCTCTTCTCAGGAGGAAGTTCAGCGGAGATGTGCGTCATATAGGATCTGGCATACAGGATGGATACCGTGATCTCATAATCTTCGTAGTTATCCGCGCCCGTTACCGGGATGGTGACCACGCCGGGATCCGTAAGTTCCGTGCCCCACTTTCCGCCGTCGTACGGCTCCGCGGAGTACCAGAGGATGTCGATCAGGCCGCTGTCGTCCAGGCTGAGATCGTATACCCAGCCGGTTGCTGTCGAAGGTTCGCCCAGGGAGGCGCCTTCCGGAATGCCGGGGAGGCTCACCTGCATGCTGGTCGCGCCGCTGCGGTGGGAAACGTTCACGTCCGCGTGCGTCTCGCCGCCATACGTCCCCTTGTTCAGCGACCACGTCGTAAAGACGGTCCCGCTGTAATTGCCTTTGCCGCTCAGGGTCAGCGTAACGGGGCCGACGTCGACGGCGCTGTAACCCATGTAATACTCATAATCGGTGCCTGGCGTCAGCGCCGCGCCATTTAAAGTGACGCTGCTGATGACTACCTCCTGCTCCGCGCCGGTATACGCGTGCTGGATCCCCAGTTCGATCTCCGCGGAGCCTATGTCCGCGTATCCGATGAGGAAATCCGCGGACCCAATGTAGAGCTTCGACGCCGTCTCGTAGGCGACATAGACTGTGTATTCGCCCGGCAGGGAAGGCTTTTCCGTCGTTCTGGAGTAGGTTTCCCCCGCGTAGCTCGTCCCTTCGTACGTCACGGCCGTTTCACCGACGACGCCGTAGTCTTCATAGACAGGATCCGCCAGCGTTTCGCCGAAGGAGCAGCCTTCCTGCGAGACCGTCAGCGGCGCGAGCTCCTTGCCGGAGACGGTCACGGTGATGGTCTTTTCCACTGGCTTATAGTTGTCCGTGCCCTCTGCCCGGACCGTAACGACGCAGTCGCCCATGATGTCGCCCGCTGTGAACGCGCCATCGCGCGTAACGGAGCAGCCGTCTAGCGCTTCCGTGATCGCGAAGCTGACGGCGCCCTGCGCGCCGCTCACGTTTTCGGACAGGTCGAGCGAGCCGTTCACATAGGTGACCGCGCCGGGGCTGACCGTCATGGGATTATCCGCCTTCTCTACGGTGAGCGCGCCCAGATAGACCGTGCCCGCCGCGAAGTTCTGTCCTTCTTCGAAGACCGCCTGCGCGTCGTACGTGCCGGCGTTCACCGGAGCCGTCTCCCCGTAAACGCCGTCCACCCGGTAGCGGACAGCGCCTTCGCCGATGCCGGTCTTGCCGCTCTTCAGTTCGGGAACCGCTAATGAAAGCGGACTGCCCGTATAGGTCTGGGTCAGGCTGCCGGCCGTAGCCATGTTGAAATCGGATGCCACGGGGACCTTTCTCTGCAGGCTCCAGCCGTTTTCAGACGTGACACTGCCAGCGTAATTGCCAAGGCCCATGATGGTCAGAGGCGTTTCCGCAACGTCCTTCGCCAGCCTGCCGGCCGTGATCGTGTAATCCGTGCCATTCGTCAGGAGTGCGCCGTCCGCCGTAACGGAAACGTTTTGCACCGCCTGGGAACTGCCGTTATACGTCCCCTGCTCGCCGAACGCGAACGCGACGGTCGATGCAGCCAGATCCCTGGGAAGGATCGAGAAGCTCGCATAAACGGGTTCGTCGAGGCCCAGGCCCGGGCATTTCACAAAGATCCGATACAGGCCGACCGCTGTCGGACGGTCCGTTTCATAGTCGTTTGCGCGGAACGCCGTGGCCGGCGTGATCCCGCCGTTGGCGCTGTAAGCGTACTGGCGGGGCTCGCGCAGAAATGCGCAGACCGGGTCGCCGCCCGCCTCGCCGTAGGTCCAGTCGTCCATCGCGATGCGAAGCACGCGGGACTCCGCTTTTACATATCGATATCCGTCTGCGCTGATGTCAGCCTGCGTCAGTGCACCGTTGATGATCTCCGCGGCGTCGCTGCCGTCCAAGCCAGCGGACAGGGTGAGCAGCGGTCCTTCGATCGCGGACGAATCCGCCCGCAGGCTGAACGGCGCGGTCTCACCGGAAGCGGTGATCGTGCCGTCATACGAAGACGCGCCCGTACCCGCGCTGAGCGAATCGGTAAGAGGCGACTCTATGCCGCAGCTGACCGTCTTGGCCATGCCGGAGGGCAACGTGAGGGCTCCGCCCTTTCCTGCGAGCGAGAATCCGTCGCAGTTGCACCAGATCCTGCCGTTGACCGAGGCCCCGCAGGACTCCGCCGTCCAGCCGTTTGCAGGGGATGCAGTGTCCTTCCAGCTGACGTCGCCGCCGACCGCCGTCAGACTTCCGGCAACGGTCAGATCGCCGGACACATACGTGCGGACGCCTAAGCTGCGGACAAAATAGCCATTCCCTTCATACCAGCAGGTCCTGATGGGGCAGCCTTTCGCCGTGACCTCGCTTCCTTCATAGATCTCGATGCCCCTTGTCGCATCGATGCCCCAGCTGCAGACACCGCTGCAGTCGTTTCCAATGCCGATCGTCTCGGGCACGCCAGCTCTCGTAGCGGCCCCGTTGGCTTTGACGACCGTGTCCGGCAGGAAGACCGCGCTGTTGGCGCTGATGCCGCTGTTATAGAATCCACGCCTGTCGATATCGGCCGATCCGATGGAAACGTCGTTGCCGGTGGGGACGCTTCCGTTGGCCGAAAGCGTCATGGTCTTGCCGCCTGCCGCCTTTACCGTAAGCGTGCCGCCGCAATAAATGCCGGCCGTTTTGTAGGACGCCCTGCTCGTGACCACCGACAATTCCGCATTCCACCCGCTTCCGTTGACGATCGTCAGATCGCCGGTAACGTAGATTCCGTAAAACTCCTGTGCATCGGCAGGGTAAGCGCTTTCAAAGGGATGGATCTGCGAATAGCTTTCGTCGACGCAGATCTCCAGATCCCCTTCGGCGTAAATGCCGGCGTATTTCCCAGGCTCGTAGTTATAATATCCCCATGCAGTATACCCGTTCGACATCGTCAGAACGCCGTCCTTGTAGGAAATTTTTCCGGATGAACCCAAATCGATCGTCTCTCCGTTTGCCAGCACCTGGCAGTTAGCCGTATCCCACGGGTCACCGATGTATACCTTCGGCGCGCTGGCCGCGTGCGCCTTTGCGCCAAAGCCGGAGAAAAGGCCCAGCACCAGCGCCAGAACGCAAAGGAAATGCAGTACGTTTCGTTTCTTCATGACAGTCCTCCCGGGGCAGGCGCAGCACAAAACGCCCCTCTCCCCCGTTTGTATTATCCCGCGGCGCGGCGTCAAAAATCGTCCTACAAAAGTAGGATTCTCTATGAAAAAGCAAAAAGCAAAAACCCCGAACCGAAGTTCGGAGCTTTTGCTGTGTGTATTCAACGGCAGCCGGGTTGGAACAACTGCCATCATCATTATAAAGGGGTATGGCCGCCACTGTCAACGGTATTTTTCGCGGTTTTTGTGCATTTTCACAAATAATTTTCGCTTTCTGCAGAATAACCGAACAAACTAGTAGGTTTTATCCGCGACTTCTTTCTGCAGCATCGCGATGAATTCCGCCTTGGGAATCTCGCCCATGTCGCCGGCTTTCGCGGAACGGACCGTCAGCACGCCGGTCTTCTCTTCCTTCTCTCCGACGACCACGATGTAAGAATCGCGGGCGAGGATGGCGTCGCGCACCTTGTAGCCGGTCTTTTCGTCGCGGTTGTCGACTTCCGTGCGCAGGCCCGCGTCCTCCATCTCCCCGGCCAGCGCCAGAGCGGCGTCCGCGTATTTGGCGGAAACGGAGAGGACCTTGACCTGCACCGGCGCCAGCCACAGGGGCAGTTTGCCCTCGAAGTGCTCGATGAGCACGCCCATGAAGCGCTCGATGCTGCCAAAGACCGTGCGGTGTATCATCACCGGGCGGTGCTTTTCACCGTCTGCCCCCACATACGTAAGATCGAAGCGCTGCGGCAGCTGGAAGTCCAGCTGGACCGTGCCGCACTGCCACGTGCGCCCGATGCAGTCGCGCAGGTGGAAATCGAGCTTGGGCCCATAGAACGCGCCGCCGCCCGGAGCGATGTCATAATCGATGCCGAGCTCCTCCACGGCCGCCTTCAGGGCGTTCTGCGCCATGGTCCACTCCTCGGCCGTGCCCATAGAATTGGCAGGCCGCGTGGCGAGCTCCACCTTGTAGGAGAAGCCAAACACGGCGTAGATCTCGCCGATGAGCGTGATGATGTCCTTCAGTTCGTCCTTCACTTGGGACGGCAGCGTAAAGACGTGCGCGTCGTCCTGGGTGAACTCCCTCACCCGCATGAGGCCGTGCAGCGTGCCAGAAGGCTCGTGGCGATGGACGTGTCCGAGCTCCGAAAGCCTTACCGGCATGTCGCGGTACGAGTACAGGCGGCGCCTGTAGGCCAGCAGCGCGCCGGGGCAGTTCATGGGCTTGATCGCGTAGTCCGCCTCGTCGATCTTCGTAAAATACATGTGATCCTTATAGTGATCCCAGTGCCCGCTCGTATGCCACAGATCCTCCGACAGGATGATGGGCGTGCGGATCTCGTTGTAGTGCCGCGCCGCGTGCAGTTCCTTCCAGAACGACATCAGCTCGTTGCGGATGACCATGCCCTTGGGCAGGTACAGCGGAAAGCCCGGTCCTTCGGCGGGGAACATGAACAGATCCATCTCGCGGCCGATCTTGCGGTGATCGCGCTTCTTCGCCTCCACGAGGTTCTGCAGGTATTCGTCCAGAAGGCTCGGCCGGGGGAACGAGATGCCGTAGATGCGCTGCAGCATCTTGTTGCGCTCGCTGCCGCGCCAGTACGCTCCCGCCGTGCTCATGAGTTTGAACGCCCTCACCTGCGAGGTCCGCTCCAGCAGGGGCCCCTCGCACAGATCCGAGAAGTCCCCCTGCGCGTGGATGGTCAGCTCCAGATCCTGCGGCAGCGTGTTGATGATCTCGATCTTGTAAGGCTCATCCATTTCCAGCGCCCAGCCGAGCGCCTCGCGGCGGCTGACCGTCCTGCGCTCGATGGGAAGGTCTTCGCGCACGATGCGGCGCATCTCCGTCTCTATCGACGTAAGGTCGTCTTCCGTAAAGCGGTGATCCAAATCGAAATCGTAGTAAAACCCGCTGTCGATGGCCGGGCCCATGCCCAGTTTCGCCTCGGGAAACAGCCGTTTGACGGCCTGCGCCAGGATGATGGCCGTGGTGTGCCAGAATATTTTCTTTTCGGAAATCGTCTCGAATGCTGCGATCGCCATGTCGTCCTCCGGTTTTATTGACAGTTTTCCTTAATTATATATCAATCGCAGGCAGTTGGAAACATTGCATTCCGCATTTTCTCCGGCGTTCAACGCACATACAAAAAATGTGTAGGAAATGTGAAGAAAGTGTGTCGAGCGCCCCACAATGTGGTAAAATATACCCGTGTGATGCAGCTTGTATCCTGCATCGAATGTGTAAAGATTGGAGGAAAAATCTATCATGAACGCAAAGAGAATCCTTGCAGTGTTGCTGGCGCTGGCGCTGGTCCTCTCGATGGCGGCCTGCACGAGCAATCAGCCCGAACAGCCGGCCGAACCGACGGAACCGACCGAACCCGCGCAGCCCGCAGAACCGGAAGAACCGGCCGTCGAACTCGGCACCGGTCCGGACGGACGCACCTATGCCGCGGAGCAGGTCTACCGCACGCTGTATTCCAGCGAGATGACCACGATGAACTACCTCGTCAGCGGCACCACCTACGAGCTGGAAGTCGGCGCGAACACGATCGACTCCCTCGTCGAGAACGACACGTACGGCAACATCGTACCCTGCGCGGCTGAAAGCTGGGAAGAGAGCGATGACGGCCTCGTCTGGACGTTCCATCTCAGACCGAACCAGTTCTGGTACGACAAGGACGGCAACCAGATGGCGCCCGTCACCGCGAACGACTACGTAGCCGCAGCCCGCTATGTCTGCGACTCCGCCAACGACTGCGGCAACAGCTACCTGATGGAAGGCTGGCTCGTCAACGCTGAAGAACTGCTCGAGTACACCGCTGCCAAGATGGTCGCCGTGGAACAGGGCACCGAAGGTGAAGACGACGATTACGTCTACGACGCCGACGGCAAGATCTACGAAATCACCGACGACGGTTACGCCGAAATGGAAGAGATCAAGCCCGAGGATCTGGGCGTCGTCGCAGTGGACGACCTCACCCTGGAGTATCACCTCTGCTTCCCGCGCCCCTACTTCCCCACCGTTCTGCAGTTCGGTACCTACTGGCCCGCTCCGGCTTCCCTGCTGGAAGAGCTCGGTACTGAATACGGCCTGGACAACGACTCCATGTGGTTCAACGGCGCTTACATCCTGCAGATCGCTCAGCCCCAGCAGAAGAGAGTCTACGTGAAGAACGAGAACAACTGGGATGCCGAGCACATCTACATCGAGCGCATCGAAGAGACCTACAACCAGGAAGCTGCCACGCTGGCTCCCGAGCTGTTCCTCAGAGGCGAGATCGATTCCGCTTCCATCGGCTCCGACATCGTTGCCGACTGGCTGGCCGATCCCGAGAAGAGCAACATGATCTGCACGAGCCGCATCGTGGGCGACTACTCCTACTTCTTCGGTTTCTGCTTCGAACCCAAGTTCGACGCGCAGTATGAACCCGAGAACTGGATCAAGGCCGTCAACTGCGAAGACTTCCGTCAGTGCATCTTCCACGCCATCGACAGAGAAGCTTACCTCACCGCGAAGTATCCCGGCGACGATCCGCACATGCACATGATCAACACCGTTACGCCGCTGGGCTTCTCCACCTACGACGGCAAGGACTACGTCAACTACGGCGGACTGGCCAAGTACACCGCGGGCGACAGCTTCGACGAAAAGCTGGCTCTGGAGTACAAGGACAAGGCCAAGGCCGAACTCGAAGCGGCCGGCGCCACCTTCCCCATCAAGATGCCCATCAACTACAACCCGAGCTCCACGACCTGGGGCAATGCCACCGTCGTTCTCGAGCAGCAGCTCGAAGGCCTGCTCGGCTCCGACTTCATCGACATCATCGTCGTTGAATACGCCGGCAACTCCTTCCTGACCGACACGAGAAGAAGCGGCAACTACGCCATCCAGGAACTGAACTGGGGCGCCGACTTCATGGATCCCGAGACCTGGGCCGACCCGTTCGACAGAGAGAACACCTATAACTTCTTCTGCTACGATACCGACACCTACAGAGTCTTCCAGGATACCAAGAGCGAAGAGACCTACGCCCTCATCGACGAGTACTTCGCCCTGTGCGATCACGCCCGCACCTGCGTCACCGACTTCAACGAAAGATACGAAGCGTTTGCTGCGGCCGAATCCTTCTACCTCGATCACGCGATCGTGGTGCCCGGCTTCATCTCCGGCGGTTCCTATCAGGCCACGAAGCTGAACGGCTTCGAAGGCCAGTACGCCATGATGGGCCAGTCCTCCAGCAGATACAAGGGACAGCACGTCTATGCGGAGGCCATGTCTCAGGAAATGTACGAAGAACAGTACGAAGCCTGGCTCGAGGCACTCGGACAGTAAACCACTGCCCTTTCTGAAGGACAACTAACACCATCCATTCGGAAGCGGCTCTGCTGCCAGGCACGGCGCGGAGCCGCTTTCCTTATTAGTGAAGGAGACGAAACGTGCTAAAGTATTCGATCAAACGGCTTGCACGGTCCCTCATCACGCTGGTCATCCTGATCACGATCGTATTCGCCCTGTTGCGGTTCATGCCGGAGGAAGGCTACTTCAGCAACTACGAGAAGATGTCCCCCGCGCAGATCGAGCTCGGCCTCGTCAAGATGGGTCTGAAGGACCCGCTCTACGTGCAGGTGGTGCGCTTCATCGGGAATCTCCTGAAGGGAGACCTGGGCGTATCCTACCGATACCGGGTGAACACGCCGATCGCCAGGATCATCGCGCCGAAGATCGCGATCTCCGCCAAACTGGGCCTCATCTGCATGGCCATCAGCCTTCCGCTGGGCCTTGCGATGGGCGTGATCATGGCCCGCTACAAGGGGAAATTCTGGGACAAACTGGGCAATGCTTACATCGTTTTCATCCAGGCCGTGCCCAACGCCGTCTATTTCATCTTCATCCAGCTGTATGGTTCCACCTGGCTGAAGATCCCCATGCTTTACAACGAAAACGACTGGAGGACCCTCATCCTCCCCACCATCTCCCTGGCCCTGCCCTCCATCTCGAGCTACGCGATGTGGCTGCGCCGGTACATGGTGGACGAAACGAATAAGGATTACATCAAACTGGCCCGCGCCAAGGGCGTACCCAACACCACCATCTGGTTCCGCCACGTGTTCCGCAATGCCGTGGTGCCCATCGTCAACCTCATCCCCGGCTCCCTGCTCTATACCATCTCCGGATCCATTTATACGGAATCCTTCTATTCCATTCCGGGCATGGGCGGCCTGCTGGTAGACGTCATCAAGCGTCAGGATAACAACATGGTGCTGGTGCTCGTCGTGCTCTTCGCGGCTGTCGGCATCGTCGGCCTCCTCCTCGGAGACATCTGCATGGCCATCGTCGACCCGCGCATCAGCTTCGTCAAGAAGGAGGGGTCCAGATGAGCAAGTATTCACCGAAAGAAAAGATCGCCGGCAAGCTGGAAGCCTCCCAGGAGGAATTCCTGCGCAAGCACGGCATCCTGCTGGACGAACTGCTGGACGACAACCTGGACGAGACCCAGATCAAAGAGCTGGACGAAGGCCTGTTCGAACTGGCGCCCGTGGACGAATCCGAAGCCGAGCGCACCGGATATTCCAACTACTCCTACTGGGGCTCCACCGTACGCATGTTCCTGAAGAACAAGGTGGCGGTGTTCAACCTCATCATCATGCTGGCGCTGGTCCTGTTCACGTTCATCCAGCCCTACCTTCCGAATCAGTTTGACCCCAACACGGTCAACTACTACGATTCGAAGGCGGTCTGGTACGTGGTGGACGACGACGGCACCTATACCGTGGACGGCATGAAGCGCACGAAGGGCGACTACGCCGCGCTGCCTTCAGACAGCGAGATCCTGGCCTATGCCAAGACGCCCGATTCCTGGGGAACGCCCGTCTTCATGGCCTACAATAAGGACGGAGAGGAAAGCAGGCTCGAAGCGCAGGCGGACGCAGCCAACCAGGGCTGGTATTACGCCATCGTTTCCAAGGACGCGCCCTTCCTGTCCATCCAGTCCGAGGACGGCACGGCCAGCACGTTCAGCAACGCGGTCTGGCTCACCGTCGAGGGCGAAAAGAACGCGGTCTACACCTCCGCCGTCCGGCTGACGGAAGGCGATCTGCACGAAGCGCCGGAGGGAGACAGCACGGTCTACGTAAAGGCTCCGGAAAGCTGGGGCACGCCCCAGGTCAAGGTCCAGGGGCCCGGCGGCTCCTCCACCGCGGAGTTCATCGAGATGCAGAGCGCCGGGGACGGCTGGTACTACGGGTTCTTCCCCTCGGAGAAGAACACCATCAGCCTTCTGTCCGAAGACGGCTCCGTCAAGGGCATGAACCGCGCCACGGCCCAGATCGGCCTGCCCGCGGAAGTCAAGATCGTCAAGGGCTTCATCGAAAACAAACGTCCGAACGGCGTGTTCTGGTTCGGCACGAACGACATCGGCCAGGACCTGTGGAGCCGCATGTGGAGCGGCACGCGCACGTCCCTGTTCATCGGCATCGTCGTAGCGCTCATCGAAGCGGTGGTGGGCATCCTGGCGGGCCTGCTGTGGGGTTACGTCCGCAAGCTCGACTTCCTGTTCACCGAGATCTACAACCTCATCGACAACATCCCCAGCACGATCATCCTCATGCTGGCGGCCTACGTCATGAGGCCGGGCATCAAGACCATCATCATCGCCATGAGCATCACGGGCTGGATCGGCCTGGCCCGGTTCATCCGCAACCAGGTGCTCATCATCCGCGACCGCGATTTCAACCTCGCCTCGCGCTGTCTGGGCACGCCGACCAGGCGCGTCATCACGCGCAACCTGCTCCCGCAGATGGTCTCCGTCGTCATGCTGCGCATGGCGCTGGCCATCCCCGGCGCCATCGGTTCGGAGGTGTTCCTGGCCTACATCGGCCTCGGCCTTCCCATCGCGACGCCATCGCTGGGCAACCTGGTCAACAAGGGCCGCACTATGATGATGGCGCCTACCC
>JAEEGL012717220.1_pt1 | contig 10352 bp, 8 predicted proteins | sample 9134231 | NCBI WGS metagenome assembly JAEEGL01 (sample SAMN16246548, study PRJNA631951) | gut metagenome | biome: gut microbiome; feature: rumen; material: fiber-attached | host: Bos | place: Iran: Karaj | collected 2018-10
CGATAGCATACTGTACCGGGCTGGTGGCACTGCTGACCGGGTAAAAATCGTACTTGCGGTCGGCCAGTCCCAGGTTTTCCAGCATCTCCTTGGTCTTCTTGAAGTTCCCGATAAGGATCGGCTCGGCAAAGCCTTCTTCCTGAGCTGCAAAGACACCCTTCAAAATGTTTTCACTGTTGGAGCCGGCCACAGCGACCTGCCAGGGCCGGTTGAAGGATTTCGCTTTTTCTATAATGTGGTTAAACTCCTTTGGATACTCTAACATAACTGCCTCCTTAGAACAGACCGCCGATCTTCATGAACAGCGGAGCAAATACCAGCGATACTACAGTCATCAGTTTGATCAGGATGTTGATGGAAGGTCCGGAGGTGTCCTTGAAGGGGTCACCTACCGTGTCGCCTACGACGGCTGCATGGTGGGCATCGGAGCCCTTGCCGCCGTGATTGCCTTCCTCAATGTATTTTTTTGCATTGTCCCAGGCACCGCCGGCGTTGGACATGAAGATCGCCATCATAACGCCTGTAATCAGTGCACCGGCCAGCAGTCCGCCCAGCGCTTCCGGCCCCAGCAGGATGCCGATCAGCATGGGTGCAGCCACCGCCATGATGCCGGGCAGCAGCATTTCTTTTAAGGCAGCCTGAGTGGAGATCGCCACGCAGCGCTTATAGTCGGGCTTACCGGTTCCTTCCAGAATGCCGGGGATCGTACGGAACTGATGCCGGACTTCCTCGATCATCTTATAGGCAGCCTTGGATACGGAGTCCATGGTCATGGAGGAGAAAAGGAAGGGCAGCATGCCGCCGATAAAAAGACCCACGATGACTTTGTAATTCAGTACATCGATCATCTTCAGATTCACGGCCTGCGCATAGGAAACGAACAGAGCCAGTGCCGTCAGGGCGGCGGAGCCGATAGCAAAGCCCTTGCCCATGGCCGCGGTCGTGTTGCCGACAGCATCCAGCTTATCCGTGATCTTCCGGACATTTTTAGGCAGGCGGGACATCTCGGCGATACCGCCGGCGTTGTCAGCGATGGGGCCGTAAGCATCGACGGCTACAGTGATGCCGGTGGTGGAAAGCATACCGACGGCCGCGAGGGCAATGCCATACATTCCGAAGGCCAGGAAAGCGCCGATGATACCGGCTGAGATCAGGAGGATCGGGACCCCCGTTGACTGCATGCCGACGGCAAGACCGCTGATGACGGTGGTGGCCGGGCCGGTCTCGGACTGCTGCGCGATTTTCTTGACAAAGCGGTAATCACCGGAGGTGTAGATCTCCGTCACGGTACCGATGACCAGACCGACGATAAGGCCGCAAATGATGGCGACCGCAGGAAGGAGGGTGCCGAGCATGACCCGGGAAAGGACGAGCGCTCCGACCACGACCAGAGCAGATGCCACGTAACTGCCCATCTTTAAGGCTTTGTGCGGGTTGGCTTTTTCATCGCCCCGGACAAAGAAGCACCCGATGATCGCGGAAGCAATACCGATCGCAGCGATCAGCAGAGGGAAGATCGCCCCTTTAACGGGATCATTGATGGTGGTGTTGACAACGCCAAGCGTGACGGCCGAGACCAGGGAGCCCACATAGGACTCGAAGAGGTCAGCCCCCATGCCGGCCACATCACCGACGTTGTCGCCGACGTTGTCTGCGATGGTGGCGGGGTTGCGGGGGTCGTCTTCCGGAATACCGGCCTCGACTTTACCGACGAGGTCGGCGCCGACGTCAGCCGCCTTGGTATAGATGCCGCCGCCCACACGGGCAAACAGCGCGATCGAGGATGCACCGAGCGAGAAGCCGGAAAGAGCAGAAAGTGCGGTAGAACTGTTGCCGCTCAGCAGAATATAAATCAGGCAGGCACCGAAAAGGCCGAATCCTACCACGCCCATGCCCATGACGGCGCCGCCCGAGAAGGCGACGGCCAGAGCCGCATTCATTCCTTTGTTCTTGGCGGCAGCAGCGGTGCGGACATTCGCCCTGGTGGCCACGTTCATGCCGATATAGCCGGCGGCGGTGGAAAAGATGGCGCCTCCCAGGAAACAGGCGGCGGTGATCCAGCTCAGCCCGAGGCCGATCGCCACAAACAGGATCGCGACGAAAAAGACCAGGATACGGTATTCCGCCACCAGGAAAGCACGTGCCCCCTGATGGATGTGCCCGGCTATTTCCTGCATTTTCTCCGTACCGGCGTCAGCCCTGCCGACTTTCCGGATCAGACAGGCGGCAAAGACCAGGGCGGCCACCCCTAAAAGAGCGGGCAGCCAGTTCAATAAATCTCCCATAAGAGCCTCCTTAAAATATAAATGTATTAATCAGATGTCCGTGTACTGTTTTTTATTCCGGGATCTCTTCCAGGATATAGGCCTTTAAGGCTTCCAGACGGCTTTCTTCAAAAGCGCCGTTGTCCGCCTGCGCGGCCAGATCCGCATAGGTGTTAAGATCGTGGTGTTCGTTCGGAATCCTTCCTTTTTCCTTGAGCCTGAAGTATCCGTCCCACTCTTCTTCCGTATAGGCATTGTACTTGTCGGGAGCCAGGAACCTTCTGCGCCGTTTTTCATTCTCCAGGAAAGCTTTGGCGGCCATGTATTTCAGCCGCTCGTATTCCGCTTCGTCCACATCGGTAAAGACAGCCTGAAGCTCACCCTTTTCCACGCTCTCGGTTTCCCGGCAGATATGGATCGGCATCGCGTCGAAGGTGAAATCCTTCTCGGTGAAATCGATGCCCAAAAGCACCGCCTGATCGGTATGCATCTGGGCGCGCTGATAATTGGTATCGAAGATAAAGTTGCCGAGCGAATAGAATACCGCCTTGCCGCCCACAAGCTCGTAGTTCATCGGGACATGCGGATGATGGGCCACCACGATATCGGCGCCCATTTCGAGATACCCGAGATAGATCTGTCTTGTGTAAGGCGCGGGAAGGATCCCGAATTCCTCGCCGCCGTGGCAGACAATGACGCACCATCTGCATTTTTCCTTTATGCCGCGGATGGCCTTTCCTATCCTTTCCTTATCGTTCCAGGGAAGGCTTCCCGCCGTCTCCTCTGTTGCTCCGATGCAGCCCGGAATATATCCCACCCCGAGAAGGCCGATCCCGCCGGCTTCCTCAAGGATAACCGGGACGGAAGCTTCATCGATGTTCAGGCCGGAGCCTATGGTCCGGCAGCCGTTTTCCGCCGCCAGACGGATGCCGCTCGCCACGCCCTTTTCGCCGGAATCCATCGTGTGATTGTTCGCAAAATTCCAGATATCGGCGCGGATCAGCTTAAGGAACTGCACGGCGCCGGGATCCATCGTGTGGAAAAAAGCTTTCTTGTCGTGGAAATCGACCGCTTCGCTCTGATCGATCAGGGCGCCTTCCACATTGGCCACCACATGATCGCCGCCGTGAAGAAAGGCCAGCACTTCGGGCGTCAGGATCTTGGGATCCGTAAAACGTCCCTCCATGTAACTGTCAAAACCGATGTCGCCGGTAAATATCAGTCTGCTCTTCTCTTTCATGAAATACCTCCAAAATCAGATAACGACCATTCCTGGCCCGATTATTATATCACGCTCCTTCATGCGGAGCAATCGTTTCCGCTCTTTCGCACTGATTTTTCTTTTGCCGGGATCCCGATTTCATTTTTGTAAAATTTTATAAAACTTTTTCGTTATTTGATTGACAATCTTTTGCAAAGCGAGTATGATAAAGGCGTGACAAATAGTTAATTTTTTAACAATTTCCAGGAGGACAAAGGCGTTATGGATTTCGCGTTAAGTCAGGAACATCTGATGGCCCGGGATTTATTTCACAGTTTTGCTGAAAACGAAGTAAAACCGCTGGCTCAGGAAGTGGATGAAGAAGAGCGCTTCCCGGTCGAGACCGTCGAAAAGATGGCGAAACTGGGCTTTTTGGGCATTCCGATTCCGAAGGAATACGGCGGTCAGGGCTGCGATTACCTGACTTACGCCATTTGCATCGAAGAACTGGCCAAAGTCTGCGGAACCACGGCCGTCATCCTGTCCGGCCATACCTCGCTCGGCATGGCCCCGATCTTTAACTACGGCACCGAAGCACAGAAGCAGAAATACCTTGTCCCGCTGGCCAAGGGGGATGCGCTCGGCGCCTTCGGTCTGACCGAACCGAGTGCCGGCACCGATGCCGCCTCCCAGCATACCAAAGCCGTCCTGGACGGAGATGCCTACGTGCTGAACGGCAGCAAAGTCTTCATCACGAACGGCTACTATGCGGACACTTACATCATCTTTGCCAAGACCGACAAGAACCTGGGCAGCAAAGGCATCTCGGCCTTCATCGTGGAAAAAGGAACGCCCGGCTTCACCTTCGGCACCAAGGAGAAAAAGATGGGCATCCGCGGCAGCGCGACCTACGAGCTGGTCTTCACGGACTGCCGCGTCCCGAAGGAAAACCTTTTGGGAAAGGAAGGTCAGGGCTACCGCATCGCCATTGATACCTTAACCGGCGGACGGGTCGGCATCGCCTCCCAGGCCCTTGGCCTGGCGGAAGGCGCCCTGGACCGTACCATTGAATATGTCAAGACCCGCAAGCAGTTCGGCAAGACCCTGTCCCAGTTCCAGAACACCGAGTTCCAGCTGGCCAACATGGCGACCAAGGCCCGGGCTGCCCAGCTTCTGGTCTACAAGGCCGCCTACGATCATGACCACGATCCGAAGGCCGCCGTTCTCTCCTCTTCCATGGCCAAGCTGTTCGCAGCCGAGACCGCTATGGAAGTCACGACGAAAGCCGTTCAGCTGCACGGCGGCTACGGCTATATCCGTGAGTACGAGGTGGAACGTATGATGCGCGACGCCAAGATCACCGAAATCTACGAGGGCACCTCCGAGGCGCAGCGGATGGTCATTGCCCACAGTCTGCTGAGATAAGGAGGAAGGTTCCATGAAAGTCGTTGTCTGCATTAAACAGGTTCCCGATACCGCCGGCGGCGTGAAGTTCAATCCGGACGGAACACTGGACCGCAGCGCCATGCTCGCGATCATGAATCCGGACGATAAGGCCGGTCTGGAAGCCGCGCTTCGCTTAAAAGACGAATACGGGGCGGAAGTCACCGTTCTGACCATGGGACTGCCGAAGGCCGATGCGGTCTTAAGAGAGGCCCTGGCCATGGGCGCCGACAAAGCCATCCTGGTCACCGACCGCGTGCTCGGCGGCGCCGACACCTGGGCCACTTCCCAGACGCTGGCCGGTTCGATCCGCAACCTGGAATACGATCTCATCATTACCGGACGCCAGGCCATCGACGGCGACACCGCCCAGGTCGGGCCTCAGCTGTCCGTCCATCTGGGCCTGCCGCTCGTAAGCTACACCCAGAACCTGAAGATCGAAGACGGATACGTGATAGCCGAGCGTCTGTTTGACGACCGCCATCACGTGCTCAAAGTGAAGATGCCCTGCCTGCTGACCGCGCTGTCCGAACTGAATGAGCCGCGCTATATGACGCCGGGCGGGATCTTTGAGGCCTTCAAGACTCCGGTCACGGTCTGGGGCCGCGCCGATCTTAAGGATACGCTGGACTCCGATCTGGGCAAGGTCGGTTCCCCGACCCAGATCGCGAAGGCTTCCGACAAGGTCCGCAAAGGCGCCGGCACCCAGTATGTGGCCGAAGACGGCGCAGACGGGGCGGAATACATCTTCAAGAAACTGAAAGAAAAATTCATCATCTAAAGGGGGTTCGTCATGGGTTTGGAAGAATATAAGGGCGTATATGTATTTGCCCAGCAGGTCGACAATAAAGTAAACGGCATCGCCCTGGAACTCCTGGGAAAAGGCAAGGCTCTGGCGCAGGATCTCGGCACCGAGGTGGTAGCCATGCTCCTGGGCGAAAACATCGGTGATCAGGTACCGGTCCTTGCGGAATACGGCGCCGACAAAGTCATTGTCGTGGATCATCCGTACCTGAAGGATTACATGACCGAGCCGTACACGCAGGCCATCGCCGCGATCATCCGGAAATTCAAGCCGGAGATCGTGCTCTTCGGCGCGACCGCGATCGGACGCGACCTGGCTCCCTGCGTAGCCGCAACGGTCCACACCGGTCTGACCGCCGACTGCACCAAGCTGGATATCGGTGATTTCCCGATGAATCCGATTCCGGGCAAAGAACAGCTGCACAATCAGCTGCTGATGACCCGTCCCGCCTTCGGCGGCAACACGATCGCCACGATCGCGATCCCGGATTTCCGGCCGCAGATGGCGACGGTCCGTCCGGGCGTCATGCAGAAGCTGACCCCTGACCCGGAGGCGAAGGCCGAAGTTGTGAACTTCGACGCAGGTCTGGAAAAGAACGGCCGCTTCGTAGAGATCCTGGACGTTGTCAAGAAAGTCAGCGACTATGTCGACATTCAGGACGCTCCGATTCTGGTCTCCGGCGGCCGCGGGATGCAGAACAAGGAAAACTATGAAAAGTACCTCCGCCCGTTAGCCAATCTTCTGGGCGGGCAGGTCTCCTCTTCCCGCGCCGGCGTAGACGGTTTCGGCATCCCGAAGGAGCTGCAGGTCGGCCAGACCGGCAAGACCGTGCGCCCGAAGCTGTACATTGCCTGCGGTATCAGCGGAGCGATCCAGCATCTGGCCGGCATGGAGGAATCCGATCTGATCATCGCGATCAACAAGGACGAGACCGCGCCGATCTTCGATGTGGCCGACTACGGCATCGTGGGCGATCTTTTCCAGATCCTTCCGCCGCTGACCAAGCTTGTCGAACGCGAGCTGGCCAAAAAGGAAGAAGTCTGATATAATCAGGAAAGCGGGCCCGGGGGAACCCGGGCCGTTTTTACCTGTTCATTCTGAAAGGAGGAATGCAAATGAAAAAACTCACTGCTCTTCTGCTGGGAATCGTACTGATCCTTTCCCTGGCAGCCTGCGGCAAAAAGGATACCGTGTCTTCTCAGGAGGAAGGCTCCTCAAAGGCGTCTTCTGCCGCTGCCACGACTGCCGCTCCCACTACTACGGAAGAGGTCTGGAAAACCGATAAGGATGCTACGGCGGACGAGGTTCTGAAAGCGATGCTGAAAAATGTTCAGAGCCTTGTAAACGCGATGCAGGATAAAAACGCAGATGCTCAGTATCTGACCCTAGACGGCAGCGGAGATCTGCAGGCCGCCATTAAAATGGAAAGCGGCAGCAACAATTTCGAGCAGTCTTTCGGTGCCAAAGGCAATCTGAATCTGACGGTCAATACCAGACAGGGGCTGCACTACAAAGCCGACTACGAGACCGATATCATGTCTCTTCTGGGCAGTATGTTCGGACAGCCCGGCGGTGATGAGGAGACGAAGGGAACCGCAGAAAGCTATGCGGACCGGGAAGAGAACCGTTACTACGAGCTGAATCCCGACGACGGAAAATGGTACTATTCTGCGCTCGAAATGTCTGATACGGAAGAGGTTCTGACGGACGAAGAGATCGATAAGATCACGGCGGAGAAGCTGTTTAAAGATCTTGAGTTCACGGTCACGAAGGAGGAATACCTTTTTGAAGGGACCCTGAATCTGGAAGCGCTGAGAGAAGAAAGCGAGGGCCTCACTTCCAATCTGATCGGAACAGAGCTGCCTCCGATCGAAATGACGGTTTCCCTGAAGCTGACCTGCGACGATCAAAAACGGCTGACGGCGCTCTCCCTGAATGTTCCGGAAACCACCATCGATCTCGGTGCCGATATGGCCGGGCTGAAAATCTCCATCGACACGCTTACCCTTGACCTCGCCGCCAAATATGACGAAGTGAAAGTGGAAGTGCCCGGCAATATCAAGAGCACCGCGGAAGATGCGGGCAGCAGTCCTGTGCCTCATACGCATGAGTATTCCCTCGAACCGCAGACGGTAGCCGACAACGAACTGGGGGTCTTCCGGATCGAGAGTGCAGAAGACGATGAATTCTTCGGCTTTACCCTGCATGTCAGCTGTGAAAACAAAACGCAGGACAAAAAGCTTCAGTTCGCCATGAATAACGTTCTGGTAAACGGCTACATGGCCGATCCTTACTGGAGCGCGGACGTGGCAGCCGGCCAGCTTGAGTCCTTTGATATCCATTTCGGGACCAACACCTTTGAAAAGAGCGGGATCGACCTGGTAGACGAGATCGCTTTTACCTTCACCCTGAGTGACAGTGACGACTGGTTCAGCGCCGCGCTGTTCGAAGATTCCTGCAAGATCTATCCGTCCGGAAAATCGCCCGAGGAGATCGTCTATCAGCCCCGCCGCACCGGAGAAAAGGAAATGGTCGTCTTTGACCGGGAAGAAGGAACCATGGTCATTCTCGAAACGGAAACCGATCCGTTCTGGGGCTACACAGTCAACTGCTACCTTGAGAATTACAGCGATCGGCCGCTCTCGTTCGGCTGGAGGGATGTAACGGTCAACGGCTATATCATCAACCCGTACTTCAACGAAACGCTCGCCCCCGGAGCCCGGGCTTATGTCCAGGTCAGCTTCAGCGATACCGACCTTAAACAGAACAATATTACGGAAGTAAGTGCGATCGATTTTACAGCCCGGATCTCCGATCCCAACGACTTCTGGGCCGAGGATCTGTATAACGAAGCGTTCCACTATGAGCCCTGAGCGCATTTTATGATGAATCCCGGGTGTATCCCGCAAACCGATTCAGGCCGCCCTGCCGGGCGGCTTTTTCAAACTGTGAAACTTCTGTTAACTGCGGCGGGAACCTTGCGTATACCGCACAATTCTGTTATATTTGCACGGTAGAAAAGCTTTGAAAGGAGTTTTCGATGGGTAATTTCTTCAGCCGAATGAGAGTACGCTTCCAGCAGTTTATGGTTGGCCGGTACGGCACCGACCAGCTGTCCCGCTTCATGCTTCTCCTGGCTATCATTTTTATAATCCTGTCCTATCTGTTCCGGGGCGTATGGATTCTGAGCCTTCTCACCTGGGTGCTGCTGATTCTGGTCAACCTGCGCATGTTTTCCCGCAACATTCAGGCCCGGTACAACGAAAACACCCGCTATCTGCTGGCCAAGCAGAAAGTGACGGATTTCTTCCGCGGAAAAAGAAACGGCTCTGCCCGGAACAGCTACGGCACGTCCGGCGGGAGTTCTTCCTCAGGCGGCGCCTACCGCAGCGACGCGGAGCACCGCATCTTCCGCTGTCCGAACTGCGACCAGCGGGTCCGCGTGCCGCGCGGCAAGGGAAAGATCGAGATCACCTGCCCGAAGTGCGGCCATCATTTCACCAAAAGGAGCTGAAAGATGTTCGGTTACGTAACGATCAACCGGCCTGAACTGAAGATCAAAGACGAGCAGACTTACCGCGCTTTCTACTGCGGTCTCTGCCGGGCGCTGAAAAAAAGGCACGGCGTCAGCGGTCAGAGCACGCTTTCATACGATATGACCTTCGTCGCGCTTCTGCTATCTGCCCTGTACGAGCCTGTCACCGAAGAGGACACCGGCTACTGCCTGATCCATCCGTTTGAAAAGCATCCGCTTGTCCGGAACGAATTTCTGGACTATGCGGCGGATATGAACGTTCTGCTGGCTTATTACAATCTGCTGGACGACTGGCAGGATGAAAAGAAGCTCGGCGCCAAACTCGGAGCCGATCTTATGAAAAGCGGGGTGCGGAAGATCGAGGAAGCCTATCCCCGTCAGGCGGGAGCCGTGCGGGATTACCTGGCGCAGATCGCCGAGATAGAACGGAAGGGCGAGCCGGATCTGGATGCGCCGGCCGGCGCCACAGGGGAAATGCTCGGCGAGCTGCTGGTCAGGGCAGAGGATGTCTGGACACCTCAGCTGAAACAGATCGGCTTCTATCTCGGCAAATTCATTTATTTGATGGATGCGTTTGAGGATCTGGAGAAAGATCTGAAACAGGGCAGCTACAATCCCTGGAGCGGTTTCGGCTCCACGCGGCTCGAGATCGTTGACAGGGCGCAGGAAGTCCTGACCATGATGCTCAGCGAAGTCAGTCTCGCTTTCGAGCGTCTGCCGATCATCCGCTATGAAGATATTCTGCGCAACATTCTGTACGCGGGCGTGTGGAACCGTTTCGACGAGATCTCGCAAAAGGAGAAAGAAAGCGCCATGAAGCAGGCGGAAGCGGCTTCTGCGAAAGGAGAAGACGGCCATGATGTATGACCCCATGCCGTTCTCGGTGTCAAATACGACGCCACCGACGAAGAGATCAAGAAGGCTTACCGGAAGCTCAGCCGTCTGTATCATCCGGACGCCAACGTCAACAATCCCAATGCTGCCCAGGCAGAGGAAAAATTCAAACAGGTCCAGCAGGCCTACGACCAGATCATGAAGGATCGGGAGCAGGGACGCCGCGGTGGCTATTCTTCCGGCTACGGGCCCGGATCCTCCTACGGTCAG
>JAEEGL012730308.1_pt1 | contig 10352 bp, 13 predicted proteins | sample 9134231 | NCBI WGS metagenome assembly JAEEGL01 (sample SAMN16246548, study PRJNA631951) | gut metagenome | biome: gut microbiome; feature: rumen; material: fiber-attached | host: Bos | place: Iran: Karaj | collected 2018-10
CCTATGTGCCCGATGCCGAGGATTATCCCGGCCGCAAAGAGAAACGGATTTTTACCGTAAACGGCAATAAGCAGAACCGCGATTACAGGGAGCGTTGCCCCCGCAACAGGTATTCCGAGTATACTCCTGTAAAAATCACTCATTGTTTTGTCGCTTCTGAAATAACGTATCCAGTATATTTCATAAAGAAGCATAAGACACGTCGCGCCGCAAAGCCAAAGCAGCCGCAGGTTCAGCACGCTGATATTAAAATCGCTGAAAATAAGGAGAAGGCACGAAACCGCAACCTCTCCGGCTCTCTCAAAAGCCAGCAGTATTCTGCTTTCGTTTTTTGCGTATTCATCGTAACGCTCCGGCTTATTCTTTGCCCAGAAGAAATTGGGAACGAAAAGCATCAGCAGAAATATCAGACCTGTATATGAAAACCCGAAATGCACATCTGTCTCCTTTTATGTTTATTTATCGCTGCTTTTATTCTTTTCTTCGCGGGCGAGAGCGATCATTTTATCATACTGCTCATACATATACTGAGTTTTGTTTTCAAGCAGATAGTAATGCTTGATATAAGGAACAAGGAGAATAAGCAGCAGGCCGAAAACAGCAGCGAGCGGCAGATAAGACGAGATAACCATGACAAGCATGGCCGCCACCGTAAGGATGGCAAATGTGAGCGTCACAAGCAGATGTATCAGCCTCTCATGCTGAAAGAATCCTATCTGAATAAGGTGCTTTTTTATTTCTTCTTCCCAGCTTTCTTCGGGTTTTCCGCCTTCAAGAAGCTCATCGATTGATTTTACATATCCGAGAATTCTTTTTTTCATAATTACTGCTCCTTTTTGATTTTCAGAAGATGTATGTATAAATCACGTAAAAATGAATCATGCTGCCCGTGAGCACAAAAACGTGAAAGACCGTGTGAAACCAGGGGCGTTTTATGCCGATGCGGCAGAATACCGCGCCTGCAGTGTAGGCGAGACAGCCGAGACACAGCAGCAGAAATCCCGTCTTGTTTATGCTCCCGAGCCGGGGTATCGCGCTGAAAAGCATCGAAGCACCGCCTGCAAAGTATACCGCCATACAAATAGTTTTGAGCTTTTTGTCATTGAAGAAAAAGAGCTTTGTTACAATACCGAAAGCGGCGCAGAACCAGCCCGTTGCGAAAACGGCATAACCGTGAAAAGGGCTGACTCTGTAAAGGGTTATCAGAGCGCACGGTGTCGCGGTGCCTGCCAGAAGCAGGGGAATGGCAATGTGATCAAACAGGCGGAATAACCGCTTTGCCTCACCCGGCGGCAGACCGTGATATAAAGCCGAAGATGCATAAACCGCGAAGAAAGCCGAACAATAAACGCAGGCGGAAAGAACCGCTCTAATCCCTTCGCCTCTGACTTTGTTAAGGCACAGTATAAGACCCGCCGCCGCAAAAACCGCACCGGCAGCGTGAGTCAGAGAGTTTAAAAACTCCTGACGCTTTGTGTATTCTATTAACTCAATGTTTTCCGTTATTCTCATTGTCAAATACACAGAGGGCGACATTGCGCCCTCTTTCCGGTTATTCAAATATAATATCTTTTGTCGTGCAGAGATTCTCAATGCTGTAAAGGAACATCACATCGGTTATTCCTTCCGTGTCAATCAGGGATTTAAGAGAATCTTTGTAATATCTGAGATCAACCATAACGATTTCCTCAAAGTTTTCCGCAAGGAAAGGCGCAATACAATGGGCAAAAGAATCTTTTATCATAAGCAGACGGCCGCCCGTGTTTCCCGTCTTTACCGTGACAAGGCTGTGGTTGCCGTCAAGGAATGTCAGATATTTGTCGCCCTCTTTAAGATGCTCTCTGAAAAACATGCTGTCCGAGGCGGTTTCTTTTTTTCCTTCGGTTATGGTAACATCTGCTTTGCCGAGAGAATTTTTGCCGATCCACAGCTCAACGCTGTCGGGCTTTGCGAGAGTATAGCAGGCTTTGGCGTAAGAGGTGCCGTAAAAGCCTTCGGCAGTCTCAATCTTAAAGTCGCTTTTTTCTTCGGGTGTCAGGCCGTATTCCCTGCAAATCGCTCTGTATGCGGTGTATGCCCCAAGACTTGTCCAGTGATGGTCTGTTTTGTAGTAAAAGCCGTCTTTATCAGCCGAATTCATAAACTCGGCTGTAACATCAACGGTTTTTATATTGCCGGCGGATTCTTTTATAATTTTATTGTATTCGCCGTCAAGATATTTCATCGCGTTTTTCGGCAGCTTATCGCCGCAGACATAACCTTTTGACGGTATGGCGACAAGTGAAACGGGCTGACTGATGCTTTCCGAAAACTCGGTTATGCTTCTGAGATTTGTCTGAAGCAGGTTTTCTCTCTCAAACGGTTTCTCAATGATATACCCGTCTCTTCCGAGATAAGCGCCGTTTGAGCCGTTGTTGCCTTTGAGAAGCTCGAAGTATGCGTTGATGCTCACGAACAGGGTGCGCAAAGGTGTCTGGTCAGCAAGGAAGGTTTCAAAATCTTCCGAAAAACTGCCGTCTTTGATATTTGAAAGCGTCAGCTTCGGCGCAGACATGAGATATCTTTTCTCGGTTTCGGAAAACTCCGTTTTGGGCATGAAGATATACAGCATCCCCATTACAGCGATGAATGCCGTGAATATGATTATCAGAATTTTTGCGCCTGTTTTTTTCTTCATCTGTTAAAACTTAAAATAAATAAACGGATTGTAAGCGTTGTTTACGAGGCTTGCCGTGCAGATTATCAGCAGGACGATTACCGCCGCCGCTTCCGCAATGACAAAGCGTTCCGATTTGTTTCTGAGTCTGTCGTATATGCGCCTTATGAGAGGCGTTGATGCGATTATTCCCATAATGACAGTGGGAAGATAAGAGAGTGTTATGTGCAGGGCGTCATCCGAAATGAGTCCGCCGCCGAAAAGTGTGGGAACAAATTCCGCGAGAGCTCTGAAGCCGCCGACATCGTCCGAGTAGTAAAAAATCACCCAGCCGAATATGATAAGACATATCGAATATATATGTGAGAATACCGCCGGGAGCTTATCGAGAAGCCTTAGCAGGAAAAGCTTTTCAAATATGAGTATTATTCCGAAATAGAGGCCCCATAAAAGGAAATTCCAGCTTGCGCCGTGCCAGAATCCCGTAAGCATCCATACAATCAGTATATTGACAATCTGTCTTGCCGTTCCTTTGCGGTTTCCGCCCAGCGGGATATAGACATATTCCTTGAACCAGGTGCCCAGGGAAATATGCCATCTTCTCCAGAATTCCGTAATACTTTTTGAAATATAAGGATAATCGAAGTTTTTCAGGAACTCGAAGCCGAACATATTGCCAAGGCCTCTTGCCATATCCGAGTATCCGCTGAAATCAAAATAAATCTGCAGTGAGAAGGCGATGATTCCCATCCAGGAGCCGAGCGCTCCTCTGCCGGAGGTCTCGCGCATTGTATCCCATAACAGCCCCATCGGGTTTGCAAGCAGGATTTTTTTGGCGAGCCCCGCCATGAAAAGCCGTACTCCTTTTGCGAAAAGCTCTGCGTTTTCGTGTCTTCCGGCAAGCTGGGCATCGACATCGCGGTATCTCACTATCGGGCCCGCAATGAGCTGAGGGAAGAGCGAGACATAAGTGCCGAAAGATATCGGGTTTTTCTGCACACCGGTATTGCCTCTGTAAACGTCAATGGTGTATGACATTATCTGGAAGGTATAGAATGATATGCCGATGGGCAGCGGGATTTCAAGCACTTTAATATTCAGGAAGGGGAGTATGATTTTAAGATTCTGCGAGATGAATCCTGCGTATTTGAAAAACGCCAGCATCCCGAGGTCGATAATGACCGATGCGATAAGAATGATTTTTTTCTTCTTTTCGCTTTCGGCTTTATCTATCATCAGACCGGCAGCATAGTTGACGGCAATGGAAAACACCATCAGCAATACAAGTACCGGTTCGCCCCATCCGTAAAAAAACAAATCCGCAACCAGCAAAAACGCATTTCTGAATTTTGCCGGAAGCAGATAATATATGATGAGGACAACAGGTAAAAATACAAACAAAAACATTAAGCTTGAAAATACCATATTGTCCTCACTTTATAATTAAAACTAAAAGTTGTTTATCAGATAATTGATCCAGGCCTTGCTGCCTGCCGCGCTCATATGGATTCCCATACCTTTTTCGCCGTTATCTCCGCAGTATTCGGCCTTGAGATAGCCTTCGGAATCTCTCAGCACGGAGTTTATATCGATATACCGCAGGCTGTATTCGCCGGCGATTGATTTGAGAATCTGATTGAATGAATCTATGTTTGCGTTTGTGAAATTATCGTGTTCCTTGCCTTTGGTTATGGGTGTAACGGATTCAATATAGATCCTTACGCCCGGGTTTGTCGCTTTGATTTTATCTATCGTGTCCCTTATATTACTCTTGACTTTGTCCAAATTATAGGCAAGGAAATCATTCATACCCAGCATAAGAAAGACTTTTTTTGCTCCGCAGAGCTTAACGCCGTCTTCGATAAGCACTTCCTGCCCGTTGTATTTCGGGTGGATTTTGTGCTGAGCGCCGACCGCACCGCGCGAGTTTGTGTAGCTCATACTGCCCTCACAGAGGAACTGAGCCGTACCCAGACAGTCCCTGCCTGCCTTGCGCTCGTTATTGACATAATATTCAAGACCGACCGTGATGCTGTCTCCGACAAAGACGGCATCATTGAAAAACTCACTGCCGTGAGCTTCTTTTTTGGGCGCGGCGCTTGAAAGTATGTCATTGCTGAAAATATCCGACAGTCTCATTTTAGATGAGGTGATTTTCTCGGCAGTGGCTGTATCAACCGCCTGTGATACAATGCCGGATGAAGAAGTGCTGTCTGATAATGACTCGGAAAAAGATGAAGGCACATCGAGGGTGTTGAATCTTCTGGATGTGACTTCCGCCTCGCCCGACTCAATCTGGGTGGTGGTTTCCATTTCTGCTGTTGTTTGTTGAGCGGCAGATTCCCGATACTGTGACAAAGTATCCGTCTCTTCATCATTCAGCATTTCGGTAAGCTCTGTGATAATACTCTCACCCGAAAGTGTTTCTTCATCTGTCACGAGTGAGGGAGTTTTTCCGATCATCGCAGAGAGATCTCTGCCTGCGCAGCCTGTAAATGTGAGCAAAATTAAGAGAAATATAAGCAACGGAAAATGCTTTGGCCTTTTCATTCTTTTCATCTCCCATATACTTATAAAATTATTATATTGTGAGAGATGTCAAAAGTCAACTGTAATTTATGTTAATTTACATATTGATTTTGCAATCCCTATTTGATATTATGACAAGGCAGGGGATTGCCGCCCCGTCACTGATAAAACCGGGAAAAGAAGGTAGTTATAATGAAAAAATTCAAGGCAGTTATCGCCGCAGTGCTTGTGATTGCGATGATTTTCTCCATTACGGCATCGGGAGCTTCGGAAAAGAGCGAGCCTGAGCGCGATTGTCCTTTTGTGTTTATCCACGGATTCATGGGCTCGTCAATTTATGTTGATCCGTCGGATGAGAACTCGGCTCTTGCCTGGCCGCCCGCCGCAAAGGATATAGTGAGCGCGGTTTTCAGATCTCTGCCGTCACTCGGCGCGCTTATGATAACACATGATTATAAAAAGTTTGCCGATAAGGTTTTCCCGATTGTTGATGAGCTTTTTGCTTCAATCGAGCTTGCCCCCGACGGCACCGTTCACGATAAATCGGGAATCAGATGGTCTTATCCTCCGGCGGAATCCATTGATAAAACATCAAAGCTCAGCTTCGTATATGACTGGCGTATAAGCCCCATCGAGGTGGCGGCGCAGCTCAATGATTTTATAGACTATGTGCTTAAAGCATCGGGCGCCGATCAGATTACCGCCGAGGCGCACAGCTACGGGGGAGTGATTCTCACAACCTACGCGCGCATTTACGGTACCTCAAAAATCAGAAGCTGGGTATATAATTCCACAGCGGTTTTCGGTGAGGATTACACCGGCGATTTATTTACCGGCAATATCGTTTTCAGAGACGACGCGCTCACCGAGTTTCTCAAAGCTTCCGTATCATATTCCGACAGCGAAAAGTTTCTCGATTTCCTGTTTGATTCCCTTTATAAGACAAAAATAACCGGTTCACTCTGCAATCTTGTAAACAAGATGATGGAGCAAATCGGCATGGAGAGAATAGGTCAGTCACTCGTTCCTCTTTTCGGCGGCTGGCTGAGCATCTGGTCAATGGTTCCCGATGACAAGGCGGAAAGTGCATATGACTATGTGTTTGATTTTGTCTATAAAAACGACCCGACCGACAGGAGCGGCCTTAAGGAAAAAATAAAGGAATATGATGAAATAATCAGGCCCTACAAAGCCGAAACCCTGAAAAAGATAAACGAAGATGCAAATCTTTATGTTATTGCAAGATACGGTTATTACGGTATGTTTATGACCGACTCATGGGTTAATGAGAGCGATACCGTGATTGACACGAAATACGCCTCTTTCGGCGCAATCTGCGCCCCTCACGGCGATAAGCTTACTGACGAGCAGGCAAAAGGAGCGGAAGCCGGCTATATCTCACCCGATGACAATATCAACGCCGCCGCCTGTATGTTCCCTGAGCAGACCTGGTTTATAAGAGGGCTTACACACAGCGCGTGGAGTGATTATCTTGACGAATTCACACAGACCCTTCTTTATTATGACGGGCAGGCGACAGCGGATACATTTACAAAATATCCGCGCTGGCTTTTATATCATGAAGGAAGCGGAGTGATTTCCGAAGACAACAAAAAATTCATGAACGACATTTTGGCAGTATTGTATTGATTATCATATTAAAAGAGCCGCCGCAGACGGGGATAATCCGTTTGCGGCGGCACATCTTTATAAATCAATTCTCTCAAATCTGCGCTCCGATTTTTTGCAGGCAGCGTATGTCGCGGCGGCGTAGACAACCGCACAGACAGCAAGAGCGAGAAGCTGGATGCCGGTTTTTTCTCCTGCAGGGGAGCGAAGGAATGCAAGCCCCGGCAGGTGGGGCAGAGTTTCGGCGGCAGCCACAAGCAAAAATACCGCTATTCCGAAATGAAGAAACGGAATCCCGATTTTGTAAGCTGTTTTGAAAAATCCGCCCGCGAAAAGAATATTGAATGCAGTGTAAATCAGCAGGATAAATGCGAGATAAAAGGGTGTTGCATTCATCAGAGCATTGGTAACATACGGCTTTGCGTCTGACAGCGCCGTCATACGCAGAGCGGTCAGCGCGGAGCACAGGAGGAATCCCGCGAGCTGAATAAGGCAGATAAAAGCATATTTTGCCTTGACAAAATCGCTCTTCTTAACCGGAAGCAAAACGGAATAAAGCGTGTCATTGGCCTCGCGCGCATTCTGAAAAGAGTGAAAGATACCAAAGCATATAAAAAACGCGCTCATGAGTATCGGATAGCCGGGCAGCATAGTCATTAACGCCGCGACGAGAAAAATGAAAGAAAGCGGCGATGAAGCGAGACGCATTTCTTTAATCAGCAAGTTTTTCATAAAGCGACTCCTTTTCATAGTGAACCATAACATCCTCAAGTGAATTTCCGTACCCGGCAGACGAGTTTCTTTTCATGAATTCTTCCATAGGTTCGCAGGCAATCAGTCTGCCGCCGGCAATATAAGTAATGTCATCTGCGCATTTTTCAAGATCTGTTGTGATGTGTGTTGAAAACAAGATGCTCACGCCTTTATCTCTCAGAAAGATGAAAGTATCAAGCAGCTCCGCGCGCGAAACGGGGTCAAGCCCGCTTGTCGGTTCATCGAGAATCAGCAGCTCCGCGCGGTGAGAGAGTGCAAGAGTCAGACTGAATTTGACCCGCATGCCCTCCGAAAGCTCAGACGGAGTTTTTTCTTCGTCAAGAGAAAAAGCGGTCATATATTTACGGTAAGCATCATTATCCCAGTTTTTGTAAAATCTGCTTGTCACGGCACAGATTTCACACAGCTTTTTGCGCTTGTAGTAATCAACCGCTCCGCCGGCGAAACCGATGCGCTGTTTGATTTCATCCTCATCGGCAGGCATATCCATCCCGAGAATGCGCACTTTGCCGCTGTCGGGATGAACAAGATTGAATATTGATTTGAGAGTGGTGGTTTTGCCCGCGCCGTTTCTGCCGATGAGACCCATAATACGGCCTTCGTCAAGCGAAAATGATATATTGTCAAGCAGAAATTTCGGGTAGCGCTTGCAAAGCCCGGTTACTTCAAGAACAGGCATTATTTATTTCTCTCCTTTATCAGTGTCCCCGGCAATGAAAATCTTCGCAAAAAAGGAAGATATAGATGATTTCGGCGGGATGGCAATGCCGCGCTTTCTGTCACCGAGGAGCATAATTGTGTCACCGGGATTAATATCGAAAATCTCTCTTGCCTCTTTCGGAATCACAATCTGACCTTTTGTGCCGACTGTAACACTCCAGGCGTATTTTCCATCGGGTCTGCTCATAAAATCACCTCATATCGGTATGAAAAGTATGAATTTACATACCTGATAATACCACTTTTAAAACTTAATGTCAATAAAAAAACGGACAGAGGAATAAAAAACTCTGTCCGCTGAGTTTTTTACTACTGCCTGTCAAAATACGCCTTGCCGCCCGGTTTGAAGTAAGTGCGTATATATCTGTCTGTGGAAACTACGACAAATTCATCTGTGGACTCTATGTAGTAAATATCGTCTCCGTCTTCGGCTTCGGTTTTATGAAGCGCAGCCGGATTTCTGACAACCGCCGCAGCCGCGGCCTCATATTCCTTCGCAGAAGAAAATCCCATCTCTTTTCCGTGTTTCTCATAGTGCTCGTTGAGGCGTGATTCGTTTCTGAATCTGAGTGAAAAATTCGTTCTCAACGTTGTTACCGCCGAAGTTTTATTGCGAGTGGTTTCTTCGGCTTTTGTTTTACTTTTTTCACTTTCACTTGCGGATGTAGTATTCTCCGGCTCACTTGAAACGGACTCAACCTGATTGCCGCTTGCGGTTGTTTCAGGGTTGGGTTTAATCTTTTCAATGCCGAATTTATACCCGGCAAGCAGGCCGGCTGCTATCAAGGCGATGATTGCGATTATTATGACGGGCTTTTTGATTCCGGTTTTTTTCGCCGGTTTTGATTTGACCGATTTGGCCGGAGCGGGCGCAATGCGATACGGCCGGTCAAGCGAATTCTCACCTGAGGCGGCTTTGTTTTTTTCACTGCATTCTTTGCATATTTTCGGCAAACTCTGGCCTTTTCGTCTGTAAGAATCCATTTCGGTTTCGGAAAGGTCAAAGCCCTTTCCGCACTGTTTACATATAAAAGTCTGCACCTGTCAATCCTCCTCGTTGATTTCCGGAAATCCGCACTGAGACCAGATATAAGCGGGGTTGTTCTCAATATAGCAGTTATATCTGAATCTGAAATCCTCCAGACTCAGTTTGTTTGCTCCTCCGGCTTCGAAGTAACCGTCATTTTCCCATCCGCAGTATTTGCAGATATCATAGTCGCGTTTTCGGGCAAAAACATATTTTCCGCATACAGGGCAGACTTTTTTTTCTTCTTTTTTCATTTTCAATCTCCTCAGACAACTCTTAATGATTATATGTAAGTTCTGATTGGGAATAAACCCCAAAAAAAACGGTGTCTCAGGGTCGGATGAATATCCGCCCGTGGACACCGGTCGTAATTATACGATTATTTTAAGGATATCTTCCTTCGGTCTGTAGCCGATAATCTGATCGACTGCTTTGCCGTCTTTGAAATAGATGATTGTGGGAATGCTCTGAATGCCGAAACTGTTTGCGAGCGCGGGCTCATCGTCAACATTGACTTTGCCGACTTTGATATCGCTTCTCTCTTCCGCTATCTCAGCGATGATGGGGCCGAGCATCATACAAGGGCCGCACCAGGTTGCCCAGAAATCGAGCAATACGGGTTTATCTGAATTTATGACTTCGGTCTCAAAATTATCTTTTGTGATTTTAATCTCAGCCATTTTCGTTCTCCTTTTCAAGTGACTTGTAGTATAACATACAGTGGCAGAACCCCTCAAAACCTGGGTCTTTGATCTGCTCGCGGAATTCTTTGCACATACATTTTGTATCGGGTGTCTGTTCACGTCTGCAGGGACAGTATCCGCCTGTCCTCTCAAGGCCTTCTTTAACTACCTTGACTATTGCTTCATCGGGGTTTAAAAGAATCTTCACAGCATCATCTCCTTTTTCAAAACCGATTATAAAGGGAATTTATGAATTTTTCAACCTAAATGAATTAATTTATTGACATAAAACGATTTTTGTTGTATAATTTGCGCGTTCCGTTCAATAAGGGCC
>JAEEGL013474920.1_pt1 | contig 10352 bp, 8 predicted proteins | sample 9134231 | NCBI WGS metagenome assembly JAEEGL01 (sample SAMN16246548, study PRJNA631951) | gut metagenome | biome: gut microbiome; feature: rumen; material: fiber-attached | host: Bos | place: Iran: Karaj | collected 2018-10
CCGTGCTGACCAAGAGCTGGTCCAACTGGCGGTGCCGGTGTTGCTTTGCCGGCCTGGATCTGTAACTTAATGTATCCTTCGACTTTCTTTGCCATTTTGGCTTCCTCCTAAGAAAATATGTGGTTGAGCGCAAAAGAATCAACCGTTCCGAAAACTCAGAACAGCTACCTAGGGGCTATAGACCTTCTGCTCCCACTCCATAGGTGAATATATCTATATAAAGCATTACTGCTCTATATCAAAACAAAACGTTTATACCGAACCGGTATAAATCCAGCTAATATATACTATTAGCTGTCAATTCTACGCACTTCTGCGAAACTGATCTCAACAGGAGTCTCACGACCAAACAGTTCTACATTGATAGTAGCTGTCTGCTTGCTATAATCCATACGCTGAACGATACCTGCTGTATCCTTCCAAACGCCTGCAACAACAGCAATCTCGTCTCCAACTTCGAAATCAACTGTCACGTTCTGAGTCTTAATACCAAGAGGCTTAATCTCAGCATCTGACAACGGTACAGGCTTAGATCCCGGACCTACGAAACCTGTTACACCCCTGGTATTACGTACTACATACCATGTGTCATCATTCATTATCATATGAACAAGGACATAACCAGGGAACATCTTGCGTTGAACAGTCTTCTTTGCACCATTCTTAACTTCAACTACATCCTGAAGTGGAACGCGCACCTCAAGAATCTGATCTTCCAGGTGACGATTTTCAATTGTCTTATCAAGATTGGCTTTTACCTTATTCTCATATCCTGAATAAGTGTGAGCAACATACCACTTTGCTTCAGAAGTCTTATCCTCTTCTGAAAGGGCATCCTGACTTTCGGCTACATTTTCAACTTCAGCTGATTCTGCAGCTTCGCTCATGTTGTTCTTTTCTTCTTCTGCCATTTGCATCTCCTCATCAAATTCCTGCTACTGTGAATAACTGCTTAACATCCTCAGATTACAGGCTCTGAATGAAATTTAAGCCAAGTCCGAAAACATAATCAAGAACAGCAATAAGAGCAGCCATAACCGCGCAGATAATAGTTACTGCTACTGTCTGCTTACCAACAGTCTCTCTTGAAGGCCATGTAATCTTAGTGAACTCTGACTTAAGGCCTTCCCAGAATGAGCTGATTGTTTTCTTCTTAGGCTCTTTCTTTTCAGAAGCTTTATCTTTTAATACTTCTGTCTTATCTGATTCTCCCATTGTATCGGTCTCCCTTCTGTCGCAGGATTACTTTGTCTCCTTGTGCATTGTGTGCTTTCTGCAGAAAGGACAGTACTTCTTGATCTCCATACGATCTGGGTGAGTCTTCTTATCCTTTGTAGTATCATAGTTACGGTTCTTGCATTCTGTGCAAGCAAGTGTAATTCTTGTACGCATCTCTCTACCTCCGCGCGCTTTCTATCTTTTTTCTTAAAGGTCAAATTTTATGCATAAAAAAAAGACCTAAAATTTCATGTCGCTGTACTAGAATATCATAGAGCCGTGAATTCGTCAATATTTTTTTGTAATAATTCACATAATCAAGAACCATCTTATTTGTAAAAGTAAATTCCAGCCTTTATAGGATTAAGATTAAATTAGCTAATTATCAAGATAAATATGAAAAATAGCGATTTTCAATCGCATATTATTCCTCTTCGCTTTTTTCCACAAAAACTTCGTTCCAGTTAATCACATTGCGAATATACGGATCAGCACCATATACACCTTCAAGATATCTCTTGGCATACTTCTTATCTTTGATCCTGTCCTCCTGAACGACAAAATCCGCGAGACTGTAAAGAACAGTCCTCTGGTGTTCACTTCTTGCAGCAAACCATATCTCATCACGTCGAAGGAAGTCCTTATCAAGCGCCACCATATCATATGAAGTCAAGATCAGCTGTGCGTTTCGACGATTACTGTTTCTATTCAGATAATATCCAAGAATATGCTTAAGTATTGATGGATGAAGTTCAAGCATACCTGAATCAAGCATTACCGCCTGGCCCTTTAGAAGGCTATTAGCAATAACCGGAAGAAGATATATTGTCTTCCTGATACCAGAAGATTCTGCTTCAAGAGGAATCTCGTATTTAGCATCGCCAATCTGATGAGTCACATAAATCTTACTGCGTATAACCTTAAGGTCAACAATATCAAGGTCAAGTTCAGCGATCATATTTCTGAAAAGATCCCATACATCTTCCTGAGAAAGTGCATCTGTAAGAAGCACGTCTGCATTTTTCTCATCCTGCATGAAATCAATACCGCTTACAAAGAAGTTTGTAGCATCAGTAACTATCTCATTTTCCGGGAAAAGACGTATGATCCTTCCAAGAAACGTTTCGCTTCCTGTTATATCTGTAGCTTTCTCAAGTTTTTTTTCATCGGCTTTGAATATTTTTCTTACAGTAACTTCGTTTTCTTTTCTTTCGAATATAGAGGCTCTACGCCAGTTGTCATTGTTGATACGATCAAGGCTTTCGTATACAACAGTTGCTTCCTTAATATGTAACCGATACCTGTACTCAGCATTTTCTGAAAAAAAAATGATCTCGAACTTACTAGGATCATTTCTGCTTTCTTTTGAAAAATAAAAAGGAACAACTTCTTCGCCGCCCGCCTGGCCAAGGACAAGACCTTTAACAAGCTCGATCGCTTTAAGAAGATTAGATTTACCGCTACCGTTTGGTCCATAGATTATAGCCAGTGGAAGAAATTCATCATCTTCAAGCTCTATTATATGATCCTTATGCTCTTTAACTTCAGAAACAGCCTGAAGATCAAGAGTTACGGTATCCTTTATGCTTTTATAATTATTAACTGTAAACTGTATAAGCATACGACTCCTTTCGTATTCTCCCATTCATTAATACCTATCGGCAATATTGATATATTCTTTATGTATTACCCTATCGATAAGATCAGCATAGTCTTAATATTTGACTCTATCACTACCACCAACATAGCTTTAATATATAACTATCTGCTATTTCTTCATAAAAAAAGAGCAGAACGCCTTAGCGCCTGCCCCTTTGCATTTTCATATTATAGGAGAAAAAACTTAGTCTTCCTCAACATCTCCAACCGGCTTACCACCTGTTGCAAGCCACTTAAGATAAGCATTGATGAATGGATCAAGATCTCCATCAAGGACTCCGTCAGCGTTTGAAACCTTCTCACCTGTTCTTGTGTCATTAACCATAGTGTATGGCTGAAGAACATAAGAACGGATCTGGCTTCCCCATGCATTATCCTTAACTTCACCTCTGATACCTGCAAGCTTAGCTTCGTTCTCTTCCATCTTGAGCATAAGGAGCTTAGCCTTGAGCATCTGCATAGCCTTATCCTTGTTCTGGAACTGTGAACGCTCGTTCTGACAAGTAACAACGATACCTGTTTCGTAGTGTGTGATACGAATAGCAGATGATGTCTTGTTGATGTGCTGTCCACCTGCACCACTTGAACGATAAGTATCAACCCTGATCTCATCAGGACGAACTTCAATATCAAGATCCTCTTCGATATCAGGCATTACATCGTTTGATACGAAAGATGTCTGGCGCTTACCCTGTGCGTTGAAAGGACTGATACGAACAAGACGGTGAACACCTCTTTCAGACTTAAGGTATCCATATGCATTTAATCCATTGATCTGGAAAGTAACTGACTTAATACCGGCTTCATCACCATCAAGAAGGTCAAGAACTTCAACAGTGAAGCCATGACGCTCAGCCCATCTTGTATACATACGATAAAGCATTGAGCACCAGTCACATGCCTCTGTACCACCGGCACCAGCTGAAAGCTTAAGGATCGCATTGCACTTATCGTACTCACCATTTAAGAGATTGGCAATTCTGATCTCTTCAAGAACAACTTTAAACTCATCAAGATCAGCTCTTATCTCAGCTGCCATATCATCATCTTCTGTACCCTCATCATTGCACATGTCGATCATGTCAATGATGTCACCGTACTGAACATTAAGGTTCTCGATCTTTTCGATAAGATCCTGCATGTTCTTGAGCTCTTTAGTCTTCTTGTTAGCCTTATCCGCATCATCCCAGAAGGTAGGCTCTTCCATCTCACGGTTTAACTCTTCAATTCTTTTCTTCTTAGTTTCAAGATCAAGAGAAGCAGTAACCTCATCCAGTGTAGGCTTGAGACCCTGAATCTCGATCTTCATATTATCTAATACTACCATCTTTTAACCTCTAATTATTCCACTCCGCCCTGTGCACCGTGGCAGTTCTTATACTTCTTACCGCTACCGCATGGGCACAGATCGTTAGGTCTTATCTTAACTGCAGCTCTCTTTACAGGAGCTTTCTTTGCAGATTCATCCTTGTTAGTACCAGTTACCTTGGCAACCTGCTCACGCTCAACCTTCTCCTGAACATGTACATGGAAAAGAAGTCTTACAGTATCTTCCTTGATTCCTTCCATCATCTCATTGAACATGTCATAGCCGGCCATCTTGTACTCGATCTTAGGATCACGCTGACCATATGCCTGAAGACCGATACCCTGACGAAGCTGATCCATATCATCGATGTGATCCATCCACTTACGGTCGATAACCTTAAGAAGAATTACACGCTCGATCTCACGGATTGTCTCTGCTTCAGGGAACTCTGTCTCTTTTTCTTCATAAAGAGCAACTGCCTCTTCCTTAAGCTGCTGCTTGAGACCGTCTTTGGATTTCTTTGTGATACGGCCGCGAGTTACAGGCTTAAGAGGTACTGTTGGCAAAAGAAGTTCATTGAGCTCTTTAAGATCCCAGTCATCAATGTTCTGACCATCGCCAATAACAGTATCAATACTCTCTTCAACAAAATCTGTGATCATCTTGTAGATGTTATCACGAAGTGACTCACCATCAAGAACACGGCGACGCTCTTTGTAAATGATCTCTCTCTGCTCGTTGTTAACAGCATCATATTCAAGAAGGTTTTTACGAATACCGAAGTTGTTTTCCTCGATTCTCTTCTGAGCAGACTCAATAGCTTTAGTAAGAGCCTTGTGCTCGATTTCCTGACCTTCCGGAATTCCAAGAGTGTTAAACATGCTGATAAGACGCTCTGAACCAAACAGTCTCATAAGGTCATCTTCAAGTGAAATGTAGAACTTGGATTCACCCGGATCACCCTGACGTCCTGAACGTCCACGCAGCTGATTATCAATACGTCTTGATTCATGACGCTCTGTACCTACGATCTTAAGACCGCCGGCTGCTCTTGCCTCTTCGTCAAGCTTAATATCTGTACCACGACCAGCCATGTTGGTTGCGATAGTAACCGCGCCGTGCTTACCTGCCTCAGCAACGATCTCAGCTTCCTGCTCATGGAACTTGGCATTAAGTACGTTGTGCTGGATACCAGCCTTAGTAAGCATCTTGGACAGAAGCTCTGAAGTCTCGATAGTGATAGTACCAACGAGAACAGGCTGTCCTTTTTCATGAGCTTTCTTAACAGCTTCTACAACTGCTTCGTACTTTTCTTTCTTGGTCTTATATACTGCATCCTGAAGATCTTTACGAACAACAGGTTCGTTTGTAGGAACTTCTACAACATCAAGTGCATAGATATCACGGAACTCCTGCTCCTCTGTAAGAGCTGTACCAGTCATACCGCACTTCTTGTTAAATTTGTTAAAGAAATTCTGGAATGTAATTGTTGCAAGAGTCTTGGACTCACGCTTAACCTTAACATGCTCCTTGGCCTCAATTGCCTGATGAAGACCGTCAGAATAACGACGTCCTGGCATTACACGACCTGTAAACTCATCAACGATAAGAACTTCATCATCGCGAACAATATAATCATGGTCTCTCTGCATCAGGTTATTAGCACGGAGCGCAAGAATTATATTATGCTGGATCTCAAGATTTTCAGGATCTGCAAGGTTGGAAATATGGAAATAACGCTCAACTTTAGCAACACCCTGTGCTGTAAGGTTTATAAGCTTATCTTTCTCGTTTACGATAAAGTCGCCGGTTTCTTCCTGCTCGATTCCCATAAGAGCATCCATCTTGGAGAAATCACCAACGTCTTCACCACGCTGCATCTGCTTAGCAAGCATATCGCATGCTTCGTAAAGCTTAGTTGACTTATCACTCTGACCGGAAATGATAAGAGGTGTTCTTGCTTCATCAATAAGGATTGAGTCAATCTCATCGATGATAGCGAAGTTCAATCCTCTAAGAACGCACTGTTCTTTGTAGATTGCCATGTTATCACGAAGATAGTCGAAACCAAGTTCGTTGTTAGTAACATATGTAATATCGCAATTGTATGCTGCACGACGCTCATCTGAGTTCATTCCGTTAAGAACGATACCAACTGTAAGACCAAGGAATTCATGGATCTTACCCATCCACTCAGCATCACGCTTAGCAAGATAGTCGTTAACTGTAACTACGTGGCAGCCCTTGCCTTCAAGAGCATCAAGGTATGAAGGAAGTGTAGCAACAAGTGTCTTACCTTCACCTGTTCTCATCTCAGCAATACGACCCTGGTGAAGGATAATACCACCAATGAGCTGTACACGGAAATGTTCCATACCAAGAACACGCTTACCAGCTTCTCTGACAACAGCATATGCCTCAGGCATTATATCATCTGACGTCTCACCTTCTGAAAGACGTCTCTTAAATTCATCTGTTTTTGCACGAAGCTCTTCATCTGTAAGAGCCTGCATTTCAGGACGAAGAGATTCAATCTTATCTACGATAGGAGTGATTTTTTTCAATTCCCTCTCTGAATGTGTTCCAATAATCTTATCGAGTAAACTCATAACTTTCCAACTTTCCCCAAAAATATGGTGTTAATTAACCCAGCTACGCCTATTTATTTTTAGATAGTCGCAGTCCGACTAGCATTATATCAAAAATAATGTGTCTATTCAATTAACAGCTTGTAAATTTTAAAATCAAATGATTCAGGTAAAAAACTAACAGCCTATCCTAAGTTGAATGAGAAAACAGTAATAACTTTTTTGACCTCAAAATAAAAAATAGAGACTTCAAAGTAAAATTCGAAGTCTCTATCACTGTATTATAAAACTAATATTTCAAAATTTATGATTTAATAAACCTTAGCCTGCTCTTCGCCGTTCATTACACGGATAGCGCCCTGAGCAAGTGCAAGAAGCTCATCTTCACCAGGATATACTGTTACAGGAGCAATGAAACCGATTCTTTCTTTCATAGCTGCTGTGATTCTTTCGTTATATGCGATACCACCTGTGATGATGATCTGATCAACCTTGCCCTTAAGAACAGTTGCCTGAGCACCAATGTCCTTACAAACCTGGAAGATGAAGGCATCCATAACAAGTCTTGCCTTCTCATCGCCGGCATCAATCTTCTTCATAACTTCTCTTGCATCGTTAGTTCCAAGATAAGCATTGAATCCGCCAGCACCTGTAGCCTTCTTAAGCATCTCTTTTTCAGAGAACTTGCCTGAATAGCAAAGTCTGATAAGAGCGCCTGTAGGAAGTCCGCCACATCTTTCAGGAGACATAGCACCGTCACCTTCAAATGCTGAGTATACATCTACGATACGGCCATGATCATGAGCACCTACAGAAACACCGCCACCAAGGTGAGCAACTACGAGGCGGAGATCCTCATATTTCTTGCCAACAGACTTAGCATAACGTCTTGCTACAGCCTTCTGGTTAAGAGGATGGAAAATAGATGTTCTCTGAACATCAGGCATACCTGATACACGAGCAACATCACTAAGCTCGTCAACTACAACAGGGTCAACGATATAAGCTTTAACGCCGATCTGGTCTGCGATCTCACGAGCAAGGATACCACCAAGGTTTGATGCGTGCTGTCCCTGAACACCGATCTCAAGATCCTTAACAACAGCGTCTGTTACTTCATATGTACCGCCTTCAATAGGCTTTAAAAGACCACCACGGCCAACGATTACGTTGAATGTTGTAACATCAATATTTTTTTCCTTAAGGAAGTCAAGAATGATGTTCTTACGGAAGTCTTTCTGATCAATTATTGAATCGTACTTTGCGATCTCCTCTGTAGAGTGACGCAGAGTTTCGTCCATCTTAAGTTCTTCGTCTTCAAAAATACCGATCTTTGTAGATGTAGAGCCTGGATTGATAATAAGGCTTTTGATTGCCATAATTTTATCTCCTTTTTATTGTTGAATGATTACAGTTATCAGTACTTGAAAATATTATAAAAACATAGATTCATGATACTTATCTTGAAAAAACACAAGCTACTATCATCAAAAACATTAGATGTTAACCTTAAAAATACGTAATCAAGAATCCTGATTATATTATCTTATTATCTGACTGTTGTATCTTAGATTGTGCCGTTCTTCTGGTCTTCAGCAACTACTGCTGCAAGAGCGATAGAGTTAAGCTTAACATCAACGCTGTCAGAACGTGAGGTAAGGATTACAGGAGCCTTTGTTCCAAGAAGGATGTTACCATTCTTAACTGTTGCAAGACGAACGATTGTCTTGTATGTAAGGTTACCTGCGTGAATATCAGGGAAAAGAAGAATGTCGGCATCACCAACGATCTTTCGATCCTCTGCACCTGCTTTGAACTTAGCAGCTTCAGGATCAATAGCAAGGTCCATGGAAAGAGGTCCATCAACGATGCAGTTCTTGATCTCGCCAGCTTCGCAAGCTTTTGTAAGCTCATCAGCTTCAACTGTAACAGGCATCTTAGGATTTACAACTTCAACTGCAGCAAGTGGAGCAACCTTAGGCATTTCAACGCCACAAGCTCTTGCTACGTTAACAGTATATTCGATGATCTGCTTTTTATCTTCAAGTGTTGGATAAGGAAGGAATGCAACATCTGTAAGGAATAAAAGTCTGTCGATACCTGGGATTTCGAAAACACAAACGTGAGAAAGTGTCTGGCCTGTACGAAGACCAACTTCTTTGTTAAGAACACTCTTAAGGAAAGTCTTGGAATCAAGAGAACCCTTCATGTAGATATCAGCTTTGCCATCATGTACAAGCTTAACTGCACATGTAGCAGCTTCCTGCATATCTTTAACGTCAATTACTTCATACTCATCAAGATTCATATTGAGAGTTTTTGCGATCTCAGCGATCTTATCTGCATCACCTACAAGAACAGCATCAACAATGCCTTTCTTGTGTGCAAGCTCTACAGCCTCCAATACATGCTCATCCTGTGCATATGCAACTGCAAGCTTCTTTTTGCCTGTTGTTTTAAGTTTTGCAAGGATATCATCAAAACTCTTACTCATTTTGTAACTTCTCCTTTCACATATCCGTGATTTATGAGCGACTATAGAATCCTATAGCGCCCTTTTATTCAAGCATTTGTTAAAATAATAACACGCCATATATCAATTTTCAATACTGCTCATATGGTGATAATAGTTTTTAGAAGCCTTCTGCTCTGCGCTTTTTACGCATATCAATTCTCTTAAGAGCACCTTCCCATTCTGCTTTCTGGCACTCTGTCTCGATCTTAAGACCGTAAGGAATAGTAATAGGCTTTTCATTATCATCAAGGCATACTTCTGTAAGATATGCTCTGTTTATTACATGACGAAGACCTGTCTTTCTGTCTTCAACATAAGTGTCAACTCTCACTTCCATTGAAGTCCTGCCTACATAAGTAAGATAAGCTTCTATAACTACAATATCCATAAGAAAAGCTGGCTTTTTAAACTGAAGATTATCAACAGCAGCTGTTGTAACTGTATGTGCGCAATGTCTTGTAGCAACAATACCTGCTGCTTCATCGATCATGAGCATAAGGTTACCACCAAAAAGGCGGCCATATCCATTGATATCTTCATGCATCATAACCTTATATCGTTCAACCTTGGAATCTTCTACAGTCTTATATCCAAGTTCACGTTTAATGTTGTCTTCTACCATAATTACCTCCAAAAAAAGATAAACATAAGCTAATTATACAATATTTATATTTACTAATATAATCTGTATAACGTAAGTTTTTACTTATCATATTAATTCAAACACACTATCTATCCCCAAAATTTTAAAATGCAATATTCAAAAACTATAATGCAACCCTAAAAATGTAAAAATTTGATATTCTAAAAGTGCAATATAAAAAACGACAAGCATTAGCCTGTCGTTTTTAAATATGCCGGCAACCGGAATCGAACCGGTACGGGTATTACTACCCATGGGATTTTAAGTCCCAGGCGTCTGCCAGTTCCGCCATGCCGGCGTATTAACAATTTTATAAAGAAAATGGGACCTACAGGGCTCGAACCTGTGACCCTCTGCTTGTAAGGCAGATGCTCTCCCAGCTGAGCTAAGATCCCATGTCTTAACATATTAAATTTAGAA
>JAEEGL013823718.1_pt1 | contig 10352 bp, 9 predicted proteins | sample 9134231 | NCBI WGS metagenome assembly JAEEGL01 (sample SAMN16246548, study PRJNA631951) | gut metagenome | biome: gut microbiome; feature: rumen; material: fiber-attached | host: Bos | place: Iran: Karaj | collected 2018-10
AAGACCTGCACCCCGCCTTTTAGATTTAGGAGATGAATAAGAATAAATGGGTAAAGTTAGATATACAGATACATCAGCAATAATTCAAATCATAGGCAGTGTATATCAAAATCCTTAGATATTAGAAGATGAACAGTATACGTTTACTCTTGATGACTTTATCGAAGAATTTCATAAAGTCATCTTTGGTAGTATATATAATTTACATCAATTAGGTGTTAAGAAAATATCTTCTGCTAATATAGAAGATTATCTTGAGTCAAGACCAAAAAAATTAGCCGTATATAAAGCTAACCGTGGGTCAGAATATCTTGAAAAGATAAGTGAAAATTCACAAGTTGCCGCATTTAATTATTATTACCATCGTTTAAAAAAGATGACATTACTTAGATTATATAATGAAGAGATAGGTATGGACTTATCTTGGTTATATGATTTAAATAATATTTTTGACCAAAAGAAAAAACAAGCACAAGAAGATTGGTTAGATAATCACACTGAACAAGAAATTATTGATTTAATTGATGAAAGAATTGATAATATTAAAATATCTTATTCTGGCGGGGCGGCAGACGGTATAATTCAAGCCGGTAAGGGTAGTCGCCAATTATTTGAACAATTAAAAAATAATCCTGATATTGGTTATCCTTTATATGGTAGACTTATCAATACCGTGTTTCGTGGTGCCCGCCTTGGTAAATTTTATTTACGTTCAGCTGCAACTAATGTAGGTAAATCCAGAGCAATGGCCGCAGATGCTTGTTATATTGGTTGTAATGAAATTTATGATTTAGAAAAGAAACAGTGGGTAAGTACAGGTCCTGCACAACCTACTATGTATGTTATGACAGAACAAGAATTTAATGAAGTTCAAACTATGATGTGGGCTTTCCTATCTGGTGTAAATGAAGAGCATATTTTAACATACAAATATGTTGGAGACGAAGAAGAAAGGGTTCTTCATGCTATTGATTTAATTGAAAAAAGTCCTTTATACTTAAAAGAACTCCACGATTTTTCTTTAAAAGACATTGAGAATGTAGTTAAAACTTCTATTAGAAGTTATAACGTTAATTATTTCTTTTTAGATTATATTCATAGTAGTATGAAAATTCTTCATGAAGTAGCATCTCGTGCGTCCGTAAAAGGTTTAAGGGAAGATAATGTTCTTTTTATGATTAGTGTTAAACTTAAAGACCTTGCTGTTGAAAATAATATTTTCATTATGTCAAGTACACAGTTAAATGCTGATTATACAAACGTTACAGTGTTTGACCAGAATCTTCTTCGTGGTGCAAAATCTATTGCTGATAAAATTGATGCAGGTAGTATCTTACTTAATTTAACGGAAGCAGATAAAGAAGTTATAAATAAACTTTGTTCTGAAAAAGGAATGGAAATTCCTAATCTTAAAATGTCTATATATAAAAATAGACGAGGGAGATATAATCATATTCTATTATGGTGTAAGGCGGATTTAGGTACATGTAGAATTAATCCTATCTTTGCTACATCATATGTTTATGAATTAATTGAAATGGAAGATTTTAAAGTTAATGTTATTCCAGAGAAAGGTGCGTTTTAATGAAAATAGAAAAAGTTGTGACACAGATTAATATTCCTTTTCCTGAAAAATGTGGTGAGTGTCCTCTTTTATATGAAGATGGAGATTATCTTACCTGTTGTGCTACAAAAATGTCCGGAGGATATAAATTTAATCCAGATAAAGAAAAACTTCCATTTTGTCCATTATCTAAGTGGATACAAATTATAAAAGTCCCGGATGAAGATGAAAATATCTATATAAAATGAATGAATTAGAACGTAAAAAATATCTCGAAGATATAAAGAACAATTTGACGATTGACCAAGTATATGAATTTCTTACTGATATGGGCGGAGAGCCACAGATTCATCATGATGTAATTATATCACGTACAATTTGTCATAATCCGCCCGGTCATGGTTCTTTTAAATTATATTATTATGATAATACGAAATTATTTAAATGTTTTACTCAATGTAATGATACATTTGATATTTTTGAATTAACATTAAAAATAAAAGCAACAGCGCAAGAACAAATAGTTTATTGGTCTAGAGAAGGTAGAAAAGTATCTCGTCCATGGGATTTACCTGATGCTGTTCATTATGTTGCAGTCTTTTTTAATATTGAGCCGCCAAATGAAATTTTTTCAGAGAAACATTCAGAATTACCAGATTGGCAAATTTTCTCAAAATTAGAAGCAAAAAAACATAAAAAATCAAGTAATCAAATTGTCTCTCTCAATACTTTTCAATGCGATTTTTTAAAAAATTTTCCACAGCCTATTATACTCCCATGGATTAAAGAAGGTATATCACAAGAGGTAATTCAATATCATAATATACGTTACAATCCTATAACTCAAGGAATACTTATTCCCCATTATAATATTAATGGAGAACTAATTGGTATTAGGGAGCGGACACTCCTTAAAGAAAATGAAACGAAAGGTAAATACATTCCTGCTATTATTCACGGAAAAATGTATAATCATCCTTTAGGTTTTAACTTATATAATATTAACGTTAGTAAAGATAATATACGTAATATAAAAAAGGCTATTATTTTCGAAGGTGAAAAAAGTCCGCTCCTATATGAAAGTTATTTCGGTATCGAGAATGACATTACAGTTGCCGCATGTGGAAGTAATTTAATTAACTACCAAATTGATATGCTTTTATCTCTTGGAGTACAAGAAATTATAATTGGTTTTGATAGACAGTATCAAGAAATTGGTGACGATACTTGGAAAAAATGGACTAAGAAATTAATTGATATTAATAAAAAATATTGTACAAAAGTACAAATAAGTTTTTTATGGGATAAAGAACATTTATTAGATTTTAAAGATAGTCCTATTGATAAAGGACCTGATGTCTTTATGGAATTATTCAATAGTAGAATTACAGTTTGAGTTGTCATGTAAACTTGACAACTCAAATTTTTTTTGTTATCATATAAAGAAGAGAAATAATAAAAGAAAGGTAACAAAAAATATGAAATATCAATTAATTAATCCTATTAATTAGAGTTATTCAACGATAGAACAAATTCTAACTAATAGGGGAGTCCCTTATAAAGAAGTATATCATTATCTTAATACAACAGATAACGATATAAATTCTTTTACTGCTTTAGATAGAAATAAATTAAGTGCGGCTGCTGCACTTTTAAGTAAAATTATTTCAAATAATAATAAATGTTTAGTTATTGTAGATAGTGATGCTGACGGTTTTACCAGTTCTGCAATCTTGATTAATTATCTACACGACCTGTTTCCCGCTTGGGTAGAAACAAATTTAGATTATTGTATTCATGATGGAAAACAGCATGGATTAAATGACCATATAGATTGGATAATTGAAGCTAAAGTGTATTCTCTTGTTATTATTCCAGATGCAGGAAGTAACGATATAGAAGAATGCACTCGTTTAAAACAAAATGGCATCAGCACAATTATTTTAGACCATCATATCTGTGATGTGTAGAATCCTGATGCTATTGTTATAAATAATCAATTATCAAATTATCCTAATAAGGATTTTAGTGGAGCAGGTGTAGTCTGGCAATTTTGCCGGTATCTTGATTCTTTATTAAAAATTAATAATGCTGACAATTATACTGATTTAATGGCACTAGGTAACTGTGCTGATATGATGTCTATGTTATCTATTGAGACGAAGCATCTTATTAATAAAGGTTTTCATAATCTTAAGAATCCGTTCTTTGTAAACTTATCTGAAAAAAATGCCTTTTCTATGAATAATAAAATTAATCATATGAGTGTGGCTTTTTATGTGGCTCCATATATTAATGCTATTTGTAGGAGTGGAACAAAAGAAGAAAAAACATTAACGTTTGAATCTATGTTGAAACATAAAGCATTTAAAATGTTACCTTCTACAAAAAGAGGTCATCTTTTAGGCTAGCAAGAACAACTTGTTTAGCAAGTAATGAGAGTCGTTACTAACGTAAAAAATAGACAAACAAAAGCACAAGATAATGGGTTACAAACAATAGAAAGAATGATATAGGAACAACATCTTTTAAATCATAAAGTATTATTATTCTTACTTGAACCTGGCCAAGTTGATAAAAATATTGCAGGTTTAATTGCGAATAAAATTATGGCTAAATATCAGCGGCCTACGTGTTTATTAACAAAAGTAATAGATAATAATACTGTATCTTATCAAGGTTCTGCTAGAGGATGTGATAAAGTAGGAATAAATGACTTTAAAAGTATATGCGCGAACACAGGTTTAACGATGTATTAGGTAGGTCATCCTGGTGCATTTGGTCTAGGTATATTGTAGGAAAACATTCCCGCCTTTATAGAAAAAACAGATGAATTATTAAAAGACATGCCTAATTAGGCAATGTATTATGTAGATTACATTTATCAAGGAAACAATATAAATCCAAATGATATACTTACTATTGCTAATATGTAGGATTTATGGGGAAAAGATATAGATGAACCGTTTATATGTATTTAGCATTTGAAAGTAACTTCAGATATGGTAACAGTTTATGCTAAGAAAAATAATACTTTAAAGATAGTTACTCCACAAGGTATATCATTAATTAAATTTAAAGCAACTGATGAAGAATGTTATATGTTACAGAATACTTCTGGTTACTATGAATTAAATGTAATAGGGAGAGCACATCAAAACGAATGGATGGGAAATGTAACTCCTCAAATTTTTATATAGGATTATTAGATTATAGACCGAGGCGATTTTGTATTTTAATCTGCTGGGCGCGCGCTGGACCAAGATTCTGATTTAAAAACAGGTTTTGGTCTTTTTTATTTCAATTTTGCAATTTTTATTTTTTTATGATAAAATTATAATATAATAAAAAAGAAAGGATTTTAATATGATATTAACAAAAAAACAAGAGCAAGGATTAAAAACTTGCATTGAGAAATATATTAATGGTGAAAAATATTGTGTTATATCAGGATATGCGGGCGCAGGTAAAACTACATTAGTAAAATTTATTGTCCAAAATTTGCCTGGTATTAATCCTGGAGACGATGTAGTTTATGCTTGTTATACAGGTAAGGCCGCGCAGGTTCTTCTTAAAAAAGGTAATAAAAATGTTTTAACTTTACATAAACTCCTTTATGAAAGTATACCTAAGCCCGATGGCACTTTTTTCCGTATTCCTAAGGCTATTATAGATTATAAAGTAGTTATTGTAGATGAAGTTTCGATGGCTCCTAAACAGTTAATGGAACTTCTTTTTTCTCATAACGTATTTATTATAGCTTTAGGTGACCCGTTCCAGCTTCCGCCAGTAGATAAAAATCAGGATAATGGTCTATTAAATAATCCAGATGTATTTCTTGATGAAATTATGCGACAGGCATTAGACTCTGAAATTATTAGACTTTCTATGCAAGTCCGCAATAAAGAATCTTTTAATTATTCTGTTGGTTCAGATGTAATTGTTATGCCTAAAAAAGATTTAAATACTGGTGTACTTAAATGGGCAGACCAAATATTAGTAGGGACAAATGCTACTCGTGTAGCTATAAATAACCAGATGAGAGACCTTATGGGACGTGGGAACAAACCAGAAGATGGTGATAAAGTTATTTGTCTTAGAAATTACTGGGACTATCAAGCAGATAATTACGACCCTCTTGTAAATGGAACTATTGGTTATATTAGTAATCTATATGAAACTTATAATATAACGCCTAATTGGACAGGAGGTGATATTATTAAAGTTTTAAAAGCAGATTTTACTTCTGATAGTAATGCAAATTTTGGTCCACTTCAAATGGATGAAAAGCAAATTCTTACAGGAGAAAGATGTTTAGATTATCGTAAAATTTATAAACTTACTTCTAATCGTAAAACTGCTCATCTTGTTCCAATGGAGTTTACTTACGGATATGCTATCACAGTTCATAAATCCCAAGGCAGTGAATGGGATAATGTTTGTGTGTTAGAAGAATCTTTCCCTTTTGATAAAGAAGAACATGCAAGATGGCTTTATACAGCAGTTACAAGAGCAAGTGATAAATTAGTTTTAGTGAGGTAAATATGAATATTAATTTTAAATGTGAAGAATGTAAAAAAAGAAAAGTTTGTAAATATACAGAAATTGAAACTCCTGAAATTATTTCAAAAGTCTCAAGTAAAATAGATGATGAATATTGCCCTGAAATAATTGAATTTTACGTAACTTGTACAGAGTTTGAAAGAGCATTTAAAACTACAAGAGACGGAGATATTTTTGATGGAAAATCATATTTTTGACAATTAATAAAAATTATGATATAATATTTATATAATAAACTAAAGAGAGGTTTAATAAATGCAACGTTTTGTTCCACATTGTCATACAGAGATGTCAAATTTTAGACTTCTCGATTGTATAAATAAATTACCAGACCTCGTAAAACGAGGAAAAGAGATTGGGCTTGCGGGATTGGCTATCACAGACCATGAAACCCTTGCCCAATCTATTCGTGTTTGTAAACTTCAAAAAGAAAATCCAGATTTTAAGATTGCAATAGGTAATGAGATATATCTTACAGACGTAAGACAGAATGGTATAAAGTATTATCACTTTATATTAATTGCTAAAGACGCGGAAGGTCATAAGCAATTACGTCAATTATCATCACGTGCTTGGATGAACTCTTATTGGGATAGAGGTATGGAACGTGTACCAACTCTCAAGAGTGAATTAGAAGAAGTAGTAAGGCGGAATCCAGGTCATCTTATAGCAACGTCCGCATGTCTTGGCGGTGAATTATCTAGTTGCATTCTAGAGATAGAAAAAGCTAAAACTATCAACGATGACCAAACTGGTATAGAAAAATCAGATCAAATGATTAATTTTCTTGATTATATGGGAAAATTATTTGGAGATGATTTTTATATTGAAGTAGCTCCTGCCGCAAGTAAAGACCAGGTTTTAGTAAATAATGCTTTAAAAACAGTTTCTGAAACATGGGGATATAAATTAGTTATCGGTGACGACGCTCATTACCTTAAGAAAGAAGATAGATATATTCATAAGGCTTATCTTAATTCTAAAGGTGGTGAAAGAGAAACCGATGCTTTTTATGAATATGCATATCTTCAAGATGAAAATGATTTAAGAAAAAATCTTGAACCTTCTATTGGTGAATTAATAGAAGAAATGTGTGCTAATAGTATGGAAATGTTTGATAAAATTCAGATATATGATTTACTTCATAATCAAACTATTCCAAGCGTACCTATTAAAGATTATCCTCAAATGGAAGTTGATACTGATTTCACAGGAAAATATAAAAGAGAATGGAATTTTCCAAATATAGATGATTTACTTTGTTCTTACGACGAATATGAAAGATATTGGATAAATGAATGTTTAGAAGGATTAAGCAATATTAATCATTATGAAACTAAATATTTAAAAGAATTAGAAGAAGAAGCAAGAGTAAAAAGAGTAATAGGAGAAAAACTTGGAACGAATATGTTTAAGTACCCTATTACACTTAAATATTATATTGATATGATATGGGAATGCGGAAGTCTTGTTGGTGCCGGAAGAGGTTCATCATGTGCTGCATTAAATCATTATCTTTTAGGTATTACTCAGCTTGACCCAATTGAATGGAACCTCCCTTTCTTTCGTTATATGAATGATGAAAGAACTGAGTTAGGTGATATTGATATTGATATTTGTCCATCGAAAAAAGGAACAATAGTAAGAAAGATAAAAGAAGAGCGCGGCCGCAGGTTCAATCCTGATATAGATGATTTATCACGAAAGAATCTAGGTTGCACTTTAGTGGCTACATATGGTACAGAACAAACTAAATCCGCAGTTCTTACCGCTTGCCGCGGTTATAGGTCAGAAGAATTTCCTGATGGTATTGATAATGATGAAGCACAGTATATAGCATCATTAATTCCGTCAGAAAGAGGATTCTTATGGCCTCTTGAAGATGTTATAAATGGTAACAAAGATAAGGATAGAGAACCTGTTCATGTCTTTGTTAAAGAAGTAAATGAATATCCTGGACTTCTTGATATTATTTTTGGTATTGTTGGTCTTGTAAATAAACGTAGTAGTCACGCTTCTGGGGTAATTCTTTTTGATGAAGATCCATATGAATTTGGATGTTTCATGAAAACTCCAAAAGGAGAAATAATTACACAGTATGACCTACATGATTGTGAAGCGGCAGGTCTTGTTAAATATGACTTCTTGGTTACAGAAGTTCAAGATAAACTTGCTCAAGCAATTAGATTTTTACAAGAAGATGGAGAAATAGAAAATACAGGAATTAACTTACGTCCTGTATATGATAAATATTTTCATCCAAATGTCTTACCTATAGATGATAAAGATGTATGGGATGCGATTCAAAATGGTTCAGTAATAAATGTATTTCAGTTTGACTCAGAAGTTGGTAGTCAGGCCGCTAAAAAGATTAAACCAAAAACAATTCTTGAGTTAACGGATGCTAATGGTCTTATGAGATTAATGACTGCGGAAAAGGGTGCGGAAACACCTATGGAAAAATATATCCGTTATAAGAATAATCTTGACCTTTGGTATAAAGAAATGTATACATTTGGTTTAACTTCAAATGAAAGAGATTATCTTGAGCCATATTTTAAATCATCATATGGAGTTCCACCTTCACAAGAACAATTAATGTTAATGCTTATGGATAAAAACATTTGTAATTTTACCTTAGCGGAAGCAAATGCCGCAAGAAAGATTGTTGGTAAAAAACAAATGAGTAAAATTCCAGAGCTACATCAAAAAATCTTAGAACGAGCATCATCAGAGAAATTAGGTAAATATGTCTGGGAAAATGGTGTGGGTCCGCAAATGGGATATTCATTCTCTATTATTCATGCTCTTGCTTATAGCTTTATCGGTTTCCAAACTGCTTATATTGCTACACATTGGAGTCCAATTTATTGGGATGCCGCATGTCTTGTAGTAAATAGCGGAAGCCTTGAAGAAGAAGATGATATTGAATATGATGAAGATGATACCCCTATTAAGAAAAAAGAAAATGCAACTGATTATGGTAAAGTTGCAAAAGCATTAGGTGAAATTATTAATGCGGGTATTGAAGTTAGTTTGGTAGATATTAATAAATCAGATTATGGTTTTAAACCCGATGTAGAAAATAATCAGATTCTATTTGGTATGAAAGCCTTAAGTAATGTAGGCGCATCTGTTGTTGACCAGATTAAACAAAATCGTCCATATGTATCTATTAAAGATTTTATGAATAGATGTAAATTAAATAAAACAGCAATGATTAGTTTAATTAAAGCTGGTGCTTTTGATGAGTTGTCAAAAGAAGATGCAGAGTCTCTTAATATTGACCCACGTACTTGGACTATGATTTATTATTTATCTATAACTAGTAATCCTAAAACTCGTTTAAATCTTCAGAATATGTCAACTCTTATTAACTATAATCTTTTACCAGAATCTTTAAATTTTGAAAAAACTATTTATTATTTTAATAAATTTTTAAAAGCCAGAAAATGGCAAGATTATTATGTAATGCCTGAACAAAACAGTATGAATTTTTATTCTGACCATTTTGATATGGAATATATTGAAATTATAAATAATTGTTTTGTAATAAAACAAAAGATATGGGATAAGATTTATTCAAAAATAATGGATAAAGTGCGGAATTGGTTACAGTCTAATCAACAAGAAGTTTTAAAACAATTAAATTTAAAACTTTTTGAAGAAGAATGGAATAAATATGCAGAAGGAAATATTTCTTTCTGGGAAATGAAATCATTATGTTTTTATTATCACGACCATGAATTAAAAAATATTGATAATAATTTTTATGGTATCGTAGATTTTAATAATCTTTCTTCAACTCCTATAGTAGATTATTTCTTTAAACGTAATGGAAAACAAATTCCTATTTATAAGTTACAAAGAATTGCGGGAACTGTTATCGGTAAAAATGATACTCGTCATATAGTTACACTTTTAACGCCAACAGGAACTGTTAATGTTAAATTTACTCGTGACTATTATGCAATGTTCAATAGACAAATAAGTGAAGTGAATGAAGAAGGGGTTAAAAAAGTAAAAGAGAAAGGTTGGTTTACTCGTGGTAATAAACTTTTAGTTACTGGATATAGACGTGATGATACTTTTGTAGCTAAAAAATATAAAAGTACAGGCGGGCATCAGCTTTATTTGATAACAAATGTAGATGGAAGAAGGATTGAACTAGCTTCCGCAAGATATGGAATGGAGAATAATAATGTATCCTAAAAATGTTATTTCT
>JAEEGL014251992.1_pt1 | contig 10352 bp, 7 predicted proteins | sample 9134231 | NCBI WGS metagenome assembly JAEEGL01 (sample SAMN16246548, study PRJNA631951) | gut metagenome | biome: gut microbiome; feature: rumen; material: fiber-attached | host: Bos | place: Iran: Karaj | collected 2018-10
CAACGCCATGCCCGGCCTGACCAGCATGGTGCTGTGCTGCGAGGACGCCTGCCCCGAGGAACGGGTATTGGAAGCCGAAGAGAACATCCATCAGCTGCTGGACACCGTGACGAGCGCTGTGGAGGACGGAACGCTGGATGCCGACAAGGTTCCGCTGATCTTTGTCCGGATCCGGAATCTGGATCAGTTCAAGCACTTCGGAGAAGGGCTGACCAAGCATCAGGTAAAGAGCCTGTGCGGCATCAATTTCCCCAAATTCAATGCCGAAAACGGTTATGAGTATTACGCCTATCTGAAGGATCTGAACGAGCGCTTCGGTGAGATCATTTACGGCATGCCGATCATTGAGGACGTGGAGGTCGCTTACAAGGAGTCCCGCATGTATGAGCTGACGGGCATCAAGCGCATTCTGGACAAGTACAAGGATCTCGTGCTGCAGGTGCGCGTCGGCGCAACGGACTTCTCTTCCGTATTCGGCGTGCGCCGCGGCGTGGGCTATTCCGTCTATGACATCATGACGGTGCGGGAATGCCTGTGCGATATCCTGAATATGTTCAGCCGCAATAACGATTATGTGGTATCCGGCCCGGTCTGGGAATACTTCCGCGCACCGAAAAAGCTGATGTTTGAAGAACTGCCGCATTACGATATCGAGGACTATCTGATCACGCGCAAGGCGATCGTGAACAACGAAGTGGACGGCCTGCTGCGCGAGGTGATCCTGGACAAGGCAAACGGCTTTATCGGACGTACGGTCATCCATCCCACCCATGTGAAGTTTGTCAATGCCATGATGGCCGTGACCAAAGAGGAATACGACGATGCCTGCCAGATCCTCGGCACCGGCGGCGGCGTGGTCAAGGGAGCCGGCGGAAACAAGATGAATGAGATCAAGCCGCATACCAACTGGGCCCGGAAGGTGTATAACAGGGCGCGCGCCTACGGCGTGATCAAGAATGAGAGCGGCCACGTAAAGCTGTTCGCGGTAAACGAAGAATAAACGGAGACCGGCCCGCGCTGCTGCGCGGGCCGAAGCGCCTGACAGGAGAAGAGTATGAATATCGATCTGACAACGCCGATCTCGGAGGAAGCAGCCGCGCGGCTGCAGGTTGGGGATACCGTCACCCTGACCGGATACATCCTCTGCGGCCGGGACGCGGTTCTGCCCCGGGTGATCCGGATGGCGGAGGAGGGAAAAGCGGAGGAGCTCGGCGCGGAGCTGAAGGGGAACGTGATTTTCCATACGGCGGTCAGCCCGGCGGGCGTCGGCCCCACCTCCAGCAACAAGCTGGAAATTGAAAGCAGCATTGAGCCGCTGTCCAGGCTCGGTGTCAAAATGCATCTGGGCAAAGGTCAGCTTCATCCGGAAACGGTGGCGGCGCTGGACAAATACAACGCGGTATACGCCGTTATTCCTCCGGTGACGGCGCTGCTGGGAGAAAAAACGCTGGAGCAGAAGCTGATCGCGTTCCCGGAGCTGGGTATGGAAGCACTGTATCAGCTGAAGGTGGATCATTATCCCGCGATCATCGCGGCAGCGCATGGGAGGAGCATCTATGAGCAGGAGTCATGAGGAGATCGCCGCGCTTGTCCGGGACACTCTGGTCAGCGCCGGCTCCACCTTCCGGGAGGACAAGAAGGAAGCCTACCGGGAAGCGATCCGCACAGAAACAAATGACAAGGCGAAGTGGGTGCTTGAAACGGTCCTGCAGAACGCGGAAGCCGCGGAGAAAAACAGGAGCCCGCTATGTGACGATACGGGGATCCCGCATCTGGTGCTGGAGGTCGGCCCGGAAGCCGCGGTGACGGGTGACATGCTGGACGCGATCCGGGAAGGGATCGCTGAAGGCCTGCGCAAGCTGCCCGGCCGTCCGATGGGGATCATGGGAGATGACAGCCACCGGATCGATCAGTCCGGTGGGCTGAACCCGGACAGCGCCGGCGTGGAGCCGGCGCCGATCCTGCTGCGCCGCTGCGAGGAGAATACGGTCCGCCTGCATGTTCTTATGTTCGGCGGCGGCCCGGCTATCCGGGCGAAGACATACCGCGTGTTCCACAAACACAACACGCAAACGGTGCTGGATGAGATCGTCAGCTGGGCTACAGAAGGCGTTGCGCAGCTGGGATGCACACCATGCACGCTGGCGGTGGGCATCGGCCGGTCCCATTTTGAGGCAGCGTCGATGATGCTGCAGGCGCAGGCGGACGGCAGATACGGTGTCCAGAGCGACATGGAAAAGGAGATCACGCGGCGGGTCAATGAGGCGGACATCGGTCCGCTGGGCCTGCACGGGAAAACGAGCGTGCTGGCGACGTTTATGAAGGTCGGGCCTCAGCGGGCCAGCGGCGTGCGCATCGTCTGCGTACGGCCGACCTGCTGCTTTGAGCCGAGAATCGCAACGGTGGAGCTGGCATAAGGGCATGAGAAAGCAGACGGACAAAGCGGAGCTTTTCGAACGGACTCCGGTGGCGAAGGCGCTGATGACTATGGCGGTCCCGACCGTTATCAGCCAGATCATCAATCTGATCTACAACATGGTGGACGCCTTCTTCATCGGCCGGACCGGAAACTCCTATATGGCGGCGGCAACCACCCTGACCCTGACGCTGGTCATGATGAACACGGCGCTGTCCAACCTGTTCGGCATCGGCGGAGGCAGTCTGGTGGCGCGGCTCATGGGCGCGAAAAAGCCGGAGGACGCGAAGAGAGTCAGCGCCTTTGGCTTTTACGGCGCGGCGTGCATCGCGCTGCTGTATTCCCTGCTGACCGGCGCTTTTCTCCGACCGATCCTGATGTTCCTGGGCGGATCGGAGGCAACGCTCGGATACGCCTCACAGTATACGCTGCTGGTGATCGTGCTCGGAGCGCTGCCGAGCATTCTGTCCATGACGCTGGCGCACATGCTGCGGAACGCCGGTTATGCCGGGAAGGCGGGCATCGGACTGAGCGGCGGCGGTATCCTGAACATGATCCTGGATCCGCTGTTCATGTTTGTTCTGCTGCCGAAGGGGCAGGAGGTAACCGGCGCGGCGCTGGCGACGCTCCTGTCAAATACCGCGTCCTGCGCATATCTGCTGTATTCCTTCCGGAAGGCTTCCGGGACGGCGCCGCTGAGCATGCGCCTCAGGGACGCGATGAGCATCGGCAGGGAGAACGCGAAGAATCTGTTCTCTGTCGGTGTTCCGTCCGCGCTGCTGACCGGGCTGTTTGACCTGGCGAACGTCTGCGTCAATATGATCGCCGCGGCACACAGCGACCTGGTGCTAGCCGGCATGGGGATCGTGATGAAGGTGGAGCGGATCCCGACGGCGATCAGCCTCGGAATCTGCCAGGGCATGCTGCCCATCGTGGCGTATAATTATTCCGCCGGCAATCACGCGCGCATGAAAAAAACCGTCAACCTGGCCAGAGCCTGGGGACTGGCTGTTTCAGCGGCCGGTATCCTGCTGTTCCAGCTGTTTACAGAACCGGTGACCCATCTGTTTATGAGTACGTCCGGAGCAGGCGCTGAGGCAGCGGTGCAGACGCTGGGATATGCTGCTCTGTTCCTGCGGATCCGAAGCCTGGCGTCACCGCTGCAGCTGACCAATTACCATTCCTCCTACTGCATGCAGGCTATGGGCAACGGAAAAGGAACCATGCTGCATGCCTTTGTCCGGGAACTGGTGTTTTATATCCCCCTGATGTTCCTGATGGATCATCTCTTCGGGGAAAAGGGCCTGGCTTTCGCGCTGATCGCGGGCGAAGGCTGTGGCGCCGTTTTCGCGCTGATCCTGCTGAACAGGACGATCCGGGGAAACCGGAAGGAAGAAGAAAAAAACCGTTCATGAACGAACGGTTTTTTCAATACGGAATTATTTGCCCCGGCGGTTTTTCCGGACACAGATCCGGTCAAAGGCAGCCGGAGAAAGCCGGTACAGCCAGAACATCCCTTTCAGCCACCATTTGGAAAACCTGGCTCCGAACAAAGGGGTACAGCGGAGCACTGCGCCGCATTCTGCCGAATGGGGCATATCCAGGCCGGCCCTGATCAGGTAACGAAGGCTCATATTGTACAGCCGGACACGGTATTCCGGTGAGCCTTTCTGAATGCAGCCGGCGGATTCCAGATCCCGCAGCATTTGAGTATACAGCTCGTACCGGTCCTCCGCCTGGGAAAGGCGGGGGGTAGCTGTGATGCTGCCCGGGCGCTGAACATGATAATACAGCGGCTGATCCAGGTACCAGACGGCGGAGGCGCGGAGAACTGTCTTATAGGTGGTTCCGAGATCTTCACAGCCCTTGCCCTCAGGAAAACGGACGCCGCTAAAAAGGGATTTTTTATAAAGCTTGTTCCAGACGGCATAGCCGATCCCCGGAAGGCTGAGCATAGAGATCGCTTCCGGGCGGGTTTTACAGCCGGAGCTTCCGGATCCCCTGACGGGAAGGAGCTTTATGTCGTGCTGAGTTACCCTCCAGCGGCGGAAAAAAACCAGATCGGCGCCCTGATTCCGCGCGGCGGTGTACGGAGCCAGGCAAAAATCGGGCGAAACATAGTCGTCGCTGTCCACAAACATCAGCCAGTCAGCGCGGGTAGCTTCCATTCCCCGGTTTCTGGCGGCGGACAAACCGGCGCTTTCCTGATGAATGACGTGAAACCGGGGGTCCTTTTCCGCGTACCGGTCGCAGAGATCACCGGAATTGTCTGTGGAACCGTCGTCCACGAGAATGATTTCAATTTCCTTCAGCGTCTGGCAGGCCAGGCTGTCCAGACATCCGGGGAGGTATTTTTCAACATTGTAAACCGGAACAATAATACTGATAAGAGGATCCATTTGAATTCCTTTTGCCCCAAAAAACCGAAACGGAGATTTGCCGAAAAAACGGCATGCAGAGATAATATCACAAATCATAACAAAGAAAAAGAAGAAAACACGGAGCCGTTCCTTCGTTGACTTTTTACTTTTGATGAAATAAACTGACATGGAAAGAAAAACAGCTATAACCGGGAGGAAACCGCAGATGAAAGCATTGATTCTGAATTCCGGGATCGGGAGCCGGATGGGCGTCCTGACTTCGGAGCATCCGAAATGCATGACGGAGATTTCCGCGAGGGAGACGATCCTGTCCCGGCAGCTCCGCCAGCTGGCGGATACCGGGATCACGGAGGCAGTGATCACGACCGGGCTTTTCGATGAGGTGCTGATCCGCTACTGCGCAAGCCTGGAGCTTCCGCTGCATATTACATTTGTGAACAATCCCCTTTACCGGGAAACAAACTATATTTACAGCATCTGGTGCGCGAGGGACCAGCTGGAGGATGACATTCTCCTGATGCACGGGGATCTTGTGTTTGAAAACGAGGTCCTGGACCGTGTGCTGCAGTCGGAGACTTCCTGCATGACAGTATCCTCCACGCTGCCGCTGCCGGACAAGGACTTCAAGGCCGTTATCCGGGACGGCGAGGTACAGAAGGTCGGCGTTGAGTTTTTCGAGGAAGCAATGGCTGCCCAGCCGCTCTATAAGCTGAAGAAGAAGGACTGGCTGCTCTGGCTGGGAAAAATCGGGGAGTTTTGCGAAACCGGGAACCGGAAGGTCTATGCGGAAAACGCTCTCAACGAAATGGACGGAGCATGCCGGATCGCGGCGCTGGATGTGCAGGATCTGCTCTGCGCGGAGATCGACAATCCGGAGGACCTGAAAAATGTATCGGAGAAGCTGAAAAAGGCGGAAAACCGCCTGGTTTATATGACCTTTTCCACGGATGTGATCCACGGAGGGCATATCGCGATCATCCGGAAAGCACAGCGGCTGGGCAAACTGATGATCGGCGTTCTTTCGGATGAAGCAGTAGCGGGCTACAAGCGGTTCCCGCTGGTACCCGCATCCGAGAGGATGAAGCTGTTTGAAAACATTACCGGAGTATGGAAGGTAGTGGAGCAGAAAACGCTCAGCTATCGGGAAAACCTGGAAAAATACCGCCCGGATATCGTTGTGCACGGGGATGACTGGGTCACCGGATTTCAGAAGCCTCTTCGGGAAGAGGTGATATCCGTTCTTTCCGCCTGGGGCGGAAAGCTGGTGGAATTTCCCTATTCCAACGATCCGAAATACAGGGAAATAGAAAACCGGGCCAGAGCCGAGCTGAGCCTGCCGGACGTGCGCAGGGCCCGGCTGAAAAAGCTGCTCGGCATGAAGGGCCTTGTGACCGCGCTGGAAGCGCACAGCGGGATCACCGGCCTGATCGTGGAAAAAACCGCGGTCTATCAGGACGGAGGCACAAGGCAGTTTGACGCCATGTGGATCTCCTCCCTCTGCGACTCCACGGCCAAGGGAAAGCCGGATATCGAGCTGGTGGATATGACAAGCCGGTTCCGCACCATTGACGATATCATGGAGGTCACGACCAAACCGATCATTTTTGACGGTGACACCGGCGGGCTGACGGAACACTTTGTCTATACGGTCCGTTCCCTGGAACGCATGGGCGTTTCCATGGTGATCATTGAGGACAAGACCGGACTGAAAAAGAACAGCCTTTTCGGCACTGAAGTAAAGCAGACACAGGATTCCATAGAAAACTTCTGCGCCAAGATCCGGGCCGGCAAGAATGCGCAGAAGACGGGAGATTTTATGATCTGCGCCCGGATCGAAAGCCTGATCCTGGAGCGGGGAATGGAAGACGCGCTGACCCGCGCGTTCGCTTTCCGTGACGCCGGGGCGGACGCGATCATGATCCACAGCCGGAAAAAGGACCCCGCCGAGATCTTTGAGTTCATCGAAAAATTCCGGGCAGAGGATCAGACGACTCCGATCGTACTGGTGCCGACCTCCTTCAATACGGTCTATGAAGAGGAATTCAAACAGCGCGGGGCGAATATCATCATCTATGCAAACCAGCTGACAAGAACAGGATTCCCGGCTATGCAGGACGCTGCCAGAACCATTCTGGAGAATCACAGGGCCAGGGAATGCGATGATAAATGCATGAGCATCAAGGAGATCATTACTCTGATCCCGGAGGAATGATCCCGGCGCTTCATTTACCGTGTCGGGGATCGTCTCCCGGGGAGGAGACTGCCGGCTCCGGAAAACAAACAGGGGGGAAGCGAAAGCATGGAACAGAAAATCATCACGGCGAAGAAGAACTACAGGCAGCTGGACGAGTGGCTGCTCGGAACAAAGCATCCGCTGCTTGTGTGTGATCCGGCGTCCATCCGCTTTCAGCCTACGTTTTATACGCATATCCATACGATCCATGATCTGGACTGGGCGGAATTCAGGGACTTCCAGCCCAATCCTTCCTATGAAAGCGTGGAAAAGGGCGTGAAGCTGTTCCGGGAGGAAAAATGCGACGCGATCCTGGCGGTAGGCGGCGGATCCGCGATCGACGTGGCCAAATGCATCAAGCTTTTTGCCCGGATGGAGCCCGGCGTGTGCTATCTGGATCAGGAAATAGTGCCCAATGACATTCCTTTCCTGGTGATGCCGACCACGGCTGGAACCGGCTCGGAATCGACCCGCTACGCAGTTATTTACAAAGACGGGGTCAAGCAGTCGGTGACACATGAGAGCGCCATCCCCGGGACGGTACTGTTTGATCCGGACTGCCTGCGTTCCCTGCCGGCCTATCAGAAGAAAGCGACGATGATGGACGCGCTGAGTCACGCGCTGGAATCCTTCTGGTCCGTCAACAGCACGGAGGAGAGCAAGGCGTATTCCAGGGAAGCGATCCGGGAGATCCTGACCCATGCGGGCGGCTATCTGCTTGGCCGGGATGAATGCAGCGAGGCCATGCTGCGCGCGGCCAATACGGCGGGAAAGGCGATCAACATCACCCAGACGACAGCCGGGCACGCCATGTGCTACAAGGTGACAACGCTTTTCGGGATCGCGCACGGGCACGCAACGGCCCTGTGCAACAGAGTTCTTTTTCCCTGGATGATCACCAACGCGGACAAGTGCACCGACCCGAGGGGAAGCATCTACCTGCAGAAAACCCTGAAAGAGATCGCGGAAGCCATGGACTGCGACAGCGCCCTGGCGGCGGCAAACCTGTATCAGGAGCTTTTTGATTCCCTGGAGCTGGAGATCCCGGAAGCGACGGAAGAGCAGTTTGAGCTCCTGAAAACCTCCGTCAACGCGGAACGGCTGAAGAACTACCCGATCCGGCTCACAGATGAGGATATTGACCAGCTGTATCATATGATTCTGAAGACAAAGGCGTAAGCGGCATAAGGGAAAGACCTGAAAAGGGGCCTGCTTTGAAAGAGCAGGCCCCTTTTCAGGTGGGGATCACAGCGGAGAAGATCACAGTGTTTTCAGATAATCCATAAAGTTCTGCTTGTTTTCCAGAGCGGTGGTGGTCGGACGGCCGAGATCCGGCCGGGCGCCGATAGAGCAGGAGACCTCGATCAGGCTCAGCGCGTTCCGTTCCTTTGCGGCTTTCAGTTCCCTGTCCAGGGCCTCAAAGGAGTCAACGTGAACCGCATACGGATATCCGCAGGCCAGGGCAATGCCCGGCAAATCCGTTCCGCCGGCCACGGTTGGCATGCCGCCGACCGTTTCGTGAGCGCTGTTGTTGATGACGATATGCACCAGGTTTTTCGGCCTGTTGGAGCCGATCACGGCCATGGCGCCCATATGCATGAGTACGGCGCCGTCCCCGTCAACGCACCAGATCTTCTGCTCCGGCTTATTCAGCGCGATTCCCAGGGCAATGCTGCTGCTGTGGCCCATGGAACCGACCGTCAGAAAATCGTACTGATGGCCCTGACCGTTAGCTGCCCGGATCTCAAACAGCTCACGGCTCGCCTTGCCCGTGGTGGAGACGACGGGATCCCCGCCGGTGACGGCGGTGACGTGCCGGATGATGTCCTCCCGGGACATCGCATTGCTGTTGCGGTAGATTACCTTTTCCGGATACTCCAGCGCGCCCTTGCGGATGACGAAAGCGACGTCCCGGCCGGAGGCAAGAACCGGCCGGAATGCCGACATGGCAGCCTCCGCCTCTGAATCCGCGGTATCCTTTCCGATCACAAAGGAACGGATCCCCATATCCTCCAGAAGCTTCAGCGTTACTTCTCCCTGATAAATATGCTGCGGCTCATCGTGGAGACCGGGCTCCCCGCGCCAGCCGATGATGAAGATGACGGGGATCGCGTAGACCCTGTCATTCAGCAGGCTGGCTGCCGGATTGATGATGTTGCCTTCCCCGGAGTTCTGCATATAAACAACGGGGATCTTTCCTGTCGCCAGATGGTATCCGGCGGCAAGCGCCGCGCAGTTTCCCTCGTTGGCGGCGATGATATGATGCTTCGGATCGATCCCGTAACGGTTCATCAGGCAATCGCACAGCGCCCGAAGCTGAGAATCCGGGACACCCGTATAAAAATCGCAGCCGATCAGCTCCAGAAGCTTTTCCACACGCATTTTCCCGTCCTCCTTTTCCTAAAGTTTATGTACACGGCAGGGAAATGTCAACAACAGCCTGACGGAGGGAGAAAATGACGGCTTGTATTTGTTGTGTTTTTTTGAGACAATTACAGGCCCGTTTTCTTGCGCTTAAAACCGGATTTCCCTATAATATTTCTATCCAATCTTATGTGACGGTTCGTTGCACAATTAACTGAAAAGGGGATTCAACAGATGAAAAAAGTATTCGCATTACTGCTGACATTGGCATTGCTGGCTGCTTCCTTCGGCGCGCTGGCGGAAAACCTCGGCTTTGTTACCGGCGGGACCACAGGCACTTATTATGCCTTCGGCGGAGAGATCGCCGGGAAGGTCTCCGAGTATGTGGACGGCCTGGAGATCACGGCTTCCGCATCCGGCGGATCCAAGGACAATATTGTTCAGATCAGTGAAGGGGAAGCAGAGCTGGGCTGGACGCAGAACGACGTAATGAGCTACGCCTATCAGGGGACCGAGTTTTTTGACAACCGGAAGATGGACAGCTTCTCCGCCATCGGCGCAATGTATCCCGAACTGGTGCAGCTGGTAGTCGCCAAGGACAGCGGCATCACCAAGGTGGAGGACCTGAAGGGCAAGAATGTGGGCGTCGGCGCCATCGGCTCCGGTGTTTACTTCAATGCCGTGCAGATGCTGGAGATCGCCGGCCTGACACTGGACGACATCAAGCCCCAGTACCTTTCCTTCGCGGAGTCCGGCGAGTCCTTCCAGAACCGCCAGGTGGACGCGTTCTTCATCGTGTCCGCCTATCCGAACGCTTCTGTTGTTGAGGCCTCCGGCAAGACGGACGTTTCCATCATCACCTTCGGTGAGGAACAGATGGCCCAGCTGCAGGCAAAGTATCCCTACTATGTGACGGATACCATTCCGGCTGACGGACAGTACAACGGCGTGGATGAAC
>JAEEGL015061281.1_pt1 | contig 10352 bp, 9 predicted proteins | sample 9134231 | NCBI WGS metagenome assembly JAEEGL01 (sample SAMN16246548, study PRJNA631951) | gut metagenome | biome: gut microbiome; feature: rumen; material: fiber-attached | host: Bos | place: Iran: Karaj | collected 2018-10
AAGTTCTATAAGATGCTGATGAACCTGGGTGTTGGCGACAATGGTGTTCGCATCCTGAAAGAAGAGACCGTGAAGTCTATCCTGGCTCAGAGCACCCGTCCCGATAATCTGGGCGGCTATTCACTGGGTCTGAACGCTCCCAAGAAGGATGGCGAGAATGAGTGGTTTGGTCATGGTGGTGCCTGGGGTACCAACTGCATGGTCAACTGGCACAAGAAGCAGCTGAAACTTTGGGTAGTTCAGGTCAATGGAAATCAGCCCTGGACTGGTGATGTTTCCAAGGCAGCTGAGAAGTTCTTCTCGCAGACAATTGATACATCTGGCATCGATGCCTATACAGGTAGGACTAAGTAAAGTTGAGAGTATAGAGATAAAAGAAAATGGGAAGAGGCTGAGGACCTCTTCCCATTCTTTATAATATGTATAAGTAATTACTTGAAGAGTTCGTCAAGGAACTTGTAGAAGTCAGGATCTTCTCCAACAACGGTTTTTACAATCTTACCCTCGGGATCAATTACAATCTTTGTGGGGAAACCAGAGATAGCATATTTCTCTGTCAGGTCTGAATCTTTGGGATTAAAGACATGTTTCCACTTTAGTTCATGCTTTTCTACAGCGGCCTTCCATTTTTCCTCGGTATCACTGCAATCCACACCAAGAATTTCCAAACGGTCGCTATACTTCTCATAGTACTTCTTTAGTTCGGGGAATCCCTTTATACACCAGATGCACCATGAACCCCAGAAGTCCAAAATCAGGTATTTACCACGTAATGATGAGAGAGAAAGGTCACTGCCGTCAATGCTCTTAAGAGTGAAGTCTGGAGCCAACTTACCTTCGGCAACTTTCTTTAGTGCGGCCTCATGCTTCTTCTTGCGTTCAATTTGCATCTTGACATAATTAATTACAGGCGCATATTTGCTATCGGATGTCACTATGCTGCTCATAATGTCCAGTGCCTTTTCTGCATCCTTCAAGCCCAAGAGAAGTGTTACACCTGCACCGCTATTGGGATGTGAGGTGATAAAGTTCATCTTTGCTTTGTTAAGTTCTTCTCTAAGACCGTTATATATGGGGTCAATAATTTTTTTCAGAGAATCAGCATTGGCGCCTTTCTCAACTTGGCTATGGAACGATTTACCAACCTCATTCATCTTTTCATGAATGGGATTTGTTACATTTTCTAAGTCCTGATAATCCTTATAGAACTGTGTGCCATCCCATATATTCTGCTCAGTTGTACCTTTCACGATTCCCTTTTCTCCAGGCACTAGATACATGGTCATACGTTTATTCCCATCACTAGTTTTAACGTTGCAAGTGACAATACGCATCTTGCTGTCTGTATTTTGGATGGTGAACTTACCCTTTTGTACTTTTATTGTATCCGTTTTTTCTATGCCGCTTAGGTCTGGTTTTGCAATCTGAACATATGCTGTATCACCAACAACATCTTTCAGTTCCGCTTTAATTACACACTGTGAAAACGCGCTCTCTCCCATCAAAATTGTTAGGAGCATTATTGAAATTTTCTTCATTGATTATGTTTTTCTGAATAATACTGAATAATCTGCGTTGTTCTAATTCTCAAATCTTACACGGCTTCTTTTTGAACGGGGTCACAGGTTAGGCCGATGCCTAATTTCTTGAATATCTTCTGATCTACCTCGCTAAGCATGACAGTCGAATGTGCCTGACATCCTCTGAGCAATGGCAACATCGCCAATGCACGACGGCAGTTGGCATCATTCTGGCTGAGCACAGACAATGCTACTAGAACTTCGTCGGTGTGCAAACGGGGGTTATGTCCTCCAAGATATTCTGTTTTTGTTTTCTGTATTGGCTCTATCAGTTCCTGTGAGATAAGTTTGATGCTATGGTCGATACCTGCCAGATGCTTTGTGGCATTGAGCAGCAGCGAAGCACAAGTACCCAAAAGTGGTGAACTGCTGGCGGTGATGATGTGCCCGTCTTCCAGTTCGATAGCGCTACAGGGAACACCTGTCTCTTCCAGGCGAGCTTTGGCAGCAACCGTACACTTTCGGTAGTCGGTGTCTATCTTAGCCTGCTTGAAGAGGAGCTTCAGTTTGGTCACCTCGTTCTCGTTGCAAGCTCCGAGGGCTAACTTGTCCAATGCTGTATAATACCTGCGTACAATCTCTTGCAGTGAAGCTTCTTTGCAGATTTCGTCGTCCGAGATACAGAAGCCAACCATGTTAACACCCATATCTGTTGGGCTCTTGTACGGGCATTTGCCGTAGATGCCCTCGAAGATAGCATTTAGTACGGGGAAGATTTCTACGTCGCGGTTATAGTTGATGGCCACCTTCTCATAGGCTTCCATATGGAAGGGGTCTATCATGTTCACATCATTAAGGTCGGCTGTAGCTGCCTCATAAGCAATGTTAATGGGGTGCTTCAGTGGGAGGTTCCATACGGGGAACGTCTCAAACTTGGCATATCCTGCCTCTACGCCGCGCTTATGCTCATTGTATAGTTGAGAGAGACAGACGGCCATCTTGCCGCTACCGGGACCGGGAGCTGTTACGATAACCAATGGCATTGTTGTCTCTACATAGTCATCTTTTCCGAAACCCTCGTCGCTATCTATCAGATCCACATTGTGGGGATAGCCTTCAATGGTGTAGTGATAATAGGCTTTAATGCCCATGTTCTCCAGGCGATGGCGATACTGGTCGGCTGAACTTTGTCCGTTGTAGTGTGTTATAACCACGTTGTTAACAAGGAATCCTCGGTTTTGGAATTCGTTTCTCAGTCGTAGCACATCTTCATCGTATGTGATACCCAAGTCCTGACGGATCTTGTTTTTCTCAATATCAATAGCACTGATAACAATGACAATCTCTGCCGAGTCTGCCAATTGCTGCAACATACGCAGTTTGGAGTCGGGTTGGAAGCCGGGCAGTACTCTGCTGGCGTGATGGTCATCAAAGAGCTTACCGCCCAATTCTAGATAGAGCTTTCCCTTAAACTGTGCTATACGCTCCTTAATGTGCTCACTTTGTATTCGAATGTATTTCTCGTTGTCAAATCCGTATTTCATCTTATTACCTTAAAAAGTTATCCTAATATTTTTATTTACCTTACGACTTTTGTAAACTCAGCTTTAGCATCCTGCTCGTTCCGCATCTCTACATAGACCGTTGTTTTTGCGGATACGGTATCGTCTGAGTTATGTGTGATGAAACGGTATTCCGTTCCTTTCTTGGTCTGTCGTTTAGCCACAGAGGTTGGTGTTCCCAAGGGGAAAGGGTAGCTGTCACATGCCTCGTGATAGATTTGTTTATCTGCCTCTGTTAATTCATATTGTACACTGTAGTCAGTTTTCTTTTCAACGTCTCCTTGCACATAGCCGTTGCGTTTTAGGAAGTCATCAAGTTCTTCCTGCAGATACTTTAGACGCGCATTACGTATGCCAAAACCCTCCATGATGATGGCTTTGGGAATTTGAGCCTTTAAATCTTCGATGCTGCTTTCCAGTCCGCCACTTCCAAAGGTGCAGAAAGGTACAATCATCTTTCCTTCAAGGTTGAGGTCATTAATCAATGAGGCTATAGGCAGTGCGTAGGTGCCAAACCAGATGGGATAACCCAAGAAGATGATGTCGTATTTCTTAACGTCAGATCTTATAGACTTTATGGCAGGTGTATCTCCCGCTTCGCGTTCTTTCTTGCAACGTTCTATGGTAGCAGCAAAGTCTCCGTTATATGGTTTCTCGCAGACGATTTCTTCTATGTCAGCACTCATGTATGACTTAATTTGGTTGGCTACAGATGCTGTGGCTCCAGTCTGGGAGTAGTATAAAACTAATACGGTGCTTTTAGGAATATCCGTCTTGGATGAATCTTCCTTCTTGCTTCCGCATGCGACCATTACCATACACATTAACGAACAAAAGAATATCTTCTTCATACAATGAATATAAGGTTTTGCTTTCACATCACAAAAGTACATATTTTTCGCCTAATACCCGTTTAATATATTCTTTTTTTTAACAAAATGGACAAAATATCCACATTATGGGTTTATTTTCTTGTGTGTTGGCGTTTTTGTCGTAATTTTGCCTTCGGTATAAATATAAAATGGCTAAGTTAAGCATGCAGAAAAGAGTAACTCCATCTCTTCTTGAGAAGACTGCTATTATAGCAGGTGAACGCAATGTGTCTTTTGCCCAGGCTTTACGGTATATAGATATGTTTGCCCAGCAAATCCCTTCTTCAGAGCAAAAGCGTATCATTGTCTTTAGCGAAAACAGCGAGGGCTGGATTTATGCTTTCTTTAGCATTTGGCAACAGGGTGGCGTAGCTGTCCCTGTGGATGCTAGCAGTACCGTCTCTGACTTCTCTTATATTCTGCGCGATTGTACTCCTCATGGTATATGGACATCACGACATAATGTTCCTGTTGTAGAACTGGCTTTGAAAGAAACAGGTCTGTCTATTCCTTTCTATGTAATAGAAAACGTGATGGAGCAACATCCAGATGCTGCACGACAATTGCCCGACCGCCTTCCATGGGCTGAGTTGGATGTGCCGTACAATCAGCATGTAGCTCTTATTATTTATACTTCTGGAACTACGGGCAGTCCTAAGGGAGTTATGCTCAGTTTCCAGAATTTGATGGCTAACATTAAGGGCGTGTCACAGGACGTAAGAATCTTCTCAAGGACCAATCGTACCATGATTCTACTTCCTTTGCATCATGTCCTTCCTCTTATGGGTAGTGTAGTTGCTCCGTTCTGGACGGGCGGTGGTGTTGCCATTTGCCCAAGTCTAACGGCTCCCGATCTTATGGATACGCTCTGCCGTGGTAAGGTTGCTATAGTAATTGGTGTTCCACGTTTGTGGCAAATGCTCTATGGCGGCATCAAGAAGAAGATAGACTCCAATGCTATTACTGCATTTCTTTTCCGAATGTGTGCTTTTTTCAGATCCAGGACGTTTTCAAGGTTCGTTTTCAGTAGCATTCGTCGCAAGATGGGTGGTCACATCAAGTATTTTGTAAGTGGCGGTGCAGCTCTTAGCAAGGAGATCGGAGAGGGCTTGAAAACCATAGGATTGGATGTGTTGGAGGGTTATGGTATGACGGAGACTGCTCCTATCATCTGCTTTACCCGTCCTACAGATATTCGTCCCGGTTGTGTTGGGCTGCCCCTGCCTGGTATAGAATGCAAACTTATAAATGGTGAATTATGTGCCAAGGGTCCTAATGTCATGTTAGGCTATTATAATCGTCCCGAAGAGACTGCTGCAGTTATTGACAAAGACGGCTACTTGCACACGGGCGATTTGGCTACTATTGGTAAAAAAGGACATGTAACCATTACGGGACGTACCAAGGAGATTATTGTACTTAGTAACGGAAAGAACATTGAGCCCAGCGAGATAGAATATAAGTTGGAGCAGTATGATTACTATGTTAAGGAAGTTGCTGTTATGCAGGATAATGATCTTCTGCGCGCTATAGTCGTTCCGCAAAGTCCCTGGGCTTCCTTGCTCAACGATACACAGGTGGAGGTCGCCCTAAAGCGTGAAGTTATTGAGCCATATAACCGCTCAGTAGTTAATTACAAGAAGATAATGGCATTGACCGTTTATAGAGGAGAACTTCCCAGAACTAAATTGGATAAGTTGCAGCGCTTCAGACTTCAAGCTTTGCTGGAGGTTTGTCGTACATCGCAGCCAGTTCGTACGGAAGAACCGGAACCTGATATGGAGGAGTATCGCATCATCAAACAGTACATTGAACAGGAGAAAAAGGTTCCTGTTAAACCTTCTTCACACGTCGAGACAGACTTGGCTATGGACTCTCTGGATAAGGTTGGACTGCAGGGTTTCATTGAGCACACCTTTGGAATGCGGCTCGTGGTTGACGAGATGGCTTCATTTGCTAATATCAAGGAAATGGCCGAACATGTGGCATCCTGCAAGACTAAGGTTGAAGTTGAAGAAGTTGATTGGTACAGCCTGCTTAATGAGAACGTGTCCGATTTGCGCATTCCGCAGGCTTCATGTCTTTTCCCGTTTGTGAATAAGTGCTTCAAATTGTTCTTTAGGGTTTATAATTCCCTGCGTATTCATGGACGAATCCAGATACCAGCTAAGGGACCTTATATATTAGCTCCTAACCACCAGAGTTTTGTTGATGCACCGGTTGTATTGAGTGGTCTGACATGGCGCCAGATAAAGTCCTGTTATTTCTTTGCGACGGAACAGCATGTCAAGAGCAAGTTCCGCCGTGCATTGGCCGACCGTAACAATACCATTATCATGGAGCAGGCTCATCTCAAGGAGAGCATTCAGAAGTTGGCACAGGTGCTGAAGAAAGAAAAGAATATTGTTATCTTTCCAGAAGGGAGTCGTACGCATGATGGTGAGTTGGGTGACTTCAAACTCTCCTTTGCTATATTAAGTAAGGAATTGAATATTCCAATTATACCTGTCTGTATAAGAGGTGCTTATGAAGCTTTACCAAGGCATCGTAAGTATCTTTATCCTCGTCATATTGAGGTGCATTACTTGCCGCCGGTAATTCCCACTTCGGATATTACCTATCAGCAGTTGGCCGACAAAGTTAAACAGGCAATACAGGAAGTTCTATGATAGAAAAAGGATTAGAACCATCAATTCTAATCCTTTTTCTTATAACTAAAGTCTATCGTTTGACGTCTAAGTCTATTATCGGTTTTGTTGAATTTCCGTTAATGTTAGAACAATGACTCCTGCGAATTAATCTCTTCTAGTGTGAAGGCTGAAGAGCCATCAAAGCAGTGAGTACAAATCTGTTCCTTGGGAAGGCCGATAGCCTCAATCAATGTCTCCAGTTTGCTGAATTTCAAAGAGTCAAGGTTCAGGCGCTTGGCAATCTCAGCAACCATTTTCTTGTATTCAGGACTATCAGTACGTGTGTAGGCCTCTAGATTCTTATTCTCGTCACCTTCAAAGTCTTTGATGATACGACGTGTGATAAGTTCCAAATCGCTCTTGCTGGCGCTGAAGTTAATGAACTTACAGCCGTAAACTAGAGGAGGGCAGGCAATACGCATGTGAACTTCCTTCGCACCTAGTTCGTGCAAGACTTTGGTGTTATCGTGTAACTGCGTTCCGCGTACTATACTATCGTCACAGAAGAGAACCTTCTTATCGCGCAGTTTATCGCTGTTAGGTATAATCTTCATCTTAGCCACCAAATTACGCATCTCCTGATTGCTGGGGGTAAAGCTACGTGGCCATGTAGGTGTATATTTGTTGATAGCTCTCATGTATGGGCATTTATGACCTTCGGCATAACCTACAGCCATACCGATACCGCTGTCGGGGATACCGCAAGCGCAGTCAACCGGTGTAGTATCTTCCTCACCCATACGGCGTCCGCACTCATTACGTACCCATTCTACGTTTTTGCCCTCATAGCAACTGGTGGGGAATCCGTAGTAAACCCATAGGAATGAGCAAATCTGCATGCGCTTGTTAGGCTTGCGTAGCTGTTCCATCTTATCGGCAGTAATGCGGATGATTTCACCGGGACCTACATAATATGTTGTCTCAAAACCTAGATTTGGAAATGCTGTATTTTCGCTTGTTACAGCCATAGAGCCTTCTTTCTTCCCAACAACAATTGGGGTGCGTCCCCAAGAGTCACGAGCAGCAATAATACCGTTCTCGGTCAGTAGAAGCATAGAGCAGGAGCCTTTGATGTTATTGAAGACATTTTCAATACCTGTTACAAAGTCTTTACCTTTTATTATTAATAGGGCGACTAGCTCGGTAGGGTTAATCTTACCTGATGAAAATTCGCTAAAGTGCTGTCCCTCTGATAGAAGTTTCTGGCAAAGTTCCTCCAGATTGTTTATTTTTGCAACCGTAACAAGGGCAAACCTACCCAGATGGCTGTTCATCAGCATGGGTTGTGCATCTGTATCGCTGATTACGCCTATACCAGCATTGCCTTTGAACTTTTCAAGCTCGTCTTCAAAACGAGTTCGGAAATATGTACTTTCCAAATTGTGAATACTACGAAAAAACTCACCTTCTTCACTTACCGTGGCCATGCCACCACGTTTTGTACCCATATGTGACTGGTAATCTGTTCCGTAAAAAAGGTCTGCCTTACATGGCTGCAGTGATACTGTCCCGAAAAAACCTCCCATAAATGTGCTTTTTATCTTTTTATCTTAAAAACGCGTGCAAAATTAATTCATTTTCCTCAAACTGCATAATTATTCACAAGTTTTTTTTCCTTCTTTTTTCTCTTTTTATTATTGCTGCTTGACTGCAAAAACATATCACACATAAACGGTACTATACTATATTTCAGAGCTAAGAAGAAATCTAACACTAAGAATCACGATGTACCTACTTTATGTTAACACTTTTTTGTGAGTTTTCATTAGTGCGGTAATGAGTAAAACACTACGTTTTAGGTATTGTGCATTTTTTGATTTCGCCATACCTTTGCATCATGATTAAAATATAAGTTTGTTAGTTATAATTATAATTTTTAAGATGAAAATTGAGAAGATTCATGCAAGGGAAATCCTCGATTCCAGAGGTAATCCGATAGTAGAGGTAGAAGTTACACTCGAAAACGGTGTGATGGGGCGCGCTGCAGTACCATCAGGTGCATCCACAGGCGAAAACGAGGCTCTGGAGTTGCGTGATGGCGACAAAGAGCGCTATCTAGGTAAGGGTGTGCTGAAGGCTGTTGATAATGTAAATAAGGTGATTGCACCTGTATTGAAGGGCGACTGCGTGCTGGATCAGCGCGCCATCGACTATAAGATGCTGGTACTTGATGGTACTCCCACCAAGTCTAAGCTGGGTGCTAATGCCATTCTTGGCGTGTCCTTGGCTTGTGCTCAAGCTGCAGCTAAGGCTCTAAACATACCTCTTTATAGATATATAGGTGGCTGCAACGCTTACACGCTGCCCGTGCCTATGATGAACATCGTGAACGGTGGTGCACACTCGGCTGCTCCTATTGCTTTTCAGGAGTTTATGATTCGTCCGGTAGGTGCCACCAATGAGCGCGAGGCTATTCGCATGGGTGCCGAGGTATTTCACAATCTGGCTAAGTTGTTGAAGGTACGCGGACTCTCTACTGCCGTAGGCGATGAAGGTGGTTATGCACCAAACTTCGATGGCATTGAGGATGCACTTGATACCATTGTAGAGGCTATCAAAAAATCTGGTTACGAGCCAGGTAGGGACGTGATGATTGCTATGGACTGCGCTGCATCTGAGTTTGCTACCTGCGAAAACGGTCAGTGGTTCTACGACTACCGTCAGTTAAAGAATGGTGCAAAGAAAGATCCTAATGGCAAGAAACTCTCAGCTGACGAGCAGATTGACTATCTGGAGCAACTCGTCACCAGGTATCCTATCGACTCTATCGAAGACGGGCTCGACGAGAATGACTGGGACAACTGGGTAAAACTAACTGAAAAGATTGGCAATCGCTGCCAGTTGGTAGGCGACGACTTGTTTGTGACCAACACCAAATTTCTGGAGAAGGGTATCAAGATAGGCGCAGCCAACTCGATACTGATTAAAGTGAACCAAATCGGTTCGTTAACAGAGACCTTGGAGGCTATTGAAATGGCTCATCGACACGGCTACACCACGGTGACTTCTCACCGTTCAGGTGAAACAGAGGACACCACGATTGCCGATATCGCAGTTGCTACTAACTCTGGCCAAATCAAGACTGGGTCGCTTTCTCGTACCGACCGCATGGCTAAATACAACCAATTGCTCCGTATTGAAGAGGAACTAGGTGATACTGCGGCATATGGCTATAAGCGACTGAAATAGGTGTATTAACTATATTTGAATAAATCAGTTTACAAAGAAAATGCAGATAGGCTGTGAAGCTTGTCTGCATTTATTTTTTAGAGGAATGACTTCCTGATTATCCCATTACTACGTCGAGCACCATCATTAGGACGAAGCCTATGGCAAATCCTATGGTGCTGAGATTGCTGTGTTGACCGTTGGATGCCTCAGGGATAAGTTCCTCGACAACAACGTAGAACATGGCTCCTGCAGCAAAGGCAAGCATATAGGGGAGAGTGGGCAATACCAACGAGGCCAACAGTAAAACGGCAAGGGCTCCTATGGGTTCTACTGCTCCACTCAGGGATCCGATTATAAAGGATTTCCAACGACTGTTACCTTCTGCTCGCATCGGCATGGAGATAATGGCTCCTTCGGGAACGTTCTGTATAGCTATTCCCACAGCAACCGCCAAGGCGCTTGCCAGCGAAATGTTTGTCGTGCTGCTGTCGGCACCGGCGAAAACAACTCCTACAGCCATTCCTTCTGGTAGGTTAT